>Ga0335069_10000017_pt1 | contig 325596 bp, 235 predicted proteins | sample Lox_Sample_11_FD_206714 | JGI IMG/M metagenome (GOLD analysis project Ga0335069, IMG submission 206714) | Soil microbial communities from Loxahatchee National Wildlife Refuge, Florida, United States - Lox_Sample_1.1 | ecosystem: Environmental > Terrestrial > Soil > Wetlands | place: USA... | reverse complement strand
GGCGGCGGCAACAACGGTTCGATGAGTCCCCACAACTCATCCGAGACGAGTTCCTGTGCCATACCACTACACACCTCCTTGGTGTGCCCAGACTATACCACAAAACCGGGTTGTGTTAGCTGGCTCTAAAGCGGGGTGGTTTTGATGTGCAGCAGGTTGGTTTTGGAAAGGAACCGCAAGCTGGTAGGTTCCGGAATGGAGAAAATGGCGCATTGATGTGCAGGCGCTTACGTCAAGTTCGGGGCTTGCAGTATGGTTCCAATACGGTGCCGGTGAACACGGACAGATCCGGTTTGTGGAGGGTGGTTGATGAGTCGCAGGTTGCGCGATAAAGCTTCGGTGAAGTGCAAGAGGTTGCAGGATTATCCGAGGACAGATTTTACCGCGCACACAAGGAGTGATTGAGCGCAATCTCGCCGTTTTGAAGCATCTTCCCGTCATTCGGTAGACTTGAGTTGCGGCGACCATTTGGACTACACTCACCACTTGGGTGGGAGTGACGCTTCGCGAAGCGAGTCGGTAATCATGGCGAACGGAATCAAAACGCGGCCGGTGAGGCGGATGACGCAGGCGGAACTCGACCTGTTCCTCGACAAGGCGGCGGACATCCTGCGCGGGAACGTGGATCACTCCGAGTTTCGCGGGTAGTATCGAGGGAATTAAGCGCCACTTCAGAAAACATTCACGTGATTACGCCAGGGACAGTTGAGGATGACGGGCGCGGCTTGACACTGTCATTGTAGTAGCGCGGGCGCTCCTCGCCCTGACGCTTCGGAACGGGTCCCGCCCGCGGCATTGGCAGCCGGCGACGAGGCGGGCGAGACCCATTCGGCTTCGCTCAGGGCAAGCCGCCCGCCCCACTATCGCGGCATTGGTGTCTGAAAACCCCTCAACCATCATGTCACTCACCAAAGAAGATTCCTGCTACACCACTTCCAACAAGTATTGCGCCTGCATCGAGTTCCATCTCGACGAGGATCGCCGCCACGGTTTCCACACCAGCCAGTTGATTGACTACACCTTGGAACCAAACCCGGATGCCGGTGAGAACGCCCCGCCGCAAAGACTCGCGCTCGCCTTTTCCACCGCCGATGTGGTGATCTTGGGCTGGCGTCTCGGTCGGCTGGCTGAGGCAATGAGCCGCCGCCCGCTGTCGGAACGCGACATGAACGCAGTGTTGTGGAGTGGCCTGTTTGAGCCAGTCCGGCAGCCGGCAGTCTTCGTGTAGCTGGCGTTCCGTCTGTTCGCCGTTGTCTGTTTATGGCGCCGGCTCGATGATCGGCTCGACCGTCACATAACCGGTCGTGTCGGTCCCGAGGAAATTGCCGCCGCCGACGGCGCCATTTTGCAGGAGCAGCCCGCCAAAGCGAATCGGCTTCGTCGCCCCCGGCGGCGTGAACGCGCCACCGAAGTAGCCCCGCGACGGCACCAGCGACATCGACAGGGTTCCACCGCCGCAGTTGATCACCTGGTCGGTGATCGTCAGCGTCACGGTGTTGGTGACTGGTCCCGGCAGATCTCCGCCACCAAACACAACGGTCAGGTTACAGCTACTGTCCGTGACGGGAATGACCGTCGTACCCGGGGCCGGGGCAGTGTACTTCGAACCGACCACCGTCAGTTGCGTGCTGAAGCCGGACGAGAAGAGCTTGCTCGCCGGGATCGGGGGCCGGTACCAGAGAAGATCCGCGTTCACGTCGGACACCATCGATCCCGTGCTGAAGGGCACCGCGGCATTGGTCATCGTGACCCAGCCGGCCACCAAACTGTACAGGCCGTTGGGCACATCGAACACGGGCCACGTGCCATACTTGGAGATCGGCACCACCTGCCGGAACTTTGAGCCGTCGCCCAACTGTCCGGTCAATGCGACCCAGCCGGTCGACGAGATCTGCACGTTCGCCCAGCCCAATCCCGCGGGCACGGATGGGTCGTCCGGCGCGGACAGCACGGTCGTGTATGCCCCGGCCCACGGCGCCGGATTAGTCGCGCTGAACACCGCGCGATTTGCCAGCAGGCTGCCGGTGAATTCGCCCGTGGTCAACATACCGGTGATCTGGTCGGTGCCGTTGGCCACGTCGAGATGCAGTATTCCGCTCAGGGCTCCGATCGAGCCGGTCCAATCGCCGGAGAAGTTGAATTGGCCGGTACCGACATACGTGGCGCCATTCAACTTGATCTGCGCACGGAACGCTCCGCGCTTCGTCACGGTGATCCTGGCGTAGCCGATAATCTCGCCCCCGACGTTGTTGGTGAGAAACGTCAGGCCGTCATAACGGCCCGGCTCATAGCCAGAGACACCGGCGCCCTGCACCGCCAGGCTGAATGGTCCAACGGAAGACCGTCCACTCGAATCCGTCACGCGAACATTGAAGCTGACGTTCGTCGCGACCAACGGCGTGCCCCCGATCACTCCACCGACGCTCAAGGTCAACCCCGACGGGAGTCGGCCGGCAGCCACGGACCACTGGTAGGGGGTCGTGCCGCCCGTGGCCGCCAACTGTTGGCTGTAGACCTGACCGACCGTGCCCGTCGGCAGCAGGCTTGGCGTAACGATGGTCGGAGCCGCCGCGCCGGCGCCGAACGCCACGATCGTGCCGGTGCCACCGGTCGCGTCGCTGCTGGCCGTTATCGTACCGCCGTAACTGATGAGCGCCGTCGGCGCGAAGGTCACGGTCACGTTCGTCGCACTGCCAGCTGCGACGATGCCGTTGAACGCACCGCTGAAGCCGTTCGGATAACTGATGCTGGCGATGGTGAGGTTTGTGCTCCCCGTGTTCGCGATCGTTAGCGATGCCGTTGCCGTGGTGCCCGTGGTCACATTGCCAAACGCCAGGTTGCCGCTCAGACTGATGATCCGCGTCGGCAACGACACCCCGGTGCCGGATGCGGAGATCGTCGATGTACCGCTCGTCGCGTCGCTATTGACCGTAATCGTGCCGCCATAACTGGTGAGCGCCGTGGGCGCAAAGGTCACGGTCAGATTTGTCACCCCGCCGGCCGCAACGGCGCCACTGAACGCACCACTGAAGCCGCTGGGATAACTGATGCTGGCGACGGTGAGGTTTGTATTGCCCGCGTTCGCTATCGTCAACCTCGCGGTCGCGGTGGCGCCTGTCGTGACATTGCCAAACGAGAGTGTGCCGCTCAGGCTGATGATCCGCGTCGGCAGCAGAACGCCGGTGCCGGACGCGCCGATGGTCGATGTGCCGCTCGTTGCATCAGAGTTGACCGTGATCGTGCCGCCATAACTGGTGAGCGCCGTGGGCGCAAAGGTCACGGTCACGTTGGTTGAGCCGCCGGCGGCGATGGCTCCACTGAAGGCTCCGCTGAAACCAGCGGGATAACTGATGCTTGTGACCGTCAGCACCGAATTGCCGGAGTTGGCAATCGTCAACGTGGCCGTCGCGGTCGCGCCCGTGCTCACGTTGCCAAACGCCAGGTTGCCGCTGAGAACGATGATCCGACTTGCCGCCGGGTTGATCGTCAGGGTGAAGCTCTTCATGGAAGACAGCCCATCCGCGCCCTGCACTTGCACTGTGAAATTGGTCGTCGTCGCCACGGTGGGCGTGCCGGTAATCGCGCCCGTAGCGGCGACCAGCCCCAATCCCGCCGGCAAACCGTTGGACACCACCGACCACGTGTACGGTTGTGTTCCGCCGGTCGCGGCCAACGTCCCGGCGTACGCGGTGCCCACCGTCCCACTCGGCAACGGGCTGCTTGTCGTGATGGTGGGCGGCTGGGGCTGGAGGGTGCCGGAGGTCGACAGGTTAAACCAGGTCTCCTGGTAGTAGCCGATGCTGCCGAGGGCACCCGGAATGCTGTTCGTGTCACTGGCTGTTGGTTGGTAGAACATCACGCGCCCGATGTAGTTGGTGCCCGGTGCCAGCGTGTTGGCCGGGATCAGGACCGCGGTGTTCGTGCCGTTCAGCGAGCCCGCCTGCGCGATGCCGGGGGTTTGGAACACGGTCTGCGTCGACGTGTCATCGATCTCGACGTGAATGTAGTCGCTCGCCGTTCCGCCGGTGAACGCTGTCCAGGTCAACGTGAAATCGTTAGTGGCGGCCACGGCCTGGGCGGCGGCAAAATTCGCTATTTGCGGCGTATGCGGGTAGTCATCTGCCGGCAGGTTCAGCGAACTGGACAGGCTGCCCTGGTCCACGGTGGCCACCGTGAGCGTGTATGTGCCGGCGGGACAAGCACTGTCCAGTGACGTCTTGTTGAGGAACAACATGTCCGCCGAGAGGCTGACAGTATCGGATGACGCGGTCAGATTCGTAACCGCCCCGCCGGGCAACTCGAGAGCGACCGAGGCGACGGCATTGCTGCGCAAGGCTTGGACTTCGGTGTGCAATCCGAATCCGTACACCTGCAGGATCACGGTGCTGGCATCGGTCTGACTATAATTCTGACCCTTGGCGGCCACGATGTAGCTTTGCACGTCGTCGGGCGCCGCGGTCACGACGATATAGTTGGTCAGTGTCAATGTACCCGAGCCACCCGGGCCGTAAGCGGTCAGCGTGACCGAATAGGTGCCGGCAGTGGTGTACGTGTGGGTGGGATTTGTGGCGTTGGTCGTCGTGCCGTCCCCAAACGACCACAGACGGTTGGTGATCGTGCCCGTCGAGCTATCGAGAAAACTCACGGTTAATGGCGCCACCCCATTCGTAGGGCTGCCACTGAAGCCAGCGGTCGGCGCGACAGGGGCTGCTGCGGCTTGAAAGCTCAGGCCACTTGCGGTGAGGATCAAGTTACCGAGGAGCGTGCCAGCGACGCCGCCGGAATTCGTCGGCTGCAGCTCATACAAGGCCGACACAATCCCCGTGGCAGATACGCTTGCCGCATTATCTATGGTTGGATTGAAGTGCGAGAAGCTCTCGCCCGCAGTGCTCGCCTCCTGATACGTCCAACTGCCGGGCACCGTGGCATTGATGACGGCGGCTTCGGAACTATTGGTGGTAACACTCGCGCCATATAACGACCCGACAGCGCCGGGGGGGTCAATCATCGGTTCAATAACCGCCGAAGAGGTCGCTTGCGTAGACTTGCCCGCCCGATTCCATGCGGGTTGCCCCACCGGCCTGGTCGCCCAAAGAGTGTCCGCAGGAGCATGACCGTCGGATGTGCCGCTGGCGCGGCCCGTTGTGGAGATTGCGCCCCACCACAGGTCCGCGCGGGTGGACCAACCGGAACCGTAGACGTTGATCAGGTCTTGTACCGACAGCCCCGGCAAGGGAATCGTGCTCCCCGGCGTGGCATTGTAGAATTGACTCATATTACCGAGGTCAACTTCCAGGTTATACGATTGCCCCGGTGCTCCCGTTGCGCGGAAGCCGAGGATTAAGTCACCGAACTGCGGTGTCAGGGTCTGGGCTCCAGCCGGGTCGACCAATGTGAGGAGTGCCAGACCGGTCAACGCCAGCAATCCCACCCTACAATCGCCAAATCTCGTTTGTTTTATCATGGCTTCCTTGCGGAATTCGCTTTCCACGTGCTGTTTATCTCGACCGTCGCACCCATAGGCAAAGAATATGATTTGTGTATCGGGGATGTTCGGCGGTTAGTTTGTGGTGCCACTGTTCGTCATGTCATTGCTTTCCTGGTCGCCCGATTCCCCTCCGCCATACCCCAACACTTCGACAGAAATAAGGGAGGCAACGTCTTCCTGCGACGCCGCGGCTTCCGGCGCTTGTCCGATGACGTTGGCTGTTGTGGTTGCCGTCGCTGCGGCGTTTGCGTCGGCTGCCTGCAAGCTGGCTGCGTTCAACGAAACGGCGAGGACTGGCACGCCGACACTCGCTCCCTGGACCTGGATATTACCGACGTTCAACACCTGCAACGCGGCAAGATTGAGATTGCCGGACACCCGAATGCCCGCATCGCCCGCGTCGATGACTCCCGCGGGAGCAATCAAATCAACATCGCCGGGCGAGACCCCTGCCACGGTGGTCAGGACACCAATCCCTCCCCCTGTCGCCAATCCTGCAAGATCGGTCTCGACATCGCCACTCTGTGGATCGACGAGCACCCGCGTCGGCGGCGCCGATTGCACGGTCTTCGATGAAGCGCCTGCGGCAATGTCACCGTCCGAAGACCAGATGATGATATTCCCACCGCGCAAGGTGAAAATCCGCGAGGTTCCGACAATCACGCTGTCCCGGCCGAAAATGGAGATATTGCCGCCGTCCTCGGTCAGGATACCCTGGTCAAGTGGTTGAACGCCGACCACATCAACCCCAACAAAAAGCTGGCCGCCGGGAACGAGAAGACTGATGTTCCCGCCGCTCGTCGTTTCGATCTCGCGTGACGTGAGGGAGATATTTCCCTGCCACGGCCTGGTCGTGGGAAACAGGTCAGCGATGGCGGCAAATCCCACATTGTAGTTTCCATACCCCGCTGAGGACGCCGTGTTGTGGTCCCGACCCGCGTCCCGCAGCGCCAGATAGAAAATGTCCAAGGCCAGACGGTCTTGTTGTTCTGTGGAGAGCTGCGTGAATTGGTTCCAGATATCGGATGGATCGCTGCCCGTTGGCAGGCCCAACAGTGTGCCCAAATCCGGGAGATAACGCGTCGCGTACCCACTTGTTGTCGCGGGGTCGAGGAACTCGGTAATGAAGCTGTCGAAGTTCAGCGCGCTTTGATCGAGTCCGGCTGATCCGCCGATACCCGCCGCCGCGATGATGTCCGCCCCGGCAAACGGCAGGTAGGGATTCCGCGCGTTGCCAACGCTGGTGATGCCCACCCCGGTTCCATCGCCCGTGTTGAGCGTCCCAACGCCGAGATTGAGATTCCTGCCCGCCAATACTTCGAGAGTGCCGGGACCGTTTATCTGGATATCACCGGCCGCCGGCCCGGAAAAAAGTTCATTGTTCCGTGTTTGCGCCTCGGTGCGCAGTGGCGAATTGGGATCATAGGCGATGATGTCACCGCCGGCGCTCACCACGCTCACGTCACTGGCCGCAACATTCTGGATGTACAGAGCGATGTCGGTGATGTCATCACCGGCCACGACCCGGGTTGATTTTGGGGTAAACAAGGTGATGCCGGAAATGTCGCCATCCAAGGCATAAACGTGAACGGGATCCGGATCATCGGCATGGAGCAGACCAGGGGCATGAAGCGCTTCTTTCGTTTGTAGTACGGCAAATGTTCCCTCGTCAGAGCCAGACTCATCAAACATCGCATCGATATTCCCGAAAACCTGACCGATGAGCTCGGTGTTCGGCTTCATCCACGCGTTGATCTGCTGAGACTGGGTGGCCGCCGGGCCCAAATAGACCAGGGATAGCGGTGAGGTCACACTCGGTAGCCGACTTGGATCCGCATCCGAAAGATCAATCTGGCTCAGGCCCCACGCATAATTCTGAGTATTGGGGTCAACTCCGTTGGGTTGCAGGCCGTTGATGGAGCCCGCCGCCATCAGGTCCAGGGTTCCCGTGGGTGATGGCGACAGCGTCAGGCTTCCCACAATATTCAGATCTCCAGAAAACGCCGTCGCCCGCAAGGACCCGGGCATCAGCGCGAATACGGTGGCAAACGCTGACAATGTGGATCCGATTTCGTCAAGCCGCAACCACGGCTGCGATTCGGAAGCAGCAGAGTATGGCGAACCACTATAGAGAAGAACGTTCTGATACCAGCTCGCCAACGAGCCGTCCGAAGTATTCTGGCTGGCGGGGTCGGCATTGTCCTTGAGCGTGATGGCGCCCGTGAGCGACGAGACGTTGATGGCATCGCTGGAGGCATAGGTCGAGAAATACGATTTTTCGAAGAAGCTGTTGTTGATCCCTTGTGGCAGAAGAAACGGGTTCGCCACCGGGCCCAGCAGTACATTCCCGCCGGCTTCAATATCAAAGCTGCCGTTGCCCACGAAGAGGGTTGTCGGCAGCCACGTTGATTCATCGGGAGGAGTGTTATCGGCTTCGTCCGTCTGAATCGTCCTCTCGTCGAGGGCCGCTCGTGTGGGATTGGTCAGGATTTCGTTCCCCGCGCGAAGGGTGCCCTGGCCGCGTTCGACGTAATATACACCTCCGTTGATATCGTTTCCCGCCAGAACCTGGAGATCTCCGCCGCCGAGTTCCACCAGAGCACTTGCATTGGGAGTTCCTTTCGGCATCCGCGCATTGGTGGGAACCACGGCATCCACATTGCTCACGTCATGGCCCGCCGTGAGGGTAACGTTGCCGCCGCCCAGCGCGCCAACGTCCATGAAGAAATTGGAGAAATCCACCCACCAGGAGGTGGATTCGACTTCGCCCCCGGTGTGAGTGATCCCAAACTCACCGGTCGTGGGATCGATGTAACCTCGACGATACAGCCAGCTTGTCGGCATTTCCAAAGAGGAATCCTCAGAAAGCGTACCGGAAGAATCAACCTGATAACGAACAATATCGTTTTGAGCCGAGAGGATCACATTTCCACCCCTGAAACTGTACTGTGCGGGATACGGAGACGAATACTCAACCGGACCGATCACCGTCGTTGTGCCTCCTGGATAGTAGGTACTCGGCAAATCAAAGTCAGAGAGGGGAGCCGCTTGAGTGCCGGCCGTATAAATCGTCGCCAGCGGGCTCAAGAGCTGAATGTCGCGCCCGGCGGAAATCTCGATATCGCCCGTTCCCGTGCGAATTGTTTGATAATAGTGGGGAATAATCGTCTGGGCCGTTTGCGTCGAATTCAGAATGGGACCCTTGAGTTGAGCGTCGTTGCCCAGCAGGAGCGATCCAGTGTTCGCGCCCAGCAGACTTAACGGCAGCACCTGAAGAGAATTGGCCGAGCCAAAGTCGGCCCCGGCGACCAGCCGATACGACCACGATTCCTCCCCCGCCGGTAATAGGGCAGCCGAATAGGAGGCTCCGTCGAACCCATCGCTGAGGGAGGCGAACTGGCCCAACGAAGCATTGTAGTTGAAGTCGAGATTGCCGGCGGCGCGCAGGGTGAGGATGCCCGGCACGCTCTGCGGTCCGAAACGATACGTCGACAAATCCCAGGTCGTGTCCAGGATCAGATCCCCGCTGGGATTGATGATTTCGGCGCCGGGACGAATCTCCGCAATCGATTCGAGCGCGGTGTTGCTGGCGAAGAGCCGATTCACGATCGCGGCGGTATTTCCGCCGAAGGTTGTTCCGTTGGCAAACACATCGTTCTGGATGGCGCTAGTGATGGTGGCGCCACCGGCGCGGTTCAGATTGAACAGCTCGTAGCCTTCGACAATGATTTGGGAGGCGTTGACAATCGTCCCGTTGATCGGCTTGATTTGCAGATCGAGGTTGTCTGCCGTTTGGGGCGCCCGCAGATGTAACGTGCCGGTAAAATCACCCGCGGCGGCGCTCTGTGTCGAATTGGCCGCGACCGAAAGATCGATGGTCGAGCCTGCTTGAATATCCACAACCGCATTGCGATTGATATTTCCATCAATTTCCTGGCCGGCTTCGAGGGAAATGCTCCCGCCCTTCCCGGCATCGTCGAAGTTTTGCCCGGCCACGGTCAACCGCGAATTCTGTTCCAAAATCACGCTTCCGGAAGCGGCCAGATCGATCGTGCCACCCGTGGCACCCGAGGCATCGATCGTTCCCGTCACCGTGATGGCTCCGTTATCGGCGGACAAATCGAACGTATGGGCTGTTGCCAAACCATCCACGAGAACATCCCCGTTTCGCACGCGGATCGACCGTGATTCTGTAAAACCATTCGCGTCAAGCGCCGCATCCAACGAAGCCAGGCTCGACCCGGGAAGGGTTCCCACATCCAACTGGAATGCTCCTCTCTGGCCATCCACTCCTCCGTTACCGGAGAGCGTTCCATTCAATGTGAAGCTGCCGTTGGGTGCGCTGATGGTCACGCTGCCCGCGTTGCCGCCCCGGGCTTGAGCGGATACGTTGACGGTGCTTCCCGCGGCCAAAACGACCGATCCAAGATCCGCCGTCAACGAAACCTGGCCACCGTCCGTGTACTCCACCTGATCATAGAAGGTCTTGGCGACGCCACCGACGTCGATCTGGCTCGCCCGCGTGTTTCCGATGACGACATCGCCCGCGGTGGCTTCCATCTGCAACGCGCCGCTCGGCAACAACATGTCGCCGTTATCCGCGATGCTGGCGCCAATCAACGTTAATTGGGCGCCGAGACCGGTCGAAAGCGTTGAGGGGGACGCGCCGCTCGTGGGAGCGCTCACGGTCATACTCCCGATGGCATGAATAGTTTGATTCGCCGCCGTGGTTCCCGTGATCAACGGGGTGATCATGCTCAGACTGCCTGGCGTCGTTAACCCTCCCGAGCCTTGCAGCAGAATCCCTGTCGTCGCGTTCAGGTTCAATTGCGCGAACTGGTCGATACTATATTGGTTCGCTCCCAGTTTAATGACGCTGGCATCCAATGCCAAAGTTCCGCTCGGGTCATTGACAGGACCGGGGGCTGTTTGGTTGGCGCTGTTATCCAGCAAGATGTTCTGCGCAACAAACTGGACGATGCCGTCTCCTTGATTGAAGCCCCGAATTTCGGGTGCATGGATGGCAAGATCGGCCAAAGCGCCATCCCCGATCTGGCCGGTGCCATATGTATCGAGCGAGGAATAACTCAACAGCGACAGCGATTGCGCGCCGCTCTGCAAACTCTGCAACGCCGTACCCGAGAGAATCAGGCCGCCCACGGACTGAAGGTTGCCCGGGTCCGTGAGCGCCAGGCTGATTTGCCCGCTCGCAATGGAAACGGACGTGGCTCTCAAAACCGCTGACGGATCCAGCGTTGTCAGACCCGTCGAATCAATTGTGACGCTGAGTCCGATCAATTGAGCGCCGGCCCCAATGGTCAGAACAGGCTGCGTCGAGGAATCCACACTGGAATTGGGACGGCTGATGGTTGCGGCAGAATCAGCGCTCACCCGCAAGGCAACTCCGTTGCCACTCCCGGGAGCGGTGGAACTACCCAACGAGATCGTCTCGGCGCTGCCCGACATGGCGCCGGATGCTTCGACGTCCGCACCGGGAGCCAGTGTTAATTGATCCTTCGCAACGAGAATAATGTCGGATCCCGTCAAGGGCGATCCCGAATTATCGATCGTTACGTTGTCTGTCTGAACGGTAACCTTTGTTCCGGTCGCGTCCGTCTGGCGAAATCCTCCAATCAGCAGGCTCCCCACATCGAAAGAACTCAGCTCGGACGCGTCAAGAACGAGAACGTCGGCTTCATTGGGCGCGCCAGAACCAGCAATCAAAATGTCTTCCGGGCTGCTGATATCCACCAGCCCCCCCTGACCACCACTGCCCGCCTCGGCAAGGACTTTCCCATTGAGGGCCATCGTTTGGGTCGCCGAGAACACCAGTTGGCCGGCATCGACGGGAAGGCGCGTTTTGGTGAACCCGCCAGACGCCGCCGCTTGGGCCAGCGTGGCGTTGGCGTAGAAATCGTCGTACTCGGCTCGCGATCTGACCACCGTTGACGGGGACACTTCGAACTCGGCGGTCAACGGCTGGATGACGCGATTCTGGTCGAGATCGTTGAAGCGGTAGCCCGACACAAGACTGGATCCATCCGGCAGGGTCGACTTGGTGTTGAGGGGTATTCCCGAAATGGGCGTGATGAGGAACGCGCCCGGCAACAACGCATATCGGGCCGGCAGCAGGGTGTATGCTCCCGCGGGCAACCCATGGCTGGCCTGCAAATAAATCTGATCGCCGACCGACAAACTGCCATTGACATAGCCGGCGTCGGAGCCAAAGACAGTGGAGTCGCTCAATGGGCTAGGATCGTACGGAGCGAAGGGCGCGTAGTTCAATTTATAGGTCGGGATAATGGCGAAGCTCGACGATGAGCCAAGAATATCCTCGGTGCCTCCGTTCCCGGAGACCCACCGATACGCATACAGATCGCCACCCCCGCGAATGTCGATTTGCGCGCCGGACTTCACCGTGATATTGGCGCTGGAGAGCTGGATCGATTTCGCCGCCACGCCGCCATCGGTGATGTCCAGCCCGGTCGGATCAATCCAGGACGTGCCATTGACGTCAATCCCGTACGGGATCACAAACGCCTGGCCGCTGATCGGATCGATGGCGGAAACGGAAGTGACACTATTATTCCCGAGAGTCAGTTCCTTTGTTGAGGCAAACGTCGCGCCGGAAATGAGATCACCTGGACCGGTGCCCGTGCCATTCCACCCCAGTTGGATCGTTCCCAGCGGCGCGCGCAACACACCATCTTGATCGATTGTCGAGGCATATACCGTCAGCGTCCCGCCGGCCGACAACGGAAGCTGGCGGGTTCCCGACGCCTCGATCGTCACCGAGCCCGGCTGCGTGCTGCCGTTCAGATCATAATCGAACGCCGCGATGGTGAAGCCGACGGCGGTCGGCGGATAAATCTGGCCTGCGCTCAGGGTCATGTTGCCGGCCATCTCCAGGGTGCCATCCCCGCGGATGTCGCCTCCATTGGCAATAAAGTTTGCCTGGCCAATATGCTGCAGCGAGAGTGCGCCGATATCGATGAGGCTGGTCGCGGTCAACGTCAGATTCCCGCTGCCATACGTAGGCGAAAACACGACGGCGTGACCTTGGCTATCCATGAACGGAGTTCCCGCCTGTTCGGCCTGGAGGGCCTCCTCCGGATCCTGGAAAGGCAGTCCTACGGAAATATACGGAGCGGAAAGATTGACGGAAGAGTCGGCATAGATAATCCCACCATCGACACCGTTGCCCCCCCGGGCTGCCAGGGTGATCGTGCGATTCGCCGACAGGGTGACCGGACCGGAAAATTGAACCGTCCCCGCCAGAGTCAGCGAATCGAACCCGCCCGCTTCAAACGCATCGGCGGAAAAATGGCCATAGCCGGAAACCGGTTGGTCATTGATGTCCAATACCGGATGGCCAATCGCTGTTTCTCCGTCAGGATAGAACGAGGGGGACAGAGCCAACGCCTGTTGTGAGACCTCCAGCGTAATATCGAGCGGACTCTTTACAGTACTGGGGGGATAAAACCGCCCGGAGGACACCGTGAGGCTGCCGCCCGCGGCCGCTGAGCCGCCCGCGGAACCTCTCAGGGTTCCGTCCAGGATGAGTTCCTGGCCACCGGTCAACGCAATCGATCCACCATCACTATCGATTCGCGTGGGGACCATCGACAAGCCGGACGTTGACTTCTGCACCGGCGTTCCTCCCAGGTAGCCCGGCGCTTCGTCGAGCACGTCACTCGTTCCTGACACGTCGAGCAGTGATCCGGCTTCGGCGACGATGTTGCCCGAAATCGTGATCTTGCCACCGGGTAACACGGAGCCGGTCCGATAGCCCTGCGCATTTGGCGTGAGCAAGGTGGTGCCGCCGGCTGACAGCACGCTATCGGGTCCAAGGTCAACCGTGGGTAATGCTTCCAGTTGGCTCTCGGCGTTGCCGGCGAAAAGAGAAGTCGAATCCATGGCACCGGAAACGGTAATGGTGCCCGCCGGAGCGAAGATCGATCCGAGCACGGCAACGGTCTGGCCGCGCAAGGTCACGCTTGCCTGGGGGTCGGTGCGGATCACCGCGCCGTCGCCCATGACCAGATCGCCCTGAGCGAGCAAGTCCGACGTGAAATTATCACTGACCCCGCTCGCTCCGAAGCTGAGGCTGACCGGCGTTCTCAAGCCTTGCGGTTGCAGGAAGGGCGTCAAGGTTGCCACGCCGTCCGCATCCACAGTCACGGTCAGGCTTTCTTCCTCCGGAGCGATTACCGTATTCGGAGCGATCACCAGTCCGCGCAGTCCTGTGAGGGAAAAACTGCTGAAGCCTCCCGAACTAAAAAAGTCGGGTGAAAAGAGCAACGTGTTTGGATCGGAGGTTTCCCCGCCGATTTGAATGGCGGGTCCCAAGATGCTCAACGAGCCGCCCTTGGACCCGGAATATGCCTGCAAACTGCAACCCAGAACAAGCTGGCCCCCGAACAAGCCCGTGAGTCCCGGATTCGGATCGCGTCCCACGTCAATATTGATGCTCCCCCCGGTCCCGTACGTCCGTGCTCCTTTGGCGCTCGTGGTGACTCCACCCGAGGCGTCGATGCTGCTGCCGGCAGCCAGGTCCGCACTGAAGCTCTTGATGGAAATCGCGCCCCCATTGGCCTGTACCGGCGTCAGATCCGGATTGAAACTCAGCGAAATGGTTCCATCGACGCTCAAACTTGCGGTCGGGCCGAGAGTGAAATTGCCGCGCGTCGGGTCGACTGGTGGCGTGGCATCCAACTTGTTCTGTCCGGAGGCAATTGCAAACGCATACGGCGAATAGTCATAGACGGTGAATTGCAACGTTCCCCCCGGCGCTGCCAGGCTGCCCTCGATATCCATATTGGCCGCGGAAAGATTGATCGAGCCGCCCAGCGCGGTATTCAATGCGACCTGGGCCGGCACCGTGATGCTTCCATCACTGTTTTCGATGCTGAAATAGCCGAACCCATCTTTGTTAATCAGGTCCGGGGATAGAATCACTTCCGCCGTCCGATCGCCGCGCAATGGCAAGGGATTCCCGGAAGCGTCGAGTGCAAAGGGGTCCGCCGGTTTCAAATCGGAACTCGCTTGGAACACAATTGAGGGCGGGGTCGGAGAGTAGGAAAAAACCTTGGAGCCGATCACGTCCTGCGCCACAAAGGTCAATGACAAGGTGCTGGGAATGGGCAGCTTTTGCTGCTGTTGCTGACGCGTGCCGGAGACCGTATACCCGACCAGATTACCGTCGAGGGCCATGGACGGTGCCGTGATACTGATCGCGCCGCCATTCGCGCCCTGAACATAGCCTTGCTCATATTCCGAAATCGTGACCGCATTCTGATACGTGCGATCGGGCGTCGCCTGGGCGGCAGTGTAAGTTCGTCCGGCAGAAACCAAACTTGTTACCGGTACGACACCTCCCTGATAATTGATCCAGCCACCGGAGACGTCGACGCCTGAGCCTGACTGCATGATTACCGACTCACCCGCCTTCATCGTAACGGTTCCGCCGCCGGTTGTCAGTTCACCAACGGAACGTTGAATCAGCCCGATATAGCCCAATGCATCCGCCAGCGGTGTTCCCGTCCATGTCCCGCCATTGTAGGTTCCGGTATCGCGAACATCGACGTAGATGGTTTGCCCATGGAGCGGCCCGTTGCGCAACAGCGGCGAATCGGCCAACTGGGCCGCGTTCAATTGCACGGCAACGATATTCTCCGACACGGGAACGTTCACGTCCTGCGATCCGGACACGTCGATCGAGGCATCTGAATCGAGATAAACCTGGCCCTGCCCGTTGGGGTTCACAAATTGATCGACCACGGTAGCGCCGGAGCCCGTCAAGTTCCAGGTGCCGGCGCTTAGCGAAACGGTTGCGTTTGGCGCGAGGACGGACGAATTCGGCGCGAGATAAATCCCCAGACCTCGAATATTGATTAGCGACGTCAGGCCGTTCTGTTCCCACTGGTTCTCCGTAACCGTCTCGTCGCTGGAGGTCTCGGGCAGGATTTGCGTGACGCTGTCCGGGCCCAGCGTCACCATGCCCGTGCTTGTTGGGAAGAACGGCGGCAGATCGGAATTCGCGCTTCCGACGGCATTGTACTGGGCCAAAAGATCGATCCGCCCGTTCAGGGAAACCGAGGTTGTGCTGTTGAGGAAGCCATTTTGATCCACCTTCGCCCCCGTCATCATAATGTCCCCGCGAGGCACATCGATGAGACCTTCATTGATGACAGTGCCCGCCGAGGGCGCGGCGCTGCTCGCGTTCGGATCGACAACCGCTCCCACATACGCGTACAGGCCGCGCAGGGTCGCGTCGCTGGTGCTCTGGCCCGCGTCGCTGATGCCGGTGGAGGCCAGCCCCACTTGAAGACCGGCGGCCAAGATCGTTTGCCCGTCCGGCGTCGAGATCTCCCCCTGATTGTCCACATTGGCCCCGATCAGAAACACCCGTCCGCCGACATGATCCGCGGTCGTTGGTGTTGTGATTTCAGCGCCCGGTTGCACCACGACGTCGCCCGGTTCGCCGCTGGGGGTGTAGATGGTGCCCGGTGTGAACGCGGGCGTGCCGTTTGCCCCGGCCGACAACGCGAGGGAGGAGAACAGGAACTGCGTGTCCGGGTTGTTGAGCAGGCCGCGGCTGACCAGGTTGTCATTGATGGGCAACGACGAGGCCACGAGGGTGTTTACGTTGATCTGTGAGGACCCGCCAAAGATGATGCCGTTGGCGTTGATGACATAGACCTGGCCGGGAGCTTGAATGCTTCCCAATATCTGCGAGGGAATTCCCGAGGGATCATTGACCTTGTTGAAGGCCACCCACGAAGTTTGGGCGATTCCGTCGAGAGATTGATCGAAATCGAGCGTGGTGTGCTTGCCGACATTGAAACTGGACCAGTTCAATATCGCTTGCGCTGAATTCTGCACGATCGTAACTTCCGTCTGACCTCCGAGGACGGATTGCTGCGGCAAACTCGCGCCAGACCACAGGGACGGGTTGGCTGATACCCGTGGATCGACCACCAGCCCGCCCGTCAGCGTGCCGTCCGGGACATTGGGAAGCGTGGAGCCCGGATGGTTCGGATCGGCGCCGAGATTGTTGGCTCCCTGTGTCGCGAGCGCGCGCGCGGCCGCCTGCATCGCTTGAACCGACTGCAGAGCCAGGGAGTTTCGCGCCAACCGATCTCCGGGATTGGGCGAGCTGGCTGTCGTGCTCGTGGTCGAGGTTGGCTTGCCCGAGGTCGTGCTCGTCGAGGAAGTCGATGTCGCGCCTCTTCGCAGAATATCCCCGGCCACGAGATCGCGAACCGGCATCACGACGACAAGGACGCTCGCCGTGATCGCTCTCGTGAAATGCCAGATGGCTCTTGGTTGAATGGACCGTTTCATTCCGAGGTTTGTTTGGCGACTCCGGAGCCGGATTCGGCGGTTTGACGCGGCGGATTCACAAGCTTGTCTCCGTACGGCGGCAAGTCCTTCTCATTCAGCGTGACCCGGCTATCCAGAAGTTTGTCTTTGTAATCTTGGACCAGGTTTTCGAGTTTGACCCGGGTGATTCCAACGAACGGCTCACGAGCCGCCAGGGCCCGGCCAAGACCGAAGTTTTGATATCGTTGGAGGATTTCGCTGGCGGTCTTGTAGAGCTCGAGATTCTTCTCCTGGCGGTCGCTGACGAGGCGTTCCAACTGGACCACGGCGTCATCGGCGAGCTTGATTTGTTCGGCGTCTTTCTTGTGAGTGGCCGCCGCCGCCAGCTTGCAGCTTTCCGTGGCTTCCTTGAGATCGGCAATTTCCTTCTCCTGACGGGACACCTGAGCCTTCAGGCCGTCCGCGGTCTGGGCGGCAGTCTGCGCGGCCTGTCGGTTCGCCTCGGCCTGCTTGGTGACCGCTTGGAGTCTCTCGGTCAACGCTTTATTTTCGTCAGCGGCTTGTGCCTGGGCCGCCTGGAGCGCTGCGCGGTCCGTCTCCGCTGCGCGCAATTGGAGCAGCGTATCGCGGAGCCGGTCCCGCAACCGGGTCTCGACGGTTTGCGCCGGCTCGTCTGTGGGAAATGCCCGGGCCGGCCAGAGGCACAGGGCGCCCAGCAGCAAGAAGGAAATGCAGTTTCTGTTCATCGCATGCAGCCTTTGTATCGATTTCATAAGACTAGAATGTTGCGTTGGCATCGATTTGGAGCGTATCCGCTTTCAGCGTCGGGCCGGCGACTTCATCCGAGCTATACCAACGAACGCCGAGCGCGACCCTGGGTGCGATGGCGACCGCCGCGCCGATGGTGTAGCCTTTCACGTTGGTGCCGCCTCCCCCGAAGTCGGCATCGCAAAACCCATCGATGACCGAATCCGATTCGACGTACCGATAGTCGAGGCGCACGGTCCAATCCCACCGTTTCTGGAGCACGGGTTTTCCCAATTTGAGGATGACGATCCACGCGGTGTCCCCGCCGAGATAGGGGCCCCTCGCGCCACTGGAGGTGTCCGCCCCGACGTTGTTTACAGCAAGGTCGTTAAGGCGGTTTCGATCGAAGCCGACGTTCTTAATGAACTCCCCGGTGAGGGAAATATCGAACGGCTCGAAGTGGCTGTAATCGAGTCGGGCGGTGAAATCGACGTCGCGAAACGGCGTCGCGAGGCCATAATACTGCCACTGGTCGATGGTGCCGAAATCATTCGCGGCCACGGGAGTGATATCGCGCAAGGCCATATACGTGTTTCCATACTGGGCAAAGGACGGGCGTGTATCGTCGGTGTTGCCGTGGTCCGCCGTTGTCAACGGAACGAAGGGACTGGAGAGTCTTCCTTCGGCGTGATAAAAGTAATAGTAGGCGCCAGCCCCCTTGAAGCTCAAATCATCTTTGATCTTCCAATCGATTCCCAATTGCCCCGCATACAGCCATTTGTCCTCGCTCGGGAATTTATCCGGTCGATCCGAAGAAAAATTGAAGTCCGTGTTGAAGATGGGAAATGCTCCGCCGGCCGCGAACGCGGTAACTCCCTGGAATATCTCCTCTCTTCCTCGCAACGCAAGACCGTCGAAACCGATGTTGTCCTCCCAGATAATCGAGGTGGAAAAAAACGGATTGTCGAACCGGCCCGCTGAAATCGCCAGGTTCTCGTTTGGTGATCCGCCCATTTCGTATTTGATAAAGGCCCGATCCAGCCAAATCGCATACTTGCTGAAGTCCCCCCCCTGTCCCTGGCCGGCTGCGCCCAGGCTTTGGTTGGCTGAGACGGGTTGGTCGTCCTCACCCGTCGCCAGACGAAGTCCGGCGGTATAACCATCCTGCAAATTGATCTCGGTGCCGAGTCGGGCGCGCAACCGCATCCGGCTCCGGTCCTGATCCACGTTCCGCTGCGGTGAAAAGTCCGGGCCCGTGGTGTCGAACGGCGACCCGGTATTGATCGCGTTGAAATTGGGAAACACGCCGGAATCGTCGTTGCCCTTGGGGAAGAGATCCTCCTCATAGCGAACCCGAATGTCGCCGAATACATAAAAACTGTAGACCCAGGCGGGAAGCGAATTCGTGGCGGCCCAATGCTCGATGCGGGCTTGTTTCATTACGTCGCCTTCGATTTCGTCACGGATCTGGGCCTTGACGATCTCGGGAACATAGCGGACGCCCACGGTATCGTTGGTTAGCTGCTCGGTTGTTGTTTTGGCCGCTTGCGCCCGCGCTTCAGCGGCATCATGTTCCGCCTGTTGAATCAGCTCCCTGGCATCTTCCGGCGAGAGCACACCCCGCTCCACGAGGCGGTTGATAAGGTTGATGGTCACGTTCTGAGATTTCGGCGTCGGCGAGGAAGCTGAACGATTCGGTGCCGCCGCCGGCGGGAGATTTGCTGAAGCGGGCGCGTCCGCTACATTTCCCTGAGCCGGACCCGCGTCCTTCGGCAAGGACATCGACGGCGTGTTTGCGGTCGTTGGACCAGCGACAACCGCAGTCACTGAACCGTCCGCATCGGCAGCGTAGGCCCTGAGAGAAACAAGAACAGCACCCCCGCAAACGAGCGGCAGGAGAATGAATCGGAGATACCGCTTCGTCTTTATCATCATGGGTATGACCTGGAGAGAGCCGCGTTCGAGTGCCGCGCCGTGAGTCGCAACACGATGGGCATCGGCATTCCATCGGGCGGAGGTTCCTGAAGGATCAGACCGATCAGGACTTGGTTTGTCAGGGCGTTGTCGAGCGCCGCGTTGCCAGTCGATCCGGCGAGATGCGCGCGCGTGATCCGGCCGGCTTGATCCGCCCAAATCCGCGCCTCGATGCGAAAATCCGCGGTTCGTGTGTTCTTGTCGTTCTGTAGTGCCTGGGAAATCGCGCTTTGAACCTGACCCGCATACCATCCCCATCGACTGCCTCTTCCGCCCGTGCCGGTCGTGGTCTTGCCCGTGCCGAAGCCCAGACCGTTGTTGCCGGCGTGCAAACCGAAACCATCCCCGGATCCGTCGCCTTGGATGCTTGTCGCCAAGCCGGGCGAATCGTCGGCCGGGGTCTCCGTCTTGGTGGTGTTGTCCGGCTTGGTCTCCATATCGACGACAGGCACTTGCGCGATCATCTTCTGTTCGCTTTCCGTGGGTGGCGGAGGCAATTGAGACCGGGGAGGCGGAGGCGGTGGCGGCGTAACCGGCGGGGGAGGCAGTCTGACCATGACCATTCGTTGTTCTTGATGTGACCGCGAGGTCTGATTGACAAGTTTCTGGCCGAACCACACCGCGATCGCCAGGGCGGCCACCAGGCCGCAACCGACGATCACACGGTGCTTTTGGAAAAAACTCGGCTCGTCTTCCTCGTAAACACCCATCCTATTTCCCTTGGGATTTTGTTGCGAGGCCGACCTGTGAAATCCCGAGCCGACCCAATAGATCGAGCACATCCATGATCTTTTGATACGGAGTGCCGCTGTCCCCACCCACAACCACCGGAAATTCCGGGGTCAGCGCTTTTTGTTGGCGGAGACGCTGTTCCAGTTCGTCCAGCGAAACCGGAATGGTATCCAGAAACACTTTACCCTCATTGTTGACCGAAATGGCTTTGGTCTTTGGTTTGCCCAGATTCTCGCCCTTGCCTGCTCTCGGCAGGTTGACCTTCATCCCTTGAATAGCGGCCGTGCACATGAGAATGAAGATCACCAACAACACGTACGCCAGATCCAGCATGGGCGTGATGTTGATATCGTCGTAAGGTTTGCCGTCGGATTGGGCTTGCATGCTAATTCGTGGTTAAGATTTCCGTGAGGGCGTCTTCTTCGCTCTCGCCGCCGTAGAATTCGGCCATTTTCGTGACGAACTCGTCGATGAACACATGCATGTCACTGGTGGCGTCTTTGACGCGAGACAGGAGATAGTTGTAGCCAAACAGAGCGGGAATCGCGACGGCCAGCCCGGTCACCGTGGCGGCCAATGCGGCGGAAATGCCGGGGGCGATGCTGTTGACGTTCACCTCACCCTGTTGCGCGATCGCGGCAAAAGTGATCATGACACCGACGACGGTGCCCAACAAACCCAGGAACGGGCCGCCCGAAATGGCAATGGTCAACAAGACCATCAGCCGATTCAGTTTTTGAGTTTCCCGCACCAATCCGCCATCCAGGGTCGCGCGGATGGCTTGAACCGAGCGCGCCGAAAGCGCTCGCGAAGCGCCCCCGTGCCCCTCTCTCGCCAGGCGGTTTCGAAGCTCGTCCGTGCCGATCCGGTAGATGCGATAGATCGAAGCCCGGCGAATGGAGCGGAGGCGTTTTTCGTCGATGCGTCCCCCCAACGCCTTCACGTGATCCGAGTCGGCGTGAAGCAAAATGGAGAGATCGGCGGAGACGTGGTGCCATTCCTTCATGAACTGGGCGTTGCCTTTCGCCACTCGATTCAGGTAGGCCGCCTTGCTGATCATCACGTACCAACTGATCAGCGACATGACGAGGAGAATGCCGATCACGATCCATCCGTCGAGCGACAACGACTTGAGGATCACACCGGCATACCCGCTGGTGAACCAGCTCGTGGTCTGTTCGTCTGGTCCCAAGGCAAGCAGCTTGGTCCCGTTCTCACCCTGGCTGAGGGCGGCCAGCTTGATAAAGCCTGGTGATCGCGCGACCTTCGATATCTCCAATTCGTCCAGTTCGCCGTTGAAGTTTTCTCCGCCGATCTGCAACGCGCTGTTCATCGCCGGTAGGGACACATTCAGCGTGGCGACATTCTCGCCATCGAGATACAAGGTGATCGTGGTCGCCGACGCGACCATGGCCAGATGTCGCCAACTCCCGGCCGCCATCGGCGCCGTCGCCGCCCCTCGCTGGGCCTTGCCATCCCGCGAGACTTCGACATAGGGAACGCCGTTGTCCGCTCCCACTACGACGCTCGCCTTCCCTTCGTGCCGGCTGAAGATGATCTCCTTGGACGGCACTGCCGTCAGCTTGATCCAGGTCGATAGCGTGAGGGGAGATCCTTCCGACCACTGAAGCGATGCTGACAGCGGAATCGTCAAGACCGTTTTATCGTCCAATCGGATTCCCGAACCGATGAAGGATCCGTCGGCGGCGACACCGGCATTTTGTGAGAGATTGCCAAAGGACGTCGAGTCGGTTGCCGGGGTGCCATGCTCGTTGAAATGATAGACCAGAACGGTATCCGGGTCGTAGGTGGCTTTGGGGTCTTGGCTCTTATCCGGCTTGGAATTCGCGTTGCCGTAGTAGAGCCAGAAACTCGTCTTTGCGCCCGGATGAATGTCGGGCACTTTAACCCAGACGAACGCCTCGCCCATGAGCGCGTCGTATTTTTCGATGTGATAGGAAAGGAGCGTCTTGTTGTCTTCGGCGACAAACCGGATGTCGCTCCCGTCTTCTTTGGCCGCATCAAACTGGAAATTCCCCACGTGTAATCGAATGAGGACCGGTGCAGTGCCAATGGGATCTGAAATGGCAACGCCGGTTGACGTTGTATCGAGCGTGATCCTTTTGCGAGCCGACCAATCCGGGTTCCACCAGTTGGATGCCCGGGCTGTTCCCGACAAAACCAGAAGGCCGACGGCTGCGAGAAACCCGTGCCTCAACAGAATCGTTCTTGGTATGTTCATGGTCATTGCCTCTGGTCGGTGCTTGAAAAGATCCTTCTAGAATTCGGCCCACAGTCGGAAGGTCAGCCGCGGATCGTAATGCCGAATCTGCGGTGCGGTGGCCGAACTGGATGTGTTCGTGGGCTGAGCGCTGCCGGGCAAGTGCAGCACGGGAATGCCCAGGTCCAATGAGCCGTTCAGGTGGTCGGCGAGCCGGATGCGGGTGCCCACCCCGAAGTCGGCCAGATCAAATTGCGATATCTGTTCCGGCAGCGCGTTGATCACCGTCAGTCGTCCGGCCTCGGCAAACACATATCCCCGCCACTCCGAGTCCTTGTACCCGAGTGCCTGGGTGATGGAAGGAGTGCGCAGTTCCACCGCGCCAAACATCGCATCGTCGCCGAACGCTTCTCCTTCCAAATAGCCGCGAGCAGTGTACAAGCCACCGCCGCCAAACTGCTCCTGGCTCACCAATGGCCCGTCGGCAACCTGCCCCTGGACTTTCCCGTACAATTGAAAGCCGGCGGGCAATTCGCGGGTATCGGAAAGGTCTCCATGCAACGTGGCAAAATTGCCCGATGAGCCGACGCGGGCCGCTTCGAACGAGTTTGGATTGCTGCCCACACCGCGGAAATTGCATTCTGGCGTGATGTCGAATTCGGTTTGATTGTTGGTGGTTATCCAGGTGGCGCTATAGGTCGCGCTAACGGGGAAGTAATGGTAACTGGTTTGGGTCGCCGCCCCCTTAAACGGGTTGACAGTGTTTTGGCCGTCTTTGTAATCCACACCCAGGCTTAGTGTGTCGGAGAATTCCTTGCCGCCGGGCAGCACGAACGTCGAAAGAAAGCCGATGGTTTCGCCGCGGCCGGCCACGGCGCTCTGACCGAGGGTGGACACCGCAGTCGGACCGAAGATGGACACGGAGCTATCCTGCTTTGTGCCCTGAACGCTCAGGCTCCACCAAGTCACTTCGGGGATGCGGAACAGGTAGTATCCCGAAAACACCTTGACCTGATCCACCTCTTCTGGCGACAACTCAAAGCTTCCGCCAATCGAATGTCCCAGTTGCCACAGGTTGTTATAACTTACTGCGCCGTTCAGGCGGAGTTGGCTCGTGTTCTCGCTATAACGATTGTTTAGCTCGAGGCTGCCATGCAGGGGAAGCGTGTCCTTTACATCCAAATCGATGTCGACCGTGTTGGGCATCACACCCGGTCGCAACGCTGGCGTCACCCGCTCATCCGCGTATTGATTCAGGGCGAGGATATCTCGGGTCACGTCATTGAAATTTGGAACTGTGCCTTCGGCGACCGATGGGGCCATGGCCTTGATCTGGCTGGGCAGAAAATAGCGCGCCCTGTGCACCCGCAATCGGCCCACGGCGGCTTCCGTGACCTCGAGGATGATGCTGCCGTCCCGCCATGGCTGCGGCGGAATCTGAACCGAGACGGTCTGGTACCCCTTGTCCTGATAGGCTTTCTCGAGGGCGGCGCGGGCTTTCTCCACATCATCCCGCGTTCGACCCGGCCCCAAATAGCGATAAACCGCCTCCTCGATCTCGGTCCTTGTCAAATGATGGGCGCCTTTGACCAGATACTCGCGGATGAAGATCGGTTCGAGAGCGGCGTCCACCGTCAGGGGATAAATGAAGCAAATAACGAGCATAATTGGCGTAATCCTAAGAAGAATGCGCCCCACATTCGTTGTATTCATCCCGATAGTCTTCGATCGCCTGCCGCGTTTCCGCGAGCATCCACAACCACTCGTCGTGCAATGCGCAGGGCGCGGACGGCGATAGCCGCTGACGGCGGTGTACACCACACCCGGAGCAAACGCCTGCCGCCACAGTGGTCAGCGCCGACTCTCGCCGATGCCCCGGGCTTAGAATTCTTTTTCGCATACCGCCTCCAACACCCCGTTCTTCAGCAACGGCACCGCTAGCTCCCTGGGCCGCGAGGTGTTGCCGGCAGCCAACTGTCCGAGCTGCCGTTTTCACTGGTGAAAGCCTCACCTCGGAGATGTTGTGTTCCTGACAGACATCGAGGATCGATTCGCCCGCATCACCCTCCCGCAGGATGCAAATCTCCTCTACAAATCGTATTCCGCTACGGCGTTCATCCAGGCCCCGTTAGTTCCGGCCCATGCTATCACCTTAAGCGGCTCGAAAGAACGCGGTCACGTCGCTGACTTTCCTGCGGAGTCTAACTAGGTCCGATGGTGGGAACCAGTTGTTTATTGTAACGTTTTGGTGTCTTTGACACGAAATTGTAACACTTATAGAGTTCGTTAGTCTTCTTCGCGGCTGCGAGTCCGATAATCGCTGGTGTTGCGGAAGGCGCGAGCCATCGGATCGAGGCTTCCCGGATCTTCGCGGTCATCAATCATGGACATGCCACATCCTGCCGTGCCCGTCTCATTTCATTGACTGGCGTTTTGTACCTGTTGGGCCTCCAGCTCCTCGTACGCCGCGTAGCCGAATTGCGCACGGAACCTCTCATCGGCGATCTCCTGGGCCGTGAGCCAGCGTTCCTGGTACGCCCGATCAGTCGGATCCGGGCCGTCACCGCCGACCTCCTTTACGAACTGATCCTGCAACTGGGTGAGTTTATCCTGGATTGCCGGCGTGAGGGCTTGGGGATTCACCGGCTGAAAGACCAGCGGAAGCCGAAATCGGCTGCCTTCAGCGGGATCCGAAACCACAGGGAGGGCCGGCGGCTTCGGTCGAGTCTCGGACGGGACCGTCGGTCGTCCCACTCCTGGCGCCATTGAAGTGTCGGAGCCAGGCTTCATCCCTGTGGAGGTCTGCGCCGTCGTGGTCGACGCCAGAGCCAAAGAGGACGTTTCGTCGGAAGCTTCGGAGTGCGACATGGGCGTCGCAACCACCGTTTCAGCGTCGACAGATCCCGCCGGCAGGCTGTCGGGAATCTTCATTGCGAGCCGGTTTGCTGCAGTCGTCACGAACGGTGGTATCGCCGGTTGAACTGCTGGTTTGCTCGTGCCGCCAGTGATCCCCGCGGCCACGGCGACGATGGCCAATAGCGTCAACATGTAATTCCACCAGCTCGCGAAGAAAATGGAGGGCTTGATGTTCATGGAATCGATTGATGGAGAAGGTGTTGTGAATGAGACGGGTTGTCATCTCCCATATGACGTTGGTTTTATGGAAGCGAGGCTCCTCTGCTCGATCGAGCAAAGGAGCCCCGCGGATGAATTCAACCGAATGAATTCTGTTTGTTGATTACTACGCGCGAGCCGCCTTCCTGCGTCGGAGAATTACGACCGAGCATCCGAGCCCCAGGGCAACCAGGATAGCCGCCGAGGGTTCCGGAATCGCCTCATAGCTCAGGCCATCCTGCGTCAGGATCAACTCTCCGATTTGCGAGGAGGCTCCACTGCCTGGCGCGGACTCATCCAGGATGGACACAACCTCGCCGCCGTCGGGGATGTTTGCTGTATTATCAATGGTCGGATTGAAGCGTCCGAAGCTCTCGCCCGCAGTCTTCGACTCCTGTTTCGACCAACTGCCGGGTTGCGTGGCATCGATGACCGCCGCTGCTGCACTATTCGTCGTCGGAGTGGCACCATACAACGTTCCAGCGGATCCGCCCTCAAGCATCGGCTCGATAATTGCCGAAGCGTTCGCTTGCGCGCTACTGCTTCCCCGAGCCCACGAGGGCAAACCAGCCGCTCTGGTTGCCCACAGGGTGTCTACGGGAGCATGGCCATCAGGCGTGCCGCTGGCCCGGCCCGTGGTCGCAACCGCGCCCCACACCAAATCCGTGCGTGTGGACCAATCGGCGCCATAGACGTCAACGAGGTCTTGTACAGCCAGGGCCGGCACGGGAATCACCGTACCGACGGCGAGGTCATAGAAGTTGCTCATATTGCCGAGATCAACTTCCAGGTTTAACGAGGATCCCGGATCTCCCGTTGCGCGGAAGCCCAAGATCAGGTCATCGAACTGTGGTGTCAGAGTCTGGCCCACAGCGCGAACGACCGGTGTGAGTAGCAGTGCTGCGCTGGCGACAGCCAGCAGAACCATCTTGCGATGGCGAAGTTTTGTATCTTTCATCATGATGTCCTTACAGAACCTGGTTTTCCAGTTCTGCTTGTCCCGATCATCTTCGTGTTCGATCAATACGGAGATCCGGACGTGATCACGCCGCCTTCGACTGATCGACCGACCTGCATGGTGCTGAGCAACTGACCGGACTGCACGGCTTCCACGTCATGAATCTGCTGGGCAATCTGGTTGGCGATCGTCTGTGGATTTCCGCTGTAGGTGCCGCGATAATACATGTGCTCGTATGACCAGAGCGTGTATTGGCCTTCGGCCACGGTCGAGGTGCTGTAGGCAACCCCGTTGAAGGTCAGCGTCTGGCCGAGCGTTACGGTCGATGCGTCGTTGATGCCGAGATAAGCGATGAACGAAGTATTGCTGCCACCGCCGATGCTCTGGCTGCCGGGTGTGTTCATGGCTGAAGCAAGACTTCCACCGCTGCTATAGCCGGAATGGCCAACCGGATAGGTCGTGCCGTTGACCGTGTTGATCGGCCACGGAGCGTAAGCCGTTACGACGCCGCCAGTGCCCGGGGTTCCCGAGATCGTCGGCTGATATTGGAACGGGGCGTTGAATATCCCGAAGCCCGTCTCGGCGAACGACTCCAGACGCGTACCGGAGTCTTCATCGCGGCCCATCAGCGTGATTTGCAGGCTCTCATCCGCATTGTTACCGGTAAACAGCGATTGGTTAATCTGACCCGCCCCGAATAATGCCTGGGCTACCAGGGACGTCACATTGGAGATCGATGACGGGGATCCGGCATTCCGGACAAACTGGAACGGCACCACGCCAACCACGCCGTCGTTGTTCAGGGCTCCCGCCAACTGAGGCGACGTGTAGGCGGTCGAGCTTTGGAACGAATCCGACATGGTAACGTCGGCCGTGACCGGCGTGTCATAAGGTCCCGTAAGACCGCTTGTGCCGCCCGCGGTCAGGTTCGTGCCGTTCAACCATGTCGATACCGTCAGGTTGCGCGTCAGGTTTTGAATGCCGCCGACGGACCCGGAGAAGGATGTCTTGATATCCACGGGATAGTTCCCCACTTTTGTGCTTCCCCGGAATTCAGCCTGGCCCGCACTGCTGAGGGCAGACCCTGCATACCCATACGTATATCCGGCGTTGAGAATGTCCCCAATCGCGATGTGCACGGCTTTCCGGAACGCGGTGGAACCGGTAATGCGAATGATGTTTGTTTGAGCGGAAGCTGTCCCAGCGATCGCCAGTGACGCCACCCCCGCCAACATGGTTAATCCATACTTTCTCATGCTCTCTCCTGCTAGTTGTGTTGTTGTTGTTGTTCCGGCAAACCTACAGACCCCGCGCTCCGGCGCGGCGCCCCGGTACAATCGAGAGGCCTGCGGCAGGCCGTGGGTCTGGTCCTCAAATCGCGCTCCTCATCTGTGCCCCCTGACGACCGCAATGGCACTCTCACTTCGGCCAATGCGCCACATACTAGAGAGGGGCCGGAAAATCCTCTATCAGTTTGCGGACACGCGAGGGCAGTTCGCGGGCATCGGCACGCTCTGCGCAACCAGTTGCGCCCACCCCACATCCACGGGACGCCAGCGACCTGACGCCACGCGGCGCAGGATGTTCACGAAACAGTAACGGTGACCACCATTGCGTGATCCCCGATTCGCTGGGCGGCGACCCGTCCGTGCTGCGGTTGCCGCAGCCTGCGTGGCGGCAGTGATCGTGGTACGCGCCCACACAGTCACGAACCACTCGCGACGAAAGCGCCTTGTTCAGTCCAGTCGTTTTCCCGTGGGTCTTCGCCGCGCTGGTAAGAACAAAGCGGCAGGTGGATAATTTTTAGTTTTCGGACACAGCCGGCCAACCTTGCGCCGCTCGTGCCGCCCGTCGGAGGCCGCGCCGGCGTTGTGCGCGACGCGTCGGACGCCGACACGGCCCGGTCCTTGAGTCACAGAGACGCCACATTCTGTCACAGAACCGTTACGGGCTTCTCACTTACACGTCCAGAAACTGTCACACGCGCTCGTGTACTCTGGCCCCGGGGTGAATACAGGCGAGCACTTGGTCTTGCGGAAACAGAATCTCCCTCCGTCTGCGGAATGGAAAGCGGACGGAAGCGGTTGGTTGTTCGTACGTATCCGCGCCGGGGAAGGACTCTTGTTATTGGCCAACTCGACGCAACTGCTTAATTCCAGCGAGGTGCTGGTCTGCGGCCCCGCGCGCGCATGCCACGTCCGCGCCAGCGTCCTCGGCGGTCTGCAACTGGACTATTTTCAACTGCGCTCGGATTCGCTCGTTGGGGTCCTCAGCGCCTTTGAGCAACAACAACTGGCGGTGCTGACCTCGCGGCCCGAGCAATTCGTGCGTTGGTTCCGTGGCGACTCGGAGGTAGCGCAGCGGTTCGAACGGTTGTGCGAACAAACCGTTCCGGCGCTCAACCGCCGCTGCCAGATGCTCGAGTTGGCGGCCCCGATTCTTTGCGAACACCTGCCGACGGACGCACCGGAGCGCGACGGCGCGCACTCGGCCAGGGACCGCTTCGAAAACCTGTTCCGCGAGATGCCGGAAGCCGAACTACAGTATCGGAAGCCCCAGGAACTCGCCCGGCTCTGCGGTTGCGGCGTGCGGCATTTCCGGCGGTTGTTTCGGGAGCAATTCGGGCACTCGCTGATGCCGAAGAAGACGGCGCTGCGGATCGACAGGGCCAAACAGCTTCTCGTTGAGACCGACGCAAAGATCATCAACGTGGCAATGGATTGCGGATTTCAACACGTCAGTTTTTTCACTTCGACGTTTCACCGTCATACTCATATGACGCCGTCGCAGTACCGCCGCTGCAAACGCCGGGAGAGGCCGCTTGTCCGAACGACTCACCGGCCATGACCTCATTGCCCCGACTTGCACGAAGGAGAATAAATAAAAGGAGAACATGATGAAACAGACGAAGCGTACGCATCGCAGGATTATTCTGGTGGCGTTGGCCGGTGTGGCCCTGCTCACACCGGGAGTCCATGTGTTGGCCCAGACCGTGACCGCGCAGTTTGGTGACTTAATCCTCGGCTTCCGCGCCAGCGGAGCACCGGGACAATCGCTGAACCTGGAAGTTGATCTTGGCAGTATGAGCAACTTCTACGGCCTTGCCGCCGGCACGACGGTTTCCTTGCCGGCCCTGGCTCTGCAAGACCTCGCCAATACCTACGGCTCCAGTTGGTACACGCGCACGGACCTGTGGTGGGGCGCGATCGCCACGACGGGCCGGGCCAGCGGCACGCCCGATGGCCATGCTCCCGTAGACACTCTTTGGGCAAGCCGGGCAGCGGGCGGCCCTCCCTGGAATCGGGCAGGCAAGAGTACGCAAGCAACCTCTTCCGCAGTTATTGAACCGGTGATTACCGGAGACACTTACTCGTTGGATGGTGCCAGTTCTACTACCAACAGTTCCGAATCAGCCATCATCGATGCCACGCAACCCGGCAGTTGGTCGATTCAGGAGGCGAGTACTCCGGGCGAGAGCTTTAACCACTTCAATCCGACGATTGATAATCTGGTGACGCTTCCTGCCGCGGGCGACCAGGTCATCTCGGCGTTGTATGAACTGCAGCCGACGAATTCCGGCGGCGTCGCGGGCACATTCCTGGGCAACCTGGTTCTGACTCGCTCCGGTCTGAGCTTCCAATCACCAGCGACCACGGCGCCGTCCGCCGACTTCACGGCCGCTCCGCTCAGCGGGCCGGCCCCGCTCACCGTGAGCTTCGCCGACATGTCGGGGAGCGTCCCGCAGTTTTGGTCCTGGACGTTCGGGGATGGCGGTCTGGCGAGTGTTGAGAATCCGACCTATACATATCTGACCCCGGGCAGCTACACGGCTCAATTGTTGGTTTCCAACGCCATCGGGTCCTCCACGTTCACCCAGACGATCAACGTGTATGATCCATACGCCTGGTGGGCGCTGCAGTACTACGGCAGCACCAACATCGCGAACGCCGCTCCGGGCGCTGATCCGTTCGGCACCGGCATGAACAACACCAACAAGTTCCTGGCGGGCTTCGCCACCAATTCAACGGCGTACCTGCATATCATCAGTCTCGCCAAGACAAATGGGACGGACATCAAGGTGTTCTATCTTGGCGCCAACGGCGACAACACGTACACCGGTGGGCCGGCGTCCCGCACCAATGTGCTGGAGTACACGACCGGCACGGCCAATGGCAGTTACTCGAACAACTTCGTCAGCACGGGCCAGACGAATATCCTCAGTGGCGGCACCGGGCTGGGCGCGGTGTCGAGCATGGTGGATAGCGGCGGGGCAACGAACAGGCCGTCGCGGTTCTATCGCGTGCGCGTGTTGCTGCCGTAACGCGGACGACATTGTTCGCTGGTTGTTTGAGAGCGCGACCGAAATAGTGGGCCGATAACCAAACAAGGCCTGCGTTCACGACTCGGTGAATCAATTATCGGTCGCGCTCTCTCCTCTTCTGGTTGGAATCAGGAGACGCTCCGAATCGGGCACGACAGGGGAACCAGTGCCTCTGGCGGCGGTTCGCTGCCACGTGGCGCTGGGTGGGCTAGTTGATCATTACAGTGCGAAGCGTGTGTCTGATCTAGACGGGCGGTCTTTCGCATCGCATGGGCGCGATAACCTCACTAAGAGCGGCAGATGGAAGTCGTCTCAGCAGAATAAGTATCACAAGAAATCGCCTAGCAGCTTGGAGCCACCGGCACGCAAGGGCGCAGTGCCCAGAACTTCTCCGCCTCGCATTTTGGAACCAAACCTTCATAGTGGCCGTGGAGTATTTCGGTGCCGCCGACATGCCCCATGCGGTGCGCTGTTGGGGTCGGGTTGATGAATGCGGCAAGATGATAACTGGCGTAGGAATGTCGGAGAGCGTTGTTGGGCTGGTGCTTGATACCAGCAGCACCGTTGAGTTGTGGAAACTTCTTGGGGAACGAGTTTCGGTCGACGAGCGCAACGGATTCTGAGACGGACGTGTTGCAATGTTTTGTTGCAATGTCGTGGCTGAATTTGAGTGGCTTCAGGCAAACGAGAGTAAGCGTCCAAGATGTAGAAAACCCGACGGCTATTCGGTTTTGTGTGGTCTGGCAAAGACGAGTGAACACAGGCTAAAACCGTCGGCGGGAATTAGAAATCCGATGCTCTATCCAACTGAGCTACAGGCGCACCGAATTGACACCAGTACCAGTACGTCCGCGCCTACTATGCCACGTTCAATCGGGGCCGCAAGCAGATACGCCGCAGTCCTCGCACGCGCGGGGACATCTTTTGTTCCAGCGCCATTGGGCCGGGATTGCCTTCAAAGTCGTCGCGGGTTGGTCGGGCCAGAAAGAGGGCGGGGTCCTTGTCGCTCGCACGTACGGGCATCTGCGCAATGAGCACAACGCAGCGATGGCCAAACGGGTGAAATGAGGCGCGTCCATAGCCGCATTCCCGTCCGCGGTCAGGCCCCGCCATCCCCCTGTCGGGGATAGACAAACTCATGACCTTTGTGCATCATCAACAACCGTCTCGGACGGCAGACCCCCTGGCTCGAAGAGTCGGGTCCGTCCACAACGGAGAACAGGTCGAGACGCGAGGAGACGCGACGAGATGTTGATGAATTGCCGGCTGGCGACGACAGAGGTTGGCTCTGTCGGCAGAGTTGGAGTGAGTTGGTTTAGTCCGGGTGAGAGCGATGGATTGGAGTGGGTGCCGCGATACGAAATCGCCGGCCCTACCGTTCGACTGTTTGGGCAATGAATCGGGGTTATCTGCTACCGTACGTTCGGGCCGTCGTCGTTACAGGCTTGTTTCTCTCTCGAGCGCTCGCCTGGGGCGTCGTGGAGATTGTCGGCGTTTGCCGAGGCAGGGTCTGGTCCGCGGATAGGATAATGGTCGATGCGCCGGGTGTTGCCCAGGCCAGCGAGATCGACAAGACTCTCGCCATGCCATGGCCCGGTTTGGGTTATCCCAGCGATCCAGCCGGCAAGATCCATCACTGGAAGGAAGAGGCGGTCGTCGGAAACGGGTACATCAACGCCATGCTCGACCAAAACGGCGTGTTGTACGACATTTACTATCCGAGCGTTGGTAATCGACGCGGCGTCGGCGCTGCCAATGAAGGCTACCGCGGTCCCGAGCAGTTCCCTAATTGTCCCGCGCTCGATGAAGAAGCCAACGGCCAGATGAACGTGATCAGCGGCATGGGGGGTATCGCCATCGACACCGGCGGCACCAACAACATCTACTGGCTCCAAAACACGCGTGGCGCCGACTACCAAAGCGTGACGCAACGATGGGACAGCGACAGCGTCAATGTCGTGGCGACCTCCGCCAGACTCGTCGCGGCGAGCAAGAACATTCAAATCGTCCAGTACGATTTCTGCCCCTCGACCAACGCCCTGCCCATCGTGACCGACGGCGAGCGCACCAATTACGGTGTCTATATCAAGCGGTTCCTTCTGACCAACAACCAGGCGGCGACCAACACGGTCGATTTCTACTACGATGCCAGCTTCCAGATCAACGGCGGACACACCAACAACGTCATGTACTGGGAGACGTCGGTCGGCGGCACCAACTACAACGCGATGGTGGCCTACAACAACACCTATGTCGATGTCCCCCGGGCGAACCAACGCTGCCTCCCCAACGGCTACACCGTCCAGTATTCTCCATCGTTCGCATTCGACTGGATCAAGAACATCTCCATCCATTTTGCGACGGTGATGAAACTGGTGACCAATACCGTCACGGGCGCCGGTGCCCCCGCCGACGGGAGCTGGCGCGACATCACGGCCACGGACAGCCACGAGGGCTGGATTGGCAAGCGCGTTACGCTCGCGCCCGGCGTCACCAATGAAGTGGACGTGATGATCGTCGGCGCGTGGGAGGATGTGGTCGGCGCGACCGGAACCTACAACTTCTGGTGCAGGCCCATGATCTCCTGGTTTTACACCAACAACATGGCGCGTGTGCAGGCGGCAACGGAGACCTATTGGTCCAACTGGCTGAGCGCCGGCGTGACGGCGGATTTTCCCGATGCAGCGTACAACACGCTGTTCAAGCGGTCGCTTCTGGTGACGGCTCTGCACATTGACCTGGCAACGGGCGCGATCATCGGCGGGATGCACAACGGAGCGTATCCGTTTGTGTGGCCGCGCGACGGCATCTATGCCGCCGTTACCCTTGACCGTACCGGTCATACCAATGAGGCGGCGGCGTTTTATCGGTGGCTGGGCAACGCGGCCCGTCGCGAGGCCGACTGCGTGGATGGCGGGTTGGGTGTCTTCGCCCAGAAATACACGACGGATGGGACCCCGGTGTGGCGCAACGCCCAACTGGATGCAACCGCCAGTGTGCCCTGGGGGTTGTACGACCATTACCTGACCACCGGGGACGGCTCCTTCCTGACCGACAACTGGAACCTGGCCTTCACCTCCGCCAACGCCAGCAGCGAGACAAGTTGCCGCAACACGGCGGGGGTGTACTTCGACCCGACCTATGACCTGATGAGCACGTGGAATGTCTGGGAGGATAGCATGGGTGAGCACATCTACTCCAACGCTGGGGTCGTACGCGGCCTGCGCGACGCCGCCAATATCGCGGCGTTCGTCGGCAGCAATCATTGGGCGACCACGTTCCGTGAGCGTGCCGATGTAATTGTGACCGGAATTGTCGCGCGCATGGATTACCGGGTGGAGCCGGCCGATATCAGCCACTTGGGCATCGCGGTTCCATACGAAGTGCTGTCGCCGGCGGATCCTCATATGACCAACGTCGTCGAGTGGATCAACGGGCGTCAGGCTGTAGGCACGTGTTCGGCTTGCATCAGCGCGGGCGGACCGTGGAGGGACAACCTCGTGGAGAGTGATCCGGTGAAGTATCCGGACATTGTCGGCCTGGTTGACCGCTATGCGCACAATGAGAATGGCGGTACCGACAACTACTGGAACACATCGCCGCCTCTGCACAGCCCGTGGTTCCTGGCCTCCTCTTGGTACGGCGAGTACTTTGCCCGTTGGCAGGATTACGTTGGCGGCACCAGTCTGGTGGACACCAACAAGAAGATGCTCGACCGGCTGGTCAACAAGTTGGGCCCGATGGGGCTGGCGGCGGAGCAAATCGCACCGACAACCACGCTACAGTTGTACCCGGGGTTCTGGCTCCAGGCCGCCTGGCCAACCGTTTGGGAATCGCATTCGACGCTCGTCGATCAGATGACGATGTTCCTGGATTACAGGCCCCAAGGAACGAACGGTAACAACACTTGTTACTTCGCGCCGAAGCTGCCCTCGGCGTGGAGAGCCATGACGTTCCACAATCTTGATTCCCAAGGGCAACGATTTGATGTCACGATTACGGAGAACCCGACCAGTGTCCGCGCCGACATCGACAAGCACACAGTCGGTCCGCTGAGTTACGATGTTTACTTGCGCATCCCCGCGGGTGTCACGCCCGTGAGGGTGGTTACGAACGGGGCGTATTACGTGCCCTCGCCATCCGCATACGACACGAAGACCGGCCGTGTTCACGTTCAAGGCTCGCTCACATCCGCGGCGGTCCATAATTACATCGCGGTTACCCACGGCGGCAACGCCCCTGCCGGTCAGGGCATGGCTGACGTCATCGATATCGCGAAAACAAATGCAAATCATCCTCGGCGCGCCGGGGATCGGTAACTGCCGCCACTCGACCTCAGGATGAACCTCACGAAAGCGAAATCCCGCAACGCCTGCTTCATACTGGTCGCTTGACCGGTCCGGAGCATCGTGGTAGCCTGCAGCTGGTCGGGGCGCGCTACTTCGAAACGAGAGTCAACACTGAAAATGCGCTCGAATATGCGGGTGAGTCCTGGAAATCTGCGATAGCGGCGCAGCGAAGCAATCTCATGAATGGCGGCAGGAACGTATGCATTGTGCTTCACGCACACATGCCCTACGTAAGACATCCCAGAGACTATGAGAAGGCCGGCCACCGGTATTATTTTGAAGAAGTCTGGCTTTTCGAAGCCATTACGGATTGTTATTTGCCGCTCTTGAATGTATTCGAGAGACTCCGTGCGGACGACACGCCGTTTGCCCTCACGATGAGTTTCTCGGCCACCCTTCTGGAAATGCTCGACGACGAGTATTTGCGCGACAAGTATCTCTGGCATCTGTCGAAGCTAATCGCCTTCTCCGAGACGGAGCTGAGCAGGACGGCGGTCCTTCCCGGCGAGGAGGGCCGTCTGCAGCACGAAACGGCGAAACTGTATGCCAACCGGTTGGTGCGAAACCGGGATCTGCTGCGCGAGTCTTATGATGGTTCGGTCGTCAATGGCTTCAAGAAGTTTGTCCGATCTGGAAACATCGAGGTCCTATCGACGGGCGCGACCCATGCCGTACTGCCACTCCTGCCGCATCCCGCCGCCGTTGACCTTCAGATGGCGATGGGCCGACAAGCCACGCAGCACCATTTCGGCTGTAACCCGACGGGTTTCTGGCTGCCGGAAAACGCCTACGGTCCGGGGATGGAAGAAAACTTGAAGAAGAATGGCTTCGAGTATTTTTTAAGCGCGCATCACACCGTTGAAAACGCGCACCCGAAACCGCCGTCGGGCGTGTATGCTCCGATCCGATGTCCCAACGGGGTGCTCGTGCTGCCAAGGCATCCGTTCTTTCATGCGCAGCTCTGGGGCATCGGTTGCGGCTATCCGGGCGACTTTAATTACCGGGAATACTATCGGGATGCCGGATGGGACCTGCCGTTCGACGCCGTCTCATCCGTCCTGCCTACCGGGAGCAACGACCGCTGCAATATCGGCTTCAAGTACCATCGGATCACGGGCGTGAAGGTGCCATTGGGTGAGAAGGCACTGTACAATCCGGAGGCGGCGCGGAACATGGCGATCACCCATGCGGGTGACATGCTGCACAAGCTGGAAACTGTCTTCAACAAGACCGAGACACCGCATCCGACCATCGTCGTGTCCAACGACGCCGAATTGTATGGTCACTGGTGGTTTGAAGGTCCGGACTGGCTGGAACATCTGTTCCGTCAGGCGCGCGGAAGAGAACACCTCCACTTTGTCACGTGTGGCGCCGCGATTTCATCGAGTGCTCCGCCGGAAGTGGCGACGCCGGCGCATGGCACCTGGGGGGCCGGCGGCTTCTTTGGCATTTGGACAAGCGCGAGAAACATGTGGGTCTGGAGTCGGATCCAGCATTGCTTCGAGTTGTGGCTGCAGGTCGCCCGCATGAGCCTCGATGACGGCGAGCGGGCGTGTTTTGAGCAGGCAACGAAGGAGATGCTCCTGCTTCAAAGTAGTGACTGGCTCTTCATGATCGCGAACAACTACAACACATCGTATCCGCGGAAGAGGATTGAAGAGCACTTCAATGGCTGTGTCTCCTTGCTCAGCGCGATCATCAACCGGCGACCCGGGGAGAGCCCGCCTGATCTCTCCGATCGAAAAGAGACGCAGCCGTTCATGGGGAGGTTCTTTGATGCCGCGCGGATTGTCCCGGACGGACGAAATGGCAATTCAGGTCCTGGCAGATTGATCTTGCTTCCGCGCTCTCCAAGGGAGCTCGCCTGCGTCTTCCGGGAGCAGGGTCTGAAACAGGGCGACCGCCTGGTGGTTGAGCTGTTCAAGCTTGGACCCGGAGATCGACGCGAACAGAAGCCATTATTCTCGGTAGAAATGACATTCACGGAATCGCTGGATTTGCTGGTTTTGAGCGCGAACCACGACGCGGGGCAGAATCACCAGCGCGTCGAATATCACAACGACAGAATACGTCCGCCGTTGACGTGCATTTTTCTTCAGGGACTGGAGCCGAACTCCGGATACGCGATCTCATTGACCGTCAACGCAACGGAAAAATGGGTGTCCAACCCGGCCCGCACCTGCGTGGGACAGAACAATTTCACCATTGGCGATGGCGGCACGGTTTTTTTCTGGGAAAGGCCTGGGTTTGATATTCCGCGAACGCGGTTTTGAGGACATGATTCCAATCGCACGGGCGAGCCATCAATTGCGGCGGGGCGCGCAACCCGGCATGCACAGGTTCTCGTCTCGGCGCGGATCCCTTTTCCCTTCGGGCCCTGGTGTTCCATTCGGGTTCGAGAGTTAACGCGGCTGGCGAACACTGGTACCGAGCGATAATGGGGGACAACACCAGATACGGCGTTAGAAACCTCTGGAAGTACTTTGTATTCCTGCGGCCATACAAATGGCAGATGCTTCTCCTGATAGTGTTCCTGGTAATTGACAAGTCGCTTACGGTGATATTCCCCATGCTCCTGGGGTTTCTCATCGACAACGTGCTGACGCATCGCGACATGGTGAAGCTCGGTCTCGTATTTCTGGCAATGGTTGGCACGAATGTCCTTCAAAGCGGGTTTGGCGCCCTCTACGGCAATGTTGCGGCACTAACGGAGCAGAGGATCGACTTCGATATCCGGTGGACCTTCTTCTCTCACATTTTGCACATGTCCCTTCGCTTTTTTGATCGTCGTCGGGTGGGCGAGCTGATTTACAGACTTGAGGACGTGAGCGTCATCCAGAATCTCGTGAGCGGTTTTATCCAGGGCTACGGCTCGGACGTTATCGGGGTCATTATCTATGGAATTTATCTGGCCACGATGAGTTGGAAGCTCATGTTGGTGGGATTCGCGACGTTGCCGCTATTTGCCGCCAGCTCGAACCTGTTTCTCTCCTGGTTCCGGAGAAAAGAACAGGCCCGCTGGGATCTTGACGCCCAATCTCGCGCTTTGATTAACGAGGCACTGGTCGGCATCCGCGTCATCAAGGCGTTTGCGATTGAGAATTTCATTGTTCGAAAGATCAAGCACCTGGTGCTTCGGCAGCGGAAGCTCCGGATGGAAATGCAACTGGCCGGCGCCGGCAAGGGAGCGTTGACCAGCTTCGCCGGTGGCCTGGGCACGTACGTCACGCTTTGTTACGGTGGATATCTGGTGATACGTGGTTCGTTGACGGTCGGCGAGCTCATGGCGTTCTTCGCCGTTATGGGCAGTGCCTTCGGTCCGGCTCAACGGCTCATCACGATTCGTCAGAGGCTTCAGGGCGTGGTGATGGCTGCGGAAAGGTTCTCGCAGATCTTTGACGAGCAATCCGAGTTGCGAGGCTCGGCCCGCGCCCTGAGAACCTCTCGCATTGAAGGTCGCATCACGTTTCGCGACGTCGGCTTCGGCTACACTCCGCAAGTGCCGGTCTTGAAGCAAATCAGCCTCGAGGTTCGACCGGGCACGACGGTGGCGTTCGTGGGAAGAAGCGGCGCGGGAAAGACCACATTGGTCAACCTGGTTCCCCGGTTTTACGATCCCGACCAGGGCCAGATATTGATCGATGGTCAGGATGTTAAACAATTCGAACTGCGGTCGCTGCGCAGACAGATCGGAATGGTGTTACAGGATCCGTTTCTTTTCAACGGCTCCGTTTGGGATAACGTGGTTGTGGCCAGGCGCAACCCTTCCCGGGAGGAAGTGGAGCACGCGTGTGTCCTGGCCAATGCGCACGAGTTCATAATCAGGCTGCCGGACGGTTATCAGGCGTTAATCGGGGAGCGAGGCGTTCGACTTTCGGGCGGACAAAAGCAACGGTTGTCGATCGCGCGAGCGCTTCTTCACGACCCGCGTATTCTCATCCTGGACGAGGCAACGTCGTCCGTCGATCTGGAATCCGAAGCGCTGATTCAGGCGGGGTTGAAGGAGCTGTTGAAGAACAGGACGACATTGGTCGTGGCCCACAGGCTCTCCACCATTATTAATGCCGACCTGATCGTCGTCATGGATGAGGGTCGAATCGTGGAAACCGGTAACCATTTCGATTTGCTCCAGCGGTCCGGCTTATATGCACGCCTGTACAGCAATCTGGCTCGGCTGTAACCTCAAGTATGGATTGGACTGACCGTCGCACCGTTGTGAGGATCGGACGCCCGGCCACGGCCCGGCAGGTTCGAATATTCTTGACAGATGGCCGAGGCCTTGGTCTACTGAGGTTATCGGGTCGGTTGTGAGGATTGCGAGGCAAGGTGAAGCTTAAGTCATGGTGTGACGCAGCAACGAACAGCGCTTCCGGTACGCAACGCTCCTATTGTCCCCATTCACTGCGAATTTTTCGTTTCGATCACCTTTTTGCTGTGCAATCCCTTGGGATATGATCGTCGAAGACGAGGTTGCCCAAGCGGTCTGGTAACGGCGGGCGTGCATCGCGGCAGTCGCGATCGCATTCGAGTAGGTATAACGAAAACATGGAAAGACAAAGCTATGAAAGCACTTAGATTGCTCGGTTTTGCCCTTTTGGCATATGGAATGTTTGCAGCTCCACTCGAAGGCGTCACCATCAACGGCACGTACAAGGCGTTTTACGGGTCGGCCCTCGCGACCCAGGCGATCGCCACGGTTGCTCAGGACAACGACATGGGCCTGGTCGATCAAGCCGACGGGTCCGAGCTCGACGCCGGGTACGGAATTATCAGCAACGGCGTGCTGTATCTGTTTCTCGCGGGCAACATCGACTCGGGCGGGCTGGGCAATAATTTCGGTGGCGTGCCGTTTGACAAGCTGCATGTGTTCTTGATGACCGGTCCCGGCGGAGACAATCCTCTCGGGACAAATTATAGCCGGAATGCCGATTTTGGTTTCATTAACCGGATGGGAGCCGGCGGGAATGGCCAAGACTCGGGCAGCGCCGGGCTGACGTTCGACGCGGGCTTCGCGCCCAATTACTGGATCGGCGTCACGGTCGGGGGGGGCGGCACAAATCCGATCATGTACGCGAACTTTGAGGTGATCTGCTCGAATTGTCCCGGCTGGTATATGGGATCGACCTCTCCCGGCAATGCCCTGGTGGACAGCAGTGGTCATAACACTGGCATTCAGGTTGCCCTCAACAACAGCAACACGAGCGGCGTCTGGGGTGACCCCAACGGATGCTACATGAATGGATCGCCCACCAACGTTCCACAAAACGTCACGACCGGCGTGGAAATGGCCATTCCATTGAGCGCCATCGGCAGTCCGTCGTCTTCCATCAGGGTTTGCGCGTTCATCACGGATAGTCGGTGTGACTCCCTGTACAATCAGGTCTTGGGCCCGGTCTGGGATGGAACCACCGGCTTTTGCGAGTTTGCCTTGTCCGGCGACGGAGATTCTTCGGAGGTCAATTTTCAGTTTCTACCGGGTACGCATTACTTTACCGTTCCGGTCCCGTCCTGCGAGTCGATTCCTGCCAGTCCGACCACGGCATCGTTCCCGACCACCGGCGGCGGCTCCAGTGTGTTCGTCACGCCGGGGGGCGGATGCTCCTGGGCGGCATCGGTCAACACGAATTGGCTGACGATCACTGCCGGCTCGTCGGGCACGGGCAGCGGAACCATCACCTACTCGGTGAGCACGAATACATCAATCAATCCGCGGACGGCGAGCATGTTTATCGTGGGGACAACCGTGCTCTCGACGCAAACGGTATCCATTACGCAAAGCGGTGTGCCGGCGCCGCCCTTGGGCAGTATCATCATCAACGGCACGGCAAACACAAGCCTCTACGGATGTCCGTTGGCCGTGCAGCAAGTCGGCACAGCGTTCGGTAAAAACACCAGCGCGGACCCGGCGGCAGCCAACGGCTCCGAACTGGATGCGGCATACGGAATGGTTCAGAATGGCGTGCTGTTCCTGGCGTTCGCGGGGAACCTCGAAGCGAATTATAACAAGCTGGAAATCTTCTTTCAGACAGGTCCCGGTGGACAGCACACGCTGACCAACATCAACCCAAATGTGGATTTTAACGGCCTCAACCGAATGGGCTACAACGGTGGGAGCGCGTCGAATGGCAATCCCGGACTGACGTTCGACGCGGACTTCGCGCCCAATTACTGGATCGGGGTGACCGGAGGCGGAACCCCCTACACGTTCTACGCCAACTACGCGCAGTTGTGGCCCGGCGGCGGCGGCACCAACGGGTACTACCTGGGCTCAACCACGGCCGCCAGCAACACGCTCGTCTTGGGCGCCGCGAATCCGTTCGGCGTCCAGGCCACCGTCAACAACATGAACATCGCCGGGGTCGACAGCTCCGCATGCTACGACGATCCCTCGGTATTTCAACAGGGGTCGGTGACGAATGGCATCGAACTGGGGATCCCGCTGGCGGCGCTTGGCAACCCGACGGGGACCGTGAAAGTCTGCGCGTTCGTCAACGGCATCGCGCATGATTACATTTCCAATCAGATCTTGGGGCCCGTTAACACTGGAACCTGTCAGGGCAGCCTGGGCGAGCCGACTTTGGTGAACCTCAGTAGTCTTCCGGGCGTGCATTACTTCCTGGTCGGTCCAGAGATGCGTGTGACCAGGGCGGCGGTCACCGGCCAGGATGTCAACATTAGCTTTCTAACCGAAGCCAACACGAACCTGTCTTATCAGTTGCAGTATACAACTATCCTGACGAACAACACAATCTGGACCAACATTGGGTCTCTGAACCTTGGCAACGGAGGAATCAGGACAGTGACCGATGGCATGGGCGCCACCAACAAGCCTTCAAGATTCTATCGCGTCAGGCAGACGCCGATTTGCCCCTGAGTTCCCCGACCGAGCCGTCAGGAGTTTGAGCGCTCGATCGAGTGAGCAGTCACAGCCGTCGGCAAAGCGACATAATGACTCCAGAGCAGGGTCGTCGGGCAATTCCCAGACGACCTTTAGGGGGCTGTTTCTTTTTCTATACCAGCCATCGACGCGACCGACTCAAGATGGCCGTACCGGGCTGTGATTGACTTCGAGGTTATCCCGGGTCGGGGGGGAAGTCGTTGGTGTCTCGGCGGCGCAGTCGATATAGGCCTTAGCATCTTCGCGGATGTCGTTCTTACTTCCGATCCACGACGGGCGGCACGCCCCGTGTTCGCCGCGTATTTGGCACAAAAACTGCATTGAACACAGGGTCTTCCGATGGCGGAAGAGTGCTGTGCTGTCAGATAAAGGAGGAGCCGGATGAAGAATTCGCCCTGTTTTCGCTTTCTTGCGCTGTGGATTCTAGGTGTGTCTGTGTTGTCAACTGGCACAGTTGTCCTGGGACAGTTGGCGAGCAGTCACAAGAGCAAGATCGTCATTTATCCATCGGCCAACGAACCGATTTCACAGGCGCAGAACCTCGGAATCAGCCACGTCATCAATTACGGCTCCTACTGGCTGGCGGAGGTGACCGACGACCAGATGGCGTCGGTAAAGGCGCGGTACGGCGAGCGCGTCGTGAAAGCTGACTCGATGAACCACATCCATCTGAATGTTTGCAGGATCGATGTAAGTCAAGGGGAACCTTCGAACATTCCCGACGGATTGCGTGAAAGCATCCCCTCGGGCAACCGCCTGCGCCTCGTCCAGTTCCGGGGACCGGTGAAACCGCAGTGGTTGCAGCAACTCCAGGGCGTTGGGGACGTCAAGATCGTGAGTTACGTGCCGAACAACGCGTACGTGGTGTGGGTGGATGCCGCGGCCGAGGCCAATCTGCACCGTCTGACCGCCTCGAACGGACCCGTTCAGTGGATCAGCGCCTATCATCCGTACTACAAAGCGAAACCGTCGCTGCTGCACACAACCAATGCGGTGGTCAACGTGACGGTTGAATTGGTTGATACACCCCAGTTGCCGCAAAGCCTGGGCGAGATTCGAGGGCTGTGCCTGGGTGGCAAGTGCGGCGAGCCGACACGGGTGGGCGGTCGCATCCAGATTCAGGCAACGTTGCCGGCGACGGGGCTGTTGCCGGTCGTGCGCCTGCCGGATGTTTTGTGGGTTCAGCAGATCGTGCCGACGCGGCGCATGGACGAAAATCAAGCCATCGTGCTGGCCACCGGCAGCAACGGTTTGGCGCCCACGCGATATCTCAATTTTCTAAACGCCATCGGGTTTCCGGACGACCCGTCGGAATACCCCATTCTGGATATTGCCGACACCGGGCTGGACGAGCCCAGCGAAACGACCGGCATCTACCCGTGGCATCCCTGTTTCTATGACCCGGCGTTTCCGGTGTCCCCGGATGCGCAATGTGACCCCTCCACTTCGTCGCGCGTCGTGTACGCCACCGATTCCGATACCGAGGGACACGGCACGGTGGTCGCATCCGTGGCGGCCGGTTACGACCTGGATCCCAACCAAACAATCCATTGTTTCACCCAGAGCAACGATGTGGTGACGGTTAATGGTAATCAACAAAACGTTTGCGTTCCTCTTGAGGATCAATCGCGGCCATTTCCCGCGACGGTCTTCCGCCGCTCCGGTGGCCTGCAATGCGGACTGGGAGTTTCACCCTATGGCCGCATCGGCTCCAGTCCCGGCGGCGCGCAGGGCGACTATCCCGGCGCGATGACGGCGGGCTTGCGCGCGTATCTTAGCGGAGCGCGAATCAGCAATAACAGTTGGGGCGAGATTTTGGTCACGGGTGTCAACGGCGGCGCCTACGACGCCAGCTCGCAAGACTATGACAGCCTCGTCCGCGACGCGGTGCAAACCGGGTCGACCAATCCTCCCACCCCGGGGTACTCGCCCGTCAACCAGGAGTTGTTCTATGTGTTTGCCGGCGGTAATGCCAACGGAGCCGATTTAACCGTTGGCGGTTTCGGCGATGTGATCGTGACACCCCCGGCGACCGCGAAGAACGTCATCGCGGTGGGAGCGAGCACGTTGGATGATGGGATGTCTTCGTTCAGTTCCTTCGGTCCCTGCGAAGACGGTCGGTTCAAGCCGGACATTGTTGCGCCCGGCGAGGGGATTCTCGGGGCAACATCCCAGGCAACGTACACTCATCCGGACTGTGATGGTTGCGATCCCAACAATCCCAGTCCGGCAGTGTGTTCACAAGACGTCGTGTCCGATCCGGTCATTACCCGACTGTACGGCGAGGTCGACAATGGCATCACCGCCTACGCCGGCACGAGCTTTTCGGCTCCGGCGGTCTCGGGCGGAGCGCAACTGTTGTGGTGGTACTTCCAGAATCGGCTGCTAATGCTGCCGCCGAGTCCGGCCATGTTGAAAGCGTATCTGTGCAACTCGGCGCTGTATCTGCCAATCATCGACCCGCTGACAGGAGCCCAGGACACATTGCCATCGATCGCCCAGGGGATGGGGCGGATGGATTTGTCGCGGATGTTTGACGGCGTGTCTCGCGTGCTGCGCGATGAGACGACGCCGCGAGCCATTGACACGCCGCTGCTGGGCACGAACGCGGTGTCGCAACAGACGTTCTTCTCGCAATCCGGGCAAACGTACCAATTGAGCGGCACCGTGGCGGATACCTCACAGCCGTTTCGTGTCACGCTGGCGTGGACGGATGCGCCGGGTAATCCGGCGGCGTTCAACCAATTGGTGAACGATCTCAATCTGAAGGTGACGATCGGCGGGAAGTTGTACCTGGGCAACGTATTTGCGGGGCCGAACTCCGTGCCCGGTGGCGTCCTGGACCAGGTCAACAACATGGAGAGCGTGTTCCTGCCCGCCGGGCAGACCGGCGCGTGGAGCGTGGTGGTGCAGGCGCAGGACATCGCCGGTCCGGCGGTGCCGAACGTGAAGGGGTCGGTCGTGAACCAGGACTTCGCGCTGGTGGTGTACAACGGCGCCAATGCATCGGACGTTTCCATGGGACTGACGAACGATATCTGCCAGACCGCCATCCCGATCATGGCCTTCCCGTTCTCCTGGACCAATACCCTGTCCTCACCCACCTATGTCAATGCCGCTCCCAGTCCGTCCGCCGGACCGGGCGGGTTGAAGGAGTTTTTCCGGATCGTCCGCCCGATACCGGGGACGATCATCAGCGCCAACACCACCGGCAGCGCTTTTCCCACGGAAGTGTCGATCTGGGAGGGCCAATGCGGCGCCTTGTTTGAACTCACCTCGGACGCCCCGAGCCTGACGATTCCGCCGGTGCCGCCATCGGTTTCGTGGACGGTAACCGACACCAATAACATGTACTACATCGTGGCGGAAGGCTTCGGGGGAGCGACGGGCCATCTGGTGTTGAATGTCGATGCCCAGGTCCCGGCCATTGAATTTCTTCCCTCCAGCCTCAACTTTGGCGCCACCTATCCATTCACCACAACGGCTCCGCAACTCGTGACGTTCACCAACGGCTCGACGCTCGCCGTCAACATCAACGACATCTCGGTGGTCGGCGCCGATCCCGGCGACTTCCAGATTATTGCGAACCAATGCGCCGGGACAACCGTGCCGCCCGGCGGAATCTGTCAGATCGAGCTGGTGTTTGAGCCGACGGCGACCGGAACCCGGACGGCAGCCCTGCAGCTTCTGTCGGACACGACCGGAGCCTCGCAGTTGTTGCCGTTGAGCGGCACCGGCCTCGTGGCCAGCCCCCTGGTTTGTTTGAGTTCGGGGAATCTGGCATTTGGCAATCAGTTCGTCGGAACCACCAGCCTGGTGCAGAGTATCGTGGTATCGAATTGCGGCGCGGCGGCGTTGGTGGTGACGAACCACGTGCTGACCGGCGCCAATGCTGGCGACTTCACGCTGACGGGTTATGACTGCGAAAGCGCCTCCATTCCGCCGGGCGGGGTCTGCACGGGCAGCGTCTCGTTTGCGCCGAGCGGTACCGGCGCTCGCGCCGCCACGTTGATCTTGTACGACAACGCCGTGAACAATCCGCACTCCATTGGATTCTCCGGCACGGGCGTCGTCCCGGCGCCGGGCGCCTGTTACTCGGCCGGTTCACTCAGCTTCGGGAACGTGCATGTCGGCAACAACGCATTGCAAACGCTGACGGTGACCAACTGTGGGACCGTGGCGCTGTTGATCACGAATGTGTCGCTGACCGGAACCGATGCCGCACAGTTCGCGGTTGTTGGGAACACGTGCGCCAGTGTGCCCGCGGGAGGGACCTGCTCCATATCGGTGCGGTTCACGCCTGCCAGCGGGGGCACCTTCACGGCGTCGTTGATGGTTTTCGACAATGTCGCCGGTAGCCCACAGGCGATCTCACTCAGCGGAAACTCAGTGTCAGCCCTGCCGGACGCGTTGATCGGCACCTCGACCAGCGTGAAGAAACTCGTCGGCAACGGCGTGCTGGATCCGACGGGAGCGTCACAAACCATCTACACGACGATTAACAACGGCAAGAAGAAGGTCTTTTACGTCGCGATCCAGAACCTGGGATCGGCGTCGGATTCCTTCGTTGTCACAGGCGGGGGAAGCACTCCGCAGTTCACGGTGAGCTACTATCTCGGAACCGCGAAGAACGCCACGAACATCACGGATGCCGTTGTCGCGGGAACGTATACGACTCCATCCATGGCCGCTGGCGCGATGACCGCGAAGAACGCGATGATCCGTGTGCAAATCCAGGCCAACGATGTGCCGACGTCGACGTCGTATGACATACCGGTAACGGTGAGTTCCGTCAGTGTGCCCTCGCTGAGCGACCGGGTCATCGTCAGCGCCTTCTGATTGACCCGGGCCTCGACGGTCTACAACGCCTGCTGATTTCCGAAAGGAAGTTGTAGGCCGCGTGCCCCCACGCGGCGGTCGTGTCAATTCTTTAATGGCGTGCCGGCGAAGGAATCCCGCGTAGAATTCTTATGCAAGCATCCTTTAACGGGCGGCCTGCCTATCAAAATCTGACTCGGTGAAATTCAGCAGTATTATCCCTTATTCAAGCGTGGCCTGACCGTGTCTTCTCTTACGAGCCATACATGAAGATCCTGCGCGAAGGCACCGAGCCAATCAAAGCCGCCGAGTGAAAGCCTGCCGTCGAAGACCGTGGACGAGGTGAACACGGCAATTTCCATATTGCTCCTGACATCGTCTTGGTACTAATGTCATCGATAGGGACATGGAAGTTGGCGCTCCGAAGACTAACATGACCATGGCGGATTTTGATGTTCATCCGATTTGGTTTCATCTGCCGAGTGAGAATCCTGAAATCGACTTTGTTTTTGTCCCTGTTCTTGGAGCGCACGAGATTACGGACGAGGTGTGCGCGCAACGAGCACCGCATTTTTCGCTCCAGATCGAGAACAGCGATTTCCGATGCTCAGCGTATTACGATAAAGACAAGGACACTGTTTTTGCAATCGCCCTTTGGATGCTGGAGGAGTGGAGAGGCTTTACTTACGTAGATGCTCCCCGAACGCCAGTGGTACTTGTGGCCAGGGTGCCGATTCTCGGGGCTCGCGAAAGACGGTTTCGCTACAGGAGTCCGAGTGATTGGTATGCAGAGAAGATTTGATAGCCGAGCTGTGGGCTTAGCGGAGCCGGTGCGTGCATCATCTGTAGGCTGAGTCGAGGCCGCAAGCAGATATGCCGGGGACGGTCGAGGGTGACGGGCGGAGCATTTTGTGCGAGTATAGCGGGGGTCGGCGAAATCACGTGAATATCCCAACGGCGGGAAACGCATTGAAGGTCCAGGTGTTGGCGGATGCCGAGGCGGTGGCGCGGGCGGCGGCGAAATTGATCGCGGCCGAGGCGAGGGCTGCCGTGTCGCAGCGCGGGCGGTTTGTCATGGCGGTCAGCGGGGGCCGGACGCCGTGGGAGATGTTGCGAGCGCTGGCGAATGAATCGGTGCCGTGGAAGAACGTGCACGTCGTGCAGGTGGACGAGCGGGTCGCGCCGTCGGGAGATGTGGACCGGAATCTGACACATCTGCGCGAGAGCCTGCTCGAACACGCGCCGTTGCCGCCGGAACAAATTCACGCCATGCCGGTGGAAGAAGACGACTTGGAAGCCGCCGCGGCGGGCTATGCAAGACTGCTTCAAGAGATTGCCGGTTCGCCGCCGGTATTGGACCTGACGCATCTGGGTCTGGGACCGGACGGGCACACCGCGTCGCTGGTGCCGGGCGATCCAGTGCTGGCCGTCACTGATCGCGACGTGGCGGTGACGGGCATTTATCAAGGACGTCGGCGCATGACCCTGACCTATCCCATGCTGAATCGTTCCCGCCGCATCTTGTGGCTCGTGACGGGCGCGGAAAAAGCCGGGATGCTGGCGCGGTTACGGCGCGGCGACGAATCGATTCCTGCGGGCCGCGTGCGCGCGGACACGGCGGTGGTGTTGGCCGACCGCGCGGCGGCAGGTGAAGCCGGGACGGATCGATAAGGAAAGAGACCTATGCGCATTGGAATCGCCACAGACCATGGCGGGTTCGAATTGAAAGAGAAACTGGCGGCGCGGCTTCGCGCGGCGGGCCATGTGGTCACAGATTTCGGCGCGCATGAGTTGAAGCAGGACGATGATTACCCTGACTACGTGATTCCGCTGGCGCGAGCGGTGGCGGCGGGCGAGGTGGAACGCGGCGTGGCGGTTTGCGGCAGCGGGGTTGGCGCGTCGGTCTGCGCGAACAAGATCAAGGGTGTTCGGTCGGCGCTGATCGAAGACCACTTTTCAGCGAGACAGGGCGTGGAAGACGATCACATGAATCTGATTTGCCTCGGCGGACGGACCACGGGGCCGGAGGTGGCGTGGGACCTGGTCGAGACGTTTCTCAGCGCGGAGTTCAGTCAGGCGCCGCGGCATTTGCGCCGGCTGAAGAAGGTCGCCGCGCTGGAGGAAGAGTGAGGGTGGGCATGGCTTTCGGCGGGCATCAACCGCGAATGGACACGAATTCGCGCGAATGATGAAAGGGAAGGAGCGAACGATGCAAAAGATTACACCATTTCTGTGGTTCGATGATCAAGCGGAAGAGGCGGTCAGGTTCTACGCGTCGATTTTCAAGAGGACGAAGATATTGACGATCACCCGCTATGGAGACTCGGAGGCCGAAGCGAGCGGCCGCCCGAAGGGATCGGTGATGACGATTGAGTTTGAGATGGAAGGGCAGCGATTCGTGGCGCTCAACGGCGGCCCGCATTTCCGGTTCACCGAGGCGATATCGTTCGTCGTGAACTGCAGGACGCAGGCGGAAGTGGACAGGTATTGGACGAAGCTATCGGTGGGCGGCGAGCCGGGTCAATGCGGCTGGCTCAAGGACAGGTACGGGCTGTCGTGGCAGATCTTCCCGGCGATCCTGAGCGAAATGCTGATCGACAAAGACGCCGCCAGACGGGAGCGCGTCATGCAAGCCCTGCTACGGATGCGGAAGCTCGACATTGAGACGCTGAAGCGGGCGTATGGCGGGCCTGAGTTATCCGTCCCCGCAAGAAGGTCGCGAGGCACGAGGTTACGAATTGGCAACGTAGTACATTAGGGCAACGGTATCTCCCCGATGCCAAGCCAGTAATTTGTGCGGCTTAACAGTTATCGGTGTGTAGGTGCAGTATCCTGCCGTTGGGCGGTCACTTGTTCCCGGTCAGTGGCCTTGGGTCGCATCGGAACAGTTGGGTGAGGCAACCCGTAATTGATGTCGTCGGCGGCTCGCGCCACGTTCGCACGACAACGGTAGCGGTATGCATGCGCCCAAGATGCGCAGTCCGTGAGCGATCCTTCCGCGCATCTCCCGCCAGACATTCGACCTTGGTGGACCATCAGGCTGACCGGCCTCCACCGGGGGAAACGCCATGACGAAGCCCATCGGTGCCATGCCGGAGATCGGAACCTCGGATCCAGTTGCCTTCAAGGCGTGCCAGGATCTGCTCCGATCACGGCTGACGACGCCGGAGCTGCAACTTGTTCCCCAGCTAACCGGCATCCGCCTGTGTGTGTTGTGGCATCGGCTCTCGGATTTTCAAAGACCCGGCGCGGTACGCGTCTTCTGCCCGACGGCCGTCGATCGAAGCGGCGGAAAGCAGCCGTGGCCGACGCGCTGTGAATCTTGTATGCGGCGTCGTTGGGAAACGATTCCGTCGCTGGCGAGCCGGGGGCGGAGGTTTCTCGGGCGGTGCGGCGTCACCAATTTCTGTGCGACGCTTCACGTGGATCAACTCTGCCCTCTTACGCTGATTTTGCAGGCGCGGGTCGCGTCTCGGTTCCCCGGTTCCTGCAATGTCAGCCAAAGGGAGGGGCAACCGTTTGTGGCAAGGCGCGCCGGAAAACCCGCTTCCGCTGCCGCCTTCCAGCATGGGGTGGAGTTGACGCGTCTGATCCTCCACGATTTGGAATCCACCGCCCGTGCGCAGATCGCGAGGAACGGATTGAGGAACGCCTTGCACAAATTGAACAACAATGTGAGTGAGAACACCCACCCGGGTTCGGAACGGCGCCATCGGGCGTTTGGTCTGCCGAAGTCGGAGGGCCGGCCCGGTGCGGGCAGCCAAGGCCGGAAGCTCGTCGAGGCGATGCGCAACCATGTGTATCAGCATTACCATCGCCCGATTGGTTTGAAGGATATGGCTTTAGTCATGAAGAGGAATGCGTCGTATCTCTCCGCGCTGTTCAGTCAAACGACCGGTGTGCCGTTCCACCGGTTCCTCGAAGAAGTCCGGCTCTCCAAGGCCAGGGAGTTGCTCCGCGATCCGCGAAACCGGATTGTCGAAGTCGCCTGTGCGGTGGGCTACGCCAGCCCGGTTTCCTTTCGGCACGCCTTCAAAGCCCGCGCAGGTCTTTCGCCAGAGGCATGGCGCGCGAGGCAGTAGGAACGTCAGTGCGTAAGAGCGTCGGCGCATGGAGCGCCGGGGCGGACACAGTCTAGCCTTTGAGCTTAGATCGGCCAAAGTCCAAAGATTTGGCCGCTTTTCCGAAACCTCGTCCATTGCGCGATGCCGTGACGCAACCCCGTCGCGCGGGTCTCGAACGCCGTGATCGCCTCGCCCATCAACGATTGCAGGCTCTTGAGAAACTCGTCCGGCGTCTTCTCCACGCACACGACAAACTTGTCATAGCTCTTCACCGCGCCGGCCATTTCCATCTGAAACTCCTCAATCCCTAGTCCCATAGTGCCGCGATTATGATCGCCGTCCCGTGCCGCTGCAAGCGCGGGCACGAGCGAGGCTACTTCTTGACGCCCTCAGGGCCGCGGGGGGTTGACAGAACGAGCCTGAGTCTCTCAGGAGTCATGACCCTGCAAAGATGTTCATCAACAAGCAAAACCACGGGCGCCACCTGCGCATGGTCAGCCGGCCACCACCAGCGTATGTTCGGTTCAATCGTGGACCAAGCAGCGTCGAGGTTTCCCCGCTTGGCGTGGATCTTGGCAACGTATTCGGCAGCGTCCCAAGCCAGCCCAAAGGTTGCCCCGTGATTTTGATACAACCCTAGCGCTTCGTCCTCCAAGTTGTAGTTTTTGGCCAACGAGAAGAAATGTTCGGCCTTGGCGCTGGGTTTGCCACTAAGGTCCGGTCTAAGGGAGTCCACAGCATCGACGCCCTGTCGGTAACGCGACACCAATTCTTCCTTCGTCATGTCGGCTATTCGGCTGCGACGACCGAATATCGCGATTAGCTCGTGCGGGGGCCTGCCGCCACGATCTGCGTAACCGATCAGATTCCGAAACAACCTGTCGTTTCGATCCTGCGCCCATTTGTGGTGCTGGTCGTAGGAGCGCCCGTTATTGGCCTCTATTGCGGTCTCAACAACTCGGGTGACGCCAAGCCAATCGCCGGTGCGATGCCCTGCTTGGCCAAGCAACTGTATCATATCGTCAAGGACATTACCGGCATACACCGCTCCCGGATTCGAGATAAGCCGCCCCACGTTGGGTATTACCTTCTGCCATTGACCTAGAAACGCATAAAGTTCCGCCAGAGACGCTGTTGCTGCGTCCTCTCCTTGAGCGGCGAATTTCTCTAGCGCGTTAACGGCAAGGTCCGTTTCCCCTTTGCGTGCCACGGCCTGTGCCTTCTTTACAGACGCGGGCTGCTTGGCCGAACGAGTCTTCGTTGCCCCCGTCGCGGCTGCCTTTGTCAGCTTCTGGGAGCAAAGGCGACGGGCGGCCTGTAGCCACTCCTCAAGCGAGCGACACCTGTTTGCACCGGGGAGCCATGTCGCAAAGAACCACGTCTCCCACTCACCGTCCGCGCTCACCGCCTTGGGGTTGAGGAGCACTACTGCCGAATCGCCCACGCTGGAGATTTGCAGGCAATCCTCCAAATACTCGGCGCGAAATTTGCAGCAGTCCTGCTTCTCACCGTAGACAAAATACTCGTCGTCCGTAATCGGCGGCAGTCCCCTTGCCGGCCCAGTGAACGCGTCGATCCAGCCTTGGTTTTGCTCCCGAAACCACACGACTTTTTCGATCGGCAACAAATCCGTCACGAAACATGAGGGCCACCGCCATCCGTTGCTGACCCGCAAGAACGAACGGTAGGATGAGGGCAAAATTATTCCAAGTCTCGCCTCAGCTTTGGCAATCTTGTTCTCAGAAGCACCGGGAAAGCCCAACCATCCGGATTTGATGACCTTGCTCGGAACCTGATCAAGGACCTCCTCGTACTGAACCAGTTCTCGACAGTATTCGTCTAGGAACGCCTTCCATTTAGACTCATCCATCGGGCAGTCTCGCAGTCGAATGATCGTTTTACCGGGGCGAACAAATCTGCTTATACGCCGGGAACTGCCCATTGTCCACGGGCTTCCTAGGAGCCGTCGCTCAACGGTTCGTCGAGAGTTCTTCGCTTGAAACGCCGTTTTCGATTGACTCCCGCAACCAGCCGCGGCATTCTGAGCGTACGGTCTCACCAAGGAGGGGCCGTGACAGGTTCGTGATCAAGTTTCGTTGCCTGAATTGTGGCCAGAAGCTCGCCGTTACCGAAGATGGCATTGGCGCCGTTGTCTCCTGCACGAATTGCGCGCAGCAGATCGTTGTCCCTCCGTATTCCATCACCGAAATGTTCCCCGCCGAATCCGCCCGTCGCGCGCATTCCTTCGCCGCCGGTGGCGTCGAGGTGATTCGATCGGGTGCTAACGGCAGCCCGGGTGGCGCGTCGACCGCCCTGCGGATGGCCCTGATCCCGCATCTGGCGCGGATGATGATGAACCGCCTCGTCCAAGCCCTGTTCGCGCAACGCGAGACGCTCATCGACACCCAGGCCGAGGCCACCAAACGCATGGCCGACCTGGAAGAGCGCATCGCCAAAGCCCAGGTCAGCGTCCAGGAACGGTTCGCCGCCTATGAGAACCGCATCGCCGAGCTGGAAAAGCAATTGGCTGCCGCCGAGGAAGAGAAGCGCGAATTGATGCGGCAAAATTTCCAGCTTGCCCGCAAAGCCCTCGAAGCCGAGAACGCCACCGCCGCGTCCGTCACCGAACGCGTCCGCGAGCGCGGCGCGACCCGCGTCGATCTAAGCAATGCTGGGTTTCTGCTGCGCGCGTAGCGCCTGCTCGTAGCACTGCAGCGCTTCGCCGTACCGCTCGAGCCGATTGAACACCCCGCCCTTGCTCAGGTACGCCATCGTCATCGAGTGATCGAGCGCGATCGCGCGGTCGTAGCAATCGATCGCCTCATCCAGCGAGCCGAGCCGCTCCAGCGCCATGCCCTTTTTGACGAACGCCTCGGCATTGGTCGAATCGAGGGCGATCACTTCGTTGAAGCACGTCAGCGCGGTGTCTGCCTGCTGCAAATTCAGATGCGCCTGGCCTTTCCCCAGCAACAACGCAATCCGCGCGTCCCGCTCCGCCCGCTCGTTCTTGACGGTGGCCGCAACCGAATCCGCATCACTGCCGTTGCCGTTCTTCGATTCGGTTGTCTCATCGCCGTGGGGGCGGGCTTCCGGCAACGGCTCGGCCGGCTTCCTCGGCGCGGCTCCGGCGAGAACGGGCGCAGTCTCCGATGAATCTTCCAGCTCGTGGATCCGTTGCTCCAGCCGCTCGATCGTATTGAGAAATCGCGCGGTGGACTGATCGACCCGATTGGGGATGGCGATCTGCGTATCGCCCGGGCCCAGCGCGGGGTGGGCAAACGCGGGGTTGAACGCTTGCGCGGTAAACTGCGCGATCAGCGTTTCCGTTCGTCGATTCATGATCCGCAGCAGAAAGACCGACAAAAACAGCATCCCGAAAAACCCCGCGCCGGCGAACACGCTGACCATGATGAGCGTGAACCGATGCGAGCTTTGCATCACTTCGATCTCGCGAATCCGCTCGGCCGTCACCGATTGCTCGATCTGGTTGAGGCGCGACTCGACCTCCTCGTTGTTGCGTTTCGCGGTCGCCGCGGCGTCTTCGCGGGCCTGCTCGACCGCGCGGGCGTTGGCGGCGGCATCCTGGCGCTGCTGCTCGATCTCGCGCATCAGCGTTTGCTGTTGCTCCTGAAGTTGCTGGTACGACTGGACGACGTGCTGGGCCAATTTGGCGTCGCCCACAGCGGCTTCGTCCTTGGCGGGCGTCGAGTTGGTTTCGGTGGCCCCGAAGGCACTCGGGACCGTGGCGCAAAGCGACAGTGCCACAAAGAAAATGAATGCGGCGGCAACAGAGACCGATCTCGGGCTCATGCTACGTTTCCTCCTCTTATTCAGGGTTCCCCAGCACGGAACCTAGAAGAATCCCGCCCGAAATTCAATGCAAAAATGGCTGAATCTAGGAACCGTTGACACGCGGCGTACGCAATCCTATAGTCGAGCCGTTGTTTTTCCCCGACAAGGAGGATGACCGGTTGTGTCTGAGATTGCATACGTCAACGGAGAGTTTCTGCCTCTCGAACGGGCCACGGTGCACGTGGAGGACCGCGGTTTCCAGTTCGCCGACGGCGTGTACGAGGTCGTGCGCACCTACCACGGCAAACCGTTCGCCATGGACGAGCATCTCGCGCGGTTGGCCCGCAGTCTCGACGCGCTGGAACTGAAGAATCCGTTGCCCACCGAGAAATGGAAGTCCATCATCGGCGAGGGCATCAAGCGTTCGGGCTTCGCCGAGGCCATCGTCTATCTCCAAGTCACCCGCGGCTGCGCGAAACGTCATCGCAGCATGCCGGAAGGCATCGAGCCGACGGTCGTGCTGACCGTTCGCCAATTGCCCCCGCCGCCCACGAAAATTCGCGAGACGGGCATCGCCGTCATCACGCTGCCCGAATTTCGCTGGGCGCGCTGCGATATCAAGAGCATCGCCCTCCTGCCAAGCGTGCTGGCCTATCGAACCGCCCAAAAAGCGGGCGCCAGCGACGCCATCTTCTTCGGAGAGGACGATACTGTCTACGAGTCGTCTGCCGCCAACGTGTTCATCGTCACCAATGGCCGATTACGCACGCCGCCCAAGAACACCCGCATTTTGCCCGGTGTCACTCGCGACAAGCTCTTGGAAGTTGCGCGCGCCGCGAAGATCGAAGTCGTTGAAGAGCGCATCACGAAATCCGAACTTCTATCCGCGCAAGAGGTCTTCTTGAGCAGCACGACCGCCGAAGTGACCCCCGTGGCAACCATCGACGGGAAGCAAATCGGGACAGGGAAACCGGGCCCGGTCTCAGCGCGTCTGTTCGATCAATTCGCCCAGATGTTTATCCGCATATGAGGGTTCGGCGCCGGTTTGCCGCGCACGACAGCGGCGTCTCCGCTCCGCTACGGCTCCCTGACCGCGCCGTATCGTACGGCGACCGTTGAAAAGATCGCCCACTGAGGACAGTGGGCCTACAACACTGGCTGGTTGCTGAGAAAATGCTGTAGGCCGCGTGTCCCCACGCGGCGGTCGTGGACACTCTTCAACGGGCTGTTAGGAAATCCCTCGCCGGAACCGTCGTCACCTTGATCTGGCCGTTCTTGTCCGGCGCGGTCGGCGCAACGAACACGAAATCCATGAGGGTCTTCGCCGCGCGCTTGGTGTCGATGTGCACGGGCACGTTCGCCACGGCCAGAGCGCGTTTGTCATCGACGCGCGTGTGGTCATAGGTCAGATCCAAATTGCCGATCTGACGGGAAAGCTTCGCCGCGCGCAGCTCGCGCTCCTGCTTCGCCAGCTCGACGACGTTCCGCCGCGTCTTCGCATCGGGCAACGCATTGGCCGCCTGGATGCGGGTCTCGTAATCGTTCTGGATGATTCGTCCCTGGACCAGCCGAAACGCCTCGATCAAAAGCGAAAACGCCTCGTCCTGATTTCGCAGTTCTGCGATGGAACCGACGGATATGGTTTGCGCCGCGGCTTGCGGGGCCGCGTTGGATTCCATCGAGAAACACGGCATAGCAACCACCGTCGCCAACATCAGTCCGAACGCCAAACCCTTGGCTTTCATATCCAGCGGGCTATTAGCGCATTGCGTGCCAGTCGGCCGTAGGGGGTTCGCTATCTGAAGAATCCGTCAGTTCGTCAATAGTGTGTCCCTCAAAGAGGAGCGGGATTAATCTTGCGTTGCCAACATCTCTCTCGTATCCAGTCCCGTAGAGGCGGGGTTTCATTGGCCGCGTACGTCATGACTCTCAACTCGCTAAAGATGAGCCGATCCGACTGGGTTTTTGTCAGTATCGCCTTGGGAACATTCGTATGGCGTGGACTTATGATTCCTTGGGATATGGGAGGGGCTTGGCTCCAACTTTGGTCCTGTCTCGTCGCAGTAATCGGTCTAGCCAAACTGCGTGACACCCCCCGAGACTTTCGCGCGTTCGGGGCGGCTGTCGTTTACTCCATCGGGATTCTAATAGCGGTTGGAAGTATGTATTTTGCTCCGCAGCCCCTCTTCTACTTCTTGTTCCTCGGCGGTCTGGTGGTTGTTTTCTGCTGTACCCGGCCAAACGCATCCAAGCCAGGTGGGATTGTGGCGTACATCGCATTCGCCTTGCTGCTCGCTGCGTTCGCTTATGGTTGTCTGGATGGGATCCTACATATTAGAAGAGTGCTTCGACTGAAATCCCTTCAATCGAGGGCGGATGGCGTCGCGCTTATAGATCTGACGCCGCTCACAACAAACGCAAACCAACCGAGAGAGAGCATACGAGTCGTTGATACGAATGCCGTCGCCGCGATTACTGAAGCCCTTCAGGGCACGTATCCATACTCGCCGAACCATGAGAGAATTTGTGATCCATGGCGAGTGACCGTCCAACTTCGCTCGGGCGAGAAACTAACTTTCGAGCTGGGCCGAGGGAACCGCGCTCATCCGGAGACGGCTTGGATCGGGTTTGATCGCGGCGTGTATCAGAACGAACATCTCTATCAGACGTTAACGAAGGTACTACGCCTGCCGCTGTGGACATGATAGATGACAGGCCCGAGCTCTGTTTTGGAGTGGAATAGCCTGCGGTTCCGAAAGCGGAGTGGTGTACCACCACCCACGCGTTATCGGCTTTCCTAAGGTGCGCGGTGTGTGGTATAGCTCAACCGCCGGTGGGGCTGACCATGAACATCCCGTCAAGCACGGGCCGCTCACAACCAACGGTTGCGAGCCGACTCTTCGGCACCGTCTTTCTATCCTTCTTCCTCGGGATGGGAGTGCTCTTCCTGGTCCTTTTCTCGCGAGAGGTCCTCAAACAGGCGCGGACGTACACTTGGAAAACCGTCGATTGCGTCATCGTCTCGAGCTCCGTGCTCGACTTGCAGAAGAACTACGCCCTCCAAATCCAGTACGAATATGACTTCGGCGGTCAGCATTATCGCGGGAACAACTACACCGTCGGAAAGTTCACCCGATCCGACTATAGCCAAATCGCCAGCCTTGTGGATTCCTATCCGAGCGGAAGGAAGACCACGTGCTTTGTGAACCCTAGCAATCCATCCGATGCCGTGCTGCAGCGTGGCAGTCTGGCGATGATCCCGTTTCTTCTCGTGCCGCTCCTGTTTATCTTGATCGGGGGCGGCGGCATTTACGCGACATGGCGCTCCAAACCGGCGGCCGGCACGCCTCGCCCCGTAAACGCCAGCGCGTCACGGGTTGTTCTCGCATTGTTCTTCTCGCTGTTCTTTCTTGTGGGAGGCGTGCTGACCTACTTTTTCTTCGTCCGTCCGCTGCTGGGTATCGAACACGCCCGACATTGGCCCGCGGTCCCGTGCCGCGTGATCTCCAGCCGCGTGCAAAGCCATTCGGGCAGCAAGGGCGGAACGACCTACAGCATCGACATCCTCTACGCGTACAACGTGGGTGGCCGCGAGTATCGCTCGGGTCGCTATGATTTCATCGGCGGATCGTCCAGCGGCTACAACAGCAAAGCCGCGATCGTGGCGGGGTACCGTCCGGGCACCACTCCGGCTTGCTACGTCAATCCCAACGACCCGCAGGACGCGGTGCTCGAACGCGAGTTCACACCCCAGATGCTGGTCGGGTTGATTCCATCGATCTTCTTGTTCGTCGGCCTCGGCGGGTTGATCTGGGTATTTGTCGGCGGGGGCAGGCCGAAACTCACCGCAGGAAGACCGGGAGACCCGCCGTGGATGCGCCGTCAGGATTGGGCGGCAGGCCGAATCGTGTCATCAGCAAAGCCGATGGCCATCGGCGCCTGGATTTTCGCGGTGTGCTGGAATGCGTTGTCGTTGCCAGTGCTGGTCATCTTGGTGCATGCGTGGGCGAGATCGCGCAATCCAACGTTGCTCGTCGGACTATTATTCCCGGCCATTGGCGTTGGTCTGATTATTTGGGCGATCCGGGCGACGGCGCGCTGGCTCCGGTTTGGCGAGTCGGTCTTTGAAATGTCCAGCGTGCCGGGCGTTGTCGGCGGCACCCTGCAGGGGACCATTCGTCTCAGCCAACCGGTGCGAACGGCGGACGGATTCCACTTGAAGCTCTCCTGCGTGAACCGCGTCACGACTCACACCGGGAAGGACAGTTCAACGTCGGAGAACGTCCTCTGGACGGAAGACCAGCACGTCGAGGCGGCGCTGGGCGACCGCGTGCCCGTCGCGTTCTATATCCCGCCCGACTGCCGGGAAACGGCCTCGGACGATGTGAACAACCAGGTCATCTGGCGGTTGAAGGTGGCGGCGAAAGATGCCGGCGTGGGCTACACCGCGCGCTTCGATGTTCCGGTGTTCAAGGTCGCGCAGACGCCCCAGCAGATCGCCGCAGCGCAAGCCGTCCTCTCGCGCGAACACGCCGCCATCGAGAATTATCAACCAGCGGCCAACTCGCGAATTCGCGTCCAGCCCGCCGCTGGCGGTGGCCAGGAGTTTTATTTCCCGGCGATGCGCAACTTTGGATCCGGTTTCGCGCTGCTCGCCGTGTTCGTGGTGTGGTCAGCGTTTTTCTGGATACTGATTCATTTGAAAGCCCCGATACTGTTTCCGATCGTCTGGGGATTCTTCGATGCGCTGATGTTCATTGCGGTGCTGCACTTTCTCACAGGCACAACCCGCGTTGTCGCCAACGCGTCAGGCCTGACCATCACCAAGAGAATCATTGGCATCGGACGGAAGCAGATTATTCCCGCCGCGGACGTGGCGGAGGTCAAAGCGAAGATCGGCACGACCAGCGGCCAAACCGCCTATCAGAATATCGCCGTCGTGCGACGGGACGGACGCGAAATCACCGCCGGCAGCGCCATCCGCGATTCCCAAGAAGCCCAGTGGCTCGCCGCCCAGATGCTGAACTCCGTCCGCGGCCAACGCTGACGATGTTGTGACCTTTACACAGGCAACAGCCTCTGATATTCATTCTGCAAGGAGTCAGCGCTCCGCCATTTGAGGTTTCGATAAGGCGCGGCTGTCTGCGGCAAATCGGTGCTCTTGGTGTTGGAAATGCGCGACGAAGATCAGAGACCGTCCATCGCGGGTGATTTGGTGGTCATTGCCGTTGCCGTATGCGGACTCGCTTTCCTGTATTTCCTTCAGTTTTGGGCCGGGTATCTCGGGAGCATCGGGCTATGGTTCTGTGGTGTAGTTTTCTACTATTGCCTCTGTCCAGTCCTCCTCGTCCTTCTGCTATTCACAAGAAAGGAACATGCGATTAGGATAGTAGCTGTATTCATCCTGCTCATGGCCAGCGTGTTCGCATTCCTCGTCCCAGCCTATCATCCGTTCACCAGCGGATTCCTGCGCAGAATGAAATCGGAAGTGGATCCGCATCAGCTTCAGACTTGGGCTTTGGATCTCATCAAGACAAGGCGGGCCGAGGTCAGTGCCATTGCCCAAGGTCACACAGAACACCTCAAGGCTGTAAGAGACACGCCGCCCGAGTTCATTCGAAAGGTCACGGGATATGAGAACCCCCACGTCGCTGTAGGCACGCGGGACGGGCAGTGGAATGTCTTGCTTCTTTACGGAGGCGGGCTCAAAGGGTGGGGGCTCTTCGTAGGTGATACAAATCTGGACCTTCGGACGGATGACACGGATTACTTCGTGCAGTGGCAACCGGGAATAATCGCAGTACACGGAAGGTAGTCCGGGTCATCAAGCTCTTCACATCCAAGTATTTCCCCGGTGGTTGACAATCGGGTGTCGCCTGCTATGATGCGCGTTCCCTAAGTCGGGGGCAGACACAATGAAACGCACATACCAGCCGTCCAAGATTCGGCGGCAACGAAGATTCGGGTTCTTGAAACGGACGCGCACGAAAAGTGGCCGCGCGATTTTGAGCCGGCGTCGGCGCAAGGGACGCAAACGCCTCTCGGTGTAGGGCGCGGTCGCTGTGGCGGCTGGGCGGAGGCCGGCGTGCAGGGCAGCCATACATTGCCGAGGAACGAGCGACTCCAGCGCGGTTCGCAGTTTCGACAGGCGTACGAACAGGGGCGCAAATTCGTCGGCAAAATGTTCGTGCTCTACGTGGTCGATCAACCGCCCGCGGCGCGGACGCCCGCGGAACGTGCCACTCGTGGCGTCGGCGTCGTGACCAGCCGCAAGATCGGCAATGCCGTGACGCGGAATCGCGCGCGGCGGCTGTTGCGCGAGGCGTACCGGCTGAACAAGCAAGAACTCAAAACCAATTTGCAAATTGTGATGGTTGCCCGCAGCGCCATGAACGGAAAACGGCGGCAGGAGGTCGAAACGGAATTGTTGCGCTTATTCCGCGCGGCGGGCATCCTCAACGAGACGTGATCAAATATTTACTTTTATTCTTGCTGCGGCTGTATCGGTGCTGTTTGTCGCCGCTGAAAATGCTGCTGCCCGCCCCGCCGCTGGGCGGCCAGTGCTGTCGATTTTATCCCACCTGCTCGTGCTACGCCGGCGAGGCCATTGAGAAACACGGGCCCGTGCGCGGCCTATGGCTGACGGCGAAACGGCTGGCGCGCTGCCATCCATTCCATGAAGGCGGATTCGATCCGGTGCCCGACCGATGATGGACAAGAAAACAATCCTCGTGGTAGCCATCTGCATTCTCGCCTTGTTCTTGTCGCAGGCGGTGATCAACAAGATGTATCCGCCGCACGCGAAGGCGGTGCATCCACCGGCCGCCGCGGGCTCGAACGCCGTTCCCCAGCCGGCAACCGCCGCGACACCGGCTCAGCCGGCCATCGAGCCCGCCAAAGAGACCAAGCCCGCGCCTTCCGCGCCCGCCGCGCCGCGTCCCCCGGAGCAGATTGTTTCCCTCAGCAATGATTTCATCCGCGTCGATTTCACCAGTTGGGGCGGCGGCGTCCGCACCGTGGAACTGCTCCGTCACAAGGGGCCGAGCAACGATGTGGAGGTCTTGAACGGCACGAACTTGGTGCCCGCCCTGTCGCTCGTCGGTGTGCCCGGCGCGGGAAGCAACGACGCGTTCTCGATCCAGGCTGTCGATGCCCGGACCGTCCAAATGCGCAGCGACAACGGCGTGGTCAAGACCGTCACCCTGAGCAACGACTACCTGATGGCTGGCAGCGTCCAGTTGCCCGCGGCGCTTGCGCCATCCGGCACGGTCGGTGTGGTCATTGGCACGGCGCAGCCAACACAGCCCCACGAAATCCCCAACTATCTGGTGGTGGATTGGGAAAACGCGTCGAAGTTCAACAATCGGACCCTGCCCTACATCACCAAGCGGCTCATAGACGGAAAACGCCAGGAAACCATCTCCGCGGGCTGGATCGCCGTCAAGAGCCAGTATTTCACCATGGTGCTGTCCCCCGTGACCAATGTCGTGGGATTCACCTGCGCGCCTGTGGACCTGCCGACCCCGCCACCGCCCCCGACGAACCACGGGCTGACGGCAACCGCCACGATACCGTTCACGCGGGCGGGCGACGGCAGCCTGTCGTGCGCCTTCAGCTTCTACGCCGGGCCGAAGGACTACAACCGACTGGCCGCGCTGGGCAAACACCAGGAAGAGCTGATGGACCTGGGCACGCCGATGGATTTTTATTCGGGATTGTTCGGCGTGATCCTGCTGCACAGCCTGAATTACTTCCATGGACTGATTCCGAACTACGGCGTGGCGATCATCCTCGTGACCATCGCCCTGAAAGTCATTTTCTGGCCCATCCAGGCCAAGAGCATCCAGTCGATGAAGGCGATGCAGAAATTCCAGCCGCTGATGAACAAGCTGCGCGAGAAATACAAGGACGACCCGCAGAAGCTGAACACGGAGATGATGAAGCTCTACAAGGAGCACAAGATCAATCCGTTCTCGGGCTGTCTCCCCGTGCTGATCCAACTGCCCGTGCTCATCGCGTTTTATCGCGTGCTGCTTTACGCGAGCGCGCTTCGCGGGGCGCCATTTCTGTGGATCCACGATCTCTCGCAGCCCGACACGATCTTTACGATCGCGGGACTGCAGATCAATCCGCTGCCCCTGGCGATGACGGCGGGGACGTTCTTCCAGCAAAAGATGACGCCGACCGGCGGCGACCCGCAGCAGCAGAAGATGATGATGTTCATGCCGGTGATGATGCTCTTTTTCTTCTACAAACTGGCCGCAGGATTGACGCTGTATTACACTCTGCAGCAATTACTTTCGCTCTTGCAGCAGTGGCGAAGTATGCGCCAACGCGACGACGCCGCTGCCGTCGCAGTTCCGGCTGGAAAAGGCAAATAGCTTTCAGTATAGTGACCGACAACTTGGCATCGAAAGGCGTCGTAGCTTTCCCCACGTGAGGGAAGGCCGAACGCCGAAGACATAGGAGCATGACTATGGAAACTGAAACGCCGACACCGGCGGGACCACCCGCCAGACCGTCCGGCCCCCCGCTCGATCCCCGCGAAGTCCTGCAAAAAATGCTCGATGGACTCGGCCTCCAAACCAAGGTGGAAGTCTTCACGATGGATGGCTCGATGCTGTTGCACATCGCCACCGTCGAACCCGGCCGCCTCATCGGCAAACACGGCCAGACATTGAGCCAGTTGCAATTCCTGCTGAACCGCATTCTCCAGCGCGCCAATCCCGACGCCCCGCGCGTCACCGTCGATTGCGAGCGCTACCGCGAACGCCAGCGCGATGACATCCTCAAGAAGGTCGTCGAAGCCGCCGACAGGGTCCGCCGCTGGGGCGAGTCGGTGAAGATCGGCCCGTTCAACGCCTTCGACCGCCGCGTCATTCATCTCCACATGGAGAAAGATCGCGAGCTCGAAGCCATCAGCGAAGGCGAGGGCGACGAAGCCGGTATGAAAAAAATGATCATCCGCGTGCGCGAAAAACCGAGCACGCCACAGGCGGCGTAACGACCCTAATTCAAGTTAAACGACAGGAACAAAGTGCGCCCACTCAGACAGGCAGTCGGCATTTGCGCGGTGATAGCGATATTGCTCTGTGTGGGTGGATCGAGAGACAACGGTGCAACCGCTTGGTTCGGCTGGCCGTTTACGTGGGGCGTAGCCCCCACCCAGAAGAGCAGCCAAAGCATCGGATCCAGACTGGCAAAGTCTCACCCGAAACCGCTGCTTCTATTGGCAGACATTACCGTCGGCCTTTTGATTGGCGCGGCTGTGGGCGGGGCGATAGGACTACCAATCCTCTGGAGACAACGTCCGCAATCTCACCTGCCCCAGCTTTGACTCAATTCAGCGGCGGTCTCCTGACTGCGCCGATTCGAGATCACTTGTACCTCAGCAGCCGCATCGCATTCAGGATGACGATAACGCTGCTGAATTGGTGGGCGATGGCACCGCCGATCATATGCAGGCACCCGCTCGAGGCGAGCGTGACCATCGTGACGTTGTAGACCAGCGCGAAGATCAGCCCCTGTTTGATGATCCAGAGCGTCTGGCGGCTCAGGCCGACCGCAAACGCGATCTTCGATAGGTCGTCAGCCATCAACGCGATGTCCGCCGCTTCGTGCGCGACATCGGTGCCGGTCACACCCATGGCAATGCCGACATCGGCAACCGCCAGCGCGGGCGCGTCGTTCACGCCATCCCCAACCATTGCCACGCCCCCTTCGCGGCCAGCCCGCTTCAGCGACTCAATGTGTTCGGCCTTCTGCTCGGGCAACACTTCGGCCTGCACTTCGTCGAGACCGAGTTTGCCGGCAATCTGCATCGCGACACGCTTGTTGTCGCCGGTCAGCATGACCACCTTCTCCACGCCGAGATCGCGCAAGTCGCGAATCGCCACGTCGGCCTTCGCGCGGACGGTGTCGGACACGCAGATCGTGCCGCAAACCTCGCCATCGTGCGCGACTACGATGGTGGTATGGCCCTCCTCGTGATGCTCGTCCATGTGCGCCCGAAGCGCGTCGCTCATGGCCACGGATTCTTCCTTCATCAAGCCCGTTTGCCCGACGACCAGTTTCTGGCCGTTGTGCTCGGCGACAACGCCGCGACCGTGGTGCGCCTCAAATTCCGACGGATCGGCGGCGGACACGCCCATCGCCGCCGCTTTGCGCAAAATCGCGCGGGCCACGGGATGGCCGCTCATCTTCTCCGCAACCGCCGCCAGGCCGACGATCTCCGCCTCGGTATGCTCGTCGAATCGGCTGACGTGTGTGACCTCGGGCTGGCCGTGCGTGAGCGTCCCGGTCTTGTCGAACACGATCGTGTGCAGGCGGGCCGTCGCTTCAAGGTATTGGCCGCCCTTGATCAGCACGCCTGCCCGCGCGGCGCGGGCAATCGCCGCCATCATGGCCGTCGGCGTGGCCAGAATCAGCGCGCACGGGCACGCCACAATCAGCACCGTAATCGCCCGCGTCACGTCGTGCGTGAACGCAAACACGAGCGCGGACAACGTCAGCATCACGGGCACGAGCCAGCCCGCCAGACGGTCGAGTGATCGCTGGATCGGCGCTGCGCGTTGCTGGGCTTGCTCGACCAGTTGCGCGATCCGCGCCAGGGTCGTGTCCTCGCCGACGCGCCGCGCCTCGATAATCAATGCGCCCGTCTCGGCCAGCGTCCCCACAAACACCTCGTCGCCTTCGCCGCGGTCGACGGGCATGCTCTCGCCCGTCACCGGCGCCTGGTTCACCGACGCCATGCCGCTTTGCACCACGCCGTCCACCGGAATGCGTTCGCCGGCGCGGACGACCACGATGTCGCCAACCGCCAGCTCCGAGGCGGCCACCTCGATTTCCTTACCGTCGCGCCGCACGCGCGCGGTCAGCGGCACCAGCGACATCAGGCTTCCCAGCGAACGTCGGGCGCGTCGCACCGTGTATTCTTCGAGCTGCTTGCCCAGCAACATGATGAACGCCACTTCACCTGCCGCCACGAATTCACCCACCGACGACGCGGCGATGACCGCGATGGCCACGAGCACGTCGGCGTCGAGCCGTTTGGCCAACAGCGCTTTGACGGCCCGCAGACAAATCGGATACGCGCCGAGAACGACCGCGACAATCACCATCGTGGCCGAGACGGTCTGCGGTACCAGTTTCGTTACGCCCAGAAGCCAGCCCAGAAACAGCAAGGCGCCCGTGCCGATGACCTTGCCAAGCTGCAGCCCCGCACGGCGGGCTTCCTGCGCATCCCGGTCTTTCGCCGGCAGGCGAGCGCTGTATCCGGCGCGTTGGACCGCCTCGATCAATGACTGCTCGCTTGTGGAAGCATCTTCCGCGTCAATGGCCGCGATCTTCGAGACGAAATTGACCGACGCCTTTTCCACGCCGGGCACCATGCCGAGCGCCTTCTCGACCGCCTTCGCGCAACTCGCGCAGGACATCCCGTCGATCTGGAGTTTGACCGTTTTCATCGGGTTTTGGCGCGATAAGCATAGTCCTCATCGCGTTGAAAGTCGAGGGGAGCGGGCTGGTCGTTATGCGGGAGAAAACGGGAAGTGGTGGTGGTCGCTCGATAACCCGGACGGGGCTTGCTCGGCGGCGCCGCGGGCGAACGGGACGCCCAGAAAAATGGCATCGCGCGCGGCGAGGAAGTTGAGCGACGACTCGCCCAGAAACACCAGGGCCGAACTGCCCAGGGCTCGGAACGCCCGGCGATGGTCCCAGGCCACCACGGTGCAGGCCGCCGCAAACATGCCCGTCAGCGCCCACCACCACGCCGCGCGCACCGGCTTGGATCGTCGCGCGATGACCTCGTGGAACCGCTCGCAATGGAACCGCACATGGAATTTTTCGTCGGCCAGTATCTGTTCGCACACGGTCTCGAGGACCGGCGCGCGGCAGCCTTCGCGAATCACGCCGTAGTATTTCAGCGCGATGATCTCCGCGATCAGCAGGACGGAAATCTCCTCGTAGAATCCCAAGAGGTGACGGCACCGGCGGAACAGCCAGTCCGACCAGTGATGGCGGAGGAGGGGCGCATGCAACTGATGAAGAACCTTGGCGAGCAGCCGGGCATGCTCCTGCTCCTCGGCGATGAACAATTCGATGGCGTCGGCATAGGCGGCGTCGCCCGTCTTTTGGGCGAGGCGCCGCGCGCGGAATCTCAAATGCGCGCCATCGGAGCTTTCGCCGAGCTGGAAGCGGGCCAGTGAGCGGGCCAGCGGGACAGTTAACCGGGGATCGAGGCGGATTCCCTCATGCCAGGAGATACCGCGGCGGTCGAGTTGGTTTTGGCGGAAATACGCCAGCCAGTCGGACGAATTCATCAGCGTTGCCCTCTATAATCCCCCAAAAAAGTCACGTCATCGCTACCGATGGCGATTCACAATGTGCGCCAGCCCTTCCAGGTAGCGCGTGAAAGCACGACGCCCGGTCGGGGTCAGTGAAATGAACGTGGTCGGCTTGCTCGGGTTGCCGGTTTTGCGTTGCCGGATCAACTCCGCGTCGCCCAGCGCCCGCAGATGCGCGGCAAGATTGCCGTCGGTCAGGTTGAGCGCATCGCGCAGTTCAATGAACGACAGCGATTCGTTGGCAGCCAGCAGCGAGACGATGGCGAGCCGCGCCTTCGTGTGGATGGCCGGCTGCAGCTTGTCGAACGCCGCGAGATCGGACGCCAGCTCCTGTCGATTCAACGTGGTGGATTTGTCGGTCATGGTCAATTACCTGCGATTTCTCATTCTCTCGGATTTATAGCGGCCAGTCGCTCGATCTGGGCCCAGAACGCGCGGTTGCGGGTTTCGCGACGCTCGGCGACGAGGACGCCGATGCCGAAAGCGATGTGTGTCAGACCAAAGCCGGCCGCCATCGTCAGGACCGGATGGGTTCGCGGAGCCAACAACGCCATGCTGCCCAGCACGAAGCAGGTTCCCCCCAGCCAGGCAATCGTGCGCGGGGCGAAGAAGCTCGTCGCCAGGACGCCGCAGCCGTACAACGTGAGCCAGATGGCCGGTAGCAAATCCGCGCGACCGAGGCGCCAGATCAGGGCGGTGACCACCAGCGCGGCTCCGAACGCCGGCAGCACGGCCAGCAATACCGTGCGCGCCTGACGCGACCAGACGGGTTCGCCTCGTTGGTGGGCCCGCCCGAACGTAAACAGCACGTGGCCGGCGAACGCGACCGCAAACACGGCGGTCCAGACCACTACGAAACTGGCCGGGTAACCCCAGGGCAGTAGGCCCAGACCGAGTACGGCGCAGCCCGCGAGGGTTGCCAGGCCGCCGACCAGGCCGGAATAGCCGGAAATGTGTTCGTAGCGCTGGCTCCGCTCCATCAAGGTGCGGATGGTTTCCAGCGTGTGTTCCGCGTGCTCCAGTTCCATGTCCAACAATCCTTCCTGCTTTGTGACACAAAGAACAAGGAGATTGTTCAAAAAATCGCGGCGCCAACCGCGTTACAGGGTCCGCCGGAACAAGAGGGTCGCGGCAGCCATCGTCAGCGCGGCAAACCCCAGCAAATAAACAACATCGAAGCTGACGGCCATGAGCCCCGTGTTCTTCAGGATAAGTTCCTTGAAAGCGTGCACCGCGTAGGTGAACGGATCGACAGCCGTGATGACTTTCATCCAGGGAGGGAAGCCCTGAATGGGGTACACGGCGCCGCTCGGGAAAAACAGCACCGTATTCAACACGCCAAAGGTCGCCCGTGGGACCAGCGGATCGTTCACGCGCACCATCAGCAGAAACATCATGCTGATCAGCGCCAGCGCCGTGGCCATCACCACGACCAGCAACCGGGCCAGACGCAGGACGTTGAGGGGATCGGGAATCCCGGCGATGATCGAGCCGCACGTCGCGAGCACCGAGCCGGCGATGACGGCCTTGATGGCGCCGGCGAGATTGAAGCCCATGATCAATTCGAGTTTGCGGATTGGCGTGACGAGATAGCCCTCATGGAGACCGCGGGCCTTGTCGTCGATGTAGATGATACCGCCGCCGATCATGGCGGAGATGAAGATGGCCATCACAATCGTGCCCGGAAGCAGATACTGGATGTACGGCACATACGGATAGATCTCGACGACGGACAACGTGGCGTTGGCGCTCAGTCGGGGCGGGATCGATTTCGAGTTGTACGGCACGAGCAGTTGGTCGAGCGTGCCTTCGAGGGCCGACGCGGAGAACTGGTCGGTGTTGTCTTCGACCAGGGCGACGCGCGGGGACGCCCCGGCGAGTACGTCCCGCGAGAAATTCGGCGGGATGTTCAGGACGCCGTTGATTCGCCCTTCGCGCAGATCGCGCAGGGCAACGGCCTGGTCGGTGTAGGGGATCGTGTCGAACGTGCGCGCGTTGGCCGCGACGGCCTGGAACATCTCCTTCAGTTTGACCGCTGGCACGCCGTGGTCCTGGTCGACGACGCCGACCTTGAGGTTTTTGATCTTGCCGCCGAAGGCGTAGCCCAACACAACCAGTTGGACCAGCGGCATGATCATGGAGACGACAATCAGCGTCGGGCTGCGACGGAACCGGCGCAGGTCGCGTTCGATGATGGCCCAGATGCGGTTCATGATTATTTCCGTTCGTACATGAACGCGCTGCTGTAGCCGGCAGCCGCTTGAAGCGCATCGCGTAACTGATGCCCGGTGTAGTGAACGAACACGTCATCCAACGTTGTGCTCTGGACGGACAGCGATGTCACCGCGACCCCGGCGGCGCGCGCCGCTTCCAGCAGTTCGGTCGTCGTGCGGGGACCATTGTTGGACGAGATGCGGAACACGTGATCGTCGCTCTTGACGTCGGCCACTTCGGGCAGGCGTCGCAGGACGTCTTCCCAACCCGCTGGAACCGCGGAAAAACTGACCTCGAGGATGTTTTTTCCGGGAATCGACGCCTTCAACTTCAATGGCGAGTCCAGCGCGACGAGTTTGCCGTGGTCCACGATGGCGATGCGGTCGCAGAGTTTGTCGGCCTCATCCATGTAATGGGTGGTGACAAGAATGGTGAGGTCGCGCTCGCGTTTCAACCGGGCGAGCATCTCCCAAACGGCGACACGTGACACCGGGTCGAGACCGGTGGTCGGCTCATCGAGGAAGAACAGCTTCGGCTCGTGCACGAGGCCACGGGCGATTTCCAGACGGCGGCGCATTCCGCCGGAGAACATCTTCACGGGTTTGTCGGCCCATTGATCAAGGTCCACGGCCTTCAACAATTCCGGGATCGTTTTCCGCCGGCGCTCGCGCGAGATGCCGTACAGCTTGGCGAAGATGCTCATGTTTTCCACGGCGCTCAGGTCCAGGTCCGAAGTCATCGCCTGGGGAATGACGCCGATGGCGTGACGCACGCGGTTGGCGTCGCGGACGACGTCGAAACCGAGGATGCGCGCCGTGCCCGACGTGGGCGGCACGAGGGTCGTCAACATCCGAATGAGCGTGGACTTGCCGGCGCCGTTCGGGCCGAGCAGCCCGAAAATCTCGCCGTGTTCGACGTGGAACGTCAGGTGGTCCACGGCGCAAAAGTCGCCGAAGCACTTGGTCAGGTTGTCCACTTCGACGTCAAACATGGCTACGGTGTTCCCAATGGCACGAGCACGTAGGCCGTCATGCCCACGGCCAGGCTGCGGTCGCGGTTGTCGCAGCGCAGACGGATCTCAAACGTCTTGATGTCGCGCTTGGTGCGGCTAACGTCCCGCTGGGTCGCGTAGTCAGCATCCACGGCGCGGTAAAACACCGTGCCCTCCCGCTGCGCGCCGGAGGGCAGGCGCACGGTGAATTTGTCCCCCAGATGAATCCGATCGATGTAGGTTTCCTCGACATCGGCGCGGACCCAGAGATTGTCGGGATCGATCAGCGTCACGATGCCCTGGCCGGGATTGACGACTTCACCCTGCAACGCGGCGCGCGTGTCCACGATCCCGTTGATTGGCGCGTAGGTTTCGGTGTATCCCAATTGCACCTGCGCTTTTTCCTCCTGGGCGCGGGCGGCCTGGATTTGCCGGTTAAGCGCGTCCACGCGCGCTTGGGCGCCATCACGGGAGGTCCGTGCCGCGTCATATTCCTGCGCGGAGTTGGCTCCGGTCGCGTACAGTTTCTCCTCGCGCTGGAAGGTGAGCTCGGCGTTTTCCAGGTCGGCCTTGGCCTGGGCAAGCAGCGAGACGGCCTGCTTCTCGTTGCTGGAGTAGAAGGCCACGTCAGCCTGCCATTCCTGCGGCTGGATCACCGCCAGCAACTGGCCGTTGGTGACGGCGTCGCCTTCCTGGACGAACAGGCGTTGCAGCCGTCCCTGGATCTCGGAACTGACGATCACCTCGTCCGTGGTGACGATGCCGGTGAGGACAAGGCTGTGGGCACGATGAACGCGGGCGTAACAGAAGCCGGCGGCGACGGCGACCAGAACCACAAGGGGAATGAGAAGTTTGCGTTTCATAATCAGGAATCGGGATTCACGAACAGACCGTGGCGGATGAACTCGAGCACTTCCTGTTTGCGGTGCTGCAAATTGGTTTTGCTGTAGGCATCGGCGTGGCCAAGCCATTGCAGGACCTGGGCGGCGGAGAAATAGAACACGATGAGGCCGACGATCGACACGGCGGTTTGAAACGGATCGACGCGGCGGAAATCGCCCGAGCGTATCCCGCGTTCGAGAAGGTTGCGCAACGCGCGGCTCCGCGGGGTGAAGTATTTGCGGACCAGCCGCTGCATGGGCTGGCCGCCGCCGATCATCATCTGCTGGAACAATCGGGCCTGGCGATGCCGCGCGCTGACAAAATCGAAGTGCAGGTTCACGTACTGCAACAGGATCGTCGGCGGAGAGCCCGGCGCGGCGAGCACCTCCAGGGCGACGCGGTTGAACTCCTGGAGATGGTGTTCCATGACGGCTTCGTACAACCGCTCCTTGCTTTGAAAGTAATAGTAGAGCAGGGCCTTGTTGACGCCGGCGGCGGCCGCGATGGCGTCGGTACGCGCGCCGGCGAGGCCCGACTCCGCGAAAACGCGTTCGGCCGCCGCGAGGATCGCGGCCCGCGTCCTGTCGGCTCGGCCCTGTCGGGCGGGTGCTGATGGGTGACGTGACATAATTAACTAACCGGATAGTTAATTTCTACCCGCGCATCGTCGGGAAGTCAAATCGGAACCGCGCGGGTGGTGAATTTTTTCTCGCCATCGCCGGTGAAATCGAGTAAGGTAGAAACAGGAGTTTGGGCCGATTGCAGAGGATGTACCGGAGAACGAGCCGATGGACATCTATTTTTTCTGCGGATCGTGCGGACAGCACATGGTGATCGATGGCGCGGGCACGGGTCTCGTTATCCACTGTCCGAAGTGCGGCGGCAATGTGACCGTTCCCAACGACAGCGAGACTTCTCCGCCTTCCGTACATCAACCCACCACGGCTTCCCGCCCCGAGAAGGAACATACCGTGGAGCTCAAGTGGGCTCCGCCCGCCGCGCCGGCGCGCAAAGACAGGAATGGGTGATTTGTCGTCCCGCAGGAGAGGTGTTGGACGAATTGCTGGCTGTGTGTAGAGCGCGAGGAAGAGGGAACGGGTCAGCCGGGGTGGTTTGTGCTGATGGCGGGCGGCGAGTCCGGTGTTGGCCGCCGGCGGCGCATCGTGCCACAAGTTGGATTATCGAAATGTTACGATGGGGAACTCCATTTCCGGCAAGGATTCGGGTATCACATGGGCGCGATGAGCAATCAGTGGATACTGGTCGACGGGTACAGCGTGTTGCATGCGTGGCCGCGGTTCGCGACACGCAGGGCGCGGCAATTATCGCTGCTGCAGAAACGTGAGGCGCTGGTCCGCGCGCTGCGGCAGTATGCCGACCAGCGGCGGCGGCGGGTGACGGTCGTGTTTGACGGGTACGCGGCGAAACACAAACCCGAGGTGGCCGAGCCGGATCATGGGGTTGAGGTGTTGTTCTCAGAGAAGGGCAAGACGGCGGATGATTTAATCGAGCGGCTGGTCGGTCAGGCCGAGCAGCGAGCGAAGATCCTGGTCGTGACCTCGGACAACATGGAGCGGCGGACGGTCGAGTCGTTGGGCGCGCAAAGCATGGCGGCGGAGGTTTTTGAAGCGGAGGTGGACGCAGCCTTGCGGGAGCTGGCGGTCGACGTGCGCACGCACAGCCGCCGCCGGCAGATCGGGCATCGTCGGGACGATTGGGGAGATGCGTAGCGGGCACTCGGTGGTGACCGGGTAAAGCAGGTCCGAGATTCAGTCGCTGGGATTGAGCAGCAAATCCCTCATCAGCGCCCGGGCCAATCCGTATATGTGCGGGGACTCGCTGGCGCGCGGCCCGGCGACGTTCAACGTCCGAATCCGGTTCGTGGCGAGCCATGCGGTGATGCCTGTCGTCTCGACGGGAAGACTCAAATCGATCACCAGGCAGGGACGGGAATGTTTCCGGGCGCATTCGATGGTGAACGCCGTGCCGCCGGTCGGCCGGCCCAGCGTCAGGATCAAGGTCCCATCGGAATCGCGGACGTTCCACTCGGTGCGTTGCGCGTAATCGAGTGACGGGGTTTCCTGCAGGGGATATTTGTCGGGAATGGGTCCATCCTCGGCGCAACGTCCTTTCGGACAATGGCCGCCGCAGGCGAGGCCGAGTTCCAGAGCCACATCAAGGGCCGCGCGATCAACCCCCGTTTGCCCGCCGCTGACGATCTTCATGTCGAAGACCAGACTGTGCCGCCGAAGCCGCCGTTTCGCAAGCCGGGCCGACGCCCCGGGTCGGCCCCGTCAAGGGAAACAGAAGGGATGGTTGACACGGATGCGGATATTTGGCTAGGATGGCCGCCAGACTTTCCGGAGAGACTCTGGACGGAGGACAGCCGCATTATGAATAAACTCGGTAAGATTGCCCCGATTATTGTCGTCATCGTCACCTTGGGGTCGCTGTATCTGGCGTTTCGGCTGGACAGCATGAAAAAGGCGCATGTGGCCCGGATTGCGGAGTTGGACGATTCACTGAAACAGACCCAGGCGGATTTGACCAAGACAAAGGGGACGCTGAAACAGACCCAGGCGGATTTGACGAAGTCGAAGGCGGATTTGGCGCAGACGACGGCGACCCTGACGACCACCAAGACGGCCCTCGACCAGAAGACGCAGGAATCCGACACGCTGCGGACGCAGTTGACCGAGGCGACGAATCAGTTGGCGCAGACCAAGTCGGATTTGGCGACAGTGCAGGCAACGATCAGCAACATCACGAATGCGTTGGCGGCTCTCGATATCAAGGACATCACGAGCATCGACAAGTTCAAAGACAAGATCATCTCGATGGGCGAGGAGAACAAGGTGCTCGGCCAACAGCTTGTGGTCTTGCACGCGACGAACGAGTTGTTGCAGGCGGAGATCGAGGTGTTGCGCACCACGCCGGTGGGATTGCGCGGCCATGTTTCCGTCGTGGATCCCAAATGGGGATTCGTTGTGATGGATGTCGGCCATTCCCAGCGCGTCCAGCCGGACTCCGAATTTCTGGTGTACCGCGACTCGAAGTTTGTCGCCAAGGTGCAGGTGACCTCCGTCGCCGCCAATGATTGCATCGCGCAGATTCTGCCGGATTATCTGAAGCACCCTCCCCAAGCGGGCGATCTTGTGGTACATTAGATCCGGCGGACAGCCAGATCGATGAAGAAGTTTCGGACCATTGCGCTGATGGGCTTGATGGCGGCCGCAGCCGGGCTGCTGAGCGGGTGCGCCACGACCAACGACGATAACAACGTGAGCTCGATCCCGTGGAATCGTCCCCAGTCGTGGGAAGGCACCGGTCAGTTGGGTGGCTTTATGGGCGGCAGCGGCGGCCAATAAACCGGTGACGCGGGCAACTCGCGGCTAGATCAGCAGTTCGGCAATCTGCACCGCGTTCAGCGCGGCCCCCTTCAACAACTGGTCGCCGCTCACGAACAAATCAATTCCCCGTCCGTCATCGCGCGACACATCCTGGCGGATGCGGCCCACGAGGCAATCGTACATTCCCGAAGCGTCAATCGGCATCGGGTACTTCTTGTTGGCCGGATCGTCCACGACCTGCACGCCGGGCGCTTTCGACAGGATCGCGCGCGCCTCGGCCGCGGTGATCGGGCGCTCGAACTCGATGTTCACCGCCTCGCTGTGGGCGCGGTACACGGGCACGCGCACGCAGGTGGCGCTGATCTTCAGCGTCGCGTGGTGCATGATCTTGCGCGATTCGTTGACGAACTTCATCTCCTCCTTCGTATAGCCGTTGTCGAGGAAGACATCCACGTGCGGGAACAGATTGAACGCGATGCGCTGCGGGAGTGTTTCCGCCTTCACTTCTTTGCCATGAAGCAGCATGTGGGTTTGTTCTTCGAGTTCCGCCATTGCTTTGGCGCCCGCGCCGCTGGCGGCCTGATAGGTGGAAACGACGATGCGTTTCACGGGATTGGCCTTGTGCAGCGGATAGACGGCGACCAGCATGATCGCGGTCGAGCAATTCGGGTTGGCGATGATCCCCTTGTGCTGCTTCGCGTCGTCGGGATTCACCTCGGGAACGACGAGCGGCACGTCGGGCTCCATGCGGAACGCCGACGAGTTGTCGATGACCACCGCGCCCTGTTTGGCGGCGCCATGGGCAAACTCCTTCGAGCGCGATGCGCCGGCGCTGAACAAGGCGAACTCGATGCCTTGGAACACGCCAGCTTTCAGCAGCTCGACGCCCACGTCCGCGCCCTTGAACTTCAGCTTTTTGCCCACGCTGCGCTCGGAGGCGAACAGGCGCAGGTTCTTGACGGGGAAATTGCGTTTTTCCAGTGTTTGAATCATCTCGACGCCGACCGCACCGGTCGCGCCGACGACAGCTACGTTGTATCCTTGTGCCATGACGTGTTCCTCAATCCCATTCGGGGGCGCAGAAGTATACTCAGGTTGGGAGCCGGCGCAAGCCCGCGGTGCAAGGGAAACTCAGCAAGAAACGGGTCGCCGAAGTGGCATTGTCGGGCTAATTTGCACGCAGTTATGGAAGTCACGTTGCCGGAATTGACGAAGGAACGCGAAGCCGAGCCGCTGTCACAGGCGGCGATGGATTATCAGCGGATCGAGCGCGCGCTGCGTTTCCTGAACGAGAACCGTCTTCGTCGGCCGACGCTCGACGAGATCGCGGCCCATGTTCACCTCAGTTCGTTCCATTTCGAGCGGTTGTTCCAGCGATGGGCCGGCACCAGCCCGAAGCGGTTCCTGCAGTTTCTGACGAAGGAACACGCCAAGGCGTTGCTGCGGGATTCCCAGAGCGTGCTCGATGCCGCATACGAATCGGGACTTTCGGGGACGGGCCGGTTGTACGATTTGTTCGTTTCGTGCGAGGCGGTGACGCCGGGTGAATGCAAGCTCGGCGGCGAAGGCGTGACCATCCAGTATGGGTTTCATCCCACGCCATTTGGCGAGTGCCTGCTGGCAAAGACCGACCGCGGCATTTGCGCTTTGCGATTTCTGTCGGGCGCATCCAAAACCGCCGCGCTTCGGGAATTGCGCGACGAATGGCCCGCCGCCGAATTCGAAGAGAATGACCGTGAAACCAGCGACCTTTGCGAACGGATCTTCCGCGGGGCCAGGGCGCATGCGCGAGCGCCATTCCATCTGCGCCTGCGCGGGACCAATTTTCAGTTGAAGGTGTGGCAGGCGCTGTTGACGATTCCACCGGGCCGGCTGGCGAATTACGGCAATCTGGCGGCACAGATCGGCGCGCCCAGTGCAAGTCGGGCGGTCGGTTCAGCCGTGGGGCGCAACCCCATCGCCTGGCTGATCCCCTGCCATCGCGTCATCCGCAGTCTCGGCGTCATCGGCGACTACCGCTGGGGCCGCGAACGCAAACAGGCCATGATCGCCCGGGAAAGCGTTGCGGCTGGCTTGTAGCGCCCAGGAGCGGTCTCTCCGTTGCATTGCGCGAGCGAAGTTGCAGTTCTGCCTTCTAATGAAGATCGACTGAGGCTCGGTGCCTCAGGGTGTCGATGCTCTGCCAATCGGCGTGGCCGGGGAATCGGCATTCCCAGAATTTCCAGCCGTTGACGCTGGTGCGGGTGATTTCGCAGGCGGGCTTGCTGACGGAGGCATAGCCCTTGCCGTTGCAGACGAGGGTGCCGTCGGAGACACTTGCCGTGAACCACCGTCCCTTGTGTCGCATACGGAATTCCGTGCCGTGTGGGAACTCGACGCCTTCGGCGATGAAGCTTCTGCCGGTGATGTCGCCGCCTGGCGCGGGCGGGTTTGTTGGCGGCAGCAGATTCAGCATTCTCCGGAGCACATGATTATAGGTGGTCTCTTCGCTCTCCCGCATGGCGGTGAGCGCCTTGAACACCTCAAAATCGATTTCAATCTGCATCATCACTTCTTCCCCAGCCCGGGCCATCGGACGCACGGTTCGCGTCATCAGAAGTCGCTTTCGGATTTCAATCTCTTCGAACGCCCCGAATCGATTGGCATCCTGTATAGATTATATAGACTATAGACTATATATTTGTCAAGCCGACTGGTTCGGTGGCCGAGCAGTCTTGGTGTGTTGCCGGGAGTGGAATACACGCGATGGCACGGAAATCATTCGCTGTTCACACAGACGGAAGTGGCCTGTATGGAACGTCATATCGAAGGAACCGGTGTATGAGAAGGAGTTTCTTTGGACTATACGGGGGACGAACGCAAGAAGTCGGCTCTCGCCAAATTGAGGGTGACTCCGCAATCTACTCGACGAAGTGCTGTAGTCTTTAGACTATATATAGTGCATATCACTGTTCAGCGTGGAAAAGAGGCGCGTTTGTACACCGCTGCCACTGGCTTACCTGCCGGCGGCAGCCTTTGGTCTGTATCGTGGAGCAGAGATTTGGCAATTCGCTGGGAGGCTAAAAACTCCCGGGGCAGCGCACGAGATGTGCCCCTGCGTGGTTCAGGGCGTTGCCGGAGGGGGGAAAGCCGCCTGAGGTGCACGGAAAGAACGGCGTTGGCGGCGCAAGATACGGGTGCAAAGGCGCCATTTGTGATCGCGTGGGGTGAGAACGCAAGCAATCGACAATTGGGCGGGAAATGCCCGACTGGACAATAGACCTTTGACGTCTACCATTTCGCCGCGGCAAGAAGGACGTCCTCAGAGACCAGGATGGAACTGCCCGGTGTCGCGATGCGGACGATCTACTGGTCGTCCGAGCAACTTTTCGATGTCAAAATCCTGAAAGGCGTCGAACGGAAGAATGCGCTCGTCCCACGACACCTGGACGCGTTCCCCCTGCTGTGATTTTTCTGCCGCCGACTTCAGGGTGCGAAGGCCGGGCTTTGCGTAGTCACCGTTGATCGTCACACCGAGAAGTTTATCACAAAGTTTGACGACCACAGCGTCCTCTCCACATTGATGGGCGTACATCGCGGCGGTATAGCCGCGGCACTCGGCATTGCAGCCGTGTCCGGTTGGACCGTTGCAATCATTGTAATCCATCGCTTTGAGCATGGCCGCAACGGCCTGTTTCGGCTGCTTCTGCAACTGATAGTAATAGGCGAGATCCAGATAACTGAAAAAGCTGGGCTGCTGGCGGACCCAATCCAGGAGAAAGGCTTCCCCCGCGCCAGCGGACCGTTCTTCGTCCATGACGAGTGCATTCACCAGATAGGACCACCACGCGTCTTCATCGGTCAACTTTCCCAACATGGTTTTGCAGGAAGCCCGGGCATCGGCGATCTTGCCAAACCTGAGAAGAAGTCTGATCCGGCCCTGGTAGGCCTGGAGATCAGTCGGATCGTGTTTGATGCGCTCATCGTAACCCGCCAGGACTTGTTGCGGCAACGAGTCGGCAGACAAGGCGTTGGTCTTGGGGATGGAAAGCGTGTACAGGTGAAGATCCGCTGAACCTTCGCGACGCAGGAGGAGGTCCCAGACGTTTGTTATCGCATCGGACCGCTGTTCATTCAACGTGAGGACGTATCCGTAATGGTAAAACCCCCCGCCGAAAATCAGGAACGCGGCGTTGGAGCTTACCATTCCATCCTCGCCGCCCATCTCCTGCACTTCCTTGGGAAACCACATGTAACCCATGGTGTTGGGGAAGAGATTCGAATCCGATTGGCAATACAAGGCGAGGGTGTTTGCCACGGGCACGTACACGCTTTTCTGCTGCATGCGATGTTCGATCCTGCGGATCTGTAGCACGCTCAGAAACACAGAGAGGGGGATTCTCCCGAACGGGGAAATCGCGAACAAGACCAACGCGCCAGCCACGATGACGGAAATGGTGACTGGTATTCCCTTATTCATTCCACAGGAGTGGGCTATGAGACCGCGGCGGCGACGAGGTCGCCGACTTCTTTGGTGCTGTAGCCCATCTTGCCGGCGGCGAGGGATTTCAGTTTCTCGCGGACGGTCTTGATGACGGCGGCTTCGATGGCGGCGGCGGCTTTCTTGAGTGAGTCATTGGATTCGCGGTCGCCGAGGAAATCGAGCATGAGCCCGCCCGCGCAGATCGCGGCCAGCGGGTTGATGACGTTTTTCCCGGTGTATTTCGGCGCGCTGCCGCCGATGGGCTCGAACATGCTCGTGCCCTGGGGATTGATGTTGCCGCCCGCGGCGATGCCCATGCCGCCCTGGATCATCGCGCCGAGATCGGTGATGATGTCGCCGAACATGTTGTCGGTGACGATCACGTCGAACCACTCGGGATTTTTCACGAACCACATCGTCGTCGCGTCCACGTGGGCGTAGTCGCGCTTGATGTCGGGATAATCTTTCTGGCCGATCTCATGGAACGCGCGTTCCCAGAGGTCGAACGCGTAGGTGAGCACGTTGGTCTTGCCACAAAGCGTGAGCTGGGCTTTCTTGCCGGCCTTGACGTCGTCGGGCTTGAGGCCTTTCCACGGTTTGCCGCCGCGGCGTTTTTTGGCGAGATCGAACGCATAGCGCAGGCAGCGTTCGACGCCGAAGCGCGTATTGACGCTTTCCTGCACGGCGATCTCCTGGGGCGTGCCCTTGAACACGAACCCGCCGCTGCCGGTGTAGAGGCCTTCGTTGTTCTCGCGGATCACGACGAAATCGATCTCGGCCGGGCCCTTGTCTTTGAGGGGACAGAAGCGTTCGTCGTAGAGTTTCACGGGGCGGAGGTTGATGTACTGCTCCATCTCGAAGCGGAGTCGGAGCAGGATGCCTTTTTCGAGGATGCCGGGTTTCACGTCGGGATGGCCGATGGCGCCGAGGAGGATGACGGGGAACTTGCGCAATTCGCTGACGGCGTTGTCGGGCAGGATTTCCTTGGTGCGCAGGTAGCGGGCGCCGCCGAAATCGTAGTCCGTGTAATTGAGTTTGATGCCGAATTTCTTCGACGCGACATCGAGCACCTTGACCGCTTCGCGAACGACCTCGGGTCCCGTGCCGTCGCCACCGATAACTGCCACATTGTAAGATTTCATGGATTAACCTTTCGCCAAACCCCGGCCCATTGGGCGGGAGACGGGATTCTAAGCCCTGCGGAGAGGGTTGCAAATGAATTTTGTATGGGGACCGTGGCGAGGTCGTGGGCTAACAGATTGTTGCTGCCTGATCGGTATTACTCCGGATAGATGGGTTGGACATATCCACCGGACCGTTCGTCGCGCATTACACCAGCATCCCGTCCGCCAAAATTATTATTGCTGTACGTAGGGTGAAAATCATTCCAGTCCCATTTTCCTGCAGGTACTTCAGGCACGCCCGACGCGCAGCCTGCACTGAGCAGCACGCCCGCAACCAGAATCGCAATCATTGCGAATCGGCTCACAGCCAGAGCGTAACAACATTTCGTTGCCTCCTCAACCAATTCCTCAATTCCTCAATTGTCCACGGGCCATCGGTGACCTCCGCACCATGGGCTGGTGTCGTGCCGCCGTTAAGGGTCGAAACCGCGTCTTTCCAAACCCGTCCCTTGCGGCTACGATTTGGCTGCTGATTCCGAACATGCGATCTCGTGATGAGACTTGAACCATCTGACAAGCGATCCCGGTGGCTCGCCATATTCCTGGCGGTTGTGACGCTGGTGGTATACGGCAACAATCTGCATGGGCCGTTCATCCTCGATGATGTCCCGTGGATATTGAACAACCCAAACATCCGCGCGCTGTGGCCGGTGTGGAAGCCGCTGGTGGACACGTCGCGGCCGGTCGTGCAATGGAGTCTGGCGGTGAATTTCGCCCTCGGCGGACTGAACCCGGTCGGATACCACATCATCAACAATCTGATTCATGCGTTGACCGCGCTCGCGGTATTCGGCGTGGTGCGGCGGACGTTGCGCATGCCGCGACTTTTTCCTCGTTTCGGTGAGTCGGCGGACGGCGTCGCGTTTGCGATCGTGTTGCTGTGGGCATTGCACTCGCTCGACACGGAGAGCGTGACCTACGTGATTCAACGCGCGGAGAGCATGGCGGGATTGTTCGCGGTGCTGACGTTGTACTGCGTCATCCGCGGGGCGGCGACCGGCGGGGCGAGCGCTTGGGATTTTGCGGCGATGTTTTCCTGCGCGCTGGCCGTGGGATCGAAACCGGTGGCGGCGGTCGTCCCCTTCCTCGTGCTGGCATACGACGGGACGTTTCTCGCGGGGACGTGGTCGGAGCCGTGGCGCAAACGCGCGCAGTTGTACGTCGGCCTGGGGGCGAGCTGGCTGTTGGCCGCGGCCTTTCTCGTGGCGGGCAGGAAAGAATGGATGGGGAGCGCGGGCGTGGTCTCCGGCGCGCGGGCGATTCCATGGGTCGATTACGCAATGCTGCAGCCGCAGGTCATCGTCCATTATTTGCGGCTGAGTTTGTGGCCGGACAATTTGTGTTTGTTGTACGGCCCGCCACAACAATTAATCGGATTACCATTCTGGTTGTGCTGTGCGGTGGTCGGAGCGCTTCTTGTCCTTACCGCGTACGGGCTGGTGCGACGGAACGTGGTGGGATTTCTGGGCGCGTGGTTTTTTGTGACGCTGGCGCCGACGTCGGTGATTCCGCTGTTGCATCCCGTGTTTGAGCATCGGATGTATCTGCCGCTCATGGCGGTGGTGGCGGGGATCGTGTGTGGCGTCTATTGGTTGATCGGCAACGCTGCTATCGGAAAGAGCGTGGCGTGGGTCTCGGTCGGGATGCTCGTGGTCGGCGCATGCGCGTTGGGAGCGACGACGATGCGGCGGAACATGGATTATCGGACGGAGGTTTCGATTTGGCGCGACACCGCGCAGAAAGCGCCGACGAATCCCGACGCGCAGTACGGTCTCGCGCTGGCGCTGGCGACGGCGGGACGAGTCGACGAGGCGGATGCAGCGTTTGGGGAGACGATGCGGCTCCGACCGGATTTTGCGCAGGCGGAGTATGATTGGGGGCGGACGCTGGAACAGGCGGGACGGGAGGCGCAAGCGATCGAGCATTTCACCGACGCGCTGCGGATCAACCCGCAATATGGTGAAGCGGAGAACGGAATCGGCGTTGTGCTCTATCATCAGGGCAAGCTCGACGAGGCGATCCGCCATTTTTTCGAGGCGACGCGGCTGAATCCGAATGATGCCCAAGCGCAACAGAATCTGGTCAGGGCGCTGCACGAGCAGCAGCAGGGGTCAGGAAGACGGAAGTGATTGCGGATGCAGCCGATGTCGCCGGACAGACGACGCGACCACGATCACAAAGACGGCCAACGACAGGACCGAGATCCATGAGCCGATGCGAAATCCGATCGGCGAATATTCGACCAAGATGCGGTGATGCCCCTGCGTCAGAGGAATGGCGCGCAATACGTAATTGGCCGGCAGGACATCGTAGGCGCGCTGCGCGCTGCCGGCCAGCGGGCGGGCGCGCCAGCCGGTGCTGTACGCGTCGGTGATCAACAGGATCGCCGGGTGCGGAAGATCGGCCTCGACGGTCAACTGGTTCGCGGACGAATCGACGAGCGCGACCGTTCCGGTTTCGGCGGAGGATTGCGGCGCGGGATTGGGTGCGGTTTCGAGGATGACCTGTTGCCGCGGATTGAACGATGGGGAATCCAGCGCGGAGAGGATTTCGTCGCGACCCGGGATCACGCGAGCTTGCTGAATCAATTGGAGGCGCGGCATGATGTTGTTCTCGGTCAGAACGCGGTCACCATTTTTGTCGGCAAGAAAGGCGAATCGCCAGCGGAGCATGGCGTAAAGCGGATGGAATCGGGAGAATTCGATGTATTGGTCGACGCTCTCGACCGGCTGTCCCTGGGTGAACGCCATGAATTCGGCGTAGCGTTTGGTGACGAGCGGCGCGTAACCCCAGACGTCTTCCCTGTCGAGCCAGATGGCGATGTTGGGGATTGGCTGGTAGAAAATGCGATAATCTCCGGGGCGCTGGTTGAGAAACGCCTTCAGTTTCGGCGCTTCCGTGTACGACAGGTCGAATGTTGTGAGTGTGGATCGGGCGAACACGAAGATTTCGGCGACGGCCACCAACGCCACGGCGTAAACCACGGGTTGGAACGCTTCCGCGAAAACCAGCAGGCCACCCATGACCAACAGTTCGACTGAGGCAACGAGCAGACGTTGCGAAGCGAACGCCGCGGCGTTCCTGGCGAACGATGGATCGGCAAATGAATCTGCTGGCAAGAACGACTCTCGACTGGCATTGACGGTTTGGATGGCCCGAGACCACCAACCGGCCGGTTGCGGCGAAACCGACGCTGCGTGGAGTTGCCACGCGGCAATGCCCACGGCGAGGCCGGCGACGCACGCGCCGAGAGCCAGCCACTTGCTGCCCGCGGGATTGTAGAGCAATCGGTCCAGGCCGACGCCGGCGAGCATGGCGAGGAAGAGCGCGGCCTCGATGATGAATTTGGCGTTGGCGCGGAATCGATTGAAGCCGGGCACGTAATGGTAGAGGAGTTTGAAGAGGGGCGTGTTCGCGCCGAAAGCGAGCACCAGCATGATGATGAAAAGCGCGGCCAGCGAGCGGCGGCATTCCCTTTTTCCGCTGACGGTGCCGCAGACCGCGAGCACCAAGCCGCTCACGCCGATGAACAGGCACATTTCCCACCGATACCAGCGTCCCCAATACGGAACGGCCGCACCATCGCCGAAGAATCCCGGGGCCAACAGCGTGAGCAGGTTCTCGGGCGCAAAGGAGAGCATCGCGGCAAACCGATACGAGACGCCGCCGCTGCGGATGCTTTCCGCAGCCGCTTGAAGACTGGTCAGAAGCTGGACGGCGCCCAAGGCGGCGGCTCCGGCATACATCGCGACAAGGCCGAGGATGACGGTTGGCCGACGTTTGGCGGCACGCAGGCCGAAGACCAGAAGCAGCGCTGCTGCGATCGCCGTGTAGAAGCAGGCTTGGAAATCGCCGGCAAGAATCTGCATCGTGACGGCGGCCATGCCAACCACGACCCAGCGCCATGTGCGCGTGCGGGTCCATTCATCAATGGAGGCGAGCACGAGAGGCGTCCATGCGATGGCGTACAGCAGGGACAAATGCCCGGCGTAGACGTGAAGAAAGTACGAGCCCGAAAACATAAACAGCGCGCCCGCGACGGTTGCGGCGATGGGACGCAACCCGCGGCGCAAGCCCCAAAGCCGGGTGAAGAACCCGGCGAGGAACACGTGAAGCGCGATGCCGAGATTGATCGAGAGCGGGAGCGGCAGCAGCAGATCGAGCCAGTTGGTCGGGTACAGCACCTCGGTCTGGGCCCAGCCGAGATAAGGCATGCCGGAAAAGACATGCGGGTTCCACAGCGGCAGATGACCGTGACGGAGTTGCTCGGCGGCGAACGCGCGCCAGTAAACGAACTGTGTGGCGAGATCGGCCCGGCTGTCGGACAAGATGACGGGCCGGCCCGTGAACAACACGTCGCCGAACATGCCCAGGGTCAGCCCGAGCAGGATCGCGACGCCGATCCAGCGGGAACGGATCGCACGCCTCGCTTCGTCTGTCGTGGTCGGACGCAAATCGCGGACAGGATACCGCGCGTCGGCTGGCGGTGGAAGTCTCGGCTGGTGGCGTGGAAACGGAAACTTGCGGTTCGCGAGCAACGGTCGTAAACAAGGCGTGATGACCACCAGACCAGAGATGATCGCGCCGGCCCGCGCACGCCTGGTGGAATTTCTCGGATTGCGGCGGAGCATCGTCGGGTTGCTGGGGATGGTGGTGCTGGTGGGCATGGGCGAGCACATGGCCGAGCAGTTCCTGCCGTTGTACCTGCTCGCGCTCGGTGGCGGTTTCCTGTCGATCGGGTTCCTCAACGGCATGGACAACTTCGTGGGGGCGCTGTACACGTTTTACGGCGGCTATCTCTCGGAGCGGCTCGGCACGAAGCGGGCGCTGCTGGTGTTCAACGGGGCGTCGATGGTCGGTTTCCTGATCGTCGTGCTCGTCCCGACGTGGCAGGCATTTCTGGGCGGCGCGGCCCTGTTTCTGTCGTGGACGGCGATTTCGTTGCCGGCGACGATGAGCCTCGTCGCGAAGGTGCTGCCGAAGAACAAACGTGCGATGGGTGTTTCGTTGCACTCGCTGGTGCGGCGGGTGCCGATGGCGGTGGGGCCGATTGTCGGCGGCGCGTTCATCAAGGTGTGGGGCGTCGAACGGGGCGTGCGGCTGGCGTTTCTCGTGGCGCTGGCCATGGCGGTGGTCGCCGCGATTCTGCAGCAGATTCTGATCGACGACGACGCGGCTCATGAGAAACCCGAGGCCCACCATAATCCGCTGCGCCTGTGGCGATACATGAGCGCTGATCTGAAGCAGTTGTTGATCGCCGACATCCTCGTGCGGTTTTGCGAGCAGATCCCCTACGCGTTCGTGGTGGTATGGGCAGTCGGGACGGCCAGCGCGCCGGGCCCGGTCAGCGCGCTGCAGTTCGGCATGTTGCGCACGGTGGAAATGGCCACGGCCATTGCCATCTACATTCCCATCGCCTATCTGGCCGACCGCAGTCACAAAAAACCGTTCGTCGTGATGACTTTCATCTTCTTCACGATGTTTCCGCTGTTGCTCTTGTACTCGCGGTCCTTCGAGATGCTGATCGTGGCGTTTGTGCTCCGTGGCTTGAAGGAATTCGGCGAACCGACGCGCAAAGCGCTGATCATGGACTTGGCCCCCGAAGACCGAAAGGCGAGCGTGTTCGGCCTGTACTACCTGATTCGCGACGTGATTGTGTCGATTGCGGCGTTCGGCGGGGCGTTGTTGTGGCAGGCCGGCCCGCGATGGAATCTGCTGTCCGCATTCGGCTGCGGCGTCATCGGCACGCTGTGGTTTGCGTGGCGCGGGCGTGATTTGGGAAGGACGGTGGCGTGATGGCAACAGATCTGACGTATCTACTTCGCAGCTGTAAGCTCTTTGCCGATCTCGACGAACGCGAACTCCTGGCGGTGCAGCCCATCGCATTGCGCAAAGAGTACCGGAAAGGGCAGACCGTCTTCCACGAGGGCGACGCATCGCGCGGTTTTTTTCTCATTGCCAGCGGGGCGGTAAAGATTTTCCGGGTTGGCGCGGATGGCCGCGAGCGGGTGCTGCACGTGGTCGAGGCGGGCGAGTCATTTGCCGAGGCCGCCATGTTCATGGAGGCGTATCCCGCGACGGCGGAGACGCTCGGGCCAAGCACGATTGTCTTCATCGAGAAGAACGGGTTTCGTCAGCTTCTGCTGCGCGACCCGCATCTCAGCTTCAAAATCATGGGCGCGCTCGTCCGCTGGCTCAGTCACATGCGCAACGCGCTGACCGATCTCACACTCAAGGAAGTGCCGGCGCGGTTTGCCAGTTACGTCCTCAGTCTGCCGGCCGAGCCGGGCGCACCGATCCGCGTGACAATCAGCAAGACGACAATGGCGCAGATGCTCGGGACTACGAAAGAAACGTTCTCGCGGTTGCTCGCGCGTCTGGCGCAGGCGCGTATCCTTACGTTCCGCGGAAACGTGATTCGCGTGCAGAACCGGCGGCGTCTGGAAGCCATCGCCCAAGGCGACGAGAAGATTTAGCGGCTCCTGTAAACCTTGCAATCAGACCGGCGGAGGCGTTAGCTTCTCATTGTTGGGTTACGCCTATGATGCAGAATCTGTCATGTGTCAAGAGTCGACCCCATCTACCTGCGATGCGGAGGACAACCGGTTAAGCGAAGCCGCTCACGACCCGTCCCCGTTGCGGCGAATGGAGAATCTGTCAAGTGACACGAACTGGCCCTGACTGTTTACGTGCCGGCTTGCTGTTGGGGTTAGTGGTGCTTATGACATCGTCGTGCGGCTCCTATACCGAGGTCAGCAGCCTAACGTACTTCCCGACTAACGCGACGGAGCACACGGAATACACTTTGCAAGTTATGGCCGATGGTCAACGGGGCAAGGCGTATTCGGCGTTTGGGGAAAAGCGCGTTTTCGTGACTGTGTTTCATAATGGATCACCCTTTTTAATAAAGAATTACTCATTTGAGGCTGGGCGTTTACATTGGGAAGTGAGATGGGACGAGTTTTCGTCTCCGCAAGTACGGTTTTTTGATGAGGATACGAAAAAGACAATTGAGTCAATTGTCTTAAAGGTCGAGCCGGCAGCCAGGCGCTAACAGCGGCAACTGGAGGCTCTGGTAACGTGCCAACCAATAACAGGCGGGACGCCGGCTATTTCCAAATCCAACCCGCGGACGCAGCTTCTCGCCGACCAGAGGAGTTAACATAGCATCCGAACTCTTCGAGGCATCCGCAGCACCGGCCAAGCCGCATCGCGACCCAGTAAAACCCTAGCCGACAGGCCAACCGACAATCGAGCGGAAGTGTTGACCTGCGTCAATCGGCTTCTCTGGCGTCGGTGGTACCGTGCACCATGTCAGAAAGGATGCAGCCGAACATGAAACCGATCCGGAAGTTGCTGGTGATAGCGGGAATCGTTGCGGTGGCGCACATCGTCGCCGCGGCTCCATTGCGAGAGCAGGCGCAATTAACTTTCGCACCCGATGTGCCGCCGCCGATTGGGCGGCGACCCCCAGCGATCATCGAAGTCCACCTGACCAGCGGGGTGTTTACGAACCAGTTAAAGGGCGACATCAAGTACGCCTACTGGTCGTTCAACGGGCATACACCAGGGCCGTTCATCCGCGCGCGTGAAGGCGACACGCTGGAACTTCACGTCGCCAACACCGACGACAGCGGCAAGCCGCACAACTGCGATTTGCACGCGGTGACGGGACCGGGAGGCGGCGCGCCGGTGACGACCGTGGTGAAGGGCGAGGAGCGCGTATCGTGGTTCAAGCTGTTGCAGCCCGGGTTGTTCATCTATCACTGCGCCGCGCCGCCGGTGATGGACCACATTGCGAACGGGATGTACGGCATGATCCTGGTCGAGCCGAAGCGGGGACTGCCGAAGGTGGACCGCGAGTTTTACGTGATGCAGAGCGAGGTGTACACGAAGGACGCGCCCGAGGACGCGGAGTTTCTGGAGTATTCGCACGAGAAAGGCCTGGAAGAGCGTCCGACGTTCGTGGTCTTCAACGGTCACGTCAACTCATTGACCGGCAAGAACTCGCTGAAGGCGCATGTCGGCGAGCGCGTCCGCATCTATTTCGGCGACGCGGGTCCGAATTTGATTTCATCCTTTCACATCATCGGCACGATCTTCGACAAAGTGTATCGCGAGGGCGATCTGATCAGTCCGCCAGCGCGGTCGGTGCAGACGACGCTGGTGCCGTCGGGCGGCGCGACGGTCGTGGAGTTCGACGCGAAGGTGCCCGGCACGTACACGCTGGTCGATCACGCGATTTTCCGCATCGAACAGGGGGCGGTTGGCTACTTGGACGTCGCCGGCAACGCCCAATGCAGTATCTATCACTCCGACAAAGACCCCGTGCGGTGCAAGGGTTGCCTGGTGCATCCATGAATACAACAACGACAGTGACAGAATCCAGACCCGCGGGGCTGATCCACTACTCGATGCTCGTGTCGGACATCAATCGCGACTATCCGCAATGCCGGCCGGTGTTTGAGAAGTACGGCATCGCGGGATGCGGTGGGCAATATGGTCCGCCGGAGCCGTTGTTCATCTTCGCCGCGGCGCACCGCGTGCCGTTGCGCGAGTTCGTGGAAGAGCTGAACCGCGCGCAACTCGGCGAGTGGAACGCGGACGGCGCGAAACGGGAGAAGGATCGCGCGGCTGAGGCGGAAGGAGAGAGTTTGCACCGGCGATTTGTTCTGGGCGCGTTCGTGGTCGCACTGACGGTTGGGTTTGGACTGGGGCTTACGAATCTTACGCGGATCGCGCTGGCCCAATCGTATTACGAGATCAGCGGCGTGCTGAAACAGGTCCACGGCCACGCGCAGATCTTCGGCTGGGTCGGATTGTTCATCATGGGCGTGGCGCTGCACGCGGTCCCGCGAATGAAGATGCAACCGCTGCGGTCGGTGCGCGCGGTGAAGTCGTGCTTCTGGCTGATGTTCCTTGGCGTGCTGATGCGCGTGGTCGTGCAGCCGTTTGCGAGGCAGCCGGTGATGGCCGCAGCGCTGTTTCTCTCGGGAGCGATGGAACTGGGCGCGGTGGGATTGTTCGTGTGGTTGATCGGCGCGACGGTGGCGCGGTCGGAGCAGAAACGCGAATCGTACGAGAAATTCATCTGGGCCAGCGTGGGCTGGTTCGCCGTCCTCGCGGTGTGGAATCTATGGATCGTCGGACAAATGGCCCTGAAGCAGTCCGTGGGCATTCCCGCACTGCAGGATGCGTTGTGGATCCATGTGGCGTTCTTCGGATTCATCACCAACATGATCTTCGGTTTCTCGCTGCGCGTGCTGCCGCATTTCCTGGGGCTGCGCGAATCGAGGAGCTGGGCGGCGAGCGTGGCGTTCTGGTTGTGGAACGCGGCGATTCTCGTGCGGTATCCGGTCGAACCACTTGCCTATGCGGCGTCCACGCTGGAAGCGGCGGCAATCGTGTTGTTTATCTGGGCGCTGGGAATTTTTGCCCGGCGCCGCACCAAGATTGAGATTCAGGGCGTGGACAATTCGTTCGGGTGGTTCATCAAACTGGCCTACGCGTGGCTGCTGATGGTCGCCTGGATTCCGTTCCACGCGGATGTCTTTCGGCTGAGCGCTTCCGCCCGGCACACGATGGCGATCGGGTTCATCACGCCGATGATTTTCGGCGTCACGTATCGGGTCCTGCCGATTTTCAGCGGCGTGAATTTGTGGAGCGGCCGGCTGATGCGCGCGTCGTTCTGGGCGCTGGCGGCGGGCAGCACGCTGGCGTTCGCGATGGCGTTCAACAAGGTGTTCGAGACGGCGTGGAGTTATGGGTGGTCGGAGGCGGCGGGCATATCGGTGTTCGCCGCGCTGGTCATGTTCGCGGTCAACATGGCGATGACGTTGCGGACGCGGGCGGAGAAATTCGCGCGCGGATCCGTGGTGAAGCTGACGACGCGGGTCGCCGAATTGCTCGAAGCGTATCCCGAGACGCGGCCCGTGCTGATTCATGGCGGGCTGGCGGGCCTGGCGGCGATGCAACATGATCCCCCGCGGTTTGTGACCATCGAGTTCGCGGCACGTCGGCACGGCATCGATCCGCAACCATTGATCCAACAATTGAACGAAGAAATCCAAAGGAGAAAATGAAATGAGTTTGCTCAAGAGCATCCGGGAGAAATTTGCTGCGCGACACGAAGCGGGTTGTTGCTGCGGGAAATCGACGGCCGCAACAGCGCCGGACAAGATCACCAAGGACATGATCGTGCGCGAAGTGGCGGACCGCTGGCCGCAGACGGTCGCGGTGTTTGGCAATCACAAGGTGGATTTCTGCTGTGGCGGCGCGCACTCAATCGAGCAGACGGCGCGCGCCCGCGGCTGTCAGGACATCGACGCACTGATTGCAGATTTGAATCGGGTCGTATCGGAATCATGAGCGGCGCGCTCAAGTAATCCGCCGAAAGAGATCTGTTTCCGCATTGACGTCCGCAGGAACTGCGCGAATGTATCGCATGGCGGCGGCGTGTCTGTCGACCGCGTCTCGGGGATTACATCGTGCAAGAATCATCGAATTCGAATCGGGTCATCGAAATCTCGCGGGGCCACGCAGCGAGTTTCCGGCTGGGGTTGATTTCCGCGCTGGCGGCGGGCATTGGGATCGGCGGGGGCATCATTGCGTATCTGTTGCTCAAGCTGATCGGGCTGTTCACCAATCTGTTTTTCTTCGGTCGATTCTCCGCCACGTTTGTCAGCCCGGCGGGGAATCATTTGGGGGCGTGGGTGATTCTGTTGCCGGCGGCAGGCGGGATCGTCGTGGGATTGATGGCGAAGTACGGGACGGAGAAAATCAAGGGGCACGGAATACCCGAAGCAATGGAAGCGGTGCTGACGAGCCGGAGCCGGATTCATCCGAAAGTGGCCGTGCTCAAGCCGCTCTCGGTGGCGGTGGCCATCGGGACGGGAGGACCGTTTGGCGCCGAGGGGCCGATCATCCAGACGGGCGGGGCGATCGGGTCGCTGGTGGGGCAGTTGATGAGAATGACGGCGGTCGAGCGCAAGGTGCTGCTGGCGTGCGGGGCGGGAGCGGGAATGTCGGCGACGTTCAACACGCCGATTGCGGGAGTGATTCTGGCGATCGAGCTGCTGGTCTTCGAGTTTCGGCCGCGATCGTTCATTCCGTTGGTGGTGGCGAGCACGCTGGCGACGGCGACGCGGTTTGTGGTGATGGGGCGCAACGCCATGTTCGAGATGGGATCCGTGGATTTCGGGATTCCGGGCAATCTGCTCTATTACATCCTCCTCGGCGTGGTGTGCGGGTTTGCGGCGGTGGGATTCAGCCGGGCGTTGTACTGGGTGGAGGACCAATTCGAGCGGCTGCCGGTGGATAACCTGTGGTGGCCGGCGATTGGCGGGTTGGGACTGGGCGTGATCGGGTATTTCATGCCGCGGGTGCTGGGCGTGGGCTACGACAGCATCTCGGACATCCTGAACGAACGGCTCGCACTGAATTTGCTGCTGGGGCTGATGGTGTTCAAATCGCTGGCACTGGTGATCTCGCTGGGATCGGGAACATCGGGCGGATTGCTGGCGCCGATGTTCATGTCCAGCGCGGCGATGGGCGCGGCGTTTGCGATGGCGGTGAACCTGGTCGTGCCGGGGGCGCATCTGGCGCCGGGGGCGTTTGCGCTGGTGGCGATGGGGGCGGTATTCGGCGCGGCGGCGAACGCGACGTTTGCGTTCATCATTTTTGCGTTTGAAATCACGCGGGACTACAACGCGGTGCTGCCGCTGATGCTGGTGTGCGTCGTGGCCAGCGGGATCGCGCGGCAGTTCATGCGGGCGTCGATCATGACCGAGAAACTGGCGCGGCGCGGGCTGCGCGTCCACCAGGAATACGAGGCGGACGTGCTCGAGCAGGTGACGGTCGGCGAGATCATGGACCAGCGGCCGCCGACGGTGTCGGCGGAGATGAAGGTGGCCGAGCTGGCGGACCGGATCGTCGAAGGTCGGTCGCCATCGTATCGGCGGCAGGCGGCGCTGGTATTGGACGAGACAGATCGGCTGATGGGGATCATCACGCGGGGGGATGTGATTCGTCTGTTGAAAGAAGATCCGACGGGCAGCATTGCGGTGGGCGAGGCGTGCACGCGGGCGCTGGTGGTGACGTATCCCGACGAGTCGGCGGGAGAGGCGATGGCCAAGCTGCTGGTCAACAACATTGGGCGGTTGCCGGTGGTTCGGCGCGACGCGCCCGAGGCGGCGGTGGGCTACCTGGGCCGGGCGGAAGTGATGGCGGCGCGGACGCGACAGCACGAGGAAGAACACGTGCGCGAGCCCGGCTGGCTCAGCCGCATTGCCTAGATGTGGTGTCGGGGTCGGGTTATTCCAGGCCGGTGACGTCGGCGCTGAACAACTCCAGCGGCTTTCCATAGCCGATGGCGATACTGGAGTCGACGAACTTGATGCCCTTGGCGAAGTAGATGGTCATGGGCGCGGAGGCCGAAATGTTCACGTTCGAGAGCGTCACGTCGGTGATCGGCGCCTCGGGCAGCCCGCGGATGATGCCGGCCGCGGGACAGTTGGTCGCGGTGACGTTGCGGATGACAATGTTCTGATTGATCGGGGTGTGGTCGGTGACGGGCTGCGGTTTTTCGGTCGCGGGATCCTTGGGCGCGTTGCGTTCGGGGTACCAGTCGATGATGTAGATGGGGCGTCGCACGGCGGTCATGGTGAGATTTTCGTACGTGAGATTTTTCAGGAGGCCGCCATGGTCGCGCGAGGTTTTGATGCGGATGCCCGCGTCGGTCGAATCGAACGAGCAATGGCTGACGTGCAGGTCCTCGATGCCGTTGTCGGTGCCCGAGCCGATGGACATGCCGTGGCCGTGGCGGAAGGTGCAATCGGTGATGACGAAGTTCTTGTTGCCGGGCGAGCGGGAGCTGGCGGGTTTGATGGCGATGTTGTCATCGCCGCCGTCGATGGTGCATTTGGTGATGAGATAATTCCAGCCGGACGGATCGATGCCGTCGGTATTGGGCGTGTTGGACGGCGACTGGATGGTGATTCCCTGGATCGTCACGTCGGTGCAATCTTTCGGGACGAGATGGAACATCGGCGAATTGCAGAGGGTGACGCCCTGGACGTAGAGGCGGGTGCATTTTGCCAGCCGGACCATGTAGGGCCGGTGGGTCATGGTTTTGTTGGCGCGGAACGCGTCCCACCACGCCTTGCCCTGGCCGTTGATGGTGCCGTCGCCGCTGATTTCGACGTCGTGCGCGCCATCGACCGAGATGCAATCCACGTAGCGGTCGTTCTCGGCGGGATAGCTGCTGATGTCGTTGTTGATCAGAATGGTCGCGCCCTTGGCGAGATGAAGATTGATCTGGCTGGCGAGCGTCAGCGGCCCGGTCAGGAAATTGCCTTCGGGGATCAGGACGACACCACCGCCGGCGGCCGATGCAGCGTTGATGGTCTTCTGGATGGCGGAGGTATTGTCCTTCTGGCCGTCGCCGACGGCGCCAAACTTGGTCACATTAAACGTGTTGGTCGGGATCTTCGGCAGGGGCGGAGCATCCGCGCGGACGATTCCGCAAAGCGCGACGCACAGGATGGCGGTGGTGAAGAGGAGAAATCTGGCGTTTTTCATGGCTGGCAGTTCCTTATGTTGTCCCGTCAATAGGTTATTTTGGCGGGGGCGCGGCGGCGGGGTCAAAAAGATTGTATGCGCAGATACAATCGGTTGCGGGTGGAGCTACTTCTTCTCGATTCATCGGCGACCAGCCCCCTCACCCTAACCCTCTCCCCCGGCGGGGCGAGGGGATGTTTATTGTTATGCGGGAGCACTACTTTCGAGGCTTTTCGGAGTGGTAGACGACGCCGGCGGCGGCGCGCCAGCGGTCGAGCGTCTGCATGTTGCCGAGCGAATCGTCCCAGCTCATGGCGGGTGACTGGCGCTGCTCGATGTGGGCGGCGACGTTGTCGGCTTCGATGGCGTAGAGGGGCTGAGGCGCGTCGATGACGATCTCTCGCGGGGAGCCTTTGCGGTCGACGACGATCGTGGTCGAGCCGCCATCCATGGCCGGTTGCCATGGTGTCGGCACGATGATGCTGCCCTCCGAGCCGTAGATGCGGAGAGTGTTGTCCTGGACGACGTGAATGCTCGTGGCGAGCGTGGCGAGGATTTCTCCTCGGAATTTCGCCGAGGCGACAGCCCAGAGGTCGACGCCCGTGGTGGCGAGGTGGCCGCAGCCGTGGAACTCGACGGGGTTGGCGAACGGCTCACCCAGCGCGACGCCGGCGATCAGGCGCGACATGGAGACGGGATAACAACCGACGTCGAGGATGCCGCCGCCGCCGAGTTCGTTGCTCAAGAGGCGCTGGTTGGGATCGAATTCGCGATGGAACCCGAACGAGGCCTGGATCAGGCGGACTTCGCCGATGGCTTTCTGGCGGATCAGTTCGACGAGTTTCGCGGTTTGCGGATGACAGCGATACATGAACGCTTCCATGAGGAAGACGTTGTGGCGGCGGGCGGCGTCGATGACGGTGACGGCGTCAGGGTGATTGAGCGTGAGCGGTTTCTCGCAAAGGATGTGTTTGCCGGCTTTGGCGGCTTTGACAGCCCACTCGGCGTGCAGGGGATGCGGCGTGGAGATGTAGACGGCTTGCACGGTCGGATCGTCGAGCAGCGCCTGGTAGCTGGCGTGGCGGCGGGCGAGATTGAATTCCGCGCCGAACCGGTCCGCGCTGGTTTGGGAGCGGCTGCCGACGGCGACGAGTTTGCCCGTTTTGGAGTGGCGGAGATGTTTGGCGAACAGGCCCGCGATGCGGCCCGTGCCGAGAATGCCCCAGGAAAGCGAGTTCATGTCGGGGAAACAGGGTGCGGTGGATTGCGGTGGGGAACAAGGAAAAAGCGAACGACCTAACGCACAACATTCAACGTCAAACGCTCAACGTTCAAGGGAACGGCGGAGGCGGGAAGCAGTGGCCACAGGTTCACACGGATGGGCGCGAATGGAAGTCAGGAAGCGCACGGGTGGCGTGGTGGTGCTGTCGTGTGCTAAATTTTTAGCATGGCGCGAGGGGGAGCTACGGTTTTTTATCGCTCAGCAGCTCTGCGACGTCGTAAGACTCGGTAAAGCTCTCGGCGCGCACGTTCAGCCTGTCGTCTGTTATGCCGAGTGTGGAGCGGAAGATCTCGCATGCGCGCTGGGGACAAGGATCGAGTACCGTCACGGTTGGCATGGTTTGTCTGCGGGAACAGTCCGGTTAATCAGCACCGTACTTCTTGTGCGGGCGTTCTCGAACCACAAGAGAGTCTTTTGCACTTTGCGCTCGCGACTTGTGCTCTATGCCCAGCCGCCACTTGCTGTGCCTGTTCATTGCCAAGTAGTATTTGGCAACGCCGACTTTGTGCGCTTCGCGCGCCATGTCCTCGCGAATCTCGTGAAGCTCCTCCAGTACTCGTGGCTGTTTCAACCGTTTCATGGCGTCACGATCTCCTCTGGTGTGTGAATACGGATCGCCGGCAGTCCATAGCGCAGGTTGACCGCGTTGATCCGCTGTACCTTTCGCACGTTGACCAAATGCTTCATGTTCCAACTTACAACAACATCGAGTGTGTGACAAACAGCGAGGGCAACATGGAGCGCATCGTTTTGGTAGCGCACGGGCGTAATGCCTTCGCGCACGTAAACTCCGCTCAACCGCACGGCCTCCTCTGTAACGGCCAACACTGTGATGGGCAAGCCGGCGAACGCTTGGATCATCCGCGTGCGCTTCGGTTCCGGCGCACGGTCAATTTCACTCTTGACCACTTCCGAACTGAACAAGTCATCATTGGTGACGCGCAGCCAGTCAAAGAAGACGTCCGTCGCCGCCCGCTTCTCCGGCGCATCGTCGGCAAACAACATATTCGGCACGCTGGTCTCAATATAAAGTTTCATGTCTCGCTCTGCCCAGGCGTGCAATTCCGTCGAATGGATACGTGAGACCAATGTCTGCTAGGTCAATGCAAGGGACAAGCCTCATCCCAGTCCTCCGCCACATCCACACGCGGTGTCTCCCATCCACCCACTTCTCGCCACATACTATGGCCGGGGGAAGCCTTTGACCCACCATCGCTTCGGCGTAAGCTCGGTCACGGTAGTCAGTCCAGATCGATATGTCCGGGAACGCCTCTATCGGCATCTCGCGAATGGGAAAGCAGCGCGTTTCCATTTTCGTCAAAAGCTCGTCGTCATCGGAGCTGCCAACGACGTCGTAGAGCAGCGCTTGCAGGTCTTCAGGCAAATCAGAGAAAGGACAACGAGCGTTCAAGCGGGCGTCACCAATGACCATTTCTTTCCGTCGAATGTTATTACGCCTTGGCGCTTCAAGAACTGCTGAGCATTGCGAACCGCGTGCTTCCACCGCTTGCCAAAGCGCTGACCATCGATCACTAGCTCCACGGAGTCGTCACACAAGTCAGGCAAAACTTGCTGAATCCGAGGGTGGAGTTCTGCCGTGGTCAGAGGTCCCCTGGACAAAACGTAGGCGATTGTGTCCGAATAGAGGCTGTGGGCCGAGCGGTTGCCAACCTGGGCGCGAAGAAACTGGACTCTGGCCTTGCGCAGCTTCTGATTGAATCTCTGCCGAAGCTCTGCTCTGGCCGAACGCTGGACGCGGTTGAATTCGTCCACCAACTCGCTGCTGACCTTGGAAATGTCATCCAGCAGTTCGGCGGTCATCGCACTGCCGACACGTCCATACGATTCAACGTCAGAACGGATTCTGCGCACCAAACTGGGCTCGCGAAGCCCGACACCGTACTCATAATTCATTTCCAAACCCGACGGCGTCAGGTTCGCAGAGGTAACAATCGCGAAGTCTTCGTCTCTCACGTAGACCTTGGCGTGAAGTTTGGGCACTGCAATTACCTTGGAGTCCTCGGCTACTCGAGTGAACAGCTTCAGCGCAGCCATATCCAGCGAACCGTTCAGGACGCTATCGCTGCGAACGTCTGTGAAAACGCGCAGATGGATTGGCCGGTTCCCCAAGGCGTCACAAATCCATTTGGCCTCAGCAGTCTTAATGTACGGGCTGGCAATCAGTAGATCAGCTGAAACACCTTCGAGGAAAGATTCAAACACTGCACGCCAAGGGCTGGGATACAATTCGGTCATGGCAGGTTTCGCCCGCCGACGAGGGACCCACTTGGTTTCAAGATGCGTCGGAACTCGGCGCCAAAAGGACGAAACCACTCGACGTAGTTGTGCGCGTCCACATTTCCGTAGGTCTTTTTGCGCACCAATCCGAACGGGGGGCTCGTCATAATGAGGTCGACAGAAGCGTCGGCGATTTCTGTACGCATGAAGTCGAGCGAGTCACCAAGAACGATTCTCCCAAGCTTGGTGTGGAAGAACGGACCCGAAGTCATGGCCGGCAGTCTACAACCAGCCATCTTTGCGGGCAAGCGCCGTGTGCGTTTTCTCGTGGGTTTGGGGTTGACAGGGCGAGGGGCGCGGGGGGGAGCCGATGGCTGAAAAGGCGGGGGTTGTCAAGGGCAAAGGTATCGTTGGGCGATATTTTCTGCTGGGATCGGGTTGGTATTTGTGATAGGGTGGCCGGAGCATTGATCTTTGACATAGAAGGAACCGTTCGCAGTTGCCCGTTCCCGGTTCGCGGTTCACAGAGGAGGCGCGGCAGTGAAGACGGCGGAACGGGCGGGAAGGGGGCCATATATATGATTCTGCGAAACGAAGCCAACGGTTTTTCGGGGGTCCTGAATTCAGATGCGCTTGAATAAGAGAAGGTTGGAAAGACACGATTCCCAAAAAAACGATTGGCTTCGTTTGGCTTCGTTTTTGGGTTCCGGGCACCGGAGGGTCGTGGTTCGTTGCGCGAAAACGCGGAGAGAAACGGCGATGTTTTGCGGCTTGATTCGCGGGCGGTCGAAGGCATACAAGACGGGTGGGAGAACTCACACGATGAGAGCAAAGCTTACCGCGATCAGTGTCGCGTTGGCCCTTTGGTTGGGAATGGGATGGATCAACGCGACGCGTGCGGCGGCCACCGAAAGCCCGAGCGCCGGGCCGACGTTGGAACAACGGGTGGCTGATCTGGAAGCCTACGTGAACAACGGCGCGCGCGTCAGCGCCGTCTCGAAGGTCGCCGGCCCGGGTCCCGGGCACAACGCGTGGATGATGACCTCGGCGGCGCTGGTGTTGTTCATGACGCTGCCGGGTTTGGCGCTGTTTTACGGCGGGTTGGTCCGGCGGAAGAACGTGCTGTCGATTCTCGGGCAGTGCCTCGGGCTGGCGGGCGGGGTCTCGGCGTTGTGGTGGGTGTGCGGGTACAGTCTGACGTTTGCGCCGGGCTCGCCGGTGTTGGGCAGTTTGCGGTATGCGTTCCTGAACGGGGTCAGCGCGCGACCGAACACGGATTACGCGCAATGGGTTTCGCAGAATGTCTTCGCCATCTACCAGATGATGTTTGCAATCATCACGCCGGCGTTGATCATCGGCGCGGTGGCCGAACGGATCCGGTTTTCGGCGATCATGTTCTTCAGCATCGCGTGGATGATGCTGGTGTATTTCCCGCTGGCGCACATGATCTGGGGCGTCGACGGTTTGATGAACGGCATGGGCAATCCGCACGCGCGGATCAAGGCGATCGATTTCGCCGGCGGGATGGTGGTCCACATGTCGTCGGGCTGGTCGGCGCTGGTGTTGTGCCTGATTCTCGGCAAACGGCTCGGATTCGGCCGGGAGATCATGGCACCGCACAACATGGTGCTGTGCATGGTCGGCACGGGCATGCTGTGGGTCGGGTGGTACGGGTTCAACGCGGGCAGCGCGGTGGCGGCAGACGTGGTATCGGCCAACGCGTTTGTGAACACGACGCTGGCGGCGGTGATGGGGTTGATGGCGTGGGGCCAGCTCGAACGGATTCTGAAGGGCCGGCCGAGCGTGCTCGGGATGTGTTCGGGCGCCGTGGCGGGTCTGGCGACGGTCACGCCCGCGAGCGGGTTTGTCACGGCGAACAGCGCGGTGTTGATCGGCCTGGTGGCCGGCACGGCGTCCTATGCCGCGTGCAGCAAGCTGAAGGCGAAGTTCGGCTACGACGACTCGCTGGACACGTTTGGTGTGCACGCGGTCGGCGGCACCATCGGCACGTTTCTGACGGGGCTGCTGGCGACGACCGAGGCCAACCCGAACCTCGCGACCAACCTTGGGGACGTGGTGGGGCAAAGCCTGTGGCGGCACGAGCTGCTGGCGATGGCGATCACGCTGGTGCTGTCCGTGGGGGCCACGGCGGCGATCGCGTTCGCGCTGAAGCCCTGGCTGGAATTGCGGCCCTCGCGGGAAATCGAAGACCAGGGTCTGGACATCAACGATCACGGCGAAGAGGGTTACATTCTCGAATAGAAAGCAGGTAGACATGAAAAAGGTCGAAGCGATTATCAAACCGTTCAAGCTCCAGGAGGTCAAAGAGGCGTTGGGCGAGGTCGGGGTGCACGGGATGACCGTGAGCGAAGTGAAGGGCTTTGGCCGGCAGAAGGGGCACACCGAGATTTATCGTGGCAGCGAATACGTGGTGGATTTCCTTCCGAAGGTCAAGATGGAGATCGTGGTGTCGGACGACAAGGTGGAGGTGGTGGTGCAGACGATCATCAAGACGGCCCGGACCGGGAAGATCGGCGACGGGAAGGTGTTCGTCATTCCCGTCGAGGAAGTCGTCCGCATTCGCACGGAAGAGCACGCCGACGCGGCGATCTGAGCGGCGCGGGTTGGACCACGGATAGAAGACCGGGCCGAGTCGAAGCTGGTGTTTCAGCCGGCGCCGGCGCGCAGGAGCGTGAGCAGCAGGAGCAGGATCGCGCCCACGACCACCCAGCAGCCGAAGAACCCGACGTAATCCAGGCGCGTCCATTTCATGAACTCCCAGTTGCTGCCGGGGAAGAGCTTGAGGTGATCGAAGCGATGGGGCTGGGCGCGGCTGAGCGCGACGGTCTGCTCGTCTTCTTCCGGGGTGGGCGCGACGGGAGTTTTCATCTTGGCGAAAAAGCGGTCGGCGAGGTCGGCGGGGCCGGGCCGGAAGACGAGGCTGAGTCCGATGAGCATGACGAACGGGAACAGGCCGTCGAAAAGCCAGCGGGTCGCCAGCAGGCCGGCGGGGGAGAAATTGCGGACGGGGACGCCGAGCAGCCACAGGGAGAAGGCCTCGACGTTGAATCGGCCGATTCCTTCGAGGGGCGACTGCGGGTTGTTGGGGTCGATGCGCGCGACGCGATCGAAGAAGACGGCGGCGGGCAGGACGACGTGGGATTTGCGGATCGGCTGGCCGGGTTTGACGGCGCGGCCGGCGGCGACATCGGCGGCGGTGGACTCGACGCTGACCTCGATGCGGCGCTCCGGGGTTTGCAGGAGCAGGGCGGGGAGCCGGCGGAATGTTGCCGAGTACGGCGGCACCCATGGGACCAATCCGATCCAGACCACCCAGATGACAAGGCCGATCACGATGGCCCGCGCGACGAGCCGGCGCCAGAAGAAGATCAGGAAGACAACCGCGCCGAAGAACGTGTTGAACGTGATCAACATCGTCAGCGCCTGGATGACCCCGGTGAAGATCATGGCGAAAGCGATGCCCAGGGCGAGGACGACGACAATGGCCGCCTGGCCGATGCGGAGGTAGTGCTGCGGGGACCGTCCCTTGACCAGCGGTTGGTAGAGGTTGCGGGTGGCCAGCGCCGAGACGGAGACGGAGCTGACGCCGACCGAGGGCATGTGGCCGAGGAGCATACCTGAGAGCATCAATCCCATCAGACCCGGTACGAGCAAGGAGGTCGAGAGAGCGCCCCAGGCGTTATCGGGATCGGCCAGGCCCCCGCGGAACACGGCCAGCGCGAGAAGTCCGCAGAGCGCCCAGCCGATGATGACCAGCCGCTTCATGAATCCGCCCGAAATCATTCCGAAGCGGGCGGTATTCTCGTCGCGGGCGGAGCCGCCAGAGGCCATGTTGTGCATCAGTCCGAAGATCTGGACGAGGCTGGCGAAGGTGATGGCGAAGATCGTGTACCACGTGTAATCGCTCATGGCCACGGTGCCGACGAGCTGGAACTTGTAGGCGGGGACGAGTTGATGCAGCCCCGCGAATCCGCCGACGCGATGCAAGCCGAGCGGCAGCAGCAGGGTGGACATCAGCAACACGAGCAAGCCCTGCAGCGCGTCCGTGACGGCGGCGGCGCGCAGACCGCCGATGACGATGTAGAGGGCGACGATCGTGGAATAAGCGATATAGAACGGAAGCGGGCGGATGTACGTGATGAAGGAGTGCAGTTCGCCGCGTTTGTTCATGTTGTCGAGCATGGAGAAGCGCTCGGCCATCGCGTTGGGGAGCGTCCCCGCCTCCTTCTGGGCGGCGAGCGCGCGATACTCGTTGAACAGGCGAACCTGAGCGCGCTCCTGATCGGTCCAGGCCGATTCGGGCTTGACGACCATCGCCGAAGTGACTTTGAACGCGGTGAGATTGCCGAGTCCGAGGAGGATCAGGGCGATGAGGATATTGAAGGCGGCGTAAGCCGAGGCGAGGCCGCGGCTGTCGAACCGGTCGACAAACAAATCGGCCATGGTGACGAGGCGCGCGCGCCGGTACCATGGCTGGGTGAACCAAAAGAACGGCGTGATGAACAGCGTCTGAAAGCTGATCCACAAGCCGCCGATGCCCTGGCGGTAGACCTCGCTGGACAATTGGACCGCGCCGGTGGAATCGGTGGCATTGCCGAAGTTCAGGAAAAACTGCAGGACGCGGCCCAGTTTGCGGCCGCTGAGGTAGAAGTCGGTTTCGCCCTGGACATTGCGGGAGGCGTGGATGCCGATGAACAGAAGCGCCAGCAGAAACAGGACGACAACCGCGAGATCAAGGACGTGTAGACCCCACAGATGCATGGTTCAGCGCCGCCCGACTATATCCGGCGGAGCATCAATGCGTCAACGGGACACTCCGGGGATGACAAGCGTTGGCTCGACCATGAGCGTGATGCGCGGGGAATCGGGGTTGGCGAGGCGCACGATGAGCAATTCGACCGCCAGCTTGCCAATTTCATGGCTGTGGATGTCCACTTTCGCCGGCTCCGGCTCCATGTGTTGATAGACGACCTCGCGATCGCCGCAGACGTAGAGGACATCCTTCATCGGCTCGACCCCGCGCCGGCGCAAGTGTTCATGGACGTAGTAACCGAGGTTATTGGAGACGAACAAACCCTCTGGCCGCGGTTTGAGTTTGACGAACTGTTCGACGAGCCGTTCGGCGGCGCTGAACAGCCCCTGGCTGTCGGTCGGCTCATCCACTTCCATTCCCAGCGTGATGGGGGAAATGTGGCGGAGGCGCGAGTGTTGTTCGAACGAATTGGCGCGCTCGGTGTGGTAGCGATTGCCGCGAACCGTGGGCCGGTAGGTGATGCAGCACACATTCCGGCAGCCCCGGCTCGCAAAGTAGTCCAGCGCCTTGACGGCCACGGCGCGATGGTCCGGTTGCACGCGGTCACCCCAGGTCGTCGCGCCCGAGGACAACAGCCAGACCGACGGGACCTGCCGCAATTTCGCCGCTATGGATTCCTCCGGCTCCGGGCCGTGAAGCACGAGGCCATCGACCTTCTGGTTCTCCACAATCGCGGGCAGGCAGCCCGAGTGGTAGAGATAGTCGATCGTCAGGCTGATCCGGTGCATCCGCAGGGCGGCGGCGGCGCCCTGAAGTAGGGCGTGGCCGGTTAACGTCTCCGCTGGTTCCTGGCCGCCGGGCCAGGTGAACCCGGTCGGCGTCCCATTGGCGGGCGACGCTTCGAGATCGCGTCCCATGCCCGGCTTGTAGGCGGCGGTCCACAAGAACGCGATGGCGCGGTGCTGGAGGCGGGCGTGCAAGTGAGCCTTGGGGCCGCGGCGCGAACCCAGCGGGGGTGGATGGTAATCCATGCGTTTCATGGCCTGATGGACCTTGGCCACCGTCGCCTCGCTGACCACGTCGCTCTCATTCAACACGCGGGAGACGGTCGCGGTGGAAACACCGGCGAGCTTGGCAATTTGGACTATCGACATAGGCAATAATCTCCCATCACGTAGTTGCGTTCCTACGACAACCTCAATTTGTGCGCCTTTGCCCTGGATGTGTCAAGGGCTGCCGCCGCACTCGCGGGACGCGGCTCCAGGGCTTTCAATGACGGATCCGCGGGGAAGTGGGCATAGTGGTCGCAGGTAAACCGCGAGCCGGCGGTCGCCCAGGGGACGCCGGCCTCCGAAAAGAGCAGGCGCTTCGAAAAAGCCACATCCAGATCGTGCTCGATGTTCTCGACGACAACCTGCTGCAGATTCTCGGTCACAAAGGTGTGTTTGAACTCGGCCGGAATGGGTTTGGGCGGTCCATTGGACTCGAAGGCCGCGTTGAGGCCCAACACGTACGGGCGGCACGTCGCCAAATCGAACGGTTGCGGCTCTCCCCTAGCCACGGCATTCAAGATGGTCGTCAACATGTGGCGGCGCACGATCTTGTCTCCCTCGGTCTTCGAGGGGTGTGGCTCGCCCAAAACCTCCTTGCGGCCATCGTGGTGACACACCACCGTGTCGGCAAAGTCGACCTGGCGGACGATGGCGTTTTCTGTTTCGATTTCCAGCAGCACGTCACGTTGCGTCGCGGTGGCCAGTGACGCGCAGTACAGAATCTCCACACCTTCGTCCGTGACGATCCGCAGGGCACTGGTGTCCTCGCTTTCGATGTCATTGACGTGATAAAGCTCGGCTTGCACGGTGTCGAGGGCGGCAAGGCCCGGTTTTGCCGTCGCGAAAAACAGTTCATGCGCCAGCAGGTGGGCGAGCGGATTGCCCACGGTGCCATCCAACACCCAGCCATCCGCCGTGCACAGCCGTCCCGTCCACGGGCTGCGCTGGAAGTACTGGACCGGCCGGGGCCACGCGGCGACCGCGCGCAGTCGGCGAATCGCGCCCAGGGAGCCGCTGGCCAGAAGCCGTTTCAGGCGCTGGTTAACATCGGTGTATAAGAACTGGAAATGGACAGCCGATACCCGGCCCGTGTGTTGCTGCAGCTTGATCAAAGCGTCCACATCTTGAACGGTTGGGACGGGAGGTTTTTCGAGGAGCACGTGAAAGCCAGCCGCCATGGCCTGGGCGGCGCAAGTGAAATGCGAGTCGATGCCCGTCGCGACGACAATCGCGGCGCACCCCTTCGGGCTTACCGCTGTGAGCAGCGCCTCCAAACTCGGAAACACGCGGACCCCGCGCTTGACGCAGTTGATTACGCGCGGGTTGTCCGGTTTGTCGAGAGTGGCGGCCGCAACGATCTGGCAGAGATCGGGAAGCTCCCACAGTCGATCCATCAGGTAGCCGGCGTAGCCGCTTGTTCCGACCATGGCAAGGCGTATCATGAGGCCCTCATGGGAACGGCCGCGGTCTTCGACCAGGGCATTTCGGGTATTGGCTCGACTCCGCCGGTGTCGGCCGCGTCGCGCGCACACAGGCAGGCGTGCGTCAGGAGAAAAGGGTCTTCGGGCTGCATCAATTCGTCGTCGGACGCGCCCAACAGGAACGGGCGGTAGAGCGGGCGGGACCGCCCGGCGGCGATGGTCGCGGCTTCGGCGCTGTCCCGGAGGAGACGAACGACGCCGTCGTTGGAGCGCGCTTCGAGTATCCCCTCGGTCCCGACGATCCGGATCCAGTCGTCGCCGTGGGTGGCCGCGGCTTCCGGTCGGAGAAGATCGAGGCTGACAGTGGCGGCGCCGCCGTTGTCGAGCCCGAGAATTGCCGCCACGCAATCCTCGCAATCCGGGAGATCCGGGTGCGCGAAGTTCCGCTGCACCGCCGCGGCGGATGTGAACATTTGTCCCGTGGTAAAGTGGATCATATCCAACGCGTGAATGCCCACCCAGAGCATGGTTCCGCCATACATGTCTCGCACGCCGAACCAGCCCTCGCGGCGCCCATATTTGTAGGATTTCCGCGCGTTGACAAGCACGACCTCCCCGATGGCGCCGCTTCGACAAAGCTCCTGTGTCTTTTGAAAGACCGGATCGGTGCGCATACTGAGCATGGCCATCAAGCGGGTCCCCTTGGTCGAAACCGCGCGGTAAAGCTTCTGCAGTGCCGATGTGCTTAGCGCCAAGGGCTTTTCACAGATCAGGTCGCAGCCCGCGTTTGCCGCATCCATCGCGATCACCGGGATGCGATCCAGACGGCAGCTCAAAACCACCACGTCCGGGCGCACGGTCGCAAGCATGAGCCGATAGTCGTCGAAGACCCTGACGTCGTTCGCGACACAAGGGTGTGCGACCACATCGTCCACAGACTCTGCCGGCAAAGCCTTTGCCGCCGCGACGACCTCGAGTCCGTCCATCCCCGCGATCTCGTCGAGCACGCAGACCCAGTGTCCAAATCCACCGATTGTTGCGATTCGAGTGTGCTTGTTGGTCAGGCTCATGTCGTCACAGCGCGAGCGTTACAGGTTTGACAATCTGGGAGCAATACAGTTCCTGCAAACTCGCGAATTCATTGTCTGATAGTATTGCAAAATAGATTGTAAATTACAAGCTGCTTTCTGTGAAATCTGAGTTTCTGCCGAGCAGCGTCATCGTCAAGGATCCTCGGCACGCCCAAGTGGAACGGAGAGAGGGCCTAACGCAAAGTCCGCGCATGCGGACCGCGTCGGACGCGAGGCGCTTGGTTCTCTGCGTTGCGTGAAGTCCATGCCCACCCATTCCGATCCCCATTATGACACAATTCGAGACTCAGTAGACCGAGTAGATGCTGTTCCAGTTCTTGTTGAGCGTCTGCCACGTCAGGGGCTCGACATGGAAATCGGCAAATAGGCAGTCGATCGTTGTCAAGGGGTGACGTCCGACGATCGGTTCCACAGTCGTGGCCAACGACGGGTCGCCCGACGGGCCGATGAATTGGGCGGTGACACCGCCGTTGGAATCGAGCATGATGATTGACGAAGACGGCGTGCGAAAATCCCGCAGCGAAAACCCACGCCAATTGTTGTTTGGAGGCGGTGACGGTCGGACCATGCTGTAACTGGGCGTCGGATTGTCCATATTGAAGTTAAATGTGTCGGCCGGACAGCGCCTCATTTCGCCCCAGTGCTTAACGGCGAGGTACCTCTTGTATGGAGACGTGGCCGCAATCCATGATGGGGCGGTACTTGTCCCACCGATTTGCACCCATTCTTGCACTCCCCAGTCGGACGCGTACATACTAAAGGCAAGACCCCACTGCTTGAGATTGCTGATGCAGGCAGCCTGCTTGCCTTTGGCGCGCGCCTTGTTCAAGGCTGGCAACAGCATGGCGGCCAGAATGCCGATGATGGCGATCACGACCAGCAATTCGATGAGAGTAAATGCCCGGCTACGCTTCTGGCGAATCATCATAACGACCTTCTCCCGATTCTCGAAGTCCTCTTCATGTTCTTGCTGCAAACGACCTTCGGACGCCCTAGCCTTGGCAAAGAGGCACTCAACCACTGGATCCCGTCCGAACACCAAACCCCGCACACCACACCAACGAATGTAAATTACATATCAACTTACATCGTATATTACATGCGCGGCTCGAAATGGCAAGACAATTCTACATAAAAAACCGCTTGTCCATGCCGCGGAAACGGTTACGCTGATTCATGGTTGATGTGCTGCCGGGTCGGCGCAACGCCCGGCCAGCAAGACTTGGCGCCGCGATAGCAGGGCGGGCGTCGCCAGCGGCCAGAACTTTCGGCTCAACAAGCCGGCTTCTCCGATGGCATCTCGATTGTTGATACCCTCGACGTCAAGAGTCAGGGGTCGGTGGACCGGGGGCTACCCATTTCTACATAAAGTGATTAGTAGTAGACAGTCGGTTGTTCATCCATGCCGATGGATGCGGTCCAGTTGCACCCCTGGCCGTGACCGGTCCAGGCTGATTGTAGGACGAAGCTGCCGACAATCTGCTTATTTGTTATCGATATGGAATTGGCTGAAATGGGCGCATAGTTCGGAATTCCGCAAGGATTGGAGCACGAAACACAGCCCCAGAAAGAATAATCAAACACGGTTCCCATAGCCGCCCAAGCCGCGCTTCCGTCGTTCTTGACGATGACGAACAACGTCAGCATGTCAAAGGGGGGATCGCTGGCCTGTCGGTACTCGGCCCAACAGCAAGCGTTCGTACCGCTTCCGCAGGAGCTGGAGGCTACGAAATAGAATGGGAACATGCTAATAGGATCTGCCAAGCACACCGGGCAGTCGCCCTCGAGCCCCGGGGGGTTGATTTCACAGTTGACGCGCCGCACCAAAGCCCATCCCCCTTGAATGCACTCTTGGCCGCAGTCTACGACCGTACCGGTAGCGGTGGCGTTTATCGAACCGTCGAAGCTAAATGGGGCCTCACGAACTGTTACGGATGCCGGCCCCGCGCTGGGGAAATAGACCTCGGCATTCTCGTTACGACCGCCGCTGGTGCCGACGATCACGCCACCATTGGCTGACCATAAACATAAAGAGCCGAAACTGTCCAGCGGACCGGTGGCCGTAAATTCTTGCGTGGTGTAGGCGCAGAAGTTGAACGGGCTGGGATCGACGTGTGCCATAGCCACCGTGGGTGCAAATCCGTTGAACTCGAACCAGTTGTCCTTCTCATAGTAGTCTTCGATGTCAGCGCAGTCTGCCTGGGCCGTCAGGTTCGATGTCCAGCCCGTCGGCCAAGCGAAGGAGGAGCTGTTCAGACTGTAGGTCTCACCCCCGTTTACGAAGACGAGGTAACTGACCGTCTGATTGCCGTCGTCCCAGGAGATCGGGTGCTGCCCTTGATAGGTCACCTGGCTCAAATCCAGCGGCACACCGGGTGCGCGGGCGTAGTTCACATTCTGGAACGTGAAGATGACCGGGGTACTTGCTCCGTAAGACAGCGGGGCCACGAACGTCAGCGACCCATCCCATTTCCACTGCATATTGGAGAAGGCCCAATCCCGTTCCATCGTCTTCTCCCAACTGTCCATCTCCCCGAATTTCAGGTTCCACGAGGGCTGAGCTGCATACTCGTAATTTGTAATCCACCCACCGTCCGCGGGCACCCAATTCAGCTCATCCACTCCGGGCAATACCGTGACTATGTCGGTGGTCGAGCCCGAGTACCAGTCGTCTTCGATCCCGAGATAATTGGTGTCCCCTTCTGCATGGGGAGGGGTGAACAGGTTGGCTAACAGCTGGCGTCCTCCCTGCGCAGCCAGCGTCGGCGACGGGATGCAAAACGGATAGCTATCCCAGTAGTCATAGAGCGCCGACTGCTTCCAATCCGACCACGAGGCGCTCGCAGTGATTTGGTAGCCGTCCAGCCATCCCAGCGGCGGCGGGGTGCTGGTGCTGCCATCGGCCCACGTCACGACGACATTCAGCGCCGTCTCGCTGCCGTCCGACAGTACCGGCACCACATCGGTCGTGGTGAACGTCATGGTCCCACCGCCGCTGTCCGACAAGCTGGTCGGCACGCCGTTGACCGTAACGCTGGCGACCTGGGTTTGGTTGGGCAATCCGGCATCCTTCAGGGCGCTGACCTGGCCGCTGACGATCTGGGGCTGCCCGTTGGCGAAGGCGCCGAACGGCACAGGCGAGGTGATCGCCAACTGGTAGCGATTTCCCTGCACCAATGTGAAGGTCTCGGACATGGCATTGCCCGCCGCATCGTAGGCCATCAGGACCAGGACGTTGGTGCCCGGACCCACCGGGATCAGGGAGCCGAACTGATTGCTCCGTACGCTCATCGTGATCGGGGCGCTACCGTTGACAGTTGCGGCGATGATCGCATTCAGATTGTCCACCTGCCCGGACACCCACACGTTGGACTCATTGGGAATGTCCGTGACCGTGTTGGGGGTAAGCCCGATGACCGAAATTGTCGGCGCATTGGTGGCCGTGCTGGTGTTCACGTACCAGTTCAACCCGGCCTGAGTCTGGTTGCCGGCCTGATCCTGGGCGAGGATTGTGATCGTGTTGTTGGTGTTCGGCAGTACTGAGAACCGCGGAATGTCGATTTGTGTGCCACCCAACAGATTCCAGTACTGCTGTCCATTGATCCACACTTTGATGGGCCGGAACGAGCCGGGGGCAGTCGGATTCTGCGGGTCCGGATCGAAAACGGTGGCCTGCAGGTGGATGAACGCCTGATCGCCCACGCTATTAGTCGGGCTGGTGATCTCAACCCAGGGCGCGATCGTGTCCAATGTGACAGGCTTATGCAGTACCGGCCCGAGCGCGTTGGTCTGAGCGTCGGCGTACTGGAGGAAGAGGTAATAGGTGGCGTTGTTGGTGCTGGGCAGGGTATACGTCACGGGGGCGCCCGTATTGGCCAGTAGCACCGCGTTGGTCATGGTGGGAGAGAAGCTCACCATGAGGAACGGGAACGGGGAGCCGCTGGTATCGAGCGTGATCGTCCGGTTCGTGACGTAGAGGTTGCCGCCGTTGACCCCAACGTCCACCGGGTAGGCGGCCCGGGGATCCAGGCCGTACCCGTACTTGTCGAGGTTGTCGATCTGGTCAGTGGTGTAATCGCAGGTGGCGCAGGTCTGGTCGTTGGTGGGCAGGGTACCGAAATACTTGAGTCGCCACCAGTTGGGGATGCCATCGCCGGCGGTGCTGTAGGTCAGGTCCCAGGCGAAGAGGTTCTTGAGCTGACCGATGTTGGCGATGGCGTAATCGCTGGTGGTGGTGCCGGAGGCCCACGGGTAGGCGGTGGTATAGCCGACGGCGATGAGGCGTTCGTAGAACGGTTTGGCCACATACTTGAGTTGGCCGATGTTGGCCGGAAGGTAGTTGTTTGTGCTTGTGAAGCTGCCGACCAAGGCGGTGATGGTGGCACCCGCGCCGCCCGGCAGATTGGCGTTCATCTCGAGCCAGGCGTTGGAGGCGATGTTCTTGACCTGCCCTTGGGTGACTGCGGCGAAGTCGTTGGGGGTGGCGCTGGTGTTGAGCACGGAGCGGCTGGTCCACCATGGTGGGATGGAGCTGCCGGCAATTGCGGGAAGCCACACAAAGGCACACAAAGCCAGGGCCAATCCCAATCCCGCAAGCCAGGTAAACACTCGACGGTTAGGAGTCATTGTGTCTCCATGGAGATGAGGGTGATGAGATTTTGGGTTAATGCGGCGGCGAATTGGTGAAGCTGCCCATCGAGAGATCGCCTTGTGGCACAATCCGCACATTTATGAGGTAATTATTGTGGGCGTTGAGGGTGCCGTCATTGTACAGAGCGAGAAGGGGAACCCCCTCGCCAGTCTGAAACTCAATATCGCCTGCACTTCGCAGGAAGATGCTGCCTGGACTCCCCTCTCTACCCAACATCGATTGTCCTCCCTGTAGGATAACATTGCCAGCGGTGGTGCCATTTGCGGAGGCTCCGCCCGTGATGAGGACATCGCCCCCACAATAATCTCCGTAGTACCAGTCGCCCGCCCCACCGGTAATCACGACATTGCCGGCTGCACCGTTATCGTCGCTGTCGGATCCTGAAAGGTAGAGCGACTGATCTGGCTGGCTTGGGCCGATGTTGGTCACCGACAGCGAACCGTTCACAAAGACGTCCTTTATTGCGTCCGTGTCGTTGGACACGGTAAGCGTGCCGACGACCACGAGGTTGCTGGTGACCGTCACATTTCCCGGGAAGTTCGTGCTGCTGCCAATTGCGGCGGTCGCCGTCAGGAAGAGCAGGGCGCCGAGCATGCCGACTGACACTTTGATCGTGCTGAGGAATGCGTTCATGATGTTTCTCCTATTGCGTATCGTTCTGAACATGGGGTGAACGCTCACGCCTCCAACGAGGTGAGCTGTTCTGAGAGATGGCGCGGCGGACAGGGGGTGAGCCTTCAGTTCTGGTCGGACAGCGCCGCCCGTCGTTTTCATCGTCGCGTCTCCATTCGCACACATGGAACAAGCGTCGCGCAGACGGGACGCGGCACAGCCTCGGGCCGTGAGAGAAAGGCCCGTCAAACGGGGTGGACTACGCGACTGATTGAAGCACCGGGCAACGGCTGGGTCAAGAAGGTTCTCGTGACAATTGGGCGTAGAAATGTGATGCCCAGCGGCCAGTCCAAGGCTTGCGTCATGCCCCCGTCGCCTGCCGTTGCGCCGCCTCGACATCCCAGAAGCCGAGCTTCGAATGTAAACCAAGCGAACGACTAGGGTCCAAGACGTATACGATAATACCGCGACGGGATGTTGGTTCCGCCGCTGTTATCACGGAAACTGTTCGTTGCATCTCCGCTGCCCGGAATGGCCAGCGACCCGCTGATATCCAGGAAATTCGTCGCGTAGCTGCCATCCGCTCCGCCACCTGTCGCCTGCACGACGTTGGTTGGCCCGGCGCCCGTCGCCCAGGTGATCACCACGTCGGTGTTGGTCTGTCGGGCCACGCTGAGAATTCGGAACACGGAGGCCGGATTGGTCGGATTCAACCCCAGGAGATACTGGTTGGTATTGAGGATGCCCTTGCCATATGGATCCGCATTCGGCGCGGCTTGCGGACAAGCGGTGCAGCCGAAGTAATTCGTCTGCCATTGTTCGAACGGCGTCAGAAGATACGCGCTGGCTTCCGTGGAGTTGGTGCTTTCGCCGCCGGCACCGAGAGCCGAGACGACGTAGTAGTAGTTGGTGTCATAGACGACGCCGGTGTCGGTATACGTGGTGGCCGACTGGTTGGATGCGATGATGGCGTAGGACCCGCCGCTGACGAATGACCGCTTCACGTTGTAGCCGGTCGCGCCGGTGGAACTGTTCCAGACCAGTACAACGGACAGGTTGGCCGGCGCGGCCGTCAGGCCCGTGGGAGCGGCCGGCGGAGACAGGGCGGCCGGGCCGTCGAGCTCGACGCAGTCATAAACCCACCCGGCGCTGAGCCACGGGCTGCCATCGGATGAACCGCTGACCGGTGTGATCGTGATCGTATTCTGGCCAACGACAAAATTGTTGGACGGGATGTTGTAGGTGAACAACGCATTGTTTCCGCGGTAGGTTCCGATCGTAAAACTTCGGGAGCTGGGCTGGGTGGAGTAGCTGGGGTAGGTGCTGTAACCGCCGATTGTAACCTGAGGTCTCCCTTGGTTGTAGGCGCAGGTGATGCCGATCCGCAGGGTCATGTTGGTGATCTGGTTGGCGGCCAGGTTGAATTGGATGACGGTCGGGCTGTTTGTGCCGCGCATTTGAATCGAGGGGAACGTGCTGATCGGATCCGACCCCACAGTAAACGTGGTCGGCACCCATGGGCTCATGCGCACGTCCTGCGGATGCATGGTGATGAAGTTCGGCTCGCTCAGGCTGACGATGTTCGTGGCATTTAGAAAACCGTTTGGCGTGCCGTCCCATTCGCCGATCTTGAAGACGTACGACGGATTGGACAGGGCCGAGGTCATATTCAGTGTGTTGGTTTGCCCGGCGGTGACGGTGATCGAGCTCGTCGCCACAGCCAATTCCTCCTGATACAGGATGGCGTTGTACGTGCCCGCCTTCATCAGTGGCGTCGTGTAGGTCCCGTCCGGCGCCGCCAGGGCCCAATACTGGGCCGCCGCGTTGGTAAAGGCCACGACCGCTTGGAGCCCGCTCACCACTCCGAAAACGGTGCCGGTGACAGCGCCGCGGCTCGCTCGGGGGACGTAGCCGGTGAGATTCAGGCCTGCGGTTTCGACCCACGAATAGTCAATCGGCACGCTCGTCACGGATGTCGGAAGCCCGCCCGTGGTAAAGACCAGCGCGTAAGGCCCGAACAAGACGTTCGTCCGGAAAATATCCGTCTGGTTGTGCCCGGAATTCATGTAATTGTACACTTCCTGGTCGGTCCCGCACTGGTTCTCGATGTCGCGGAAGAACGGGCCGCCCGAGTCGCTTTCCCGCGGGTTGTTGAAGACCATCCACACGCCGGCGGCTGTGCCGGTGGCTCCGCAGTATGTCAGATCCATTGCGCGATCTTTGCCGTGCGTCGCCGCATCGCCGTAGTATTTCGATCGGGTTGTGCCGTCGGCCATTTCGAAGACGTCACCGCCACCCGAGCAATTCTCCAGACATGCCGTCTCGCCACGTGTATCCGAAGGCGGCGGGCCGTAGGTGAGCAGACTGGATTTGAGCCGCGTAATCCACCGCAATTCCCCGACGGAGGGCTCCGCCGTGGTATAAGTGGCCATGAAAATCGAATTGCAGCCGTTGGTCACAATCAGGTAGTGCGTCAACGTACTGGGCACATAGCTGGTCCCCACAGTGATGCAGGTGATCTTGATGTACTGGTTGTTGTAATTCGTGTACGTGACGGTCGCCGTGCCCAGTCCCGAGCCCAGTTGCGAATTCTTGTCGGTCGCCTGGTACTGCGTGCCGTTGAACACGATCGAGTTGATGTCACCGCTGTTTGTGCTGACCTGAAACACAAGGCCTGCGCCGCTATCCACAGAGAGGTTGGCCCCGACTGGCGTAACCCCAAACGCCGCCCAAGCCCGGATCGGAATTGCCAGACAGGCGATGACGGTGAGCCAGAGAATGGCCCGCACAACGGTAGACTGACGACTCCAAACTACTCCCCGAGAGCGCGCGTGTCTCATATTTGGAAGCCCCTGCCTGCGACGTTTCCTGGTTGCTAGCCCTGACAATCCCACATCAATCCCATCCCGTTGGCATCAATAAAATTACGGCACTGTAAAATACATACGTTTATTACATTCTATTTACTTGGATGGCAAGCTAATACGGGTTGCCCAATCTGCCCGTATTCACAAGTCGTTTATGGATAGGTATATAAGAATCGGGGGCGCGATTCGAGACAACCCGGAGTAGCGTGGCAATAATCCTCTGTCCCCTCGCTGCGAAATACCGATTAGAAACGGCCTTGATCTCCACCGAGACTATCAGTTCTTCACGAAGAAATGATACGTGCCTGAATCCACGGCGAGTACGGCCCGATCATCCTCCAGCCGCTGGAACGTTGCGCCTTCCGCCTTCAGGAGCGGCCGGCCACTTTCTGTGACCGCAGTTGCATTCGTTGTCGGCAAGAATATCGTCGCGGTCACGTTGACCGGGATGGCGACGTCCAAAGCAAGCCCCGCGAGGGTTCTCTTCCACGCCGCCTGGATGTCGCCGCGAACGCTCGTGTAGCTCGTCTTCGCCCACGTCAGTTTATCGTCAGGCTCCGGAGCAATGACGATTTCCTTGTAGCCCGAGCTGGCGGCGCGGATGCCGCCGATGGTTTCCACCATCCATTGATAGACAGCGCCGAACGAGTAATGCGCGAACGAGTTCATGCTCGGGTTGAAGAACCCGCTCTCCGGCGTCCAACCATTCCACCGTTCCCAGATCGAGGTCGCGCCGTTCTTGATGGAGAATCCCCACGAGGGAAACGTCTCGTTGTGGATCAGGCGGTAGGCGACGTCGTTGCGGCCGATCTTCGCCAGAACAAGCATCAGGTCTTTCGTGCCGATGAAGCCGGTCGAGAGATGCCAGCCGCGGTTCTCAATGTTCTCGACCAGATGCTTCGCCGCCAGCGTTGCCCTCTCCCCGTCCACAAGGTCGAACGCCAACGCCAGCACGTAACCGCATTGCGTATCACCTTGGATCCGGCCGTCGCCATCGACATAAGCTCGGTTGAAGGCGGCTTTGATTTGTTCAAATAGCTCGCCGTACCGCTTTGCATCGTCTTGCCTGCCAAGCACTTCGGCGGCGCGGGCGGTCAGGCGCACACTGTGCGCAAAGTAGGCTGTGCAGATCACGTCCTTCGGCGTGTCGGCGTTGATGCTCAGCCAGTCGCCGTAACAGTGATATTTCTCGGGAGGCAACATCTCGGCCGTGCTGCGGTTCTGGCAGAACGTGATGAATCGCGTCATGGCGTCATAATGTTCTTCGAGGACCCGGCGGTCGCCATAGACTTCGTAGATCGTCCACGGGCAAATCACGCCGGCATCCGCCCAAGCGGGCCCGGAATCTTCCTTCGTGGACAGCGGCGCGAATTTCGGGAACTGGCCGTTTGCCTGCTGGCCATCATCGAGATCGACGAGCCACTTGGTGAAGAACGCCTGCACGTCGGTATTCAATGTGGCGGCGCGGATGTACACCTGTGCGTCGCCGGTCCAACCGAGCCGCTCGTTGCGTTGCGGGCAGTCGGTGGGGATGTCGATGAAGTTCGCCCGTTGCGTCCAGTAGATGTTGTTGTGGAGCTTGTTCAACATCGGATCGGAGCACGCAAATGAACCAGCGAGGGGCGTGTCGCTGCTGAGCGCGAGTCCGACCACGGTGTCGGCGGCGGGCGGGCGGGTCAGGCCGGTCACCTCGACATATTGGAACCCGTGCACCGTGAATCGCGGTTGCCACGTCTCGACGCCGCGGCCTCGGCAAATATAGGTGTCGGTGGCGCGGGCGATGCGAAGGTTGGTCGTGTAAACCGTGCCGTCAGGGTTCAGGCGCTCGCCGAAATGCAGTATGATCTTCTGGCCGGCGGCGCCGTGGACTGTCAGCCGCGCCACGCCGGCGAAGTTCTGGCCGAGATCGAAGACGTACACGCCCGGCTTTGGTTCCGTGACCGACTTCGGGGTGAACTCCGCGATCACCCGGACCGGCGGGCCGGGATGCCGCTGGATGAGGGGCGTCAATTCCGGGCCTGTATCGACGGCTTTCCATTGGTGATCGTTGAACCCCGGTTTGTCCCATCCGTCCATTTCCAGGCGGGCGTCATACGTCTCGCCCATTTGCAGGTCGGCTTCGCGGATCGGGCCGGTCGCGGCCTTCCAGTCCGGCCCCGTGGCGACGGCGGCGGCCGAGCCATCGGTGTATTCGATATTCAGTTGGAGGCGAACCCTTGGTTTCTGGCCGTAATGATCGCGCCGCTGGTCGTAGCCCGCGTATCCGCTGTACCATCCATCGGCGAGGACGGCGCCGAGGACGTTCTGGCCGTGCCGCACCAGGTCCGTCACGTCGTACGCGCGGTAGTACACGCGCTTGCGGTAGTCCGTCCAACCGGGATTGAAGTAATCATCACTGACACGGCGGCCGTTGAGATGAACGTCGAAAACACCGAGGCCGGTGGCGTACAGCGTAGCGTGACGCACGGGCTTTTCGGAGCGAAACGTTCCGCGCAGAAACACGGCCGGCGGCAGCACCAAGTGCATCACTTTGGGAACAGCCGCCGAGGGCTGCAGATAGGGAGACCAATCAATGGCGTCGACGCGTCGGCCCTCGTCGTATCCGATCCAGTCGCCTTTCCAGTCGGACGGGTCAAGCAGCCCCATCGACCAGGACGCGGGCTCGCTCCATGCAGACGGCTTGCCGGTTTTGTCCCAAACCATCACCTTCCAATAACAGCGCCGCCCGGATGTCAGCGGTTGTCCCGCATAAACGTTCGCCGAGGTTTCATCGCCGGCGACCCGGCCGCTGTCCCAGAGATCGCCGCGGTTCCTGTCCAACAGCCCCGGCGAAGATGCCACGAGGATTCGCCAGGCCGTCTGCTTCTGCCCCCGTTGGTCCGACTCGAGCACCCAACTCAGGCGCGGCTGCGCGATATCGATCCCCAACGGGTCCGACAGGTACTCGCACCGCAACTGCGTCGCGTTCATGTTGGCCCGGCACACCGGCGCGCCCAACAGCACGGCGATCAGGATCACCCGTCTCATGGTCGTTTCTCCACGTTCCACACTTTGAAATGGCTGTACGCCACCCGCGTGACGCCGGCCATCGACCGCAGGCCGATCCGACCCGCGCCCAGCGGATGTTCCGCGTCGTCGTACTGAAGCACAACCTTGCCGTCCACTTCGACCTCGATGTGGCCGCCGACTTTGAGAAGGCGAATGTGCCGGGTCACGTCGGCGGGGCCGGTCGTGAGGCTTTCGCCGGCGGCAAGCTGTTGGAACCCCGGATTTTTCCGCAGGCGATTGGAGGCGCTCTCGTCCGCCGTGTTCCGGCTCCAGTAGGCGTCGGAGTAGTTGGCCAGCGCGCCGCTATGGTACGTCTGGTAATCGGCGCGGCGCGGCGGCAGCGACGGATCGAAGATGTCCTCGCCGTTGCGGCCTGCGGCGCAGAAGAAGACAATTGTCAGTCCGTTGGTCGAGCCGCAATGGTTCACATCGAACTCCAGGAGAAAATCGGCGGGGAACACGCGCTGGTTCCAGACGACCATGTGCGAGCGTTTTGCCGCTTCGACTGACTTCGGCTGACCGGTCGAGTCGAACTCCGAGGGTGCCACCCAAAGTTTCCCGTCGCGAATCAGGCAGCCGCCCCAGCCCTCGGCAGTCCATTCCGCATCCGCCGGTGACCGCCCGGTGCGGCGCCATTCGCCGCCCGGCGCGCGCTTGATGAAGTCTTCTTCGCGGGCGATCTTCTGCGCATCGCCGAAGTTGTTCTCATACGCGACGCGCAGCGCATACTTCGACAGGTCGAGCGGATGGTCGCGGTGGGGTTGGAGATCGATCGCCGCGCGGGTCATGGTCGCGCCAATCGTGGCGATGCCGATGGCTGCCAAAAGACGGGGGAAATGGCTGCGATCGGGTCGGCGTTCCATAAACAGCCTACCGCCGTTCCGCGTAGTCGGAATACGGCGCGACTTCCGCCGCGCGGAGCACCGCGCCTTTTTCCGTTGGCCGCAGGCACAGGGCCAGCGTATTCGTCCCGCCCGCCCCGAACCGGAGCCAGCATTCGGGCAGGTAGTACTCGCGTTGCGGGCCAACATCCCAGTAACGGCCCAGCGCGTGTCCATTGAGATAGACGAAGCCGTTGCCCGAGCAGTCGAGCAACAACCGCCACGGCACCCACACGTTGGTCGATGGCGCGGGCAACTCAAATTCCATCCGGTACCACGTTGCCAGTGCTGTGGGTTTGCCGGCGGGCGCATCCTTGCCTTTGCGTTCGATCTCTTTCTTCGTGTCCAGATCCATCGTGCCCCAGCCCGAAACATCAATCCGATCGCGCCACCAACGATTGGCAACGCCGCTCAATTGACGCGCCAACGCGAGCTTCAGTTCGACCCCTTCCGTGCCGCCGCCCATCAACCGCACGCCGCCCGTCAGACCGCCGTTGCCGACTTTGTTGCTGACGACGGCAGCCACGACGTTGACGCCCGGCTTCAATCGCGCCGCAACGTCCTTGTTCAGCCATTGCTGGCTTTCGCCGGTCTTGCCCACTTCCGCTCCGTTGACATACACGGTGCCGTTCCCCTCGACGGAATCCAGAATCAACTTCGTCCGGCCGGTTCGGATCATTTCGTCCGACAACTCGACCCTCGCGCGGTACACGGCGGTCGCGTTCTTCCCGAACAGGATGGTTGCGGCCGGGTTTTTCGGGCCGACCGCGCCGGGTTGACCCAGCGCGGCAAGCTCGGCAATCGTCTGGTCGTCCAGGGTGAAACTGTCCCAAGTCGAATCATCGAAATTCGTGGCCACCGCGCCGCGGGCGTCGCTGGGGGGCAACAGTTTCACGCGCCAGTTCTCCAGTGGCGTGCTCAGTCCGGCCCGCGACGACAACCGCACCGATCGGACGCCGGACAAATCGGCGAGTCCCGACCCAAAATTCGGCTGTCCGCGGTTTTCATAAAGCATGAGCAGATCGTTGTCTCCCACCTGCAGTGCATCCCCGACAAACACGAGCGGCTGGGACGGCACGATGATTTTGCCGTTCATCTGCAGCACGACCTTGTCAGTCGTAAACAGGTCGGGAGCCAGGTACTGGAACTTTTTCAATTGCTCCGGTGAGAGACGGAATCTCGATCGGTACAATACGAATCGCGAGTCGTCCACGCCGCAATCGGGTAGCGACGCGCCAGGCGTGACCGATGCCCAGTGGTTTCCTCCGGGATCGTTGCGTCGGAGCGCCGTCTGGATGCGCACGGTAGACGGGATTGTGGCGGGCCGGTCCGGACCAACCGCTGGTTTGGGCAACCATTCGCCACCGGCTGCATCTGGTTGGTTTGCGGGCAAGTGGAGAATCTTGAATCCACCTGCTGCCAGGTCGTAGTCGATCTTGAGGACGCCACCGCCATCCAACGTCACGGTGGCGGAGCCATGGATCGGTTTCGTGTGGGACGTGTTCCGACAAAAGACAAACTGGTCGCCATTGGCTCCCCGGCGGATGGCAATCGTCAGTTCCTTGTCGGTCGCGTCGGTCTCGCAGTGGACGGGTCGAGAACGCGCCAGGCTCGTCCCGTATTGGCGGAGCATGAGGCCGATGGCTTTGACGGCGAGATATTTGTCGCCCACGCCGCCGCACTCGCGGATGGGCGCGAAATAATCGTAGCTCGAGAGCTGGTCGCGGGACGCCCAATCGCCGAAGTTCGAGCCGCCGAACAGCATGTAGTAATTCAGGATCGTCGTGCCTTCCTGGAGGTTGAGCAGGGTCAGGTGGTTGATTTGCGTCGCATCCATGCCTTCCTGGTCTTCGCTCAGTTGATGGCCGACCTGCGCGAACCAACCGCCCTGCAGTTCGGGAACCATCACCGGCGCGTTCGGTTGCTCGGCGCGCAGCTTGCCCAGCCGCTCCACCACGGCCTTCATGTTCCAGCGCGGGTACATGTTGACGCCGTCCATCACGTTGCGCAGGACGTCGTTCGTGCTCGCGCGGCATTGTTTCGTCCAGCAGGTGAACATCGGCACCTCGATTCCGTCGGCTCGGGCGTATTGGTACAGGGCGCGCAGGTGATTGACGCGTTCCTCGTCGGGAAGATCCGCACGGTAATAGAGGTCGTACTCGTTCTCGATTTGAAACAGGATCACGCCGGCGTGGCCGTTCGGTTTCCGCGTCACCTGTTCGGCGGCAATAACGGGGCAGACCGCGTCGTACCAGTGTTTCGACCAGCGGAGATACACCGGGTCGTCGCTGCGGAGCCAGACGGGCCGTTTGGGGTGCGCGGGTTTCAGCGTCAACAGCCAGCGCGGGAAGCCGCCGCCGTCCCACTCGGCGCAGATGTAGGGGCCGGGGCGGATGATGGTGTAGAGCCCGAACTCATCGTGCGCCATTTTGAGCCAGGCCTTCAGGTCGCGAAAATCGAACTGTGACAGATCGCCCGGATCCGCCGGCTCGTCGCGCTCATACCAGTTCCACGGCACGTAGGTCTCGACCGTATTGAAGCCGGCCTCCTTGATCTTTTGGAACCGGTCGCGCCACAACGGTTGCGGGCAACGCGTGTAGTGAAACGATCCGCTGAAAATGAGTGTGTCCTTCCCGTCGATCGTCAGACACTGCCCGTCGTACCGGATGCGGTCGGGATGGGGAAATCGGACAGGCTCGCCGTACGCGGATGATGCGAGCATTACGATGGCAAGAAGGCGGGCTGATTTCATTCGTTAATCTCTCACGGGGACGACGTGGGTTCGGGCAACGCGAACAGCTTGTCGACCTCGACCGGCGCGCCGGTCTCGAAGGAGAGGTTGGCCGCGATGCCGGTAAGGATACTGCGCGCGCCGTCGATATGACTGGCCGCACGATGGTACGGATCGGGCGGCGGGTCGCCGAACAAATCCTCCACCAGTACCACATCGCCGCCGCCGTGACCGCCGATGGCCGGCGGGATATCGACTGGGTACGGTTTCTCCCAATGAGGAAACACGATGATCCGCTGGCCGGGGGTGGCGGATTCGCCGACGATGGTCGATAGCTGGCCGCCTTCGATGGTCTCGACATCCTCGAATTCGATCCGGCCTTTCGTGCCGGTGAAGGCGACGCGGCAACCTTCCCACGGGCAGTAGGCGGTCAGGCTGTACGACATCTGGGCGCCGCTGCGATAGCGCACCACGAGATTCATCGTGTCCTCGGTGGTGACGCCATCGCCGAACACGTTTTGGTCGCGGAAATAACCGTCTTCGTGTTCGGCGTCCAGATACAGGGCGCGCAGCCGGTCATCCTTGCGCAAATCCAGCGCGAACGGGTCGCCCTCGGCCTGGGGCGAGCCGGTACTGCGCTGATAGTGGCGATGGGCTCCGCGCGCTTCCGCGTTGGCACGGCCGTAGAACGCCAGCTTGCCGAAGCCGAACACGGTCTGGGGACTGGAATCGAGCCACCAGTTCACGAGGTCGAAATGGTGCGTGGCTTTGTGGACCATCAGCCCGCCGGAGTTGCGCTTGTCGCGATGCCAGCGGCGGAAGTAATCCGCGCCATGCCGCGTATCGAGCAACCACTCGAAATGGACCGTTTTCACGGCGCCGATTGTGTTCTTCATCAACAAATCCTTCACGGTGGTGCGGGCGGGCGCGTAACGGTAATTGAAGGCCACGCGCAACCGGCGGCCGGTGAGCCGGATCGCGTCGAAGATCGCGCGGCATTTGTCCGCGTCGATCGTCATCGGTTTCTCGGTGATGACGTCGCAGCCCAGCTCCATCGCGCGGATGATGTACTCGTGGTGGGTGCGATCGATCGTGGTGACGAGGACGACATCGGGCCGTTGCTCGCGGAGCATGGCGTCGAAGTGGTCGGCGGCGTAGGTGGCAACGGGACCGGCGCCGAATTCTTTCTGAAAATGGCGGTTGTAGTAGTTCATCCGCGTCTGGTTTGTGTCGCACAATCCCACCAGGTCGCAGCGGTCGTTGTATTTCCCGACGATGGCGTCGACAAAGACACCGGCGCGGTGGCCGAGGCCGACGGCAGCGTATTTCTTCCTGGAATCGCTCATAAGTTATGATTTTCACGCTACGGGGCGCGTCGTTCGAAGGCAACCTCTCCGCGCCGGTGCCATCAACAACGCGTGCGCGATCTGTCTCATGGTTTCTCCGTCGGGGACGGCTGATCCTGCGGCAGGTCGGGCCCGACCAACTCCAGCAACTCGATGGCATTCAGGCACCATTGCGCGGTGTCGTTGGTTGAAACATGGGGAATCTCGTCAACGGGGGCCGGCACGTTGGCGTCGTCGATGCGATGCCAGACAAATCGGGTGCGGTCCGGGTTGCGGCCGAGAAACGCGTTCCAGGCGCGCGCGGCCAACACTGGATCGTGGTTGACGAACGCGGCGTACGCGGTCAGGCGGGCGAAGTCCGGACCGCGGCCGGACGAGACGGTGCCGCCGAGAGCCGTTCGTTGTTCGTCGGCCGGAGCCTGCAGGTAACGGCAATATTGTAGCCACGCCTGGGTCCAGGCGGGCCGATTGATCAGCGGGGTCAATTCCATCATGAGTTCGGGTCCGCCCATGAGCGCGGCGAGTGTGGGGACGTCGACCGTGTCGTGAAGCTGGTAGAGCAGGCCGGTCTTCGGATCGTAGCCGTAGTTGCCGCCGGAGAAGAGCTTCTTCGGCATGGCCGCAATGCAGTCCATGCCCGTGATGATTTTGTCGCGGTAGCGCGTATCGCCCGTACGCTCCCAGGCCGCCAGCCAGTTCCCGCACAATGCGAACCAATCGGGACCGATGCGAACGTGGGTTGGATACTTCCTATCCGTTTCGATTTTGCGGAGGGGATCGACATTGAGGAGGCTGTAGTCGGCATTGATCACCTCGTTCATCAGATCGCCGACGCGCTCGTCGGTGGTCAGATAATAGTAGAACCGCTTGAGGAGGGCCTGGCTGATGCGAACCTCCTTGGCGCCGCAGCCCCAATGGCGGACGTTGTGGCGGGAGCCGAGCCCGGCGAACCGTCCGAGATGATACACGTCGACCTCTTGGGTCTGGCGGGTCATGGCCTCGGCCATGCGGAAGATATCCGCGCGGCCCGTGCGCAGGAAGCTGTACCAGAGCCAGAGGTCGGGCATCAATTCGGTGTTGGACCAGGCGAAGCCGCCGATGTCGTAGCGCCACTCATGGCGGTCGTCATCGTAGGTGTGCATGACATCGCCGTAATCCCAGAAACCGTACCAATGACGCTGCTCGATCTGGCCCTGGTAGAAGGCGATCGCCGAGTCGAGCTGGTCCTCGATCCATTGTTTTTTGGGCGTGGAACGGTCCGGCAGACTCCACACGCCGAACACGGGCACGGAATGGTAATACGCGGGCGTACATACCAGGCGGGGTGGATCAACGTTGACCCCGGCAAGATTCAACAATTCCTCGTTGGAAGGCACGGCGGGAAACGGGCCGAGCATCAATTCGGAGGTGCGCGCCACGCCGGTGGCGGTGCTGAAGCCGGGCTCGATGTCTTCGTATGAGGCATCGAGGCCGTGTTCCTTGATGTCGTAATGGCGAAGATCCATGGCGGGCGAGTCGGGCGACCACAGCCAGGCGGTCAGTTCCGCCGCGTTGGCGGACGCACCGTGAATCTCCAGTTCCGTCGGCGCGAGTTGCCAGAGATTTCTCAGACCGATGGCCAGACCGCCGGTGGTGTCGCCGACAAACGCGAGCCCCAACGCGCGCCGGCCCGCGGTGGCGTTGATCCAGCAACTCTTCGGGTTGGTGCGTTTCTGGACGGAGTACGAATCCGGCGAAATCTGCGTCAGCTTGTAGTCGTCCCACACGGCCATCATGGCGACGTTGGTTTTGTCGGGCAGATCATTGAGATTGGGAATCGGTTTGCCGGCGACCTGTTCTTTGTACAATTCGGGCGAGCGGTCGCGCCGGCCGGCGATGACGCGCACGGGCTCGGCGAACATGCCGGTGTCGCCTCCAAGACGGACGTGGCGATTGTGCACTTCTTCGCGGAGGGGCACGTGGAACCGCACTCCCAAACCGCGGATGAAATCCGTTTCCTGGTCGCCATCGAACACGAACGTATGCACCAGCTTGACGGTGTCCACGCCCGCGTAGAAATACAGGCGCACGGTGAACGGCAGCCAGCCGCGGTGCGCGGTTTCCGACCAATGATCGCCCTTGATTTTGACGACGGCCCGCACCGGTCCCGCCTGTTCGAGGACCGCGGACTTGATGCGGCTGGTGAACTCCACTTCGCGAGTTGTATGGTTTGCGTTGTAATCCGAGCGATCCTCCAGAATGCAAACCAACCGGCCATGTTCTCCGACGACGCGCCCGCCGAGGGACAGCGAATCGATCAGGTCTTGTCCGTGTTTGGAGCAGCGGCACTTTACGGCGCCGGTATCGACCTCGATGAAATCACCGGTCTCGACGGATCGGATGGCCGGCGCCGCGACGATCGGGTGTTGACGGGACAGGGTGAACGGCCCGGGGTGATTGGGAGCAACGACGGTTGCGAGGCCAACCCACTTCAGTGATCCATCCGGCCAGTACGCCAGCGGCCAGCTCTGCAGGGGCAGTTGTTTCCCATCGGCGTCCGTGAGGGCGAAGGCCGAGGTTTTCGCCACTTTTCCCTGGGGCCACGGCACGCCCCAGCTCACACCGCAAGCTGCCGCCGGGGGAACATCGAGCCATTTCAGCGAGACCGTGTCATCCGCCGCCGCCGTCGTCAGGGCCGCAGCATATGCCACAATGACGCCCAGCAGAAGTTCCACATTCATGTTGTCATGATACGGCTCACGCCGTTCGCTTACGCACCATCAGCGTATTCTCCCCGCGCGGGGGCGAACCGTCAATCACCCGTTGCGCGGAACTCCTCCTCACGACCAACGGCGGCTTTTGCGTGCCCTCAGGGAATCGACCCACCGAACGACCCGAACCGGATTCTCACGCCGCGAGGTCGCCCGGTTTGCGACACGCGCGCGGCGGGAGTGCTGGCGGAAGGCGGCGGCGTTCTGAGAAGCGACCGCCCGCGATGTTGTCTCCTTGCGAAATCGGAGCGCAGCCGCCGGAAGAGTTCACCGAGTCGTGAACGAGGCACTTGTTAATGTTGTTTTCGTGCCGATTGCCGCGCGGCTGCACTCGACGATTCGCCTGTTCGGGGTTATGGCAACAGCACCCGCACGCGGTAGTAGCGTGTCGCACCGCTGTTGGCGCCGTTCGTATCAATGAAGCTTGTGACCTGACCAAACCCGGTTCCGCCAGAGAGAATATTGGTCTGGCCGGTGCTGGCGAAGTTATTGCTGTAACTGCCGTTGGTCGTGCCGGTGGTGAACTCCAGGACATTGGTGCGCGAGGCGATGCCCGGCGACCAGGAACTGTCACCACTGGCGCCCAAGTACGTGACGACAACGTTCGTGCTCTGCTTGGCAATGCTGATGACATGCAAGTACACAGACGGGCTATTGGTCGGGTTGAAGCCGGCCATGAACTTGTTGGTGTTAAGCATCCCGTCGCCGGCCGGATTGGCCGTGCCCAGCGAACTCGCGCCGTCACCCGGGAAGTAATGCTGCTGCCAGGTTGTGTACGGGTCCGCCGGCACGCAACTGGCGCAGCCAACGACCAGATTGACCTGATGCGGGGTCGCGATGCTGATGGAGTATGTGAACGTCGGGGTGTTTGGTGCGCTGGCGACAGTCAGGATTCCTGGCGTGCCGTTGGTGGTCAGCGTGCCGGCATAGGTGAACAGCGTGTAGGTTTGATTGGTGATCCCCCCCCCATCAAGAACGTTGAGCGATCCGTCCAGCGCGAGATTGCCGCCGACGATCGCCTCATCCGTAGCGGCTCCCGCATGGAACGTAAGTGAGGAAGCCGAAGTCACGGTCAGATTATTGCTGAAAGTGAGGGAACCGGGCGCGGCGTTTGTGCCGGGAGCGATCTCGCCAAGACTGCCGAGGGTCACATTGCCCTTGATGCTGCCAAACCCGCGCAAGACCTGGTTGCTAACGCCGATGGTGTAATTGCCCGCGTTCTGGCCGGAGACATCGAGCATGGCGCCCGTGCCGATATTGATGCTGCCGCTGCTCCAGATATTGCCATCACCCGAAACCGCCAGCACACCGGCGCTGATCGTTGTACCCTGTGAATACCCATTGGTACCCGTTAGCGTAAGCGTGCCGGTGCCGAGCTTGGTGAGCGCGACCGGCCCATTGGTCGTGCTCGGATCCGTATCCTGGATCGTGCCGGTGAAAATGCCACCGCCGTTGTTGTTCCCAACATTAAGCGATTTCGTGCCGGCCCGGTTGAGACCTTCGATTGTTCCCGAGCCGGACAGGCCGTTGATGTTGTACACGCCTCCATTGGCCGGGGTGCGCAGACCGACGATGCCGCTCGCCCCGACGACCAAATTGCCTGCGCCGGCCCCGTTCGGGAACCAGCCGCCGAAGTTGAGATCGAGGGTGCCGGCATTGACGATCGTGTCGCCGGTATAGGTCGCATTGGTGCCCTGGACGCGGAGCGTATAGGTGGGGTAATTCAGGACCAAGGAACCGCTGCCGTTCAACAGACCGGCAAAGGTGCTGAAAGTGCCGCGGTTGCTGCCGACATACAAGGCGACCGGCTGGCCGGCGGTGTTGGTCAGGCCGATGCCGCCGATGGAGGTGCCGGGATTGCCGTTCGGGCCCAGGCCGCCAAAGTAGGCCGAGGTGATGTTACTGAAGACCACGCCGCTGAAATTGTTCGAGGTGCACACGGAAGCGTTGCTGAGCGCGTAGGAACTGGCCACGACAACCTGGCCGGAAAAAATCGTCGCGAGACCCGTGACCCCGCCGAAGGAGTTGGTCCCTGACAGCGTCAACACTCCCGAGCCGACCTTGGAGAGGCTGAGGGTGCCACCGGTGTTTTGAATGCTTCCGGAGAACACGCTGGAGGCGTTATTGTTGCCGACCACCAACGACCGCGTGTTGTTCGCACCGGTCTTGACGATGGTCCCCGAGCCGGACAAGCCGTTGACGTCCGTCAATGTGGCGTTGTTGATTACCAACGTGGCGGCCGAGTTGACAATCACGTTGCCTTTGCCCGGTCCAAACGGCAGGGCATCGGTCGTCGGTCCCTGGATGCCCGCCTGGAGGGTGCCACTATTGATCACGGTGTCGCCCGCGTAGGTATTGGTGGAGGCGCGGAGAATGAGGGTGTACGTGCCGTTCATCGTCAGGCCGCCGACGCCGCTGACCACGCTGGTGATGGTCAACGTCGAGGTGCTGGTGCCGGTAAACGTCGTGTTGGTGTTGAGGATCACTCCGTCACTGGAGATGGTTCCGATATTGGCGCTGTAGTCCACGACCTGGGGCAACACGGCGCCGTTGGCCGTAAAGATCAGGTTGCTCCCGAGAATCGTGCAGGCCCCGGCGGTCGGGCTAAAGATCAGTTGATTCAGCAGAAAGCCGTTGTTGGCGGCGGTGCCGAGGTCGTTCGTGAAGTTGATCGCTGAGGCGCCGGCGCCGTCGATGCTGATGGTGTAACCGGCGGAGCCGCCCGCCGTTGGCGCGGCCGCCGTGGCGAGATCGTTGCTCCACGCCGCGACGTCGCTCCAGAAATCATCAACGGTGTTCGTGCTCGACCAGAAGGTCTGCGCCCGAGCCGGGGTGATGCATGCCAACGACACGCCGATCGCGATCGCGGCAACAGCCCGGACGGCGTACTTGGACGCCTTGGAAGTTCGCAAGCCAAACTCTCTCGTAATCATGGACGCCTCTCCTCAACGCTCGCAGGGAGCGGTTGCTATGTTAAAAGCCACGTTATGACGACATTATTGCCCGAACTGACCACGCTCTGACGCTATCCTCCGTCTACGTACCGCTTCACGACTAACGGCCGGAGCGGCGCCGAAACATCATCAACATGACAAGGCCCGAGGCCGCCAGCACCAGGGACGACGGCTCGGGAATAACTGTCAACACCACATCATTGCCCGTGCCACCCAGATATGTGATCTCGAAATCCGTGCTGTTATCAAGGAAGGTGCTGCCTTCGGGCAGCCCGGCAAACGTGCCCTCAATCGCAGCACCGGTCGCATTTGTGAGAATATCGAACTGGCTGCCGACGGCCGGCGTGAAGCCCAGGTTGACGTCCAGCACGCTGTTGCTCAGATTGACGAGCCCGCTGCCGACGAGCGTGGAATCGTACTGGCTGCCGAAGGTGAGCCCGTTCAGGTCGACCGCGTAGTTCGCATTGGATGCCAGCACCAGGCCCTGCCCGCCGTTGATCTTGAACAAGCCGACACTATCGCCCGGTGCGAGCGTGCCGCCGTTGTTGACGAGCAGCGTGGTCGCGCTTCCCGCCAGCAGCACCGACCCGGTGCCACCCAGCGTGGCGCCGCTGAAGACGGTGAAGATGTTGCTGATCCCGACGGTCTGGGTGCCATCGAACAACAGCATGCCGCCATTGACGGTGATGCTGCCACTATTGTTCATGCTGCCGCCGAGCACCTGTGTTCCCGTGCCCACTTTGTTGAGGCTCAGGGTTCCCGCGTTCTGGTTGAACGTTCCCGAGAACGAGCCGTTGGCGTTGTTGTTGCCAACCGTCAGGATCCGTCCGCCCGAGCCAACCTTGGTGACCGATCCGTTACCGGAAAGGCCATTGATATTGGCGCTGGTGTTGTTCAGATCGAACGTGCCGCCGTTGTTGACGATCAGATTGCCCGTGCCGGCGGTGTGCGGCAGGAAATCGCCGGTCACGTCAAGGGTGCCGGTGTTGATCGTTGTATCCCCCGTGTACGACTGCAAGGCCGCGAACCGCATCGTGTTGGCGCCGGTCTTGGTGATGCCGTAGCCGCCGGAAATCGCGCCGTTGATCAACAGCGGGTTACTGCCGCCCGTGTTGACCTGGAAGGTGGTGTCCTGCAGCAGGGCAATACTCAGATTGATCGTCTCCGTGCCGGAGTTGACGATGAATTGAGGGTTGGTCCCGCCGAGACTGATGCTGTTCCCGCTCAGGAAGAACTGGCCGCCGTTGATCACGATGTTGTCGTACTCGGTGCCGGCCGTCAAATCATTGGTCGTGATCCGGGTTCCGCTGGTCGTGTTAAAGGTCAGCGAGTTATGGGCGACGGGTGCCACGCCGTTGGTCCAATTCGACGCGTTCGACCAGAACGCGTTCACGCTGCCATTCCACACCTCTTGCGCCCACACTCCGGTGCTGGCCAAGAAGAACGCGGCCACGATCAGGATAAGGCCCTGCGACCCGAGTCGTGTTGATTTGCTGGTTGTCAGTTCACGTCGTTGCATGCTTCTCATTTCCTCGCCCTCCGCTCACCTTGTTTTCAATGTTTCGACAACACGGACAAACTCTGGCTGGCACATCGCCTGGGTGGAAAAATCGCGCGGAAAACACACGCTACGGCTGGTTTGTACTCTCGGGGCCGAGCGACCTGATACGTACTCACGATTCCCATCGGATACTTTTCCCATTTGCGCCTCGCCTTTCACGCAACAAGCGATGCACGTTTCGGTTAATTTACATATCAATTTACCTGAGAGTAGTCAATAGAAAAATGGTTGGGTTTTCATGTAATTTACATAATGAGTACATTTCTTTTTCAGTCTCTTTTTCATTGCCCCAGATGGGGGCGCTTCCCGTCAACAGTGGCAAGCTGTCGTGTGTATGTCCCGTCTTGCTAATAACTAGCGCATGCGGCAGGCATGTCGGCCACCAGCCCGCCACTTTGGTAACTGGCCCCATGACCGAGGGGGGGGCTGGCGAGAAGTGATTTGGCGGGAAAGACAGCCCTTCCCCCCCGGCCCCGTTTTGGACCAGGCCGGGGAAAAGGGCCAGACACCCGCACTACCGGGTAACCGCGACCGACACGTGATCTCCGGTCAAACCTCGGTCGAGATCGCGTCCAACTCGATCTCGAAGAGCAGCTCGTCGCGGCAGACCGTGGCGGGGGTGATGAGGAGGACCGGCCAGGCGCGCAAGCCATGATCGGCCAGCCAGGCATCGAACACGGGCGCGTCCTGCGGATGTTTGATGTAAGCTGTCGCCCGCGTTACATCGGCGAAGCTCATCGCGCGCGAAGCCAGAATCTCGCGCACGACGTTCATCGTCCAGTCGACCTGACCGCGCATATCGCCCCGATGCGCGCTGGGGCCGTCCTTGGTGATGCTGGCCGTGCCGGAAACAAGCGCGCGACGCAGCCCGCCGGAGATGATTTCCACCGCGCGGGCGAACCGGCTGCCGTATGCCTGGGGCGGCCCCTGCAACGGCGAAGAGATCTCCCGCGCCGCAAACGCGCCGTTCAATCCGCGCGCCGCCCACGCTGCGGCGACCAACGCGGCGCCGGTGGAATTGCCGACGCCGATCCCCGTGCTGGCGGGCAGCACCGTACCGGGGACGTGCCGCTGCTGGTAGAATTCCGTTCGCACCTGGTTGAATGGCCCGTACCACGCGAGGATGTCGTCGAGGAACAACCACGTCCGCATCAAATCCGCGCAGGACATGCCCGACTGCTGCAGCGCGCTCTCCAGATTTTCGAACACCTGACGAGCCTGGATCGGTTTGGGTTGTGCGGCGACCGACGGGCGAACACCAGCCAGCAGAACGTGCTGCGCATCGCCATCGGCAAACAGGCTGCCGACGACGTCTCCGTTGACCGCGATCACCATCACGGGCGTGTCCGCCACGGCCATCGTGTGGATTCCCGCCGACGGTGATCCGTTGGCGGACGCGCCGGCGACGGACAAGACCGGCCACTCCAATGGTCCGATCTGATCATGCAGGGCGCGCCTGATTTCCGATTCCACGTCCGCCGCGCCGAAGATCTCCTGGCGGACAATCAGCGCCCCATGGGCGCGCAAGACCGCTGCCAGGCGCGCGACCATGGCCGTGGGAGTTTCCGACGGGGCGGGTCGAATCGTAACATGAAACTCCTGGTGTTCCCTCCCGCGCAGCATTCGAATCAGGACGTTGTCCTGGAGATCCGGCGCAGTGGCGATGCACTCATCCCTCATTTCGTTCCCTCATTTATTGCTGTGGATTTCCGGCGACTTGTTGTTGGACGACGAACGGGATGGCGGGCAACGTACCGACCGGGGCGCGGCGTTGGTTGCCGGCTTTCTTTGCCCCTCCCGCCGCGGCCGGTTTCGCCGCCGGCACGAGGTCGACGATCAGGTTGCCCCTGAGGCCCGGCTTCGCTTTCGCCGCGTCACACTGCAGCACGAGTTCCATGCCCTGATCCGTCGGCGTCACGCTGGTCAGCGCCATGCCGTCCGGCGGCGCGTTCAGCTCGAAATTGAACCGGTCCACGTACGCCCGGCTGGGCGTGGCGAGGCGGACGCTGGCCGCACCGCCGGCTGGGATTCGCACGGGAATGGCATCGAGGATCGTGGGGGCGCCCGCCGCGACGGGCCGGTCGGACACGCAGATCATCCAATCCCTGGCGGGGACAAGGTGCTGGTAGGCGAACGCCTGCATCATGTCTTCCGCCGGCACAGCGGCGCGTGAGACCATGCGTCCGTTGATGAGTCCCTGGCCTTCCAGATCTAACGTGAGCAGACCGTCGAACGCGGCTGGCGGCGCGGTCAGCGTGAGCCGCACCTTGTCCTCACCCGGCGGGATCTCGCCACCGCTCAACGCGAATCCCTCCGGCGCGTTCTTCAGGGCCAGCGTGATTCTGCGGTCAAACCCGTCCCGGCGGAGGGCGAACACGGTGAACGGGACGGAGGCACCGCCGCGGACGTTGATGCTCGAAGGCACGACCCGCAATTCGAAGTCGGGCCGGGGCGGGCTGATGCGCAAGCGATAGGCGAACTCGGGGCCGCCCTGGTGCTGCGCGTCGGCGAGGAACAGGTGGTAGGTCCCGTTGGCCGGCAAGCGAACGCGGAGATAGGAATCGGCGTGGTGCGTCTCGAGGCCGGCGCCTTTGTCCTCGCAATCGTCATTGAACGCCAGTTGTTTGCCGGCCGCATCGGTCAGCTGGAGTGTCGAATCCAACGGCGAACCCAATCGCCGCGCCAGTACTTCGGCGACGATTTCTTCTCCTGCACGTCCCTCGAAGGAATACACGTGCCGGTCGCCCGGTTTGGCGACGCGCCCGTTGACGATGACGGGCAGGGCGACTGACTGCGCGGCGGCGGGCGAATGGTTCGTCTCGGCGTCGAAACACTCCGGCAGCGCGTCCACGACAAACGGGACGTGATTGGAGATACGGCCGCCGCCGTGCGCGGACACCGTATAGCCGCCCGCTGTTTTGAACAGTTGGGTCAGGGAGTCGACGGGGAGATTCCAGCCCGTCAGTTTGACCGTCGTCGTCCCGCCGGCCGGAGCGCCCAGCGGGAATACGTCGGTCAGGAACGGGAGTTCGCCGATAGTGATGCGATACACGAAGTCCTCGCGTCCGCGGTAGAGCGAGTCATGGATTTCGACGATGTAATCGCCGTCGCGGGGGACTTCGTAGTAGAGAACGGGGTCGGGGTGAAACCGGAAATGGTCGGCGCAGGCCAATTCGTGTCCCCCCGAGTCATAGAGTGACAGCGAGGCCTGGAACCAACCGGGAACAGCATCGGCGAGATACGGAATCAGCTCGCGCGCGGCGACGGCGATGACCAGGTGTTGGCCCGAGCGCGCCGCGAACCGGTACCGCGCCACGCCGCCGGGCATGATCTGGCCGTTGACGGTGGCGGGCAGCGTGATGTTCATCTCGGTGCGGGTCGGTTTGGTCTGGGCATTGCGACGGGGGCCGGCGGGTTCCTTGATTTCCGTGGCGGCCCGTTCGCTGAACTCCGGCGATTGCCCGACGCAAAACACGAGCGGATTCGACAAGCCGAGCTGGGTCTGCAAGCGCAACTCGTGCCCGCCGAGTTCGGCGGTTGGCGCGACCGTGACGCGTAGCGTGACCGTCTCCGCGATCGCGGGGTTGGCGCGCCGTTTTTCGGTGGCGGCGATTTTCTCGCGGATTTCCGCCATCATCGACTGGTCCTCGGCGGTCCAGACGGCATTTGTCGAAACGCGCGCTTCGGCGGGGACGTATTCGGTGCGGTTTGTCCGGGCGGCGGCGCGTTTGTCCTGCAACTCCTTGAGCTTCTGGCGCAGCTCGTTGATCTCTTTTGGCGTCAGCGGTTTGGTGTATTCGACGACCGCGGCCTGGACGCCGGCGCCGGAGACATAGGCATTGGTCGCGCCGTTCAGAATCTGGCCGGCAACGATCACCTGAAATGACGTGCCCTGTTGTCCGCCGGCCGGATAGACGTAGCCGATATGCGGGCCGGTTTGGGCCGATGCCGACGGTGGCAGCGCGAGCAAGCCGGCCAATCCAAAGATCAAGCGGAGCGGGGATGAGCGTGTAGATCGCGCGGTGTTCACGTGATCTCCCGTAACCGTCCGCCCATCTTCACGCCATCGGTGGCCGCGGGCATGACGGCGACATCCAGGCCGAGCGGATTCGGCAGTTTGCCATCGGGATCGATGCCGAGCAGCTCGCAGATGCTGGCGAGCAGATCGACCGGATAGACGGGGCGTTGGGCGACCTGTTCGCCGCGGGCATCCGATGCGCCGACGACCTGGCCGCCTTTGAATCCGCCGCCCGCGACGACGGCGGAGAAACATTCGCCATGATGGCCGCGCCCGCCGTTCCAGGGCGGCTCCCACTGGACCTTGGGGGTGCGGCCGAATTCGCCGCTCCACCAGATGATGGTGCTGGCCAGCAGACCGCGGTCGGAGAGGTCTTGGAGGAGCGTGGACATGCCCTTGTCCATTTGGGGCAACTGGCGGCGCATGGCCTGGAAATTTTCTTTGTGGGTGTCCCATCCTTTATAATTGATGGTGACGTAGGGGACGCCGCGCTCGACGAGGCGGCGGGCGACCAGGCAGGACTGGCCGAAGGTGTTCGTGCCGTACCGAGTCCGCATCTCGGCGGGTTCCTGCGAGAGATCGAAGACCTTGCCCGAATCGCCGAGGATCAGTTCATACGCTTCCTGCTCGGATTTGGCCGACGCGGCCACGAGCGCGTTGCTGCTCATCACATTTCCCAGCGTGTTCAATTGATGGAGAAAATCGCGGCGGTTCTGCTGCCGCTTCTCGGTGATGCCCTCGGCCACGACGCCTTCCACGGCGAACGGCGTCCGGGCAGGGTCGCCGCCGGTCGCAAACGGCTGATACCGTGTCCCCAGAAATCCCGCCTCGGAAAATCGCCCCTGCAATTCCGTCAGGACGACGTAGGGCGGAATGAGCCCGCGATAGCCGGCGTCGTAGCCCTTGAATACCGAGACCACGGCGCCGAGGGACGGGTACACGACGCGGCCGCCCGGCATTCGCCCGGTCTGAACGGCATAGGCGGCGGTCTCGTGCGCGTTCAGGCCGTGGGTCATACTGCGGATGATGGAATATTTGTCCGCTTGTTTCGCCAGCAGCGGAAGCAGTTCGCTGATCCGGATCCCGCTCACATTGGTTTCGATCGGGCTCTTCAGCGGACCGCAGTAGTCGTAGCCCGCGTCGGGTTTTGGATCGAATGTGTCGAGGTGCGACGGGCCGCCCCACATCCAAATCTGGATGACCGACCTCGCTTTGGCGGCGGCAGGTTTGGCCGCCGGCATTGCGGCGCGGACGAAGGCGCCGACCTGATCGAACAGCATCAGCCCGCCCGCGCCGAGCAGGACGCGGCGGATTGCATCGCGGCGGGAGATCTGACTCGGGGCATCCGCGCCCGGCGGGCACTCGTTGGATATGCGGTCGCGTTTCATGTCAATGCCGATAGAGAAACTCGGTGCTATTGATCAACGCCCAGCTCAGATCCATCATCGCTTCGCGGCCCGTGTCGCCGCTGGTGCGCGCGTAGGCCGACACGGTTTGCAGTTCTTCATCGGTCGGGAACCGCGAGAGGATCGTCAGGTAAATCTGCGTGACCGTCTCGCGCGGATTGCCACGCTGAGAACGGAGGAGCGCCTGCAATTTCGGGCCCTGCTCGATCTTGCGCTGGATGTGGCTGGAATTCAGCAGGTGCAGAGATTGCTCGGCGGAAGGGCGGTTGTTGCGCTCGGATTCGAGCCCCGTATCGCGCGGCGGCCGGCCGAACATTTCCAGGAAGCTGCTGCCGATGCTGCCGTCGGGCAGGGCGATCGACCGCTGGTCTTCGGGGATGAACGTGAACGGCTCGGGGATGGCGCTGGAATACTTCTCGGTGGTGCCGGTGATCTGGTCGAGAGCATCGATCAACACCTCGGCATCGAGCCGGCGCAACGGATACTGCGCGAAATTCGCCTCGGCGGCGGGATCGGCGGTGCCAGCAATCGAGGAGAGCTGATAGGTCTGGGAATTCAGGATCAGCCGGTAGAGATGCTTCAGATCGTAATGCGACACGACGAGTTCGCGCTCGAGATACGCCAGCAGCTCGGGATTGGAGGGCGGATTATCGGGGCGGATGTCGTCGGGCTCGTGGACGATGCCGCGGCTGAGGAGCCACGACCAGACGCGGTTGGCGATGTTGCGGGCGAACCACGGATTGTCGGGCGCGGTCAGCCAATCGGCGAAGACCTCGCGCGGATCGCGGTCGGCGGAGAGCTGGGCGGGCGCGCCGTCGGGGAAGCGCGCGGCGGGCAGGAGCGAGTTGGTGGCCTTCTCGGGATTGAAGAACACGATTTCCTCTTTCCATTCGGCGGTGCTCTTGTAGCCGACGCACGAGAAGAAGGCCGACATGCCGGTCAGGCGGTCCCTGGGCCATTTCTCGGCGCGTTCGCCCATGAAAGTCAACGCGACGGCCTGGGCAAGGGTCGCGGGGTCTTTGGCCTGGACGGCGCGGTAGAAATTCACCTCTGGCGCGCGGAAGTTGCTGCCGCTGGCGGTGAGCAGCTCGCGGGCAAATCGGTCGCCGGGCATGTCGCTGGCGATGGCGGACCGAATCCAGCGGTGATAAGCCTGGGCGGCGTTGGGCCAGAGGTTGACGGGGAACTCGGCTTTGATGCGGAGCAGGTCGGACCATTTCATCGCCCAGTAATCGGCGAACTCGTCGCGCTCGAGCAGGCGATCGATGAGGGCCTGGCGCTTGTTCGGGGCGGTGTCCTGGATGAAATCGCGCGCCTCCTGTGCCGTGGGCAGCGTGCCGATCACGTCGAGATAAACGCGGCGGACGAACACGGCGTCGGAGCAGAGATTCGCAGGGGTGATGCCCAGCCGCTGGAGGTTGACGAAGACGAGCCGGTCGATCTGGTTGGACGGCGTCGAAGCGGCCGGGCCGTCAAACGGGTTGGCGCGGACAGTGCCGAGGGCAATCAACACGGCGACTGCCGAAAGCGCGATCACTTTCGTTAGCAGCCCGCTAAAGAACACGAACGACCGCCGCGTGAGGGCACGCGGCCTGCAACCTTCCTCGGAATTCGCAAGGTGTTGCAGGCCCACTGTCCCCAGTGGGCGCATTTTTCGACGGGCCGTTACGCGGTCCAAAATCGCATCCAAAACAAACGGGGTCGGGAGCGATTCCCTTACTACTTTAACAATAAACACCGCGGCGGGCGGAAAGTTGCCGGACCGCTTTCCAGGGAAGATCGGCGGAGGCCCGCCTACGCCGAGGCTTCGGCGAGGCAGGCCCGATGTCTCAGGGTGTCGATGCTCTGCCAGTCGGCGTGGCCGGGGAGTCGGCATTCCCAGTGTTTCCAGCCGTTGACGCTGGTGCGGGTGATTTCGCAAGCCGGCTTGCTGACCGAGGCGTAACCTTTGCCATCGCAGACGAGGGCGCCATCGGACACCCTGGCTGTGAACCAGCGCCCCTTGTGTCGCATGCGAAACTCGGTGCCATGCGGGAACTCGACGCCCTCGGCGATGAAACTCCGGCCCGTGACATCGGGGCGCGGCACGGTCGGGTGTGTTGGCGGGGAGAGATTCAGCATTCTGCGCAGGATGTCGTTGTGGGTCGTCTGCTCGGTTTCGCGCATGGCCGTGAGCGCCTTGAACACTTCAAAGTCGATCTCAATATACATGATGACATCCTCTCGACGCGGGAGGTCTCGAGGCGGCACATCGCGTGCGCAGGGCGCGTGATGAGAGGCTGCTTACGCGCCGCAAGCTCAAGGGTCGGGCTGATCGGACCGCCGCGTTGTTTAGTCTGTATAGACTATAGCCTATGGATGTGTCAAGCAGTATGGGCGTCGTGATTTCGTGAAATCGGGGCGAGGTCTTGGCACCCCGCTATGGGCGCGATATGCTACAGATTGGCGTTGCCAGTCTTACCGATGTCCTGAATCTGCACGGCACCACTGGGTTCTCGGATCGCCATCAGATGTGGTCTATATAGACTATAGGCTATAAATGTGTCAGGAGGTGGGCGGGGCGCTGGAGCGGGGTAGACACCACAACGGACACAGGGGACCCAGAGCAGTGTCGGGCTGTGGGATTTTGCGCGGGCGCGGCCTCGGAAAAGATGGGAGACCCGGGAAGAGAATACCGAAGACCGAATGCCGAAATCCGAAGGGCGAAGTGCCAGCCACAGATCCTCCTTCGCGTAAAGCTACGGAGGACAAGTGCACACAGATCCGCCGTCGCAAAGGATGCTATGGCGGACAAGTGGGCACGGATATTCACCACAGAGGCACAGAGCGCACAGAGGGTGAAATCTCCATGTCCGTGCGGATGGGGAAGCGCGACACGCCCGCCTCCGTTGGGAACTACGGCGCAACACGCGGGCGGGCCGGAGAAGAAACGATGAGGGCTGTCGCAGCCAGTGGACGGGACGGTTGTCTTGATCGGAACGGTTAAGGGGGAGCCCGGAGACGCGTCTGTGTCAACAAACCGACCCCCTTACACGCGAAACAAATTGGCGGTAAGGACATTCTCGCTATAATGAATAAGAGTCGTGCGGGCAATAGCGGATTGGTATAAAACCGGCGGTTGACTGATAGCGTGCCAATGAGCAATCGCGGACAATGGCTGTTGAATTTTGGCGGCGCTGGCTACAGCGCTGTCGTGGACGGTCTTGTCCCTGTTCGTGATTACGTCAAAAACGGCCGTTTTCCTGAAGAGGTTGCTATCATGGAGAAGGCGGAACATTACGGCGCAGATGCTGTTTTCTTCGAAGCGCCTCGCGATGACAAACCGCCTGTGGCACAAGCGTTCATCTATCGCTCACACGGGCCGGCAAGGGATCCTGATTTTGCAAAGCGGCACCAGCAACTCTGGAGCTGGGGCGGTGTGCCGCTCGTGTATCGTGTTACAAGCGGACTCGTCCAACTCTTCCGCTGCGCGCACCGGCCTGATTTCGAAAAGGACGGCGCGATTGTATTTCACCCATTCACAACGCTGAAGTCTGCAGCCAAGATCGCTGATGATCCTTGGTGGGACGCTGAGCGGCTTCGCAACGGGACGCTCTGGGATGATCCGGTGGTATGCCAGAAGCTACTGTCTAGTAAGCGGGCTGCTCAGAAAACTCTCATCAACGCAGTCAAAGAGCTACATCAAAACCTCAATGCGAAAGGCATTCTCCCAAAGGCCCTTCGGCGGCGGTTGCTGGTGCTGTCGGTGCTTATCGCATATCTCGAAAAGCGGGGGGTGTTCGAAGAGGGTTTCTTTGCTCGCTTCCGTCCCGATGCAGACAAGTTCTTCCAGGTTCTTGCCGATGGCCCGGCCTTGGAGAATTTGCTCGACCACTTGGAGGAGCGGTTCAACGGGCATGTATTCATACTCAATGAAGAGGATCGCAGGACGCTACGCACGAGCAATCAGCTTGTTCATTTCGCTCGGCTCGTCGAGGGTCGTCAGGAGCCAGGCGGGCAGCTTACACTCTGGGAGCGGTATTCGTTTGCTGACCTGCCGGTTGAGCTTATCAGCCACATCTACCAACTGTTCGTCGCAGACACGTCGGTAGCGATTTATACGCCGCACTTCGTGGTTCGGCTGATGCTCGGCGAAGTCTTGAGTTGGAAACGTCTGGACCGCCTCGAGAAGAACGATGAGATAATCCTTGACGGGGCGTGCGGGTCTGGAATCTTCCTCGTCGAAGCCTATAAGCGACTGGTACTCCACTGGCGCTATCGCAACGAATGGAAACGCCCAAATCAAACGACTCTCAAAAGGTTGCTCACGACGCGCCTGCGTGGCGTAGATTTGGAGGAAGGGGCTGTCGAACTCGCCGCGTTCAGTCTTTGCCTGGCACTCTGCGACGCTCTAGAGCCGATGGAGATTCGAGCCAGCGTAAGGCTTTTCCCACAGTTGAAGGAGAAAACCGTTCACACGAGTTGCTTCTTCGAAGCTCGTGAGCGGCGGACGGTGAAAGAGAAGGTGGGCGTAATTGTCGGCAATCCTCCATTTAGCTCAAAGCTGGGCACGGATGGCGCAAAGCGATCATACGAACGATACCAAAAGGAGCATGGCCGCCTACCGGACAAACAACTCGCCTATCTTTTCCTGCACGAGTCCATGGAGATGCTGGAACGCGGCGGCGTGCTCTCGATGCTCCAGCAATACAATTTCCTCTACAACCAGAAGTCACTCGGATTCCGCCGGGACTTTGTCGGCCGGTGGGATGTCCGGGAGATTCTCGATTTCATCTCGGTTCGCGGCCTCTTCCAGAAGGGCGGAGCCGATACCAAGGTTGTGGTAGTGGTCGCCGAAGCCCAACGACCGGCGCCGAAGGGGCAGATACTCCACGCTACCTTCCGTCGGAGTGGACGCACCGATGCGGAGCAAGGCTTCGACATTGATTATTACGACATGCACCGGTTGCCACGGGAGCTCGTCCTCAAGAACGACTCGGTATGGCGTTCGGACTCTGTTGGCGGCGGTCGCGTATTAGCGTTTGTCAGTAGGCTTAAGACGTTGAATACTCTTGGGCGATATGCTAGGGAATGCGGGTGGGATTTCGGTGAGGGTTGGATTGAGGGCAAGAAAGGTAAGCGTGTGCCCGCTCCACACATCACCGGAAAACCTTGGCTTCCATCGAACTGCCTCACGCAGCACGGTATCGAGGAGGACGACATTCGCCCGTGCAAGGTGAAGTTATTTAAGTCATACTATACGGCGAAGCGATTTACTCCTCCGATGCTGCTAGTCCGTTCGCAGTCAGATTTTCACCATGCGATCTGGGAAAAGCATTATCTGACGTATACTCAAAGAATTGTGGGGTTCTGTGGGGTAACAAACAACGACGCAGCAAAACTACGCGCGGCGTCACGATGGCTTGACAAATTTAAGTTGGCGCTGAAAGCGTTTCTCGCAGCAACTAGTCCGCGGATTTTCACGCAAAAATCTTCTGCCTTAAGCAACGAAGATATCGTATCCCTTCCATACGATGACGCGGGTGAGTTCCGTCTTACGCCACATGAGGAACTCATAGCGGCTGACGTTGCGAACTACTACTGTGAGCTGATCAGACTTGGAGAGAAGTCGAACGTCATGACGCAACCGGGCGTATCCGCACTTTCTGGTTTCAACGAGGTATTCACCGGGCGAATCAACGGCGTATACAGAAAGAATAAACTGCGCGCCCTAGATCCGCAGGTGTGGCCGGGTGTGGTTTGTCAGCCGTATGTATTCGGCAAAGGAAGGGTCAACTGGAGCGGTGCGGATGAGTTGAAAGGAAAACTTGATGGCCTGCTGCGGGAGAAGCGTGGCGGTGGCCTTAATATCACTCGGATTGGCCGGCTCTACGATGGTGCGTGCGTTTATCTACTCAAGCCCGACCGGTTGCGATACTGGCTGCGCTCCATCGCACTGCGCGATGCAGACGAAACGCTGGCGGATTTGGCCGAGCAAGGCTTCTGAGAATCCTCAACGATGCTTGCGAACAGTTCCAACGAGGTTCAATCAGGCAGGCTCGACTCGGACATCCACCTGCCATCGACAGCAAAACTGGAACTTCTGGACTTCGTTGCTCAGGAACTTCCACGGTGGCGCGATCACCCGCGACGGCCGGTTGAGCACGCGGAAACAAGCCTGACTGAGCACCTGTGCGACCATTTGAATAGCGCCACGTACAACTCGACCGTTTGGGACCACGTCCAATTTCGAACTGAGACCGGCGACGAGATGCGAGGCGGCAGGAAGATAGACCTCACGGTGAAACCGCGCGGCGCCGCCGTGATCATCGAAGGTCGGCGGCACAGCCAATTTGATTCGCTTTTTCCCATCGAGTGCAAGCGACTCCCCACGCCGAAGGGAAAAGGGCGCGACGAACGCGAGTACGTTATCACAGAGCCCGGCACAACAGGCGGCATCCAGCGATTCAAATTCGGCTACCACGGATCTGCTCATAAGTTCGGCGCGATGATTGCCTACGTGCAGGAGCAAACATTTTCACACTGGCTAAGTAAGGTGAACGGTTGGATTCGCGACCTTGCAGCTGAGCCGGAATCTGTGTGGAGTGATGCGGATACCCTCCAACGGATAAGCGATGATCCTGTCGTACGATTGGGGTCACTCCAATCTCGTCATCATAGAGCCGGCGACTTGGGCGAGTGCGAGTTGCGTCACCTTTGGATTCAAATGAACTGAACTCTTGCCGTGTTTTATATCGTGGAGTTATGTGTCATGACGAGGCGGGCTGGTGTTGGTGTCCAAAACGGAATAACACATGTGAGGCATGCTTATGAGGGGAGACTCTGTACTCGAGATTGTGAAGCTCCTGATTCGTCAGGATAAGTCGCCCGCAGACATTACAAGAGAGTTTCGAAAGTGGAAGCACGATGATCGTATATTGCCAACTCTCACGGGGCAACTTGAGACGATTCTGTATGCGTACAATAAATTTCAGCCAGTCGTTTACGACACGCAAGGAATTCGGGACGATGGGGTCGATGTGGTATTGCGACACCACAACAAGGAAGAAACGGCTGATGAATTGAAAGTCATTGCCTTTCAGGCGAAGAGTTATAATGACCTGTGTAATACCAATTATCTAAAAGATATCAAGGCTCAGTACTCTGATAGCCGCAAGGTTGCCGGCCTCGAATATTACTTTATTATACTCTGCACCGATGCTGACAAGCACCGAAACAAAGTGCGACAGATTTGTGCCGAATTCAGGAGTGACACGAAGGTTGAAGTGATCGAGCCAGCGTACGCGTATCCATTCTTGGTGCGTACGGAGTCGCGAGTGCATGCACGGCTAAAACGGAACTTTGATAAACGAGACGTAGTGTTGGAGAAGGCGTTTGAAACATTGCGCCTGTCAGCTCCCGGGGAGCGTGCACTCGTAGTCTATCTAACATCGAAGTACGTCACACAGGGCAGGAGCGATTTCAAGCTTGAGTCGATCATGCAAGATCCGCACCTGGAGGGTGCATACCAGGGATTTAAGGATGTAGTGCAGGAGTTTGATTTTCAAATAACAGAAGATCTGCAGAATCTTGTGAACGCGTCGTTCATTGAGTTTGACGTGTCGACCGGCGAGAGCTTAAGGCTGAGAACAGAATGCGTGCGGCCAGTCGCCGCTTTGATAATGGATGCGATTGTCCGGTACGAATACGACGCTGACAATATTTTGCCCTACGCCTTCAGCTTATTAGAAATCGGTGATTAGCAGCTTAGCTGCAGGTGGGGTGGTCCTGCAGTGATATCAAATGCGGTTGCCTGTGAGTACCAGCGGCGCGGAAGCAGCTGGGCGGAGGACGGGAGACCTTCGGTCGAGGGGTGTGCGCGGTCGGGCCCCGAAAGGGATTCGGGGTAAAAGACCGGCGCACAACGGGGCGAGGCGGCAAACAGGCGGGACGCACCGTTCAACGAGGGGACGGCACACGGGCGGGATCCTCCTTCGCGTAAAGCTACGGAGGACGCGTCCTCCTTCGCAAAGGATGCTATGGAGGACAGGGGCGGGAGAACAGGAGCGGGTTGGGCGTCCGCCTTCGCTAAAGCTTCGGCGCGACAAGGGGGAGAACAGCCCGCGCTCACCGAGCGCGGCTACAGTCCCGAAAAGGATTCGGGGCAGGCGGAGCGGGCAAGTGGGGCGGATCCTCCTTCGCAAAGGATGCTATGGAGGACAGGCGGAGAGCAAGAGGAAGAGAAGGGTGGGAAGGGCGAGACGGGGGCGGAGGACAGGCGGGACGCACCGTTCAACGAGGGGACGGCACACGGGCGGGACGCCCGCGCCACTGGCTCCGGCGGGGTTAATGGACGGGGGCTTTGAACGCGAGGATGTACATTTTGCCGTTCCAGAGTTCTTCGTAGGTGGGGTCGGTGACTCCGGGTGGGACCCAGTCTCGCGGGGTGAAATCTGTCGGGGTGTCTTTGAAGCTGGCGCGGGTGATCGGATTGCGCTGATAAACGTTGTTCACGACGTCCTTGGTTTCGTCGGCGATCTGTATGAGGGCCCCGGGTTTGGCGACGCGGAGCATTTCGTTGACGGCGGTGGCGGGGTGGTCGAAGAAATTGATGCCGCCGACATGGACGACGACGTCGAAGGAGCGGTCAGCGAGGGGGAGTCGCTCGGCATTGGCCTGGAGGAGCAGGGATGTGTCGGGCCAGGGGCGGAGTCGCGACTGGCAGCGGCGGAGCATGCCGCGGGAGAGGTCCAGTCCAACGAGCTCGATCTGGTCGAGGGGGACGTGTTCGGCGAAGTAGGTCAGGTCCTCGCCGGTGCCGATGGAGGTGTAGAGGAGGCGGTCGCCTGGTTTGAGGGACAGCTTGGAGGCGAATTGGCGGCGGCCGCGGGTGATGGCGCCGCGATAGAAGAGGTCGGCGACTTTCTGGACGAGGTCGTAGCCATGCGACATCCAGTCGTACGCTCGCTGGAACTTGAGATTTTGGGGGCCGAGATCGGCGGGGTCGAGGAGGACGGGGATGGAGTCGATGATCGGATAACGTCTGTGGGTGGCCGTGTTGACGAGGTGATCGCCGTCGAGGTCGAGCGGCGCGAGCCCGACGGGGTCTCGCAGGAGGGGCAGCATTTTCGGTGGAAAGGCCATGAGGCGCGAAGTGTATCAGATTGGGGCGGGAAGGCAAAGGCGAGGGGGCGAGTGAGGCTTCCCCAGTCGACCACGGGGCGGTGGGCGGAGGGATTGGGGACAGTGAAGGTGGGATGAGGTCGGGTGGTCATCGCGAGGGCGCGGCGGGACGGGAATTCGGGCGTGACGTTTTTGGGTTCGTCCTGTCTAATGGACGATGCATTCGCCCGTGGTATCCGATGAACCCGTGCGCGCGGCGGGGACCGATTCTTTGCAGGCCGAGCCAGCAGAATCCGGGAAGTGGCAGGCTCTCTACGAGCAGCACTCGCGCTACGTCTATTATCTGGCGCTGCGGATGGTCGGCGATGCGGCGTTGGCGGAGGACATCACGCACGATGTGTTTCTGAAGGCGTATGCGGGGCTCGACCGGTTTCGTGGTCAGGCGAGCCTGCGCACGTGGTTGTATCGGATCACGATCAATCATTGTCACAACGTCCAGCGGGCCTGGCAGCGCCGCAACATCATCACGACCGGCGACGCGCAGACATGGGACACGGTGGCGGCGAACACGGACAGCCCGTTGCGCGTGCTGGAAATCAAGGAGCTGGGCCAGCGGATTCAGCGGACGCTCGATGCGCTGCCGGACGAATACAAATTGTTGCTTCTGCTGGTCGCGGACGAGAACCTGAGCTATCAGGAGGTCGCATCGTTGACGGAACAGAGTGCCGACGCGGTCCGGGGCAAGTTGCACCGCGCGCGGCGGGCGTTTGCGGTGGAATTTCAAAAGCAGGGTTGAGAGGTGTTTATGGAACCAGACACACCGAAACGGCGGCTTCAACATCAGCGGCGGGAGGAGCAGGCCGCGGAAGAACAGCAATCGGCGCAGGGGCGGGCGGCGCTGCAATTCGACTCGGTGGAGGAGTTGTTGCGATATGACGCGGCGCAGACCGCGCCGCCGCCGGCGATTGCGGAGCGATTGCAGGGCAGTCTGCGGGCGGAGCCGGCCCCGAAGCGCTCGTGGTGGCAACGGCTTTTCAAGAAGGCGGCGCGATGAACGCTGTCAGCCGAGCCTGGGGTCATCTGCCCGCGGGAGTGCGCGGGCTGGTGGCGCTGGTGGTTCTCACCGGCGGTGTTTCACTGGCTGGAGCGTATTCGCGCACGTTTGATCTGTACGGTCCACTGGCACTCTGGCCCGGGGAATTCTGGCGCGGGCGGGTGTGGCAGGCGGTGACCTACGCGTGGCTGCCGGGCGGGCCGGCGGATTTGATTTTTTACGGATTCCTGTTGGCCATTCTCGGCACGCGATTGGAGATGGGCCTGGGGCGCCGGGAGTTCTGGCTGTTCTGCCTCGTCGGGCTCGTGGGAACGGCGATCGCCAGGCTGGCGCTGACTCCGCTCAGTTCCGCGCCGCTGGTCGGCATGGGCGGCGTCGTGTTTGCGATGTTCGCGGCGTGGTATCGGCTGTTTCCGAACGAGGAAGTGATGCTGATGGCGACGTGGCGGATGTCGATGCGCTCGGCCATCCTGATCGTCGCGGGGCTGATCATCATGTTTGGGTTGCTGAGCCGGTGCGGATTTTGGAATGCGGTGGCGACACTCGGCGGCGGCGGGATCGGCTGGTTGTATCTGGCGGCGCAGTCGGCGTGGCGGTCGCGGCGCGGGCCTCGTGTGTTGCCATCGGAACGAATCCGTCGATTGGAGCTATGATCCTGATCGAATCCAAAGCGGCGTCCGTCCAAATCCGGCCCCGGGCACGGCTTGCCCGTGCGCGCGCGCAGGCCGCTCGTGCGGCCCTAGCCGATTGCCGGTTGTGCGCGCACGACTGCGGCGTCAATCGGCTCGCGGGCGAACAGGGATTGTGCCACGCGGGGGCGGAAGCGCGCGTGTTCGCGGCCCAGGCGGAGGTCGGAGACGAACTCGAATTGCTGCCGACGTTTGCGATCGCGCTGAGCGGTTGCGATCTTCGTTGTTCGTTCTGCATTACCGGAGCGGAAAGCTGGAACCCGCGCGCCGGGGAACCGTTGTCCGCCGCAGCCATCGCCGCCAAAGCCGCAGCCGCGGTGAACGACGGGGCGCGGACGGTCATGATCCTCGGCGGCGAGCCGACCGTGCACCTGCCGGCGGCGCTGGAGATCGTCGCGGCATTGCCGGAAACCGCCCGACTCGTCTGGAAGACGAACGCCCACGGCGCCGCGCAAGCGCGGGAATTGTTGGACGGCCTGTTTGACGTCTGGCTGGCCGATTACAAGTTCGGCAATGATGATTGCGCGGAGCGGCTGGCAGTTGTTCCGCAATACCAGCGCGTCGTGCGCGAGAATCTGCTCTGGGCCAACGACCACAGCGAGCTGATCGTGCGGCATTTGTTGATGCCGGGCCACGTGGCTTGTTGCTGGGAGCCGATTGCCCGGTGGCTGGCGGCGGCACTGCCGGACGCCAAGGTGAGCCTGCGGTCGGGATTCTGGCCGGCATGGAAGGCTGCGAATCATCCGGAATTGTGCCGGCCACTATCCGCTACGGAATCGGCGCGCGCGTGGAGCATCGCGCGTGGTTATGGCTTGCAACTGATCCCATGAAATCCAAAGCTGACCAGACCAAGATGGCGACGACACGCAGCGCCCCGGCGACGGAGTTGCGAATCCAGGCGGATGGTACGATCCTGACTCATAATCTGACGCCGGCGATGGCCGAGATGTTGAGCGCGGTCAACCCGGCCGACCGATTGATGAAGCAACGCGCCCGAGCCTCACAACGCCAAACGACCCATGAACTTCCAGCAAGAACTTGAGACGCTGATTCGAGCCCGTTACCCGATCCTCTACGTGGTGACATCCGAAGAGATGCGGGTCCAAAACCTGATTGTGACCATCGCCGGCAAGCGTCAGAAAAAGGTCTTCGAGTGGTCCTACAGCACGGGCGTTGTCCCCGCCGGCACGTCGTTCCAGTCGCAGAAACATCGCAATGCCGCCACCAAAGATCCGCTGGCCGCGCTGGACCAGGTGATCGATCAGGTCGAGCCCGCCATCTATGTGTTCAAGGATTTCCACCCGTTCCTGACCCGGAACAACTTCGCCGTCATCCGCAAGCTCAAGGACATTGCCCTCCACCTCAAGAACAGTTACAAGACCGTCATCCTCATCTCGCCCACGCTCGAAATCCCGGCCGAACTCGACAAAGAGGTGACCGTTCTCAATTTCCCGCTGCCCACCCGGGACGATCTGGGCGCCCTGCTGGATGGGATCATCAAGGACGTCAAGGACGTCCGCGAGGTCAAGATCGATTTGGACGAACCGGGCCGCGATCGGTTGCTGCAGGGAGCGTTGGGGCTGACGCTGGGTGAAGCCGAGAACGTATTCGCCAAGATCATGGTCAAGGACGGCCGGCTGAGCGGCGACGACGTGCAGGAGGTGTTCTCGGAGAAGCAGCAAATCATCCGCAAGAGCGGGTTGCTGGAATATTATGCAACCACCAACACCATCTCCGATGTGGGCGGGCTGGCGATCCTGAAAGATTGGCTGTTGAAACGGGCGGTGGCGTTTACCGAGCAGGCGCGGACGTTCGGGCTGCCGGCGCCGAAGGGCGTCTTGCTGCTGGGCGTGCAGGGCTGCGGCAAGAGTTTGTGCGCCAAGGCCGTCTCGAGCCTGTGGCAACTGCCGCTGTTGCGGTTCGACATGGGCCGCATGTTCAACAGCCTCGTCGGATCATCCGAGGAAAACGTCCGCAAAGCCATTTCGGTGGCCGAATCCGTCGCGCCGGCCATCTTGTGGGTGGACGAAATCGACAAGGCATTTGCGGGTGCCCAAGCCTCCGGGTCCACCGACGGCGGGACCACGGCCCGGGTGTTCGGAACGTTCCTGACGTGGCTGTCAGAAAAGACAACGCCCGTGTTCGTGGTGGCTACGGCCAACGATATCTCGCAGCTTCCGCCCGAATTGCTGCGCAAGGGAAGATTGGACGAGATCTTCTTCGTCGACCTGCCCGCCGAGGAGGAACGCGCCGAAATCTTTCGTATTCACATTGCGCGGCGCGGCCGGCGTCCGGAGGATTTCGACCTGAAGGCCCTGGCAGCGGGCAGTGAACATTTCAGCGGCGCGGAGATCGAGGAAGCCATCATCAGCGCGTTATACGACGCCTTCTACGCGGGACGCGACCTGACGACAGACGATGTGCTGGAAGCGATGCGCCAGACGGTGCCGCTATCCAAGACCATGGACGAGCATCTCAACCGCTTGCGCAACTGGGCCGAAGGCCGCGCCCGGAACGCCAGCGTCCTCCGCGGCTCGTCGTCGCCCGAGGATCCGCGGCGCTTGGAATTCGAGCCGTGAGATCCCGGGAAGAGAGGAGCGAACAATGAATCTGGAGCCCTGGGGGGACGCTTTCCGACGGTGTAACCGGTTTAGCGGAGGCCTGTTCCTGCTCGTGCTTTTCACCATGATCGGCGTTGTCGTGCTGGTTGCCGTGCTATCGATGGTGCTCAACCACCACTGACCTCATCCCGATCTGGCCCCATTTCGAAGTTTGCGGGCGTGACGTTTCCCATCCTGCTGGTTCTAAAAAAAGAGGGTCGGTAGCTTGTTGCTGGCAGACCCCGAGTTGCTCAAGGAAGACGGAAAGGAGTCGTTATGAGTGCCGTATGCATTTTGACACCCGTCGTGGTGGCGGCGTGGCCCGTGTTCAGCGTCGCGGTTGCCGCAGCCGCCACGTCACTGGGGTATACCGTGGTGGCCGAGGCGGTCAAGAACGTGGCGGAAGGCCACGAGGAAACCACGACCACCCATCAGGTCGAACTGCAGGTCCCCAATACCGAGCTGGTTACGGAACAACTGGAACGCGACCAGCACATATCCGTGACGCGCGCGGGTGTGACCGTGACCTTTTCGCGCGATGCGCGCGGCCGTGCGAAAGTGTGCGTGACGGGCTCCGGGCAGGCGGACGACGCCTTGCGCGCGCTGGGCGAAGAACTGGGTCAGCGGGTGGTCCAGCAGTACGTCTACCAGCGGTTGGTGGAAGAGTGCCGCGCCCGTCAGTTCATCGTCGTCGAGGAGGAAGTCGAAGCGGACAAGAGCATTCGATTGAAGGTTCGTCACTGGGAGAACTGACCATGGCGCAACGGGAATTCGACATTACGATCGCCCCCGATGGGCGGGTGCAGGTACACGTCAAAGGCTACAAGGGCAAGAGCTGCCTGGACGTCGTGCGGTTGTTCGAGCAGGTTGTCGGGCAGATTGAATCACGCCGCGAAACCAACGAGTTCTACGAGCCCGAGGAGGAGGTCCGATTTCGGATCGATCAACGTCAGTGATGTGAGACTGCGAACGTGAAGAACACCGCGACCGATATGACCGCCGATGCCTCGCCGTACTACCCGCCCCGGCAGCGTTGGTACACGAAACTATGGTATCCGTGGTATGCCTTGCGGCGGAGGATTCAACTGAACGTCCTGACCGATACATTCGATCTGCCGGTGCGCCACAAGGTGCTGTTGGGCATGGTGGTGCCGGCGCTGTCCTTCCGTTGGTATGGCTGGCCTCTCCTGAGTTGGGTCCTGATGGCGGCTTATGGCCTGTTCGTCATCGGCTTTTTTGTTTTCATCGGACTGCCGGCCGCAACACTGTCGCTGTCAGTCATCGTATCGATCCACGCGGCCAGTATTCTCCAGATGCAGAAGCGGGCGCTGACCGGCGCGAGCCTGGGATTGCGCATTTTGTGGTCGCTGGCGGTCTTCGTGATGGTGAGCCAACTGATCTATTCACCACTGTGCCGCCTGTTGGAACGACGATGGTTCATGCCGCTGCAGGTGGCCGGGCGCGTCTTGATCATCCGGACCAACGCCCACGCTCGCGACGTGAAGCGCGGCGATCAGGTTGCCTATCGGATTGGCGGGAGAATCGGGACGGCGAGTTTATCGTGGGCGCACGTTAGTGAGGGATATGGGCTCGGCCCCGTGCTGGCGGTGGCCGGCGACAATATCTCCTTCCTGACAAACGGCGTTTCGATCAACGGCGAACTCCTGCCGCGCCGGGACTACATGCCGACGTCTGGATCCATCGTTGTGAAGGAAAATCACTGGTTCATCTGGCCGCGATTGGATATAAATGAACATGGGGAAAGAGGGGATGCCGCCGTGACGGAACTCATGACAGATCTGGCCATGGTGCCGGAGTCGGCCTTTGTCGGGGTGCCATACGATCACTGGTTGTGGCGTCGTCAAACGCTCCCATGAGTCGATTCAACAACCTCGAGTTTGGCGATGATGCCGAGAAGGAATCGGCCAGCCAGCCGCTTGTCAAAGACGAGCTGTACTACCAGCAGGAGGCGCAGACGGAATTCGAATCCGGCAATTTCGAGCGGGCGTTGCGGTCCTATGCCAAGGTGTTGGAGCACAACCCGCAGAATCCCGTCGCGTGGACCGGCCAGGTGCGGATGCTGATCGAGCTGGGTGAATTTCGCGAGGCCAAGCTCTGGGCCGACAAGGCGCTGGAGCAGCTTCCGCACGAACCCGAGTTGCTGGCGGCCAAGGCGGTTGCGCTGGCGCGCATCGGCGATATCAAGAACGCGCTGGCGTTTTCCGACGCCGCCATGGAAGAACGCGGCGACACGTCGTACGTCTGGCTGGCCCGGGGCGACGTATTGCTCGCGGCGAAGCGTCGCCAAGCCCGGTTCTGCATCGAGCAGGCCGTGTCCCGCGCCCGCGGATGGTTCGTTCACTGGCTGGCGTCGCGGATCTATTACTACTACAGCAAATTCTCGCTGGCGCTGCAGATGGCGCAGCAGGGATTGGCCTTCGATGTGTCCCGTAGCGCGCTCTGGCTTCAAATGGGGTACTGCCAGGTCGCGCTGGGACTCACCGAGATTGCCGCCGAGTCCTTCGAGCAGGTCCGGCAGCTCGACCCCAACAACCGCGAGATCGCCGAAGCGCTGCTCGAATCCGCCCAGGTCGGGCGCGTGACGCGTTTCTTCCGGTCTCTGCGCCGCATCGTTCGCCTATGAGAAAGATCGACCTCGAATCCCTGCTGTCCGCCGCCAAGGAGCACAAAGCCTCCGATCTGCACCTGATCTTTGGCGTGCCTCCCGCGTATCGGATCAACGGGGAGATCATTATGGCCGAAGAGGAACCCATGTCGGTCGAGCAACTTGTCGAGATCACCGACAGTCTGTTGAACGATCTCCAGCGCGAGAAGTTCGAACGGGAATGGGAATTGTGTATTTCCTTGTTTCATAAGGCGGCTGGCCGCGTGCGGGTGACGGTGTACTGTCGCAATGGCCACCCCGAATTGTGTTTCCGTCTGTGTGGAGAATCGATCTTGTCCCGCGAAGAACTCGGGCTTCCGCCAAAGGTGGACGAACTGGCGCGCCGTCCCAACGGCCTGGTGTTGATTACCGGGCCGACGGGTTCGGGAAAGACCACCACGCTCAATTACATGATCAACCTGATCAACAGCGAGCGCCGCTGCAAGATTGTCACCATCGAAGATCCGATCGAATACGTTCACGAGGACCGATCCGCCATCATCGTCCAGTTGGAGGTGCTGACCGACACGCTGTCCTTCAACCGCGCGTTGATCCACGTGCTGCGGCAGGATCCGGACGTCATCGTCATCGGCGAGATGCGCGATCCGGAGACGATCGCCACCGCGTTGACCGCCGCCGAAACCGGTCACCTCGTGTTGGCGACACTGCATTCGCCGAATACCGTTCAGGCGCTGGAGCGGATCACGGGCATCTACGAAGGCAGCACGCAACGGCAGGTCATCCTTCAACTGGCCAACGTGCTGCAGGGCATTATCGCGCAGGACCTGTTGCCGTCCGCCGACCGCAGCCGGCGCGTGCTGGCCTATGAGCTGATGGTCGCCACCTCCGCGATCCGCAACGGGATTCGCGAGAACAAGATCAGTCAGATGGAAAACACGCTCCAGATGTCCGCCAAGGACGGCATGGTGTTGATGGACAACTATCTCGCCGAACTCTACGAACGCTGCCTGATCACCTACGACACCGCCGTCAGCCGCGCGCGCCGGCCCGAGAGTATTATCAAGGATAACAAGCCCACAAATGGCCGACCATCCCGCGCTTGAGACACCCCGCAGGAGAGATCACATCCGATCTTCTCTTTCGGGAGGCGCAACCGTCGAGACAGCGGCCCGGCGATCAACCGTTCAGATCCAGGATCGACTTCACGGTGTTCATTTGTTCGAGGACCAGCCCCGTATATCTTTCCAACTGCTCGCTTGACATAGCGATCATGCCGGGTTGGCGCGAGCACTTCTCGATGGCCACTTCCCTTTCGGGCAGGCGCTTCTCAATGTCGAAGGCGATGATGTCACCCCAACAAACAAGCGACGCCAACGCCTCATGGGGCTTGGCGCTGGCCGGACTGTGGTGGTTCCAGACCGCGGCGATAATCGGCACCGGCAAACCCCACCTGGCCAGCAGACGCCCTCCGACTTCGCAATGTTCCACACCGATCAGCCTCTTCTCTGTCTCCAGGGGGTATGGTTGCTGCAGATCCAGTTCTTCGACGACTCGCGCGTAATCTGCGCCCAGGACGTCGGTGAGAACGACCTTGCCGATGTCGTGGAGCAAGCCCGTCGTGAATGCCACCGCTGACCTGGCGTCAGCGCTCTTCGCCATCGTTTCCGCAGCCAGGGCCGCAGTGACAGAATGTTTCCAGAGCCGCGTGTCGGGCGCTCCTTCTTTGCCTGGCTGCGCCATCGACTGTGCCCAACAGACGAAGGCGACCATCTGGTAGATCTGTGTGTAGCCGAGACGCATTACCGCCTGATGGATGTCTTGCACCGGCTCGCGACCGGCGAAATGCGCGCTGTTGGTGACCTTGAGCACGTTGGCCGTGAGCGATGGGTCGTAGGCCAGTATGTTTGCAATCTCCGCGCCATCGGCATTGGGATCGCCCAGCAACTTCAGCAGTTGAGTCTGAACCGTGGGCGCCGGCGGCAAGTGATCGGCCTTGGCTATGTAACTGTCTATCCGGCTCAGTTGGTCCGTTTCAATGGAGAGAGAGATGTCTTGCATAAAACCGCAATGGGCCGACTGAAGAATTGATGTATCGATGGGCAGATCGGGAGACAAACCAACCGACCCCGGCTGGTCATACCCCTGCCGCATCTGGAAAACGGGCTCATTCAGCTATTCCGCAGCGGGGCGGACCCCGCATCAATCAGTCTATCGGCGGTGGCCGAGAAGGCTTGATGGGGATTTCCCCCCCGAAGTCACACACCGAATATTAGTGTTTCCTGTTGCCGGCTGTTGTGGTAACGTTTTACCAGAGGCTGGCGTGAACCGACCGGACCGTGTCGGGGTTGGGCAACCGTTGCCGCAACGGGATAAGGCGCACGCAGTTGCCAATGACAGCATCGCACAACATGGCGTCGTCAGACCCGAAACTTGACATCCGCGGTGACACCGAAGGCCGGTCAGAACGTGACGGCTTGGTGTTGTCCAGTACTCTTGCCAGCCTGTTTCGTGCACATCCCGACGCCATTGCCATCATCGATGCCGATTCCGGGGAGATTCTGGATGCAAATGTTGCCTTCGCAAAGCTCCTAAGATGTCAGAGACATGAGCTGACTGGCCAGCACTACAGTCGCTGTTATTCGCCAGGCCGGGCGAACAAGCACCAAGGGGTTTTTGAAGAACTGATCCGGACCGAACTTGTCGCGGGGCCATTCGAGACCGAGATAACGACCAAGGATGGGCGATCGGTTCCGGTGGAAATCCGGGCCGAAGTTACCGAGGCGGCCGGAGGAAAACGCCTCGTCGCAATGTTGTTGCGCGACCTGACCGAACGGCGGCCGGCGGAGGAGGCCCTTCGCGCATCGGAGGAACGGTATCGCAGCCTCGTCGACAACATCGGGCTCGGCGTTGCCCTCATCAGCCCGCAGATGCAGGTCCTCGCGATGAACCGTCAGATGCGAACGTGGTATCCGGACGTGGGGCTGGCTTGTCGTCCCGTGTGTTACCGCTCGTTCAACTCGCCGCAGCGTGATGAGCCTTGCGCCCAGTGCCCAGCATGCAGCGCCCTGCAGGACGGGCAGGTCCATGAGTCGGTCGTGGAAATGGCCACACAAAACGGCGCGCGGGTTCATCGAATCATCGCCTCTCCCGTCAGGGATCGGGCGGGTTCCATCGTAGCGGTTACCGAGATGGTCGAAGACATCACCGAGCGCCGGCGAACCGAGGACGAGCGGGCCGGACTACTCGATGAATTGCGGATTGCGCGTGAGCGAACGCAGCGGCTTGCCCGGCGGGTGGTCTCGGCCAGCGAAGAGGAGCGGAAGCGTCTGTCGCGTGAGTTGCACGATGAGGCCAGCCAAATGCTGACGGTGTTGAGCATCCAACTGGATCTGCTCCGCCAGGAATTGCCACTGGAAAATGCGGCGGCACAACAGCATTTGCGAGACATGATCGATCTGACCGTTGAGATGGGAACTCAAATTGTCGGGGTCGTGCGTTCGCTGCGTCCGCCCGCCCTCGACACGTTGGGGCTGAACGCCGCGCTGGAAGAGTTGTGCCGGGAATTCGCTCAACGCTCCGGTCTAACCATCCGGTATCAGGGAGCAGAAACGGCTTCATTGACCGATATGGCCAGCACATCCTTGTATCGGGTCGTGCAAGAGGCGCTGACCAACGTGGCCAAGCACGCGCAAGCGCAACATGCCGAAGTGCGACTGGCCGCCGATGGTCGAGTCCTCAGTCTTTCGGTCAGTGACGATGGGAGAGGATTTGATGCCGCACCGTCCCGCACGGGGCTGGGACTGGAAGGGATGCGGGAGCGAATCGATCAACTGGGCGGGCAACTGGAGATTGAAACACAACCAGGAAAAGGGACACGGCTTCTGGCGCAAATCCCTTGTGAGGAGGCATCATGACCACTGTTCTGATTGCCGAGGATCATCATCTCGTGCGCCAGGGCATTCGTGCCCTGCTGGAAAAAGACGGTGGCATCCAGGTCGTCGGAGAAGCCGCGGATGGCAATGCCGCTCTGGAGCAGGTTCAAAAACTCCTGCCGGACGTCCTGTTGATGGACATTGCCATGCCCCAGCTCAATGGGGCCGAAGCCGTCCGTCGCCTGGCGGCGATGAAGCTTCGAACCCGGGTGTTGATGCTCTCCATGTACTCCGATGAGACCCTGGTGCGGCAAGCCCTCCAATCGGGCGCGCGAGGCTACCTGCTCAAGCAATCCGTGGCGGGCGAACTCATCCAAGCCGTTCGGACCGTGCATCAGGGGGGAATCTTTTTGTCTTCCAAGCTTCCTGCCTCGTTGCGCGATGCCTGTCTTCGGCCGGAAGGGATCGGTGAAACACGTTCGGGCTTCGAAAGGCTTACGTCCCGGGAGCGCGAGGTCCTCCAGTTGGTGGCTGAGGGCAACACCAGCAAGGCGATCGGGTTGAAGCTCGGCTTGAGCGAAAAGACGATCGAGAAACACCGGGCCCAGTTGATGAAGAAGCTGGGTGTTCACGATACGGCGGGCATGGTGCGGGCAGCTATCAAGCATCGGATCACCTTCATCGACACCTGAGTCGTCCGCCGAATCCCCCCTCCAACCCGACACCTTCCGTGCCAGGTAGGGGAAGTCCCCATTCAGCCGCCCTGTTGGTCGCCGATGGCTTCTTCAGTGACGACCGATACCACGAGTCTGAACACGAAACTTCCCTTCGTGATCTTCACGGTCAAAGACTGCTTGTATGCCGTCGCGTCGGAAAACGTCCAGGAACTGGTGTTGATGCCCCCCGCGACCAGGGTGCCCACCGCGCCGCCTGAGATTCGCGGGCTGATCAATCTGCGCGGTAACATCATCCCGGTGTTCGATCTGCGCGTCAAACTGGGATTGCCGTCGATCAGGACGGAATCGGAAGCGTTGGTCCAGATGCTCCACGAGCGGGAGGACCATCTGAATTGGCTGCGTGAATTGGAGGCCTGTGTGCGCGAGCGCCGTGCGTTTGGCATGGCCCGGGACCCTCACAAATGCAAGTTCGGACTTTGGTACGATCAGTTCAAGACCGACCGCAAAACGGTGCGGGCATCGCTCCATCTCTGGACGACGCTGCAGCGCATGGATGGCCCGCACCAAACCATCCACGCCACGGCGGCGGAAGTCTTGCGGAAGGCCGAGGAGGGTGACGCCAAGGGAGCGCTGGCGTTGATTGAAGCCCGACGCGACAAAGAACTGGCGGAGTTGATCAAACTGTTTGCCGAGTTGCGGCAAATTCTGGTTGAGGACAGCCGTGAAGTGGTGATCGTACTGTGCTTTGGATCGCGCCGGTTGGCGTTGAGCGTCGACATGGCGGAGGCCGTGGAACAAATCCCGGCCGAGAACACCGAGCCTCCACCGGCCATCGCTGGTCCCTCGGATAACGCCTGTCAATTCCGCGTCGCCAAACGCGTGCGAACCAACGAAATGATCCTCCTGCCGGACAGCGGTTTCTTCTGTTCCTGCGCTGCCCCGAGCTGAATGGTTGAAACAGCAGGGAACATCCGGAGGTTGGTGGATCGTGAACGACCCCAACTCGCGGGTACTCCTGTATCCTGATCGCTGGTAGCGTCTCCCCCGCCGTCGTCTCTTTTGGCGGCGGCCCGCTCCAGAACGAAACCGCTCCCGCATTACATTGATATGGCTCCACTTCGGTAGGGGAAGTCCCCATCAAGTGCGGCTGACTGGTTGCCGAGCTTTCTAGCGTAATCGAAACGCGAACTTGGAACCTCAACAAGTGGTGAAGACAATGGCAACCAGAAGTGGTTCGATAACTTGCGCCGTATTTCTGTCGCTCGGTCTCCTCTGCGCCGCATGGGGCGACGACAACCAGGGCTTGACGTGGGGGTCGCCTTCCCCTGGCAATCAGGATTTGAAGACGCTGCAGGAAGACAACGCCCGGTTGCACAGCCAGGTCCAAGCCCTCGAGAACGAACTGTCGGACATCAAGAAGGCGCTCGGCAAATCCGTCGCGCCGGCGGCCTCCGCGGCTGCCGAACCGAAGCCCGCGGAGACTCCCCAGCCGAAAGCGGTGGTGCCCGCAGAGCCAAAGCCGACAACGGCCTGCGCACCGAAGTCAACGGCTCCGTTCCAATTCACCGACGCGGAAGTTGCCCAGTTGAAGAAGCTGGCGTCCTCGAACAAGAAGCCGATGGTGTCCAGCCTCGACATGGAGTTCTACGGCTACGTAAAGGCCGACGCGTCGCATGATTCCCAGCGCACGTCGATTGGCGACTACGCGCGGTGGGTCGAGTCCGAGCAGCTGGTGAAAAACAACGGCCAATTCAGTCTCACGGCCAACCAGACCCGATTGGGCGTCAAAGCCACCGGTCCCACGCTGGGCCAGATGCACAGCGGCGCGCTGGTGGAAATCGACTTTTATGGCGGCGGCACGGAGAACAAGCCCGTGCCGATGATGCGGCATGCGTACCTGACTTTGGACTGGCCCGATGACCGGTTCAGCATCCTGGCGGGCCAGACATGGGACGTGATTTCGCCCCTGTGGATGCCGACCCTCAATTACTCCGTCGGCTGGTGGCAGGGTGACATCGGCTACCGCCGACCGCAGATTCGTCTGACCAAGGGATTCGAACTCGCCAAGGACGTGGGCGTCAAGTTCGAGGGCGCGATCACGCGCGACATCGGCTGGGCCAACGACTTCACCCAGTCCTACAGCGATACCGGTCAGGATTCGGCCATTCCGGGTCTGCAGGGCCGGGCCAGCCTGACGCTTCCCGGCTTCAACCAGTTGCCGACGACCGTCGGCTTCTCGGGACACTGGGCCCAGGAGCAGGTCAATCACACCAACACCTTTGCCAATCCGAGACTGGTCGATTCAGAGTCCCTCAATTTTGATCTGACTCTGCCGATCACGAAGTGGCTGTCGTTCGTGGGCGAGGCCTACACCGGGAGAGCCCTGGATCAGTATCTCGGCGGCATCGGACAGGGCTTTGACACCACCCGCAACAAAGGGATTCGCGACAGCGGCGGTTGGCTGACCCTGACCTTGAAGCCCACGCCGAAGTGGACGGTCAACGCCGGCGGTGCGCTGAGCAAGGTGCCCCACGGCGACGTGACGCCGGCGACGGCACGCACCTTCAACGGCGTGATCTACGGCAACGTCCAGTATGCGTTTACGGCGAACTTCACGCTCGGATACGAAATGTCGTACCTGAAGACCGACTACAAGAAGGAAGCGGAAGGCGAAGATCTGCGCGAGCAGATGTCGCTGATCTACAAGTTCTGAGGACCGGCGAATTCGCGAAACGGTCACGCCGCACAAGGGAGTCGGGGCCAGAATGAAACTCGGCACAAAAATCATGCTGGCCTCCGCGGGCGCGGTGATTCTCGCCACGTTGGGCTCGGTGTTCACAGTCTACACCATCTCGAAACGCAACCGCGTCAACGAGCTGCGCCGGGCCATGAGCAACGAAATCAAACAGGCCGAAGTCGTCCGCGGCCAGATGGAGGCGATGCACAAGGCGAAGGTCTTCGACTACGACTCCATGCACAAAGAGGCCGCCGCTTACGCCAACGGTCGTCCGCTCAAAGAGGTGGTCGCCCAAACATCCCTGTACAAGACCATCCCGATCGTCGCGGCCTGGCAGTCCCTCCAGGATCTGGCCAAGGCAGACGGATTCCAGTTCTACACTCCGACGCGGCCCGGCGTTCCCGCGCGAAACCCCCGCAACGACAACGGCGCGCAGTTCGCCGCCGCGTTTCGGGCGTTTGAACGTGGCGACTCCGAATACTTCCTCGAAGACAAGGACCAAAGACAACTCATTCTGGCCCGACCGGTGCGCCTCACGGAAAGCTGCCTGGCGTGCCATGGCGATCCGGCCACCAGTGCCACAGGCAACGGACTCGACCCCATCGGCCAGCCCATGGAAGGCCTGAAGGCGGGCGACCTCAAGGGCGCGTTTGTGCTCGTGGCGCCGATGACCCAGGACAAGGTGATCATGGCCAGCATGAAAAACATGGCCATCGTCGGCACGCTGATTCTGATCGTGGTTGTCGTTGGATTCTATTTCCTCAACCGCGCCATGATCGTCCGCCCCCTGTCGGCCACCATCGCCACGATGGAGACCGCCAGCGATGACACTTCGGCCGCGTCCACCGAAGTCTCCCGCGCCAGCCAGTCGCTGGCCGAGGGGGCCACCGAACAGGCCGCGTCGCTGCAGCAAACCAGTGCGTCCCTCGAAGAAATGGCCAGCATGACCAAACAGAACGCCGATAATGCCAGCGCGGCCAAACAGCTTGCCAAGGATGCTCGCACCGCGGCGGATAATGGCGTCAAAGACATGCAGCTGATGGTCCGCGCCATGGAGGACATCAAGGTTTCCAGCGACGATATCGCCAAGATCCTGAAGACCATCGACGAGATTGCCTTTCAAACAAATCTGTTGGCTCTCAACGCCGCCGTCGAGGCCGCACACGCGGGGGATGCAGGCCGGGGATTTGCCGTCGTGGCCGACGAGGTTCGCGTCCTCGCGCAACGCAGCGCGGTCGCGGCGAAGGAAACAGCCGTCAAGATCGAAGGCGCGATTTCCAGGACATCTCAAGGAGTCCAGATCAGCAGCCAGGTGGCCGCCACGCTCGAGGATATCGCTTCCAAGGCGCGGCGGGTCGACGAACTGATCGCCGAAGTCGCCGCCGGCTCCGGCGAGCAGAGCAAGGGCATCGAGCAAATCAACATCGCCGTGAGCCAAATGGACCGGGTGACCCAGTCCAACGCGGCCGGCGCCGAGGAATCGGCCAGCGCGGCGGGGGAACTTGACGCGCAAGCGGATTGTTTGCGGCGGACTGTTGGAGAGTTGTTCACGTTGGTCCATGGACGGACAAATGCAGGCCAAGGGACGGTACGGAACACCCTCAGGCAGGATGAAGACGGGCCGACCGAGCGGGAACCTCTGCGGCAGAATCCCGCTCGGGCTGGAAGCCGTGTCGCGACCACGACCATGTCGGCCGTCTTCTCCCCTGAGGATTACGGTCCGGAGCGTCCCGTGCCGGACGAGCCGCAGGGAGCCGGTCTGATCCAGTGGGATCCCGACTCGATGTCCACAGGAGTCGATTCCATCGACGCTCAGCACCAGGAATTGATCGCCAATATCAACAAGCTTCATCAGGCCTGCCTGGAAGGCAAGGGCCGGGAGGAGTTGTTGAAGATGACGGATTTTCTGGGGGATTATGCGACGCGACACTTTGCGCACGAGGAGGGCGTCATGGAAGAGCACCGGTGCCCGGTCCGCACGGCCAACAAGGCGGCCCACGCGAAGTTCCTGCGCGATTACGCACAGATTGTTGAAGCCCTGAAGCGGGACGGGCCGAACGCGACCGTCATTCTTAAACTCAAGGATTTGGTCGGCGATTGGTTGAAGAGCCACATCTGTTCCATCGATTCGAAACTCCGCGAATGCAGCGGTGTCTGTCTTCGTGGCGCGGACCGGCCGTGAGGGCGCCTGTCGGCAACCAATCCGCGTGATTTGGCGTGAGGCGCTGTGTTTCAGACGCAAACGTGACGCCGGTCGCGGGGCGGGCTTCCAGAGCATCTCCAATCCAGACCTGTGCCGCACTGAAAGCACGAGAACCACGCAGGTTCTCCATGTCCAAGTAGCGCTGGCCTCGCGCCTTCGGTAGGGAAAGTCCCCATCAAGAGCCCTCTGGTCACGGCCGATTTCTTCTGTAAGACCGTGGTAACACGCATGAACCATTTCGCCGCGACGCCGTCAACGGAAGCAGAACTGACGGAGACGGGCAAGAACCGTCGCCCGCTTCCACCAACCTTCCCGGGAACAAGGAGAGCACTGGGGTGCAGAATACCACAGCCATAGACGATGAGCTCAAGGCGAACGATGCGAACCCGGGCGCCGCGTCCACGCTTTCCGATCTTCAGCAACAGATCGAAAAGGTCGCCGAGCAGTACGTCCTGATTGATGGCGAAAACCCTGACGGGCTCGCGCTGCTCTTTCAGAACATCGAGGCCCTGGCGCAAGCGTTCCGAGCCAATGCGGCTGTGGCTTCACCCATCCGCGAAAAGTGTGTCGCCGCATTGGAACAAGCCGCGCGCATGGTCGACGCAATCAAGAGGGGTGATGGCGACAATCCCCAGGCGGCGTTCGTCGTCGTCGGACGCACCCTGCTGGCACTGCAGAAAGTCGGGCGCGAAGACCACGTGAGCAAGATGGGATTTCCGGAAGAGTTGGGCATCGACTTTTCCGAGGGCGGTGGCGGACATGGCAGCGCTCCGCCGGAGCGTCTGCCGTCCGAAAAGCCCGCCGCGGAGGGCGACCGCCAGATTCTCCAGTTGTTCCTCGACCAGGAGATGGAACGATTGTCCGCGATGGAGGACGCCATCCTGGCGCTGGAGAAGGGCTCCCGAGACACGGCCCTGGCTGAATTCAAGAGAACCCTTCACACCATGAAGGGTGACGCCGGCGTCGTCGGCGCGGAAGAGATCTCCTCCGTCTGTCACAAGCTCGAGGATTACATCGAGAGCGCCCATCAGACCCCTTCGGTGGAATTGCTCATGGAGGTCAGAGACTGGTTGGAGAAAGCCATTCGGGATCATTGTGACGGGAAGAAGCCCGGCGGCGCTGACGCATTGATCGGAAGACTCCGCGGCTCCGCGGAAGCGGCCGCTCCGCCACCGGAACCAAAGGCTCAAGCGCCGGAAGCCGTTGCCGAGAAGCCCGCGGCAACCGAGCCGCCTCCGTCGCCGGCACCGGTGGCGAGCATCGAGATCGCCGACAAGGATCTGGCCAGGGAATTCGTGGCCGAGGCTCAGGAATATTTTGGCAGCGCCGACGAGAACCTCCTGATTCTGGAGAAGGAACCGGACAACGCCGAAGCGATTGGCGCCGTCTTCCGCGCCTTTCACACGATGAAAGGCGTGGTCGGATTCCTGGGTTTGAAGCCCATCGCCGATCTGGCGCACCAGGCCGAGACCCTGCTCGACATGGTGCGCAATGGCAAAAAATCGTTTGCCGGCAGCGTGGTCGAGGCGACCTTCCGATCGCTGGACATGCTGAAGGTGATGGTGGCGGATGTGAATCAGGCCGTCGTCGCCGGGGGCGCTTTTTCCACGCGACCCGAGTTGGGGCCGATCCTCACCTCTCTCCAAGACATTCTCGCGGGCCGCGAGGTCGTGCAAGCGGAGAAACCGGCGGTGGAACGCGTCGCCGTGCCTCCTGCAGCGGAAGCTTCGGAGGCCAAAGCCGAGGAAGGCGGCGAGGAAAAGTCGACTGTCGACGTGGGCGCGGCGATCAAGCAAGCCGTCAAGATCGACGCCGACCGGCTGGACTTGTTGATCGACACCATCGGCGAACTGGTCATCGCGGAGTCGATGGTGACGCAAGATCGGGAGATCAAGGAGCTGCGGTCCCTGCGCGTCGAGAAGAACATGGCGCACCTGGGCAAGATCACGCGGATGCTGCAGGACATGAGCATGTCGATGCGGATGGTGCCGATCGAGGCCACGTTCCGCAAGATGGCGCGGCTCGTGCGGGATTTGTCCAAGAAATCCGGCAAGCGTGTCGAGCTGAACCTGATCGGCAAAGAGACGGAACTGGATCGCGCGATGGTGGACAAGCTGAACGATCCGCTCGTTCACATGATCCGCAATTCGGTCGATCATGGCATCGAGCCCGAGGCGGACCGGGTGGCCGCGGGTAAACCGCCGGTCGGCCATATCACCCTGAAGGCGTACCATCGTGGCGGCAGCATTCATATCGAGGTCATTGATGACGGCAAGGGTCTGGATCGGGAAGCCATCCTGGCCAAGGGGATCGAGCGCGGCCTGATCCGCGCCGACCAGAATCCGAGCGACAAGGAAATTTACGGACTGATCTTTGAGCCCGGGTTTTCCACTGCCAAGCAGATCACCGAAATCTCCGGCCGCGGCGTCGGCATGGATGTCGTGCGTCGGAACCTGGACAGCCTGCGGGGCAACGTGTTGATCGACACCGTGCGGGGCAAGGGGTCCACGTTCACGCTCGTGTTGCCGCTGACCACGGCGATCATTGACGGCATCATGGTGCGGGTGGGGGGCGACACGTACATCATTCCCACGCTCTCCATCGTCGAATCCTTCAAGCCGTCGGCGGATCAGATCTCCACGGTGATTGGCCGGGGAGAAGTGATCCAATTTCGCAATTCCTTGCTGCCGTTGTTCCGTCTATCGCGCCTGTTCTCGATCAACGACGCCACCCGGGAAGCAAGTCGGGCGACGGTGGTCGTGGTGGAGGACAACGGCAAGCAGACCGCGCTGCTCGTCGACGAGTTGTTGGGGCAGCAACAGACCGTGATCAAGAGTCTGGGAGAGGCTGTCGGCACGATCATCGGAATTTCCGGGGCAAGCATCCTGGCCGATGGCCACCCCGGTTTGATTCTGGACGTGGGGGGCATCGTGAAACTGGCAACGGGCGAATCGAAGAGATGATCCGCAACAACCCGCACCGGAATTCATGTTCACAATCACAACGAAAACAGCAAATGCAGGAAGACAGGAAGGAAGGAGCAGCAGGCTATGACGACTCAAGCGGTTGAAGCCGGTCGTGATGTGGGGAACGAGATGGCTCATCGCGCCGGCAAGTACCTGACCTTCAAGCTCGGGGCCGAGGAGTTCGGCCTGGAGATTCTGAAGGTGCAGGAAATCATCAAGATGATGGACATTACGCGGGTCCCGCGCACGCCGGACTTCGTCCGGGGCGTGATCAACCTGCGGGGCAAGGTGATTCCGGTCGTGGATTTGCGACTGCGATTCGCCATGGAAGCGAAAGCGACGACCGACAAGACGTGCGTGATCGTCGTCCAGGTCCGCCGGGACAACCTGACCGTAACGATGGGGACCATCGTCGATGAAGTGTCCGAGGTTCTCGATATCGGCGGGGAACAAATCGAGCCGGCGCCCGAGTTTGGCGAGATGGTCAACACGGACTTTATCGTCGGCATGGGCAAGGTGGGCAAGCGGGTTGTGATGCTGCTCGATGTGGACAAGGTGCTGTCCCAGCAGGAATTGGATCTGGTTGGGAAAGCGAAAAGCAACTGAACGCACACGAATCATTTCACAAAAACGAAAAGGAAAAGGAGATCGAAATGAAACGCAGCATGAGTCTGGCAATGAAGATCGGATTGGGCTTTGGCGGCCTGATCCTAGTCATGGCCGTGATTGGGTTGGTCAATTGGCACGCACAGAAGAGCCTGAAGGCCAGTGAGGCCCTTCTCGACAAAGGCCATCTGTGCGTTGACGCAGTCAATGGATGCGCCGCGTTGCGCCGGGATTTTGCCATCTACAAATTCGACAAACTTCCCGGCAGCGACAAGAACGCCGCGGAAGCCTGGTTGCTCAAGTACGACGACCTGGTCAGCAACCTGAACGACCTGAAAGGCTCCGCCGGATTGAACGGCGAGGAGCGAGCCAAGGTGGATCAAATCCTCGACATCGCCAAACCATACAAGGCGACGTTCGAAACCCTGAAATCCGCCCAGGAGTCCAAGGACGAGGCGTTTGCATCGTGGCGGAAGATCGGGGGTTCGATGACGGAAGTCGTGCATGGTCTGGAGGGCACCTTCAGCACGCATTTGGAACGGGCGCTCACGGAGAAATCCGCAGACGACTACGTCAAGTGGTCCACGATTCAGAAGAATTTCCAGGAGGACATCAACGCGCGCTTCCTGTTGCTGCGCACCAAGGCCCTGTACTTGCTGGCGACGGAAAAAGACGCGGAATGGGACGGGTACGCCAAACAACTGGCGGTGGCCCGGGAAGGGTTGGCCCAGTGGGCGGATTCGACCAAGGGAGACGGCGAGATGCAGAAGATCGCCGCCCAGGTCAGCGACGGGCTCAAGGGCTACGATGACGCCGGCGAGCTGATGCACGCTTCGATATTGAAACATCGCGAGGCGACGGCCCAGATACTGGTGCTCGCCAAGGATCTCGTGGGCAAGATTACCACGATCAGCAACGATTTGAATCAGGAGATGAACGCCACCATGGCGCGGGCCAATGTGACCTCCGCGGCCCTGATTATCTTTGGGTCGGTCCTCGGCATCCTCGTCGCGATCGTCACCACGCTGAGCATTACGCGTCCGATCAATCGGGTGATCAAAGGGTTGACGTCCGGATCCGAACAGGTGTCGTCGGCCTCGACGCAGGTGGCCAGCGCCAGCCAGTCACTGGCCCAGGGCGCGAGCGAACAGGCATCGAGCCTCGAGGAGACATCGTCCAGCCTGGAAGAAATGTCGTCGATGACGCGGCAGAATGCCGACAACGCCAACCAGGCCAACGTGGTCGCCAAGGAATCGAGCGAGCACGCCGAGGCCGGCGTCGAGTCCATGAAGCGAATGACCGACGCGATCGAGCGCATCAAGAATTCCGCGAGCGAGACGGCGAAGATCATCAAGACGATCGATGAAATTGCCTTCCAGACCAACCTGCTGGCGTTGAACGCCGCCGTGGAAGCGGCCCGGGCCGGCGAAGCCGGCAAGGGCTTCGCGGTGGTGGCGGAAGAAGTGCGCAATCTGGCCCGCCGCAGCGCCGAGGCGGCCAAGAACACCGCGGACCTGATCGAGGGCGCCCAAAAGAACGCCGAGGCTGGTGTCAGTGTGACCGCTGAGGTGGCGAAGAACCTGGGCGGGATCAAAGACAGCGCCGGTAAAGTGGCGGCACTCATCGCCGAAATCGCGGCGGCTTCGAAGGAACAGTCGCAGGGGATCGATCAGATCAACACGGCTGTCGCGGAGATGGACAAGGTCGTGCAACAGAACGCCGCCAATGCCGAGGAATCCTCCAGCGCGGCGGAGGAGTTGTCGAGCCAGTCACAGGAACTCAACGCGATGGTCGCCGACCTAGTGAGGATTATCGGCGGCTCCAGCGCCGACCAGGTCACGGCCACGGCCAAGCCGCGGAAGGCGGATCTGGCCGCGGCGACCAGGGTGATCGCGTCAAAGAGGGAAACCCTTCCCGCGCCCAAGGCACCGCCAGCACCGCGACACGCCAAAGGCAATGGCCATGCGGAGCGACCCGCGGCGAAATCGCCCAAGCCAGAACAGGTCATTCCCCTGGACGAACAGGAATTGACACGATTCTAAGACCCGACCCGGAGCCGTCCCCGCCTTGGAGCGGGGCGGCTCCGGAGCCCCAACGGGAATCGTGGCCGCATGACGTATGAACACGACCGATACAATTGATCAGCGGACGTTCAAGAAGTTCTGTGAGCTGATTTACGAAAAGGCCGGGATCAAATTGGGTCCCCAGAAAGAGGCGCTGGTCAGCGCGCGTGTCGGCAAGCGGATGCGGAGTCTGGGGATCAACGAGTTCGACGAGTACTACCAATACGTCGCGAGCGACCAGACGGGCGGCGAACTCGTCGAGCTGCTCAACGCGATCTCGACCAATGTCACCCATTTCTTTCGTGAAGAGCGTCATTTCGAGTTGTTGGAGCAGATCATCCGCAAGTGGGCCGCGAACGGACAGACACGGTTTCGCGTCTGGTGCGCGGCGTCGTCCACCGGGGAAGAGCCTTACTCGATCGCGATCACACTGCGCGAGTCGCTGGACGATCTGCGCGACGTCAAGATCCTTGCCACGGACATATCCACCAAGGTATTGGCCACTGCGCGCGAAGGGGTCTACGAGCAGAAGCACGTTGAAAGACTTCCGTCGGGAATGCTCGCCAGGCATTTCACCACCCGGCGCGACCCCAGCAAGGGCAAGGTGTTTTGCGTAAATGAGGAGCTCAAACGGTTGCTCACGTTTGCGCGATTGAACCTGGCCCATCCGCCATTCCCCATGAGCGGCCCGTTCGACGTGGTCTTTTGCCGAAACGTGATGATCTATTTTGACAATGACGTGCGGCGGGGGTTGCTGTCCGAGGCCTACCGACTGTTGCGGCCGGACGGTTACCTGATGGTCGGTCATGCGGAAAGTCTGTCGGGGATGTTGAGCGACTTCAAGAGTGTCGAGCCGTCGGTGTATATCAAATCATGATTGTCAGCGACCATGCGGGGGCGGGAGTGATGACGGCGCGCGCCACCGACGACAAGGTCATCGACACGGCACCCGGAATCCAAACGTCGCCGAGCCATCCGGGTAGCGGGGAACAGATCGAAGCGGCGTTGCTGGAGCAACGCCGGGTGTTCGAGGACATTCTGGAGCAATCTCTCGCCGGATACTGGGATTGGCGGATCCAGGACAGAACCGGATATCTGAGTCCGGCCTTCAAGAGGATTCTGGGTTATGAACCCCACGAGTTGTCGGACACGCACGACGCGTGGCAGTCCTTGGTTGTGCCCGAAGACATCCCCAACATTCACCAGGCGTTTCGTCGGCACATTGAGAGCCATGGGGAGATCCCGCTTTCTCAAGAGGTCCGGTATCGCCACAAGAACGGCTCGATATTCTGGGGGATCTGCACGGGCAAGGTAATCGAATGGGATAAACTGGGACGTCCCGTCCGGATGGTCGGTTGTCACGTCGATATCACGCGGCGCAAGAGCACCGAGAAGGCCATCACGGCAAGCGAGAAACAGTTCCGGACCATCGTCAACACGGCGTTTGACGCCATCGTCATGCTGGATCACCAAGGGCACATCAACTTCTGGAGTCCGTCGGCTGAACGCATCTTCGGCTACCGCTCGGAAGAAGTGATTGGGTTAGGGGTCCACGAATTGTTGGCGCCGTCACGTTATCGGGAGCAATTTGCCCGCACGTTTCCGGCCTTTCAGGCAACGGGCCGGGGTGGCGCCATCAACAAGACCCTAGAACTGATAGCAGTGAGACAGGACGGCGTCGAAATTCCCATCGAACTCTCGCTCTCGTCAGTTCAGTCAGGCCACGAATGGCTGGCCGTGGCGACAATCCGTGACGTCACGGAACGCAAACAAATGGAGGAAGCTCATCGGACAAGCCAGTTGCTTTGGGAAACGTTGATCGATACGGTGCCGACCCCGGTTTATTACAAGGATGTCGAGGGGCGCTATCGGGGCTGCAATGGCACCTTCGCCGCGCTGGTATTCGGTTTGCCGAAGTCGGAGATCGTGGGTAAGACCATGTTCGATCTGGTGCCGCGGATTCCCGCCGAATTGGCACGACTCTATCACGAGAAAGATCAGGAGCTGGTGCTTCAGGGCCAAACCCAAGTTTACGAATCCGAGGTCCAATGCACCGATGGTGTGGGGCGGACGTTTGTCTTCCACAAGGCTGTCTATCATGACGCCGAAGGCCGGCCGGCCGGCATCGTCGGTGTCATGATGGATATCACCACCCAGAAACAGATCGCACGATCGTTGGAGGTGGAAAAGGACAACTTGAAAGCGATCTTCGCCTCGGCGCCCATTAGCATGCTGTTGCTGGACGAGGAGCTGAACATCGTCGAAGCCAATACAGCAGCGGCCTGTCTGGCAATCCGTTCACCAGAGAAGATGATCGGCCATCGGACGGGAGAAGCCTTGCGGTGTCCTCATTGCCAGGAACATGAGAAAGGGTGTGGATTCAGCCCGGCATGCACCGAATGCTCGCTGCGAAAGGCGATCAACGACGTCGTCTCCACGGGTCACTCGGTACGGGGTCGAGAGATGGAATTCGCGCGCCCGGCGGGTGGACAACTACGCGTTCTAACGCTTCGGCTTGGCGCGGAACGATTGTTCCTGCAGGGGCGGCAGCACGTCATCGTGACCATGGACGACACGTCTGAAGCCAAACAGGTGGAACGCGATTTACAGACGGCCAAGATGGTCGCCGAGGAGATGAACCAAATGTTGCGAACCGCCATGGAGCGCGCGAATGCCATGGCGGCGGAAGCCAGCGCGGCCAACATCGCCAAGGACGAGTTCCTGGCGAACATGAGCCACGAAATCCGCACACCGATGAACGGCGTTCTGGGACTGGCCGAACTGATGTTGGATACACCGTTACAGCCGAAACAGCGGCGACTGGCGGAGGGAATTCGCAGCTCGGGGCAGGCGCTGATGGCGATCCTAAACGACATTTTGGATCTGTCGAAGCTCGGAGCCGGTGCGCTTCGGCTCGAGCGGGTTGATTTTGACGTCCGAAAGGCGATTCAAGACGTGGTGGAGGCACTGACGCCGGCCGCCAAGGCCAAGGGCTTCCGAATCCTGACGAGTATAGCGGAGAGCGTGCCCGAGCGACGGTCCGGTGATCCTACTCGCTTTCGCCAAGTGCTCACCAACCTGGTGGGTAACGCCATCAAATTCACGGAGAAGGGGGAAATCCGTGTGACCGTCGTCGTGGAGGGGATGCCGACGCCGACAGAAACGGTGCTGGGTGTCTCCGTAATGGACACGGGCATCGGCATTCCTGCGGATAAACAGCGGCAGTTGTTCCAGCCGTTTTTCCAAGCGGACACGTCCGCCACGCGGCGTTTTGGCGGTGTTGGTCTGGGTCTGGTCATCAGCCGCAAAATCATCGAAGCCATGCACGGACAGATTGGCGTGGTAAGTGAAGCGGGCCGTGGCGCGACGTTCTGGTTCACGGTTCCATTGCAGGCACCCTCTTTGTCCCCGGCCACCGCCGGCATCGTGACCGCGAGCACCAGCCGAACGGATCCAACAGCCACTCAATGGCGGGTCCTCTTGGCCGAGGACAGTGTTGTCAGCCAGGCAGTCACCACGAATCTTTTGCGGCGGGCTTACCGCTGCTCCGTGGATGTGGTGGTGAACGGCAAGGAGGCTCTGTCCCGATTGGGAATCGGCGCTGGAGGGACGGGAGCGGCCCAACCGGCCTACGATCTGATCCTGATGGATCTCAACATGCCCGACATGGACGGACGCATGGCGACCTCCCTGATTCGGGGCGGCCCCGAAACGGTCTGCAAGATACCGATTGTCGCCCTGACAGCTCATGCGGCGGCGATGGACCGCGCCCGTTGTATGGAAGCCGGCATGGATGATTATCTGAGCAAGCCCATCCAGTTCACGGAGATGAAACGGGTCTTGGATCGCTGGCTGGTCCCGCCGAATTTGAATTCCCCGGAGGGTGACGGACGGAACCCTGCGGCGGCGTCGGAAACCCTGCCTGTGTTCGACCCACGCCGTCGCTTGCAGGGGCTTGGGGGAGATGTGTCGCTACAGCGGAGGTTGATCGATTTGTTCTGGACGGACTCGATGCCGCATTTTCAAGGGGCGGAGGCCGCGCTGCTGGCCGGAGATGATCGCGGCTTGATGGAGAAGGCGCACCTGCTGAAGGGGGCCTGTTTGAACATTGGCGCGGACAGGCTCGCCTATCTGTTTTCACAAATCGAGGATGAGGTTCGGAACCAACGCCGTAACGCCTGTCCGGAACTGATGGAAGCCGCCAGGGTCAACATCGAAGAGCTCCGGCAGGCGGTGGCATCTTGGAGAAACGCGCAACCCGGGGAAGAGGCGGCAGCCGATAGGAGAGAGAAGCCATGAGAATCCTGATTGCTGAAGACGATGTTACCAACCGGTTGGTCCTAGAGTCCATGCTCGCACCCTATGGAAGCGTGCAGTCCGCCCTGGACGGGCAGGAGGCGGTCAACGCGGTCCAAACGGCGCTGACCGGTGACCAGCCCTATGACCTGATCTGCCTGGATATCATGATGCCGAAAAAGGACGGCCGGAGCGCGCTCCGGGATATCCGTCAGCTCGAGGAGGCCAAGGGGGTGCAGTTGGGCCATGGGGCGAAGATCATCATGACCACGTGTCTGTCCGATTCCAAGAACATATTGGGATCATTCGAGCAGCAGTGCGACGGGTACATCGTCAAGCCGGTCGAGAAAGACAAGCTCGTTCAGTTGTTGTGCGAGCTCGATCTTGTAATGCCGAAATAGCAACTGATTGTTCGAGCCGTGCCATTATGGGAGCCAACCAGATCGTAGTGGACATTGCAGACATGGCGGTGTCTGACAGCACCGCGGATGTGCTGGTGACGTATTCGTTGGGATCGTGTCTGGGCATTACGGTCTACGACCCGAACGTCCACATTGGGGGAATGATCCATTGCATGCTCCCCTTGTCGACGGTGGACCCGGAAAAGGCGAAGATAAAGCCTTGTATGTTCGTCGACACCGGCATGACACTGTTGCTACAGGCCCTGTTCGACAGGGGGGTCACCAAGGCCAATGCCATCGTCAAGGTCGCTGGTGGGGCATCCATGCTCGACAAGCAGGGCTTGTTTCGCATCGGCGAACGGAATATGACGGTCTTTCGAAAGATCATGTGGAAGAACGGGATGCTCATCAAGTCCGTGGATGTCGGCGGCGAGATCACTCGGACCATCCGTTTGGAAATGGCCACCGGCCGCTTTCTGATCAAATCCAACGGCCAGGAGGTCGAGATATGACGAGCATCGACGGGCAATTCGAGGTGCCGATATGAGCGCGGTAAACGCCGAGATCAAGAAGCGCATCGAAACATTCGAGGCGATGCCGGCCTTGTGCCAGTTTCTCGTCGAGCACCTGAACGACCCGACCGTCGACCTGCAGTTCCTTGCCGACCAACTGCGCTATGACCCGGGAATGACCACCAACGTGCTGAAGGTGGCCAATTCCGCGCTCTATGGCGGGCGGGAACCCTCGAGTTCCGTTCAGAGCGCGATTGCCCGGTTGGGGATGAAGCAACTGTTTCAGATGGTGGTGGCAGTCGGCATTTCGAAGACGTTGAAGAGGCGCATGTTCGGATACCAGTTGGAGCCGGAAGAATTGTTGGTGCATTCGGTCTATGTGGCCGTCGCTTCCGAGGAGATTGCCAAGACTCTGGGGTTGCACACTTCGGAAATGCTCTTTACGGCGGGCTTGCTGCACGACGTGGGCAAGATTCTTCTGGACGATTACGTGTGCAAGGAGTGGGCAACACTGAGCGCCAGGTTCCGAACAACGACCGCAGCGTTCGATTCCGTGGAACAAGAGGTGCTGGGGATTTGTCATGCGGAAGCCGGCGCGGCGCTGCTGAAGAAGTGGAAGTTTCCCGAGGAGTTGGTGGTGGCCGTCCGTTGGCACCATCGCCCGGCAGAAGCGGGCGATTGGATGTCGACGGCGAACATCGTCCATATCGCGGACATCCTGTCGTACTCCGAGGGCATTGGGACGGGAGTGGACGGCATGCGATACAAGATTTCGCGCGACGCCATCTCGAGCTTGGGGCTGAGACCGAAGACCATCGAGGCCGTGGCCAGCCATTCGTTGGACAAGGTCCGCGAGCTGTCGGAGATCTTGAGCGGCGCGCAGACGGCTCCACCGCCGAAGCCGCCCTCGACGGCCAGACGGAAAGATGGTCCGTACAGATAGAAGAGAGGAATGCAATCATGGCCTACAACGTGTTGATCGTCGATGATTCCGCGATCGTCCGCACCGTGGTCGAGAAAACGCTCCGGCTGTCGGGATGTCCCCTGGGGGAAATCTTGCAGGCGGAAAACGGACGCGTCGCTTTGGATCGCCTGAAGGATCACTGGGTAGACATTGTGTTTGCCGACATCAATATGCCGGAAATGAACGGCATCGAGATGGTCAGCCGCATGGCGGAAACCGGTATGCTCAAGACGGTACCCGTGGTCATTGTCTCGACGGAGCGCAGCGTCACACGGATTGAGGAGCTGCGGGCCAAGGGAGTCCGCGCTTATCTGAACAAGCCGTTCACTCCAGAGGAGATCAAGAAGATTCTCGAAGAGGTGTTGGGCACCAGCCAATGATGAGGTAACCGTCATGAATAATCATCCATTCCGCCGATCCACCATCGGCCCCACCGGAGGCCGGCCATGACAGATGCCCGTACGGTTCTGTTGGATGTGGTCAAGGACGTCTTGGAGCGTTTTGCCTTCATGTTCGTCGAGGTCGAAGGAGCGGAATCGGCGCTCGCGGGCAATGGGGACGGGTTGCGGGCGACCATCCAGTTTCAAGGCAAGCAAAACGGAACCCTGACGCTGATGGCGCCGAAGGGGTTTTGCCAGGAGATGGCGGCCAATGTGCTGGGGATCGACCCCGGACAGGTTGTCGAAACCACCGGCCAGGACGCTCTGAAGGAATTGACCAACGTCGTGTGTGGCACGCTGACGTGGTCGTTGTTTGGGGATCGCGAGGTGTTTCATCTGAGTGTCCCATCTGTTGCCACGGTGCCGATGAGCGAAGCCGCTGCGGTCCTGGCCGGCGAGAATGGCGTCGCCCTGATGGTGGAGGGTCAACCGTTGCTGGCGAATGTCTCAATCGAAAAGCCCACCGGGTGAACTGGCGACCATGAACAAGATCAAGGTCCTGATCGTGGATGACTCGGCCATCGTTCGCCAGGTGTTTTCGGCGGAGTTGCAGCGCGAACCGGACATTGAGGTGGTTGGCACGGCGCCGGATCCGTACGTGGCCCGCGACAAAATCGTGGAACTGGACCCGGACGTCGTCGTCATGGACGTGGAAATGCCGCGCATGGACGGCATCGCCTTCCTCCGCAAACTGATGCGGTTCTATCCGCTTCCCGTCATCATCGTCTCGTCGTTGACCCCCAAGGGCGGGGCGTTGGCGGTGGAAGCGATGGAAGCCGGCGCCATCGAGGTCATGTGCAAGCCCGGGGCGGCCTATACCGTGGGGGACATGACCACGGCCTTGGCTGACAAGATCCGGGCCGCGTCCACGGCCAAACATCGGCTGAAAAAGGGATCCATCGAAGAACCGGTGGCAAAACCCGATCGTCTGGCGTTGACGCAAACCACCAACAAGATCATCGCCATCGGCGCCTCGACGGGCGGGACGCAGGCGATCGAGCGGGTGATCACGAGATTTCCAGGAAACGCCCCCGGGACGGTGATCGTGCAGCACATGCCGGAACACTTCACCGCCTCCTTTGCCGAGCGCCTCAATGGCATTTGCGACATCGAGGTGCGCGAGGCGAAGGACAACGACTCCGTCATTCCCGGCGTGGCCCTGATCGCGCCGGGCAACTATCACATGCTGCTCCGCAGAAGCGGGGCGCGCTATTACGTCGAGGTCAAGAGCGGTCCCGCGGTTTGTCGACAACGGCCGAGCGTGGAGGTGTTGTTCATGTCCGTGGCGAAGTACGCGGGAAAGAACGCCGTGGGCGCAATCCTGACCGGCATGGGAGCGGATGGAGCGAAGGGGCTCCTGGAAATGCGCCAGGCCGGTGCCCACACCATCGCCCAGGACGAAACATCCTCTGTGGTCTACGGCATGCCCCGCGAGGCCGTGGAATGCGGAGCGGCCTGCGAGATCCTGCCGCTGGATCGAATTGCCGAATCGCTCCTCCAACACACCTGAAGCGAATTTCACACAGACAAGGAGAAATACGATGAATATTAACGCCCTCGTAATTGATGATTCGGGAATCATGCGAAAGCTCGTCATGAAGACGCTCGGGGAAACCCATCTCGCGACGTTCACCTTCCAGGAAGCCAAAGACGGCCAGGAAGCGCTGGCCATATTCAAGGCCGGCAAATTCGACATGCTGTTCTGCGACTGGAACATGCCCAACATGAACGGCATGGACCTGATCAAAATCATCCGCAACGAACTGAAAAGCCGCGTGCCCGTCGTGATGATCACAACCGAAGGCACCATGGACAAACTGGATGAGGCATTAAACACTGGCCATGTCGATGGCTATATTGTAAAACCCTTCACACCCGAGGGGGTCGGACGCAAAATTGCGCCGATCCTTCAGAAGATGACGGATGCCAAGAAGAATTCGTCGGGTGTATTCGCCAAACTGGCTGCCAAACTGCAATGATTTATTGGTGATTTGTTTATGACCACTGACACAATCGCTCCTGACAAAACCGGAGCCCAACTGCAAGCTGCCGACAATTCCCTGGTCGAGGCGGTTGTCTCCACAATCGCTAGCGTCTGCAAGACCCAGGCGACGCCCAAAGCGCAACGGGCCGAGGTCAGGGTCGATGGCGAGAAAATCATCGCCTCGGTATCGCTGGTCGGCGATGTCGAGATGACCGTCTTCCTCGGCATGCCGTCGGCAACCGCCGTGGCGCTCGCCGAGAAGTTTGCCGGGTTCAAAGTCCCGTTCGAAAGCCCCGACATGGCCGATGCCATCGGAGAACTGGGCAACATGATTGCCGGCGATTTGAAGATCCGCCTGGACCGCTCCGGCCTCAAAGCCAACATCTCGCTGCCGACGGTGTTTCGCGGACAGGATCTCACCGTCACCACGCCCAAATGGGAAATCATCCGCGACCACTTCTTCGGTACACCGTCCGGCGACTTCATGGCCGGCCTTTGCTCGAGGAAGTTGAAGCCGTAACGGCCGCGGGTTCTCGTCGTTGACGGCGGGCGCCGGTTCCCTGAGAATCGCCTCGGGCTGACGCCGCCGGGCAAAAAAACGTCAACGGGGTCCTGACCGTCATGGGCGGGCTTGTCCGCATCCTTCGCCCGCGCAGCCATGGTAAAGATTGGCGCGGCGCCCGACCGATTCCAATCTGACAGCGGAGCGTCTCCACCTGCCGTGCGCTTTCCCCATCGGACATCGTTAATACACTTGATTTCCCCGGGGCCGTTTGCTACGCAACACCGCCACAAGGAAGGCGTACGAGGCTGCCAGGCGAGTTGGCAGTCAGTATTTCATGTCACAGCGGGATCGTTTGCCCACGTCGAGCAATGCGATGGGCTCCGGCTTGGTCGAATGCCGTGAGCCACAACAGTTCGAAAAGCAAAACGTGATGCAATAGATCAAGTCGAGAGCCGGTCTTGGAACAACATCCTGAGGGGGCTGTCGGGGACATCCGAACCACGTGTCAGGCCCGCGCGTCGCAGATGCGCTGTCCCCATCACCAGAAAAATGCTCGCGTCATGATCGATGGGCATAACCTCGACGACATCACGCTCGAGGTTTTCACCTGCTGCGAGCCATTCCGCGCCCGCGTCTACAGAGAGCTGATGCGCGAGATGTACCGCACCAGTAATCCCGGGCCCACCCATGCCCGAGGCGTCGCCGATTCCGGCTTCGCCCTCTGAGCCAAAGGCTCCCTTGCTCCTCCTCCTGCTCGTACTCTTGCTTGTGCTCGTGCTCTTGTTCTTGCTTTGACTCTTGCTCCTCCGGTCTGCACGTGCCCGCCTGCCCTCTCGTTTCCGATCTATTTCTTCTCTCCCGCCCTCGCCAGCACCACGCGGCCCGCGCGCGCATCGATCGTCACCACGTACCGCGACAGCAGCCCGTTGCCGAGCAAACCGGCTTCGCCCGCGAAAATCTCGTGCTTGTGCAGGCCGACCTCCACCGACTCGACGTCGTCCCCGCCGATTTGCACCGTCTCCCGCGCAAACGGCACCGGCACGTCCGCCAAACCGATGCACACCTGCGGCGCGCTCGTTTCACCTTGAATCGCCTTCGTCACCCAGTGCAACGGCTTCGCGCAGCCCGTGTCCAGCCGCACCCATTTGCAGTTGGATCCGTTCACGCGCACCGGCACGCAAAACGCCCCGCGCTCCTGTCGCAGCCGCAGCACCGTCGCGCCACCAACACCCGGACTGTTCGCCAACAACCGCAGCACGTGCGCTACGTAATCAAATTGCGCCACGCGTCCCCGGAGAAAATCCGCGCCGAGCAACCCGTCCACCGGCCGATCGCACGCCCGGCTCAGCTTCCGCAAATCCACCGCCACGAACTTGTGCGTCCACGCCACGCCATCCACGGAAATCTTCTCTGCCGCCGTCCAGTTCGCCTCCTGCTCGGTGTCGACGCCCCGCACCGACACCGCCTCCCGCAACGGCCAGCCGATCCGTCGCGCTGTACCGCGATCCACCGCGCTCGAGGCCGCGCCGGTATCGATCAGAAACTCCAGTGGCTCGCCCGCGCCACCAGCCGACACACTCACCCACAACAGGCCATTGCGAAACTCAAACGGAATCGTAGTCGCCGAGCCCGGGCTCGCCGTCACCGCCCCGGCGCCCGACAACGCCAAAATAAGAACCGCCACCGCGACCCGCACATCACTCATACCGGACGGAATACACGCACGCCCTGTGCCCCGCCAAATCGTCGTCTCGGAATTAATTGCGCGGCAAGCTGTTACATGCCAGCCGCCGCTCGCTTGATGCCCCCCCATTTGGCCGCCCCTCGCCATCATGGTCAAATCACAACAAGCGTGCCTGAAAGCAGAATCCCGTTAAAATCGCCCGACGCGCTTGTTGACACGCCCCGTCCATCTCGCATAACACTTGTCCACATACCCATGCGCGTGACCACTCTCGGGACCGCAGACGCCTTCGGCGCGGCCGGCAGGTTTCACTCGGCTGTCGTCGTGCGCTCCGGCAACGTCACGGCGCTGGTCGACTGCGGACCCTGCATCCTGCCCGCGCTCTACCGCTCGAACATCGCCGCGGGCGACATCGATTTTATCCTCGTCACGCATCTGCATGGCGACCACGTCGGCGGAGTGCCGATGTTGCTTCTCGATTATCAGTACCTCTCGTGCCGTAAACGGCCATTGACGATCGTCGGCTCCGCGCTGTGCCGCGCCCACCTCGAAGCGCTGACGGAATTGATGTACGCCGAGGTCGCGAAGAAACGCCGCCGCTTCCCCGTCGTCTTCAAAACCATCCGCCCCGGCCACCCGATCTCCATTCGCGGGATGCGCATCCGCGCCTACCGCATGCAGCACATCGACCGTGAACCGTGCCTCGGCTACCGCATCGAACACCGCGGCAAAATCCTCGCGATCACCGGCGATACGACCTGGTGCGATTCCATCCCCGCCATGTCGCATGGCGCCGATCTCCTTCTTGCGGAATGCACCGACTTCGATCAGCGGACGCCCGTGCACACAAGTTACACCCTGCTTCGTGAGCACCAGGCCGAGCTCGGCGCAAAACGGATCGTGCTCACCCACGTCGGCGCCGATCTGCTGAAGAACCGCGCGAAAGTCCGCCACCACATCGCACGAGACGGTGAGCGTTTTGACCTCTGAGAAGACCCACGGCAGCTGGCGTCTACGCCTCCGATCGCTGCCCAAATCGGTCAAGGTGGTGACGTTCACGCTCCTCTGGGCCGTGCTCATCCTCACGCTCTGGGAAGCCGGTTTCACCCCGCTCTGGCGCATGGATTTCCGCATCCGCGACACGTTCTTCCTCTGGCGCGGCCCGCAACCCCACCCCCGCGAAATCGTCATCCTCACCGACGACGGCCAGGACAATTTCTCCGACGACCGCTACAATCGTTTCCCGCGTCCGCGCGACCTGTATGCCTCCGCCATCGCGAAGCTCGTCGATGCCGGCGCGAAAGTGGTCGCCATCGACATCCTGTTCGAGCGCGAAAGCGCCTATCCCGACGAGGACAAGCGCCTGTCCGACGCGATCGCCCGCTACGCCGATCACCTGGTTCTCGGATTCAAGGTCGTCAACGAAGCCGGCATGGTCCGTCACGTCGTGTCCCTGCTGATCCAGACCAACCAATACGCCGTATCCGGTTCGGTGAACCTCGAACAGGACCAGGATATCGACCATCGGGTCCGCCGCATCAGTTTCGGTGGCGAGGATCTCGAGGGCCCGTACAGTTCGTTTGCCGCGCTCGCGGCTTTAAAATACCTTGGCCGAATACCGGCCTACCCGCCCGGCGACCTGTACGTCAATTACGCCGACGCCCCGTGGCCAAAGGCCCAGGAAATCGATCTCTGGAAACTATTCGAGAAGAAAGCCTGGGACGGCGAACTCAAGGGCGGCTCGGTGTTCTCGAACAAGGTCGTCCTCATCGGCTCCACGTCCGCCGCGGATCTGCACCTGACGCCCGTGGGTGAGATGCCCGGCGTCGAACTCCACGGGGAGCGGCTCGCGACCATCCTCACGGGCTCGTACCTGCGGGACACGTCCCGCTGGGTCACCTGGGACCTCGTCACGGTTACGGCGCTGATGACCTGTCTGCTCCTGCTCGCCGCCGGCCATCCCGCGGGCAAACTGTCCCTGGTCGCCGCCGTGTGCGTCCTCTACTGGTTCCTCGGCGCGGAGGCGTTTGTCCATCGCGGCATCATTGTCGCCATGACCCCGGTGATCTGCACGGTCGCCGGCAGCGGCATCATCGAAATCTCCGCGGAATTGACCGCCGAGCGCTGGGAACGCCGCCGCCTGCGCCAGAAGCTCTCGATCTACGTCTCCGAGCCCGTCGCCGCGGAAATCCTGAAACGCGGCGACCGCTACCAGCAGGGTTTGACGGGAGAAAAGCGCGAGGCCGCCGTGCTGTTTTCCGATATCCGCAACTTCACCACGATCTCCGAGCACTCCGATCCAGCCGACCTCGTGAGGCGCGTCAACGAGTACTTCAGCCACATGGTCGCCATCATCAAGGCCAACAACGGGACCGTCAGCAAATTCATCGGCGACGGCATCATGGCGTTGTACGGCGTCCCGCTCAGTTTCGGCAACCAGCAGGACGTGCGCAACGCGCTCAACACCGCCCTGCAAATGACGGAGAAGGTGAAGGAACTCCAGCACATCTGGAAGGATGCCGGCTTCCAACTCCGCATCGGCGTCGGCATCAGCTACGGCCGCGTGATCGCCGGCGACATCGGCTCCGCCGACCGCATGGAATACACCGTGATGGGCGACGTGGTCAACGTGTCGTCCCGCGTCGAATCCCTCAACAAGGATCTCCACACCGAAATCCTCATCACCGACACCGCATTCCAGTTCGTCGCCGGGGAACTCGACGCGATCGACAAGGGCGAGCAATCCGTCAAAGGCCGCGAACGCCCCGTCCACGTCTACGTGGTCAAGGGTTGGAAAACAGGACCCAACGGCGCGTCACCGCCGTGAGATTGAGCATCGGTCTTATCCATTTCGCCGCGATTTGCCAGCGGGAGGCTCCATCCGCTATCTGTCGGCGCATCAAATGATGATTGGTGTGATGCGGCCCCTTTCGCTTCATCACCTCGGGCTTTCGTTGCCGCCGTATAGGGATCATTTCAAGAGCTGCTGCGCTTGAATCAGAAGTTCCCTGAATTGGCGCAAAGACCCCGGTGTGGTTTCCATTCGCGTCTCGCTGTTCAGGTAAATCCAGCAACCACAGCAGCCCGCGTTCTGGGGGTCGAGGCCGAAGTCGGGATTGTCGGAACAGCCGATGGAGAAACCGGACTGTGTGGCGAAACTCGCACGGAAATGCCGTAGTGGAGGCTTGCCTTCGTGGATCTTCTCAATGCGATCAATGGCATCGACTATCCTGGATGCGTCCGACCGAGATAGGAACACCGAAACTCCGCCGCCCCGTGCCCAAAGCAACACTCCCGACTCTACGCCGGGAAGTTCGGGCGATGTGAAGCGGGCCGCATCGACGCGAATGACCTCAGTGGAAAGGGAGAAACCAAGACCTGTCGGTGGTTGATTGGTGAATTCTCCGGCTGTCGCTGAATACCTGATAACAACCACATCCGGGTGGCCCCGCGGTGATGGGCCAATATCTGCCTTCTCACCGTCTGCGACTGAAGACCAGATCACGGGGCATGTAACCAATGACGCTACAATGATTTTAAAGCATGTGTGTGGCATACCGTCCTCCGCAGGTTGGCATCCTCACCATCGTTAGTCGGTCGTGGCACAACAACCGTATGCTTGGCCGCGCGCGTCACGGCATCGCAGGCCTGCTCAAACGTGGAGATGGAACCCCCCTCCCGCTACCCTGCTTCAAGATTCCTTGTGGGCGTCAAAATCGGATTTGCAGCGTGAGGTTCGGACCGGCGTTGAGGACCTTGTACGAGAACGTGTTGAGGCTTGAATTGTTGTTGGCGAACAACGCGCTGGCATTCACCGACGCATACTGGTTGAAGCGGTAGACGAGCGTTGCCGAAACGGTCTCGACGAGATCCGTGCGGTCGAAGTTGAGGTACTCCTCGTACTGCGCCTCGACCTGGACCTGAAGGTAGAGTTTCCGCATCAGTTCCGTGTTGGCCCCGAGAAACAGCGTGTTGTCGGCGCGGCTGAGGATCGAGGGGTAGCACACGCGCCAGTCGAGTTGATAACCGTAGAACGGCGCGATCTGCTTGGTCACCCCCGGCAACAACGTCAACTTCGCGTTAAAATCGCACCGCAACCCGAGGCGGGCATCGACCATCCCGAAGAACAAGTTGTCGCTGTCCGTCAGAGTCAGCCGCTCGTAGGACCCGTCGCCGTACAGCGTCCAGGTCGACACGGTGCGTTCCTCGTGGTACGGAATCGGCGGCTTCACCAGCGTGTAGGCCAGATCGATCCCCCCCTGATCGCCATCGAAATCGAACCCGCCGTTCGAATCGTAGCGGTCGATGTAGTGCTGGACGTAGATCGTGGTCTTGAGTTTGTCGAAAAGATCCGGCGAGTACGACGCCCCGAACACCTGGTCGAGCACCATGTCGCTCTGCGGCTTGTGGTAGGTCAACAGAACGTTCGAGTCATACAAATACGATGTGTCGCTATAGACCTGAAACGGCGTGGGCCGCAATCGCAGTAGTGGATGCAACGGCCCCAGCTCGTCACGATACTCCGACTCGGCCGGTTGCGTCTGTGCGGACGGCGTCGGCCCCAGATAGCCGAACTGGCGCTGGTCGATCAGGAACTGCTCCGGCTCCTGGGCGTACGCCGAGGCCGCCGCCAGCAGGATCGAACACCAGAGAATTTTCACACCGCTCGTCCGCGAGCCCATGGTTGTTCTCTCGTCAGCTCCTCATCTGTTTCTGGCCGTGGTCGGGCTTGTCTGGTTGCATCCGCAGACGTCGTTGAACTCCTGCAGGAGCAAGCCGCCCCGCGATCCCGAGTCGTTGTACGGCGGCGTGTTCATCCCCGGCAGGAGAGGCACGGGAAATTGCGGGGACGTGGTTCCTTGCTGCGTGCCGCGGCCCGTCCAGTAGTACGAGGCGTGGACCATCCGCCCCTTCTGCAACAGCCGGAATTGCTTCTCGATGACGGCGTTGATGTCGTCCAACCCCGGCCATATGCGATGGAACGTGGTGAAAATCGTCGCGTTCTGCGTGAGGGCCTTGACGTCGAAATCAAACGGCGGGCTCAGCCGGAATGCGCCCTCCCGCTGAAAAACCCCCTGGCCTTCGCGCAACGCCACGTTGTCGCTCCCGTCCGGCAGCCACACCCGGGCCCGAGACCCTTCCACCAACAAAAACTTGGTCCAATGCTGCGTCTGGTCCCCTGCCGGACGATCGATCTCCTCGACCACCACCGTGCATCCTTCCACTGCGCCCACCACCGCATGCGACACGACCCGCAGCCCGCCCATGCCTTTCGGGATGAAGAACACGCTCAGCCCGTTGTGCGTCTGCACCTCGCGCGCCTCGGGGGAAAACGTGAAGGCGCTATGCGACCCCAGCCGCGTCAACGTCCCGTCGGGAAACTCCAACTCCGCCATCGAGCTGGCGCCCGTCTTCACCACGTCCTGGCCGCGGACGATTTCCTCCACCTTCGCCGCCCGCTCCGAGCCGTCGGCTGACTGGAACAGCACCTGGTTCTTGATCTCGGTGACCGTCGCGCTGTCCAGCGCCGTCGGCGAACCGTTCGCCGCGGACAGCAACGGAATTGTCACCAGGGCGCCAACCAAAAAAAATGAGCCTCGCCATCGATTCATCAGTGGGTCTCGAGTCCTCGACCCCGTTGCTAGTATAGCTCGGCTGCGGAGTCAACACTAAACCGCCCGGCTGCCGCCATCCGCCGCTCCCGGCCCGTCTCGAAAGAGCTCTGCTTACCTCAGCCCCTCTCGCCCCTCCACAACCCCTCCCCCGCCGACCCCGTGGTCGACTGCGGTAGCCTCCCCCTCAACCACCCCGCCCCTCTCTTCACCTGCCTCCACTTCCCTTCTACTGCCTTCTCTTACATCACACCCCCTCCTCATCCGAATCATAATAATACTTGACAAAAAATCCCCATCACACGCCGCCCCTCCCGCGCGTCCCGCTGAAGCTGCGCAGAGCGAAGACTGTGGCCCGAACATATTGAGGATGCCGAGGTCGTTCCAGAATTCAATGTCTAAACAGCATTAGAGTGGATCATCGCCAGAAGTTTTGAATTCGGGGCTACCAGAGAACCTTGACTGAAGCCAAGCGGTGATTTACTTTTATTTTCTGGGAGTTCAAACGGGAATGCATCTACCCGCTCAAATGTGTTGTTTGCAGCTGCGCCGCTTCTGGTTTCCGTTCGCAGCTTGATTGCGCGGTTTGGAAAACGCGGAACAGGGTTGAATGAAGGGGCGACTCACTGTTTTTTTCGCGGTAGTTGCGGCCGTTGTTTGCACTGTGTTGGCCAGTGCGCAGACGTACTATGTAGCCGGTGATTTTAATAGCTGGAACCCCGCCGGCAATGTCATGACGCAGATCACCGCGGGCGTTTGGCAGGCATCTTTCACCAATCTGAACGTCGGTCGTCACGAGTTTAAGATCACCACCGGCACTTGGGACACGAACTATCCGCCCTACAACTCCTGGCTGTATACGGATTCGTCCGGTAACGTAACCGTTACGTTCAAATCCAACACCGTTTCCGACGGTTGGTATGGGGCATTTGGGCGGATCGGGGTGAACGTCGATCCCGGCTCGTGGACCGCCGTGGGCAACTGGCAGGGGTGGAACACGACGAATCCCGCAACGGCGATGACTCCTCTTGGCGGAGGCGTGTACAAGCTTTCGACGAACTTGCCACCGGGTGCCTACCAGTACCAGGCCGTGATAACTGGCAGCGACGCCGGCACCAATCCGAACTGGAATGCAATCGGCGGCGACTTCCGCTCGGTCGGCGCTGTCTCACTGAACTTCACAAACGCAACCCCGCGCCCGGTCGCTTACGACTTCTATGTCAACGCTCTTGCCGGTGTGATCACGGTCAGCCGTTCTCCGCTCCCCTACACGTTCGTGACTGGCGCGGATATGTCATATCTGGCGTATCTCGAGTCGCAAGGTGTCGTCTACAAGGAGGGCGGTGTCGCCACTGATGCCCTGGCAATTCTTCGGCAGTCGGGCGTGATGTGCGTGCGATTGCGATTGTTCACCAGCAGCGCGGCCCAAGCCGCCGCTGATCCGTACGACTACGTCAACAACCTGACCTATACGATCCCGCTGGCCCAGCGCGTCAAGAATGCCGGATTGCAGTTCTGTCTGGATTTCCATTATTCCGACACCTGGGCGGACCCCGGTCACCAGGCCATACCGTCGGCTTGGACAAATCTGTCGTTCGCGGCACTCGTGCAACAGATGTTCAATTACAATAGCAACACCATTGCCGCATTTCGGGCGGCCGGCGCGATGCCGGATTATGCGCAGGTGGGCAACGAGATCAACAGCGGCATGTTGTGGCCCTACGGTGAGGTCGGCAGCCCCTCCAACAACTGGTCGCAACTGGCCCAGTTGATGAATGCGGCGATCGAGGGAATCCAAGCCGCCTCGGCCGGTACGTCGATGCCGAAGATCATCGTGCATCTCGGTAGTGGCGGGGACTGGGGCTCGACCGAGTGGTTCTTCGATAACCTGAATGCGCAAGGGGTCCCGTTCGACATCATTGGCCTGAGCTATTATTGGAACTGGGCGGGCACACTGGCAGACCTGAGCAACTGCCTCAACAACGCGGCGAACCGATACCAAAAGCCGGTCAGCGTGATGGAAACGGCGTTCCCCTGGAACAACTCCTATTTGCAGACGAACAACGTCAACGGCATCGTGCCCAGCGTGACCGGGCAGGTTCAGTATGTCGTTGCCCTGGCGCCGATTGTGATGGGAGTCAGTGGCGGGTACGGCGCCGGTGTCTTCTGGTGGGGGACTGAATACCAAAGCTACGAGACGTCGTGGTTTGATACCGGCGGAAATGTCCTTCCCGCCGCGGCTGAGTTCGGACAAATGAGTGCTCCTCTCAATCTGAACATCCGGTTGAACAGCACGAATGTGACACTGAGCTGGCTGCTGAGCGGAGCTGGACTATCACTCGTGATGACGACCAATCTAAGCCCGCCTGTGACCTGGTCGCCTGTGACCAATGCCGTCCAAAACACCGGCACCGTGTACTGGGTGACGATGCCGTTGGATTCCAGCCCGCAGCAGTTTTATCGTCTGCAATCGAACTGGTAACCTGGGTTGCACAGAAGTCGATTCGCATTGAGCTGCCACCACTTCCTAGCGTAAAGGGGTCGGTTCTTAGTATTGACACAGACGCGGCACTATTGACAGAATGGGGGTCACATCTCAACATTGATACATTTGGCGATGCGCTCTCCGCTGCTCCGGCGTCACATCCGATCCTCGTAACATCTCGCAGCTCAATTCCCTTTCCGCCCCGCGTGTCGCGCCGTAGTCTTAACGAAGACGGACGCCCCCTCTCAATTGCTTTGACTTGCCCGCCCGTCTATAGACAATTCCCGCCGTCTCCACGGGACACGCCGCCGCGCCGCCCGCCATCAGACCGGGAAGCGGACGCTCTTGTCTCCGGGGGCAGAAAACCGTGACCGCCAATGACACGCGCACGCAACTGGCTGACAATTGCCGCCCTGCTCCTTTCCGGAGAGCTGATGATGACGAACCCAGCAAAAGCTTCTAGCCGAATCAGCCTCGACCTCTCCGGATCGGGCTGGTCGCTCTGGCGGGATAAGGACGCATCGTGGAAAAACGATGTGCTGTTCGCGCCGCCGGTCGATCTCACCCAGGTGCCGCGCAATCCACCGACCCGCGGCTGGGAGCAGCTCTCCACGTCGAACGCCTTGCCCGTTTCCGTCCCCGGCACCGTCGAGGAGTATCTCGCGCGCGACCTCGATCCCAATGAGGCCGACGGGATGAAGCTGTATTCCAAACTCGAAGGCGTTAGCTGGTGGTTTCGCACCGTCCGCATCCCGCAATCCGCCGCGGGCCGGCGGTTGCTCCTGCATTTCGATTCCGTCAAATTGCGCGCCGAGGTCTACGTCAACCACACCCTCGTCGCCTACGACATGGTCGGCGACACGCCGTTCACCGCCGACATCACCGACACGGCGAAACCGGGCGAGGACTGCCAGCTCGCCGTGCGCATCACCAATCCCGGCGGCAACATGGGCTGGGAGGATTTCCTGCAGTTCAAATGGGGCGACTACAATGTGCCCTTCGGCCACGCGTTTGGCGGCATCACCGGCCGCGTGACCCTCGAGGCCGTCGACCCGGTCTACATCGAGAATGTCTACGTCCAAAACACCCCGGCGCTCCGCAAGGTCAATGTCATCGCCACCATCCGCAATGCGACAGCCACGCCGGTGACCCGCCGTGTCACGGTCCGCGTCACGGAAAAGCAGAATCACGTCGAACTCTTTCGCCGCGAACTCAAACGGGTTCAACTCGTCGCCGGCGCCAACACGGTGACGATGGAAGTCTCCGCGCCGGACGCGAAGCTGTGGGATTTGGACAATCCGAATCTGTACGATTGCGCCGTTCAACTCGCCGATGAACATGGTGCCGAGGACACAGCCATCCAGCCGTTCGGCTTCCGTTGGTTCGCGCCCGTGGGCCAGGGCACAAATGCCATGCTCCGCCTGAACGGCAAGCGCATCGTGCTCCGCACCGCCATCAGTTGGGGCTATTGGCCGATCAACGGCATCTCGCCCACGCCTGAGCTCGCGGAACGCCAGGTTCGCCTCGCCAAAACGCTCGGTCTGAACATGCTGAATTTCCATCGCTGCAACGGCAACCCCGCCGTGATGAACAAGGCCGATGAACTCGGCCTGCTCTACTTCGAAGAACCGGGCGGCTACGCCGGCGGCGGCAGGGAAGCCTTTGGCCAGGCGCTCGCCCGGGAAAAACTTCTGCGCACCGTCCGGCGCGACCGCAGCCATCCGTCCGTCGTCATCTTCAACATGATCAACGAGCAATGGGATGCCCACGGCGCGAATACGAACGAGGTCCTGCAGGCGACTTTCCGCGCCGATATCCAGGCGGCGCACCAGATCGACCCGAGCCGGACCATCACGTTTACCTCAGCCTGGGCGCGGAGCGGAGAGGATCCCTCGTTCGTGAAGATGCACATGCGTCCATTCGATGACGTTGTGCGTTTCGATGGCTGGTACGATTTTCATCGCGCGGGCGGCCCGGAAACGTGGCACGAATCCTTTTACTCCGGCCCCGACGACCATTACCTGCGGACGACCAACGCCCACGAGATCGTTTACTGGGGCGAAGAGGGCGCGATCTCGTCGCCGCCGCAACTGGGCCGGATCAAATCCGAATTGAGCCGGCTGCCCCGGCCGGGCTGGGACGGCGAAATCTATCGCGCCTGGTTCGACACGTTCGACCAGTTCCTGACCCGCAAGGATCTCCGTCGTTCGTTCCCGACCGTTGACGCCCTCTGCGCGGCGATGGGCGATGTGTCGCTGGAACATCAAGGCCGCAAAATCGAGGACCTGCGCATCTGCGATCTGAATGACGGCTACGCCGCCAACGGCTGGGAATCGATGCCGTTTGAAAATCATTCCGGCATCGTCGACGAATTCCGCCATCCCAAGGGCGACGCAAACCTCGTCGCTCGTTACAACCAGCCGCTCTACATCGCCGTGAAAGTCCGGCGCCAAATCTTCCAATTGCCGGATACGGCCGTGGTGGATTTCTACGCGATCAACGAGAAAAATCTGCGTGGGCCGTTCACGTTGAAGATTTTTGCCGCCGATTCGTCCGGCAAGGAGGTGTTCTCGGATCAAAGAGCTGTCACACTCGCCGGTGGCGACGTTTACGGCCAGTTGCTGGTCGAGGGCATCCGCGTGCCGATCGATGGCGCAACGGGAATGCTCGGGATTTCTGCCCGCTTGGTCGATCACAGCGGAGCAGAACGCGCGACGGGCCGCGATGAAGTGCTGGTGGTTGACTGGAAATCCGCAAAAAAACACGGCAACGGCGCAGTCTTCGAGGGTGGCCATGATGTCGGCGATTTTCTGAGTCATCAATTGCACGCAACGGCACCGGCCTTCGACGGCACGCAGACGAACCTCGATTGGCTCGTGATCGCCCGTCCGCCGCACGCGTTCCTGAAATCTGTCGAAGGTGATGAGTTCATCGATGCCGACGGACATCCCGGCGGATTCACGCGCACGATTTTCCGCGGCGATACCTTCCAAGAACCGCTGACCCGCAGCATGGACAAAGGGGTTCACCTCGAGGTGGACTACGGCGCCACACCCGACCCGGCCGTGACCGCGACGGAAGCCTACGGCGTTCGCTGGGAAGGCCAACTGGTGCCGCCGGTGGCCGGCCGATACGTGTTCCATCTGGAACGCGGCCACACCGACGATCGTTCGCGCCTGTTTGTGGACAGCCAATGCGTCATCAACACCTGGGAGGGAACCCAAACGCAGGCCTCGGCCACCATCGATTTGCCGGCCGCCAAACCCGTGCCGATCAAGGTCGAGTTCTGCAATTACCACGGCGGCGCCCGACTCAACCTCACGTGGCAGCCATCAAACCTGCTCTCGGTGGATCCGGCAACGGTTCTCAGCCGCGCTGCCAACGACGGCACGACGATCATTCTCGCCGATTATGCCGATGAATGGATGGATGCGCTGAAATCGGTCGCGGGCATCAAGTACAACGGGCGCTTCAACATCGGCGTCAACTGGCTCGGCGGACAGTTCTTCGTGAAGGCCCATCCGCTGTTCCAGGGCCTGCCGACGGATTGCGCGTTGAACTGGCCATACCAAGCGGTCGTGAGAAACGGCCGCAGCCGCTACGCGCTGTTGATGGACGGCGAGGAGCTGGTCGCCGGCGGGTATGAAACCATGGGCTGCAAGCTCGGGACGGCGGTCGGCATCGTGAATTGCGGCAAGGGAAAGATCGTTGTCTCCACGCTCGATATTTGCCCGCAACTGTCCAAACCGTCCGGCCCGGCCGATGTCGCCCGAAAACTCCTGGTCAATTACCTCGAATTCGCCGCCCCGAAGCCCCGGTGACGGGCCGCGAACCTCAGCGACCCAAATCGTAACACGAAACCTCTTGACCCAGTCCGTGCGCAGGAGTCGAATTGCGCCCGTAGTCCACCCCGTTTGGGGCCGCTCCCCGGCCTACACGCGCCCTGTCTGCGCGAATGTCACAACGATGGCACGGCTGGTTTTCCTCGCCGGCTCGTCCATCGGCCAGATCGCCGCTCGCGACAGCAGTTGGCCGAACTGGCTCGCAAAGCGAAACTGTCATGAATACAGGTCTGACCCTGACTACGATTTTTACACACCTTTTACTTAACATTTGCGCGGGCTGCCGTACACTCATCCCGTGACCAAGAGCGCATCCGGGAGGCCGCTATGAAACTGAGATCGCTGCTTCTGCCTTTCACGCTATTCGTCCTTCTGGCGTTATGCTCCGTTCCCGCCCGCTCCCAGACTGTGGTCACGTTTGACGATCTTGTCGTCCATCCCATCGACTTGTTTACGAACGTCCCGAATGTCTACCGGGGGCTTGGGTGGTCCAATTTCTTTGCCGAGGCACCGATACCGATGTGGACCAACGGCTACTTCTACGGAGTAGTTTCCCTAAGCAATGCGGTTGCCAACGGCGCCGGTCTGCCTGCGGAGATCGATGCGGTCGGCACCAACTTTAATTTCTTCAGCGCCTACCTGACCGGCGCATGGATGAGTAACCTCAACGTCCAAGTCGAGGGGTTTAGAGGCGGTGATTTAATCTACAACCTAACGGTCACCGCTGCCGCTACGAACGCAACCCTGTTCACGTTCGACTACGAGGACATTGACCGCCTCACGTTCAGTTCCTTCGGCGGCCAGAATGCCGGCTTCTCGCCTGGAGGGCCGGGCGAGCAGTTTGTCATGGACAATCTCCTGTTCGCGTTCGTTCCCGAGCCGTCGACGCTTTTGCTGGTCGCAACGGGCGCCGTTCCGCTGGCTGCCCTCCTGAGGCGCCGGCGGGGATAACACGGTGGCTTGCTATGAAGGCAAGATTACTCGCCTTGACGGTTCTGTCCATCGCATCGCTCATGTTCTACAGCACCTAAGCCAGTTTCGGTGATCTGGGTCGAAAGGGTCAAATCCCTAAACATCGTAACGGCCCGCAGACCCGAAATTCGTTTGACAATCCCTGGTGCATTTGTTACTGCCCGACGTTGACGCGCGCGGCGTTGGGAAGAAGCGACGAACCGGCTGGCTTTCGAGCCTCTGTCAATCGTCCGGCGCTTTTCCTGCCTCGCGACTCGTCTGGCAGTGCGCGGAGGCTGTTCCGTCGCGGTTCCACCCCGATGTGGGTGGCCTGTGACGGTGGTTCGGTTGTGCAGCGAATTTTGGAGAAGACTCGGCATTACGAAACGAAACGCCATGAAAACCCCCGGCCAACTCGCGTGCCGCCTCTGGCTGCTGGGCGCCGTTCTGGCCCTCCTCTGCACCGGGACGGACCGCTCGGGCGCGTTCGCGGCCTCCATCCTTACCGTGACCACCACCGGCTCGTCCGGCCCGGGGTCATTGGCTGAGGCCATTGCCGACGCCAACACCGACTCGCCGCCCGTCACCATCAATTTCGCCATCCCACCGTTCGACGGCACGATCAAGACCATCGCGCTTCAGTCGGAACTGCCGACCATCACCAACACCGTCGCGATAAACGGTTTCACCGAGTCTGGCTCCAGCCCCACGCCGACGAATAGCCCCGTGCTCTTGATCGCGCTGGATGGAACGCTCGTCGGCGGTGGCGCGGTTGCGACCGGCTTGCTTTTCACCGTCAGCGGATCGGTTCAGGGATTGATCGTCCAGAATTTCTCCGGCGCGGGCATTGCCATCGCGGATGGCGCAACTCTCACGCTGAACGTGATTTCCAACAACACGGCGACCGGGATCACCGTAGCCGGCGTTGGCAATTCGTGTGTCAACAACTTCTTCGTACAGAACAGTCTCGCCCTCCTGGTACTCGGTTCGAACAACACGTTCTCGGCCAACGTAATCACGAATAATACACTGGATGGCGTCAGTGTTGCGGGCGCCAACAACACGTTCTCGGGAAATCTGATATCGTCCAATGCCGACGAAGGAGCCGTGATCGGTGGCAACAACAACAACTTTTCCAACAACACCATCACAGGCAACGGCGACGACGGCGTGATCATCAATGGCGGCTCCAACAGCGTCGCCAGCAGCGTGATTTCATTAAACGTCAATGACGGCGTCCTTGCCGACGGCACGGGGGGCAACAGCCTCTCCAACGACACGCTGTCAGCCAATGCCGCTGGGGGCGTGATCCTCGCCGACGGCGCCGACACAATTGCCAGCAGCGTGATTTTGTCCAACGGCGGGGACGGCGTGCAGGTGTCGAGCACAGCCAACATCATTGGCGGACCCGCCGCGGGCGCTGGGAACGTCATTTCCGGCAACACGGGCAACGGCATCAATATCACCGGCGCCATCATCTCGGATTTCTCCACCCCGCCGCCGGATTCGAACGTCGTGCAGGGCAACTTCATCGGAACGGACCGGACCGGCACCAACAATCTCGGCAACAGCCTCTCCGGCGTCCTGATCGATGGCTCGTTCACGGAGGCGTTGGACAATGTGGTCGGTGGAACCTCGGCCGGGCAGGGCAACGTCATCGTCTTCAATGGCAGCAACGGCGTCACGGTGGCCAACAAAGCCATCGACAACGCGATCTTCGGGAATTCCATTTTCACCAACGCCGCTCTGGGCATTGAATTGGTCAGCGGCGGGAACAATTCCCCGAATCTCCCCGTGCTCACCGCCGCTCTCTGCTCCAACGCCGGCGTGCGGATCGAAGGCTCGATCACCGGCTACGCGCCCACCAACAGCGTCCACCTCGAGTTCTTCTCCAATTTCTCGTGCGATCGGTCCGGCTTCGGGCAGGGCGAGACGTTCCTCGGGTTCACGAACGTCGTCACCGACACAAACGGCGCGGCCACGTTCGCGGCGGCCCTCACCAACTTCGATCTGGTCGGCGACTTCGTCACCGCCACGGCCAGCGACAGCGCCTCCAATACGTCCGAGTTCTCCCAGTGCGCCCTCGTGACCGACACCCAACCACCGACCATCCTGCAGTGCGCTTCCCCGATCACCGTTTCGGCCGATTCCAATACTTGCGAGGCCGTCATGACGAACTTCACCGGCAACGTGGTGGCAACCGACAATTGTTCCCCCACCGCCGATCTGATTATCACGCAGTCGCCCACCAACGGCACCATTGTAACCGTGGGAACGAATACGGTGATCATCACCGTCACCGATCAAGCCGGCAATTCGACCATTTGCACGAGCAGTTTTATTGTGGTGGATCAAACGCCGCCGATCATCACCTGCCAGTCCGATATCACCAACACCGTGGATCTGGGCGAGTCGTCGGCGGTGGTCACATTCCCCACACCCGCGGCCACTGATAACTGCTCGGCATCCGTCACCGTCACCTGCGACCCCGCGTCGGGCTCGATCTTCCAGCTGGGCACGAGAACGGTGACCTGCACCGCCGTCGACGCCGCGAGCAACACTGCCACATGCACCTTCAATGTCGTCATCACGGGCCCGGAACAGGTCGTGATCGATATCGCCCCGGGCGTTTGCCCGAATATCCTGAACACGACCCAGGGAGGCATGCTCCAGGTCGCCGTCGTGGGTTCCTCATCCTTGAACGTCAGCAATATCATCCCGGCCAGCGTCACGTTGAACGGCGTGCTCGCGAACACCAATTCTTCCATTGCCGACGTGGCGGCCCCGTTCGTGTACACCGAGGGCTGCCCGAAGAGGCACCACGACGGAATCCCGGATTTGGTCGTCGAGTTCGATGTGACGGACCTTGTCAGCAGTTTGGGGAAAGTCAAAAACGGCGAGGTAAAAGTGCTGACTTTGGAGGGGGTCAAGAATATCATCGGTACACTCATCACGACGAATGACACCGAGATCATCACGAACTTTAACGCCGTCGTTGGCACGAGCACATTCGTGGGCCAGGACAAAATCAAGATCAGCACGAAGAAATGCCCGCTCCCCAAGGGGCTGAAGAATCCATTTTGATGTCTGACGTTTGATGTGCGCGGTCGAGAGGACGACTCGGTCGCGGCCCGAAAGGAGACGGTGTCGGTGACACACCAACGGTCTCGGAGATATGTGAGTCGCGGGACGATCCCGCGGGGCATTGCGTTTGTCGGCGCCCTGCTGCTGATCGCCGGGGGACCTGTTGTCGCGCGCGGGGCCGACCCGGCCACCGACCCCCACAGCGAATTGTTCGCCGAGAAACAGTACCCGAGCGCGATGGATTGCGCCAAATGCCATGAGCGCATCTATGAAGAGTGGCGTTCCTCGGCTCACGCGTACGCTTCTATTTCCCCGATGTTCAACAAGTTCGAGCAGCGCATCAACGAGCTCGCCTCGGGTACCGTCGGCGATTTTTGCATGCGCTGCCATTCCACCGTCAGCACCTCGATGGGCGAGAAACGGTACGTCCCGCTCTGGGACCGCACCGAGGTCGCCCGCGAAGGCGTGACCTGCATCACCTGCCACCGGATCGACGAGGAATACAACCGCGTGGACGGCGAACGGCGCGTCGTCCCCGGGTCGATTTACGCCGCCATGACCGGCAGCGGCAACGGCGCGAATCTGAAAGAGGTCATCGCCCACAAGGATCAGTACAAGGTCAAGACCGCGCCCGGCGGCGCCGGCCAGGATATCCACACCAACATTTTCCATTTCGCCCAGATCACCCGCTCGGACTTCTGCATCTCCTGTCATCAGGTCGCCGTCCAGCCCCAGATCAAACTCGAAGTGGTTTGGGAACAGTACCGCGCCTCACCCGCCGCCCAGAAGGGCATCCAGTGCCAGGATTGCCACATGGGCAAAGACCCCGGCCTCGCCAACGGTTACGACCTTGATCACGCCGCGGTCGTCAGCGGTCAGCCCATCGGCGCGAAGCGGACCCATCACGATCATTCGTTCCCGGGTCCCGGCTACGCCATCGCCCATCCCGGAATCTTCCCGCATCCGTCCAAGGATAATCTCGACCAAGCGAAGGCGTTCCGCATCCAGGATTGGATGGCCTTCAACTGGCTGCCCGGCTCCTACCGAATCCAGAACGATAATGGAACCTACACGAATGTGACCCTCGTGTGGGGCTCGGATGACTTTGAAGGCTACGTCTCCTCGGGCAAAATCAAGACCAACTGCATCTCGCCGTTGTGGATCGACAAGGACCGCAGCCAGGCCTACGACATCATCCAGAACAATCTCACCGCCATTCAGAAAAAACTCCGGCAACGCGACCAGATCATGGCCAATGGCTCCCGCCTCGACGGACCGTTCTTCCGCGAGAAACCGCGTCTCGGCCGCCCCCTGAAGTTCTACTACAAGGTCACCAACCTCAACCCGGGCCACAATTTCCCCTCCGGCTCGCTCGGCGCCCAGCCGGAAATCTGGCTCGATGTCGCCCTCATCAGCCCCGGCGGCACCAATATCTGGGAGTCCGGCTACGTCGATGATCACGGCGACTTCTGCGACCTGCATTCCGACTTCGTCCACAGCAACCAGATCGGCTACGACGAACAATTGTTCAACCTCCAATCCAAGTTTCTCACCACCGACGTGAAGGGCACCGATCGCGAAATGTACCTGCCGGTGAACATCGACTTCGATCAGTTGCCGTTCATCCGCCCCGGCGCCAACCCGGTCTCGGTCATGAACCACCCGCCGTTCATTCGCATGGAGCAGCGCAGCCTGCCCCCGCTCGGCAGCCGACTCGCCAGATACACCGTGCCCGGTGCCGTGATGCAGTCGCCGGGCCAATACAAGCTCGCCGTCCGCCTGCGCAGCCGTGCCGAGCCGATCTATTTCATGCGCTTTTGCCGGTCGACGCTGGAAATGCAGAGGCTGATGAACGAGCGAACGGCCAATATTCATCCCTACGCCGTGGAGTTTGACGTGGAATGACAATGCCAACACAACATCGGACATGGGAAACTGTCACGACAGGCAATGGCTGCAGGGAATTCATGCGGTTGACGATCCTGATTTGCCTGAGCGCGATCCTCGGCTGCATCGCGACGTTCGCTGACAACCAGCCCGTCCCCCAAATGTCGCCCGAGGCCGTGCCGCTCCCCACCTCCGGCGATATCAGCAACATGTTCCTGCCAGGTCCGTATTACGGGCCGGAGACATTCAATCCACAGGAGGCGACCGGCATCTACGGATACAAGTGGCCGATCATCACCCAACGGCCCTTGCTCGAACTCGGACGCGAGCTCTACGTGGAAGGCCCGTTCCAGGAAGCCCCGACCATCCTCGGCAAGAAGAACTTGATGTTTGCTGATTTGCAGGTCTTCGGTGATTGGCGCACCGCCGTCGGCGAGGACGACACCGGCGGCAAATACTTCGGCACAGCCGCCACCCGCGTCGATCTTGATATCGACCTGAAGTTGACCGCCACGGAACGGTTCCACGTCTTCCTCCGTCCCTTCGAGCGCAATGGCGAATTGACCCGCTGGGATTTCGACGGGAAGGACCAGGATTCACAGGGCATCTTCAATGCGAATCCGCTGGCCTATTTCTTCGAGGGCGACGCCGCCCGGATCGTCGCCGGTCTCACCGACCACGAAAACGGATTTGACCTGCCGTTCACCGTCGGATTGATCCCGCTGCTGTTCCAAAACGGGATCTGGGTCCAGGACGCGTTTCTCGGCGGCGCGTTCACCATCCCCGCCAAACACAGCACTTTCTTCGATATCAGCAATTTCGACATCACGTTCTTCGGCGGCGTCGATCAGGTCGATTCCCCGGCGATCATCAACGACAAGGGCCAGCCCGCCTTCCACAACGATCTGATCGGATTCAATGCGTTCATCGAAGCGCTCCAGGGCTACTTCGAGGTCGGCTACGGCTACACCAAGGGCGACGGCGGCCTGCACGACCTGTCCTATCACAATTTCGCCATCGCCTATTCGCGGCGCTACCGCGACTGGTGGTCGAACTCCCTGCGGTTCATCCTCAACGAGGGCCAGCACATCGGCGCGGGCGAGCAACCGACCGCCGAGGGCCAATTGCTCTTGATGGAAAACTCGCTCATTGGCGACAGCCCTTATTTCCTCCTCCCGTACCTGAATTTCTTCGCCGGGTTTGACCGGCCGCAGCCGCTGGCGCGCGGCCCGGGCACGGGCGGAGTCCTCGTCAATACCGGCATCCTGTTCGAGACCGACGGCCTCACCGGCCTGCCGACGCTCAATGCCACCGCCGCCAACCGCTACGGCGGCGCGTTCGGCGTCGAGCACATTTTCTTTCCGACGCTGCGGCCGGAGGACGTCGAGCGCCACTGGCGAAACCTCGTGGACATCGTGCATCGTCAGGACCAGCAGTTGCTTGGCCCCCCGGGCGAGCAGGTCGCCCTGCAGGTTGGCCAGGTCGTCCTCGAAACGGCCGTGGTCAAGGTGCGCGACAACACCGGCCCCAACCGGGACACCACCCTCGGCGACGAATTCGGCGTGGGCGCGCGCTTCCAGTACACGCTCTCCAACATGTGGATTCTCCGCGCCGACGTGATGCATGACTGGCGCGATTTCGCGAAGGATTCGTCGGGCGCGCGCCTGGAAGTCCGCATGAAATTCTGATACACTCCGGCCATGGGTCAGGTCGCCGCCACCACCGCCGCATTGGTTTGTTTTGCTGCCAGCCTCGTCTACGTCGTCGCGCTGATCCTCAGCCAGTTCCAACGTTCCCGGCTCGCCGCAAAATCGATCCTCGCCGAACAGGCGGTCTTGCGCGCGCGTCTCGATCTTCTCCTTGAGGAACGCAGGATCGTTCAGGAAACACGGGAACGGACCTGGAGCGGCCCCCGCAAATTCATTGTGAAACGCAAGGTCGCGGAGTGTCGCGATGTGTGCTCGTTCTATCTCGCCCCACACGATGGCAAGCCGCTTCCGCCATTCCACCCCGGCCAGTTCCTCACGTTCCAGCTCCGCATTCCCGGCCAGAATGCGCCCGTCGTCCGCTGTTACTCGTTGTCCGATGCGCCCGCGCCCGATTGCGATTACTACCGCGTCACCATCAAGAAGGTCCCGCCCCCGCCCGACAAACCCGGCATGCCGCCGGGCCTCGTCTCGACCTTTTTCCACGAACACGTCAACGAGGGCGATATCCTCGACGTCAAGGTGCCGAGCGGCCGATTCTATCTCGATATGACCGCGCGCACGCCGGCCGTCCTCATCGGCGGCGGCGTCGGCATCACGCCCGTGCTGAGCATGGTCAACGCGGTCGCCCAGAGCGGGTCGCGGCGCGAGACGTGGTTCTTCCTCGGCGTCCGCAACCGCAGCGAACATATCCAGAAAGCGCACCTCGAAGAAGTCGCCGCGAAACGCCCGAACGTCCACCTTCACGTTTGCTACAGCGATCCCGGCCCCGACGACAAGGCCGGGCGCGATTATCATCACGCCGAGCGCGTAAGCGTGAAGTTGCTCAAACAGTTGTTGCCATCCAACATGTACGATTTCTACATCTGCGGCCCGCCGCCGATGATGACTTCCCTGACCCAGGGGCTCAAAGAATGGGGCGTGCCCGATGACAACGTCCATTTCGAGGCGTTCGGGCCGGCCACCGTCAAGGCCGTCGCGCCCGCCGCCGCGCCGTCCGCCGTTGCCGCCACCGCGCAAGCATTCCAGATCAGTTTCACCCGCTCGGGCAGGGCGTTCGCTTGGGACCAGAAGATGCAGTCGTTGCTGGATTTCGCCGCCGCCCACGGCGTAACGATCGATTCCGGGTGCCGACGCGGTGCCTGTGGCACCTGCAAGATCGCCGTCCGCGACGGCAAATTTGCCTACCTCAGTCCGCCCGATTATGCCTGCGAAGCCGGCTCCTGCCTCACCTGCTGCGCCGTCCCCACTGCCGACCTCACCCTGGATGCGTAGAGGCGACCAGTAGGAACGCGCTGCCGCGTCCCCTGCTCATCGGATTGTCCCTGACCCTGCAGTCAAATCTGGCTTGCTAATGTTCGTGAAGGAAGCAGAATCTTGTGGGGAAAGGATACGCTCGTAGAGGAACTCTAATGCCACCAAACCCGCTGCAGCCTGCCTCAACTGCTAACAGCTAGCCTAATATGAGCACACCGCGATTTCATACTCTCGGCAAACCAAGTGGAGATTTTTACGCGGTCGCGTATGTCCCCGGCACCTACACTCCGCGGTCTGGCCAGCCGCATACGGAAGCGTTCTACGTGCTGAATCTCTCACTATCGCATGGTTTCACAAGGTTCAGCCACTTGACCGAGTCCATTGACGGGTGCTTTCTGGCGTATAGTCGAGGTGAAGACAAGCTGGACACGATAGAACACGCCGTACTCGACGCTTGGCATAAAGAGCACGTGCCACCTTACGCTTGGCATCTGTTTCCTGTCGACGCAGTTGAAGAAGACAAGTTTCGCGGCGATGCCGTACTGAAATCAGAATACCAATTAGCTCAGCGCCGGCTCGGACGTATCTTATGGCGGGCGCGAGTTTCTGCCCGGAGCTCGGTTAAGCCACTGTTCGGTTTCAACGAGACGTCCGCTTTGGAGCTGCTCGCCGACCGAAAGGTCGATGATTTAATCCTAAAAATGGTACTTGGTGATCAAGTCGCTGGTGAATAGAGGCAATCCGACAAATGCCATCTGAGGCTTTAGTAAGAAGGGTCGAATCAGAGATTCGCCGTTTCTTCGTTGTTTCAGACGAGGAAGCCCACGGAGAGGCTTGGCTGTTGGCGGCCCCTGCCGAGGGCTGGGGCAGCTTGGAGCATGCGCTGACTCTGGATTGGACGCATTTGGTCAAGAAGGCCCTCGACGGCAGATTCGAATGGAAATCGGATCAGGAGCGAGAGGCATTTCACGCTGATCTGAAACGGAAGGACGATGAAAAAGAAACTCTCCTCAAGCTGATGGCAACCCGCCCGAAACCGCATCGGCCGGTTTGAGCAAACTCGGCCACGAACCTCTAGTACCTTCTCCCTCCCGACCCATTTGGACTGCCCCACTAACCGCATCGCCGAAAGCAAACTACCTTGTGCGCCCCAAACCGACCAGTTACATCCCCGCTTTCTTCAGTTCCCGTTCCGCCACGAGTTTCGGCTCGGTGTGGTAGCGGTGGCACAGAAGACAATCCTGCCGCACTTTCTGCGCGTTGTGGCAAGCGAGGCAGGTCTCGTTGTGGATGGGCTGGAAATCACCAGCCGCCTTCTTCGCCCCGCTGCCCATCGCGTGGCAGGTCTCGCACGATGCAAGAGCGATATGCCGATCGTGATTGAACACGGTAAGCGGACTGGCTGGTTCGTCAGGATAACTCCAGCCAACAACCGGAGATGGTCCATCGGCCGGCGCGATCGTGTGGCACTTCATGCATCGACCCGGTTTCGAGTCTCCGGGAGACGAGGGAGACAGGATCTCGTTCTGCAGTTTGGCGAACCGTTTGTCGCCCGCGCCACGAGCTTTCGCCGCAAATTCAATCCACGCCCTGGCAACGGGATCGCCATGGCCGACCGGCTTGTATGAAAGGTCCCAACTGTCCTGCGGCACTTCCCGCCAGTACCAGCCGCTAACCGCCGACTGGGCGTTCATGACAATCCCGGCTTCGACGGGCGAATTGGAGCTTCCGGTGTTCCACGCATTGGCGACCGGCGCGATCGACGCTGATTGCAGCCCGGCAAACAGCGGAGCCAATTGGTTCGGCGAGTGCACAAAGCCGCTGGTCATCACGAGATTGCTCAGCGCGCCCACGCCGCCGGTTTCCAGTTGCTGCATCAGCGTCGCGACGGCTTGCGTGCGCGTGGTGGGAGAGTCCCCGAGGTTCAGCACGCCCTCCATGAAACTCGTGAAATGATATCCGTCCGGGTCGCCGCGCAGCTCGGGAATCGGAATCGGCACGCTGAGCAACGCCAGGTCGTAGGCGTCGTCGCGGATCTGGTCGGCATGGCACGCGGCGCACGCCGTGTCGAACCCGGCCGTCCGCATCGACCGACCCGTCGCTGACGCAACCTGATGACAGGCGAGGCAACTGGTCGGTGCAAACGCCTTCTTCTGCGGATCCTGGAAGTGGTCGGCGTAATGTTTCGCGTGGTCGAACTTGATCGTGAGGCGCGCCGTTCGCGGATAATCGTCGCCGAACGCCGGATGTCCGTTGGAAAAACTGGTGAATCGGACGCGATGGCACGCGTTGCACGTGCGGTCCGTCACACGAAGGACCGGCTTCGTCCCGCCGCGGTGTTCGAGGTGACACGCTTCACAGGATACCTGACCAACCCCGTTGGTCTGTCCGAATGGCGCGTTGTGGGCCGTGGCGGCAACGAGTCGGCGTTGCTCATCCGGGTGCTGTCCTGAAGCCAACGTCGCGCTCCACTGCCCATTGAATCCATGGCACCCGGTGCACTTGGTGATGAATTCGTTTTCTCCATGAAACGCGACAAATTGTTTCATGTCGCCAATCCGTCCCGTGTGACAAGCCCGACATCTCTGGGCCGCGGTGAACATCGCGTGCACGGAGGAAATCGGCCCGTGGTCGTAGGGTTTCGCGCTGCCGTGAAACACCAACGCGAGAATCGCCGAAACCGTGACCACGATGGCCAGCACCGTGAATCGTCCCCGCCACAGCCGCAACGTCGGCTGCGGACAACACGGCGGATGCATTTGCGAACAGGTTCCGTCGGGCAGCGGACCGGGCCGGCATTTCCCGCCGAATTCCGCCGGCCGCGCACACTCGAAAACATACATGTTCTTCTCGCGATCGATGCACCGCCGCCGCGGAAGGCAGTCGACCACGCCGCCGCATTTTCCCCGGGGCGTCGGGCCCGCCGCGCACGATTTTCCCCAGAGGCACAATCGTCCGCAGCGATATTTCCCGTTGGGCCGTTCGTATCGAGGCGCGTTCACAGGACGTAGACGTACACGACGAGCGCGTGCCACAAGGCAAGGGCGATCATCGCCGCCGCCAGCGGCACGTGCGCCAGCAGCCAGCACTTGGTGATGGTTTGCGCGACAAAATGAAAATCCAGGTTGACCTTCTGCTCGGCCAACGCGGCGACCTTCCGCAAATACTCCTGCTCCCTGGCATCGAGCCGGCGGGTAATGCTCGCGCACTCGTTTCGCAGCCAGGCGCGGGCGGTTTCGCTGCCGACCGCGTGGCTCATGGCGAACCGGGGACGGCGGAAGAACCAGTCGAGGCTTTCCAGATACAGTTGGGCAAGGACGCCGCTGGCCGTGACGGTGGTGCATTCCGCCACGATGCCTTCCGCCTGTTCCCGCAACGAAGCCACTTCTTCGGGAATCCGTTCGAAGATCACCTCGACGCCCGACCGCGTGAGCGCCGGCGGATACAGCTTTTGCAGGGCCAGACCGACCAACCCGCTGACATTCACCGCGTAAAACAAACCGGCCAGGACACGCTCATAACCGCCCGCCGGCCAGAGTGTGCCCGTGTGCAACCAGAAAACGGCAAGGGTCGCGAACCCGCCGGCCACGTGGGCCTTCAGCCACCATGACGCCCGGCCGAGCGGCAAGATCGAAAGTTTCTTGCGCGTGTTGAAGACCGCCAGGGCGAGAATCACCACCAACAGACACCAGCCGGTTACTGTCGACGTGTTCTGGAGGTGACGACGGCGCGACCACAGGTCGAGCCACAGAATCGAGACCACGCCCACGGCAATCAGCGTGACCACCAGACTCGCGAACCAGCGCTGTTGGCGAAGTGGATTCACGGGCGTTCCGATTGAAACATCGCCGGGTTCAGAAAATCCGTTCGGGACAACGCATCGTGCGGACAGGCGCGAACGCAAGATGGTCCGCCCAGTTGCTCGGCACACAGGTCGCACTTCGTGGCCTTCAAGATCGGGCTGCGCGTGTCCGTATCGAGGACGGGAGCGCCGGCCACATCCCGAATCGGCACCATGAAAATGTTCTCGTACGGGCACGAGCTGGCGCAGGTGCCGCACCCGATGCACGTGAGATCGTTGATGACAACCACGCCGCCTTCGATGCTGCGGTGGATGGCGCCCGTGGGACAACCGATCAGGCACACCGGGTCGGCGCAGTGCATGCAGGCGTGCGCCACCATCCAGTGATCGAACGTCTTGCCGCTCCTCAGAAAACGCGGGTTGCCGTCGTGCGACGCGGCGCAGGCGCGGACGCAATCGTCGCAGCGGGTGCATCGGTTGAGATCGATGACCATTGCCCTGGTGCCGTTGATGAATCGCTCGTGCACCAGCCACTCCTGCAGCGCGTCATCGGACAGCGGACGCTGGAGATGGGCGGCGAGTTTCTTCTCGGGCGGTTTGATCCGGGGAAAAACGAACTTCTCCAACAACGCCGTGGGAACGCGTAACGCGTCCACGTAACCGACCGCCCGCAGCGAGGTCGCCAGCGGAATTCTGGTCTGCGTCCGCCACGCTTCGTACAATTCTTCGAGGCCGTGCGCATCGCCCGCCCCGAGATACGTGAGCGTCCGATGCCCATTTCCCAGTCTCGCCGTTACCCGGGCGAACCCGGCGCGCAGGAGCAACAGACCGTCGGCGTAATCGCCCTCCTCGACGATGGCCGGCTCCTGCAAATCGCTTCCTGTGGCCGAATCCCGCAACTGCATGTACGAGGCAAACCAGTCGAAGGTGCCATACGTCTCGAATAGTGTCGCATGGGCGATTTCTTGCAACTCGTTGTCGGCCAGATGTTTAAATATTGGCGTCGCTTGCAGATGGCTGTTGAGCGCGTTCTTGCGATAGGTGCCGTCGATGATCTCCTGCCATTGCGGCGAGTTGCGCCGCAGGTCACGCAGCCCCTGCCACCGAATCTCCAGCAATGTTGCTTCCGTGTCCGCGACGACCGTGGCAATCCGCGGAATCCGGCCCAGCGCCGCCAGTTCCCCAAATAACGCGCCTTCGTGCAACACGACACTCTTGTGCTGCTCGATCACCGCAGGAATGTCCTGTAAAAACACGGATCCCGTGCCCGCCTGCTCCGCCACGGTTGCCGTCACGGAGTTGTACGCGGTCGTGTCGCGCCTCTCGAAGCCGCGTCCCGTCCACAATTGGGCCAGCGCCCCCCACCACGTCTTCTTTCGCGCGGGCAGGCGCCCGAGCATTTCCGGCGGCAGATCGAAAACCACCCGGCAATCTCCCTGGAGAATCAAAAAGGCCGAGTTCCCGTAATCGCCCTGGCGGACGACGATGGCGCCGGGTCGGCGATGAAGCAGACGCGCGTCATTCCGGATCAGCCCGCGCAACGGGATGCCGCGTCGTTCCAGTGGTTCGGGATCGATCTGCGAGAACAACGGATGGCGAAGAACAGCGTCGACATCCGCCTCCGTCATCTCCTCGCCGAACGGGGTCGACCACCGTTGCGGCCGATCCATCAGGCTGATCCGAACTGATGTGGCTGACTCAGGCATTCATCCCCTGCGGCGTCGCTTTCGCGCGCCGAAACCGATGACGACCACATATCACGGGGCTGATGGCACCCCTCATTTGTACGTCGATGGGGCCGGCAAAAGGTCCTTTACCTTGTCGTAGAGGTCGCTCTTGGCGATGGCGGCTTCCAATTTCCGCGCGTTGTCCTCGCTCGGCGCGTCCAGCACCGCCTTGGCTTCGGGTACGCTGGAAGAAATGCGGCCCAGCGCCGCCTTGGCGTCGTCAATGCGTTTCTGCTGCGCGGCCTTGTATTTCGCATTGTCGGTCTTGTTCAACGCGCCGGTGGCCGAGACGAGCTTTGCCGCCTGGCCGATGATGTACCACTGGGCCAGTTCCGGGTTGGTCATCTGCTTGTTGACCGTGTTGTCCTTGGCGCAGGGAGCGCTCGGATAGAACCGGTGGCGCACCGTCCCCTGCGAGTATTGTACCAGTTCGTAATCGGCTTCGAGCGGATGGCCGGCATCGAGCATCTTCGCGATCACGTCGCCCGGCACGCTGTCCCGCGTCAGCCCGTGGCAGGACATGCAGTTGAACGCGATATCGACTTTCTCGCGCGGGTTGCGCCAGCCTTTGGCCATGGCGTTCTTGATTCGCTGCTCCCGGTGCTCGGGCGTTTCGCTCTCGCACTTTACATCCTGGCCGCCGTAATCGTTGTGGACATTGATCCAATCCGAGGCCGCGCCGTGGCAGCGTTCGCAGGACACGGCGGACTTCACCGTGGGCGGAGAACTGGCGTCAGCCTGCTCGGTCGTAAAATGGCATTGCTGGCATACCGTGTTCTTACGCATGATCGTCGGGCCGCCGACCGCCTTGATGATCGCCTGGTTCTTGTCGCGGCCGGCGATGTCGGCGTAGCCCTTGGCGTGTTTGGTGGCCTCCCAGACGGCGTACTCCTGGCTGTGGCAATCCTTGCACTTCTGCGAGCCGACGTAGTAACTACTGGATTGCGCCAGCGCGATGGGGCCAAGCCCCGTTAACGCGGCCAGCAGCAGCGCGTTTCGCCGCCATGTTGTGCGGATGGTGATGCGATTCATTGCCGAATCCTCCTATGCGTGGATGGTCTCACCGGCGCGGAAACTGGCTGCGGTGGCGACGAACTGAAATCGGAGAATTCGCCCGCGGCGGAGCGACAGAATACCACGCCGAAGGATGCTTTTCCGACCCGATTTATGGCTACCTGCTCGACACTCATGCCAGCTGCGCCTGTTGTTTGCCAAGCCGTGGTGACGGTACCGCACGAGGGATGCCGATGCAAGCGCGGAGTGCGACAATCGGCGAATCGACCCAACCCGCGCCGCGCGAGATGTCCTTTAGAGTCGGAACCACTGACGGAGGCGGGCCTGGAACCCGGCCGCGTATTCCTTTTCCGTGGCGACAGCCGCAGGACCGGGTTTGTCGGAGAGAATTCCTTCGTTTTTCATCCGCCGTTTGGCCATCAGTTCGCCGAGAGCGCCGGCCAGGACGGGCCGCGCCTTCAGGAGACGCCCGAACGCCTCGTGCCCGATCTCGACCACCTCGCAGTCGGTGGTCGCGACGACCGTTGCCGAGCGCTTCTCGCCTGTCAGCAGAGACATCTCGCCGAAACAATCGCCCACGCGCAGAGCGCCAATCGACACCGTCCTCCCATCGCGGCTGGCGGTAACGCCGGCCTCGCCGCGCACCATCAGAAACATCGACGCGCCGTCCGCGCCCTGTTCGATGAGCCGTTCCCCGTGAGAGTACATTTGCGCGGCGGCGGTTTCGGCCAGGCTATCGATTTCTCCTTCGTCGAGCCCCTGCAACAACTCTTGGGCGCGCAACACGTGGCGGATGGTGTCGATGTCGGACTTTTCGCCGTCGGGTTTCGGCGGTTCCATCTGCACGGTGCGGATCGGGAACGGAATCTTGATGTTGGCGCGTTGCAGCGCGTACCAGATGTTGGTGCGGACGGCATCGGTGATCTGGTTGTACACCGCGTGATTGTCGAGCCAGAAACGGACCTCGTAATCGATTCCGCTCTCGCCGAAATCCTTCAAGAAGACCTGCGGCGGCGGATCCGGCAGCACGCCGGCGGCTTGAGCGGCGGCGCGGGCGAGAACTTCTTTCACGCGGTTGGGGGGCACGCTGTAGTCCACCTGGACCGTGACCCGAAGGGCGTGGCGCGGCGTGGGGTAATGGAAATTGACGAGGGTCTGGCGGGCCAACTGGTTGTTGGGAATATCCAGGTAGATGTGATCGTTGGTGCGGAGCCGGGTCGAGCGCCAGTGGATCGCCATGACTTCGACATGACGATCGTCCACGAGCAGCCAGTCGCCGACATCGAATGGTTTCGCGATCTGGATGGCCAGTCCGGCAAAGATATTGCCGAGCAAATCCTGCATGGCGAATCCGATGACCGCCGCGGCAATGCCCGATCCGGCGAGCAGACCGGGAATGCGAACGCCGTAGCCGAAGTTGAGCACGGCCATCAGGACCATGAGAAAGAACACCAACGCCACGAAGTCTCGCACCACATTCGGCACCTGTACCTGGCGCTTTTCGCGGAAGTAGGATTCCCACACGAGCCGCTGCATCAGCGCGATCAGGAAAACCGCCGCCATCAACGCGACGGTGGCGGTCAACTCGTGCAGATAGGTAAACGCCGGAGTCCATATCAGGATCGCTCCGTAGATGGCAACGACGGCGCTGAAAACCTGGAACAACGACCCGAGCCGCATGCGGGCGGACTTCTTCAGCCACCGCCCCAACGCCAGCATCATCAGGTAGAAGACCAGCGCCGTGACCGGCAACGCTACCGCCAGACCACCAATCCACAGACTGCGATCCATGAAGGTCACATACTGTAGCACGATTCAACCGCGACCAACAAGTTTTCCTGAAGATGAGTGGCCCGCGGGGAAACCGCCTCGCGACTTGACGAGCGGGCCAATTCCGACGACAAATAGACTGTGACGTGGCAAGCGGTCGCATAACATTTTCCGTTTCACGGAGGCATTGGCCATGATGAATCTCGAATCCAGCGTGCAGGCATTTGTTCGCGAGGGGTTTGCCCACCAGTTCGGCAAACCCGCCATCACCGTCAAGGACGACCCCGAATGGCGCAAGGTGCGCGACGCCGGCACCCGACTGTGGCTCGACACGGGCGACATCGACGAGGCGGCCAAATTGTGGAATTCCTCGTTCGATGCGCTGACCACCAACAACACGCTCCTCAACAAGGAAATCCAAAAAGGCATCTACGACGATCTGGTCGCCAAGGCCGCCCGCGTGGTGTTGGATGCCGCGCCGAAAATCAGCCAGCAGGACCTCATTCTCGAAATCGCGTTCATCCTCAACGCCCACCACGCGTTGCGGCTCGTGGACAAGTTCGACGCTTACGTCAGCGTCGAGTTGCACACCGATCTGTCCGGCGATGTCGAGCGCACCGTCGCCTACGGGAAACGGTATTACGCCATTTGCCCGGAGCGGTTCATCGTGAAAGTCCCGCTCACGCCGGCCGGCTATCTTGGCGCCCGCAAACTTGCCGCCGCCGGTATCCCGCTCAATTTCACGCTCGGCTTCTCCGCCCGCCACAATTATGTCGCCGCGCTGCTGACCAAACCCAATTACGTGAATGTGTTCCTCGGCCGCCTCAACGCCGTGGTGGTCGACAACAAGCTCGGCGATGGCCGCAACGTCGGCGAAAAAGCCACGTTGGCCACCCAGCGCGAGTTGCTGGCCTTGCGCAAAGCCGGTCGCACGAAGACCAACCTCATCGCCGCCAGCATTCGCTCCGGGGAACAGATCGGCGCCCTGGCCGGCGTGGACGTGCATACCATGCCCACCAAGGCCGCCGCCGAATACCGCGCCAAGCCCCTGCCGAAAGTCACCTCGCAGGTCGCCAACGATCCCAGTGTACCGCTGGCACCCGGGGTCGCGTTTGCGCAGTTTGGCGGCGAAACACTATGGGACGTGCCTCAGAAATTCAAAGATGCGGTCGACAGCCTGCTTCGCCAGAACCTCGATGCGCTCAAACCGGACGACGTCCAATCGCATTTCGAGAAAGCGGGGTTTGCCGATTTCCTGCCGCGCTGGTCGGCTGCCGACATCCAGACCGCGACCAAGGACGGCAAAATCCCTGTGTATGCGACGTGGAAAGATCGCCTCGCCTCCGGCAAGGTCGGCCTCGACGCATTGATGAATCTCAGCGCGCTCTATTCATTCGCCACCGACCAGAAGGCCCTCGACGACCGCATCCGCTCCCTGCTCAAGAAGGCGAACATCCTGACCTGATGGCCTGGTAGCGCGGTCTTTTCGGTTTGACTCACCGGTTTGGTGCGTTACTCTCCTTGCGCCCCGTGAGAGGCGTGCTGCGGAGGAACGAAACAATGCCGAAACTTTCTATTGCGGATCTGAAAGACTTTCGCAACCAGCGCGTGCTGGTGCGCGTGGATTACAACGTGCCGCTGGATGAGAACGGCGCCATTACCGACGACAAACGCATCAAGGCGACCGTCCCGACCCTCGATTATCTCGTCAAGGGCGGCGCCAAGACCATCTTGTGCTCCCACCTCGGGCGCCCCAAAGGCAAGCGCGACCCGAAACAGAGTTTGCGGCCAGTAGCGCAACGCCTCGCGGAAATCCTCGGCCGGCCCGTGGCATTTGTCGACGACTGTATCGGCGAGAAGGTCGACAAAACCATCTCGATCATGCAGCCGGGCGATGTGATTTTGCTCGAAAACCTCCGCTTTTACGCCGAGGAGGAGAAGAACGACGCGGGTTTTGCCGCTAAACTCGCTAAAAACGCCGACCTATACGTGAACGATGCTTTCGGCACAGCCCATCGCGCCCATGCGTCGACGGAAGGCGCCGCGCAAATCATCAAGAAACGCGGCGGGAAATGCGCCGCCGGGTTCCTGATGGAAAAAGAACTAAAATACCTGGGTGGGGCACTCAGTTCCCCAGCGCGGCCGTTCGTGTGTATCCTCGGCGGAGCCAAGGTGTCGGACAAAATCGCGGTGATCGAGAATCTGCTAACGCAAGCCGATGCCATCCTCATCGGCGGCGCGATGGCCTACACGTTTCTGAAGGCCCAGGGGTTCGGCGTGGGCAAATCGCTCGTGGAGAACGACAAGCTTGATTTGGCCAAGTCGTTGCTGGAGAAGGCGAAAGGGAAGAAGTTCTTGCTGCCGGGCGACCATCTGCAGGCCACCAAACCGGAAGCGGGTGCGACGACACGCATTACCGACGGCCCGAGTATCGAGGATGGCTGGTGCGGCGTCGATATCGGCCCCCAGACCATCACGCGATATAACAAAGAGATCGCTTCGGCCAAGACGATCGTCTGGAACGGACCGATGGGCATTTTCGAGATTCCCGAGTTCTCCAAGGGCACGTTCGAGGTCGCCAAGGCCGTCGCCGCCAACAAGAATGCCACCTCCATCATCGGCGGCGGCGATAGCGCCAAGGCGGTGAAGAAGGCTGGCGTGGACAAACAAGTCACGTTCGTCAGTACGGGCGGCGGGGCGTCGCTCGAATTCTTGGAAGGACAAGAGTTGCCGGGCGTCGCCGCGCTCAGCGACAAGTGAAATATGAATCCGAATCGCAAACCCATCATTGCCGGCAATTGGAAGATGTACAAGACTGCGGCGGAAGCCTTGGCCCTGGTTAGCACGCTGAACAAGGAGTTGGTCGGCGTAGGTGATTCGCGCGTCGAAGTGGTTGTCTGTCCGCCGTTTACCGCCTTGTACGCCGTATCCACCATGCTGCAAGGTTCGTCCGTGAAGCTCGGCGCGCAGAACATCCACTGGGAGAAAGAGGGGGCGTTTACTGGGGAAATCGCCGCCCCAATGTTGAAGGAGTCCGCCGTGCAATACGCGATCGTCGGCCATAGCGAGCGCCGCCAGTATTTCGGCGAATCGAACGAAGGTGTAAACAAGCGCGCTAAAGCGGCTCTGGCCAACGGGATACGACCGATCATTTGCGTTGGAGAAACCCTGGCCCAACGCGAAGCCGGCCATACGGAAGTCGTCGTTCGCGACCACGTCGCGGGCGCGCTTGCAGGTTTTACCAAAGATGCTATGCTCGAATCCGTCATCGCGTATGAGCCCGTATGGGCCATCGGGACCGGGAAGACCGCCACACCTGCGCAGGCGCAGGAAGTCCACGCGTTCGTCCGCGAATTGATCGCGGCCATGTTTGATTCATCGGTCGCCGAGAAAGTCCGCATTCAGTACGGCGGCAGCGTGAAACCGGCCAACGCGAAGGAGTTGCTCGGTCAGCCCGACATCGACGGAGCCCTGGTCGGCGGCGCGAGCCTGGAAGCGAAGGGGTTTGCCGATATTGTCAAGGCGGCGTTGTAACCAAGTGGTAGTGCAGAAGGAATTGAGGTATTGAAATGACTCTTCAAGGTTTTTTAATTGCGGTTCTGACGCTCGTCCACGTTGTCGTCGCGTTATTCGTGATTCTGTTGGTCTTGATGCAAAAATCCTCGGAGCAGGGCGTCGGCGCGGCGTTCGGCGGCGGTATGACCGAGACCGTGTTCGGCGCGGGCACGACGACCGCCCTGGTCCGCCTGACAATCTGGTGCGCCGGCTTGCTGCTGGTCACGACACTGAGCCTGGCGGTCTTGCATTCGCATCATGCCAAGACAGGTGGCTCCTTGATGCGCCGCTCCCTGGCAACAATGCCCGTGGCGCCGTCCGCTCCAGCATCGGCGCAGCCGGCGTTCCCATTGCCCGTCTCGGCTCAATCGCCGACACCGGGCGCTTCCGGCGCGACCGCACCGGCCCCGTCAGTTCCCGCATCATCCCCGGCACAGACACCGCCACCAGCCGCTCCGGCCCAGCAGCCGGCATCGCCGAAGACGCCTTAACCTTTCGCCAAACGGCACGATGCCTCCATCGCGATTGATTGTCCTCCTTATTTCGGGGGCGATCATCGCCGCAGCGATTTCCTGCAACTCGGGTTTCACGTCGGGTCCCGGCGGCGATACCAACACGCTGTACAGCATCGGCGGCGATTTCAAGGGGTTCGACCCGGTCGACACCGGCGACGTCGAAACCGAGCGGGAATTGTGTCACGTCTATGAAGGGCTGATGGAATATGCCTACCTGGACCGCCCCTATCACGTGGTCCCGCGCCTCGCCCAGGCCATGCCGGAAGTTTCGGCGGATGGACTCACCTACACTTTCAAGATAAAGCCCGGCGTTCATTTCACCGACGATCCGTGTTTTCCCGGCGGCAAGGGGCGCGAAGTTGTCGCCGATGACTTCGTCTATTCCTTCAAACGCGTTCTGGATCCGCGTCTCGAATCTCAAGGCGACTGGATTTTCGCCGGACATGTCCTCGGGGCCGATGACTGGGTGAAACAGATGGCCGCAACCAACGCCCCGGCCGCCGAGTCCACGACCCTGCCGGGATTTCAAGCGACCGACAAGCACACCCTCCAGATCCGGCTGGCCAAACCGTACCCGCAGTTGTTGTATGTCCTGACGATGGGCTATTCGTTCGTGATACCGCATGAGGCGGTCGAATCTTACGGGGAGCAATTTCGCCGTCATCCGGTCGGCACGGGACCATTTCGCCTGAAGAGCTGGCGACCGAACTATCGCATCGAGTTCGAGCGCAACCCAACGTTCAGCGGTCAGACCTATCCCGCCACGGGAGAACCGGCCGATCGCGCCGCGGGATTGCTCGACGACGCCGGCAAGCCCCTGCCCCTCGCCGATCGTATTGTCGAGTACGACATCCGCGAGTTCTACACCGTCTGGCAAATGTTTCTCGGTGGACGAATTATCAGCTCGGGGATCAACAAGGACTATTTTGAGAAAGCCATTACCCCCGATCTGGCGCTCTCGCCGGACCTGGCCAAACGGGGCATCCGCCTGTACAAGACACCCGAGCTTGGCACGGACTACATCGGGTTCAACATGCGAGACGCTGTCGTTGGCGCGTCGGCTGATCCCACCGTCAATGAACGCCACCGGAAACTGCGACAGGCGTTCGCCTGCGCCATCGACCTGAAGACATACGTCGAGGTCGTGTTCAACAACCGCTATATGCCGGCGGATTCGCTGATCCCGCCCGGCGTTGCCGGTCACACCGACAAACCGTACGCCTATCAGTACAATCTCGATCGCGCCAAACATTTGCTCGCGGAGGCGGGTTATCCCGACGGGCGCGATTCCCATGGAGACCAGTTGCGGCTGACGATCATTCTTCCCGGCGCCGGTAGCACCGACGTGAGACAAGAGGCGGATTTCTTCGAGGAACAGTTGCGCGCCATCGGTGTCGACCTAGCTGTTCAGCAGCTCAGTTTCGCGGAATATCTGCGCCGCGAGCACGACGGCGAAACGCAGGTGTTTTGGGGCGGGTGGATCATTGATTATCCCGATGCGCAGAATTTTCTCCAGCTTTTCTACGGCCCGAACAAATGTCCCGGCATCAATGCGACCAATTATCAGAACCCGGATTTTGATCGGCTGTACGAGCGAATCCTCACCATGCCGGATTCGGCCGAACGTACCGCCTTGTACGAGCAGATGGCCGACATGACGACGGCCGACTGCGTCTGGGCGCTGCTGGACTATCGCTTGGACTACGGCTTATTCCAGCCCTGGTTTCAGAATTACAAACCGCACGGGTTCCCGTACCCGAACGCGAAATTCTACAAGGTGCTGCCGCACTGACATTATGGCCGCCTACATCATACGCCGACTGCTCTCCGTCATCCCGATCACCATCGGCGTGATGTTCATCACGTTCTTTGTGTTCCGCGTCGTCGGGGGAAACCCGGCCTACCGCATCGCGGGCAAGAACGCCACTCCCGCCCGGATCGCGCAGATCAGTCACGAGCGCGGCTACGACAAGCCGCTCTTCTTGAATCTTCGCGAGTTCCCGAGCCATTTGTTGGACGCGCAATTCCCGACGCTGTGCGGGAATCTCCTGCGGTTCGATTTCGGCCAGTCGATCATCACCAGGGAACGGGTCGGCACGATGCTGCGGGAAGGCGTGGGACCGTCGCTCTGCGTGACCACTCCGCTGTTTGTGATCGAACTTGTGCTCGGGGTCGGCCTGGCGCTGTTGGCCGCGTATTATCGGAACACATGGATCGATCGCGGTCTGGTTCTGTTTTCCGTCATGGGAATGAGCGTCAGCACGCTCGTCTACATCATGCTCGCGCAGTATTGGCTGGCCAGTCAGTGGCGCCTGTTTCCTGTCTGGGGATTTGAAAGCCCGCGCTATCTCATCCTGCCGGTGCTCGTCGGCACCATCGCGGGGGTCGGCGGCGAACTCCGCTTCTACCGCACGGTCATGCTCGATGAGATGTACCAGGAATACGTCCGCACCGCGCGCGCCAAGGGGGTGTCGTCCCGCCGCATCCTGTTTCATCACGTCCTGCGCAATGCGCTCATCCCCATCCTGACCAATGTCATCGTCGCCATCCCATTTCTGTACACAGGCGCGTTGCTGTTGGAGAATTTCTTCGGCATCCCCGGCATCGGCCGCCTCACGGTCATGGCCCTGTTCAATTTCGATGACGATGTCGTGTTCGCCACCACGTTCATCGGCTCGGTCCTGTTCGTGTTGTTCAACGCTCTGACCGACATCGCCTACACCTGGGCCGACCCGAGGATTCGTCTCCGATGAGCGCGCTTCTCCAGGATGCGAAGGGGATTGACGAGACGCGGCCGCCCGAGGGCTTGTGGAGCATCGCTTGGCGGCAATTGCGCCGCAACCGCGTGGCCATGGTCTGTTTGGCAATCCTCTGCGCCTACACCGCGACCTGGCTCTACGCCGAGGGTGTGTATTGGACCGCCAAGATTCGCGGGATCGTTCCCGACTATAAAATCTCCCATTACGAAATCCGCAATGGGCCGCCCACCGCAGCGCACCCGCTCGGTACCAACTTCGCCGGGCGCGACAATCTCAAGCAGTTGATTCAGGGGGCGCGCATCGCGTTCGAGATCGGGCTGCTCACCTCGATCATCGTGATCCCGCTGGGATTCGTCATGGGGGCGTTGGCGGGCTATTTCGGCGGCAAACTGGATACGGCCATCGTCTATCTTTTCTCGGTGGTGGCGTCCGTGCCGGATATTCTGCTGATCATGTCGATCACCTACGTCACGCGCGCCGCCGTCGAACGTAGCACCGCCATGCAATCCGTGACGCGATACATCGATGCGGGACTGCTGTCGATCTGCGTCGGCATGGGGTTTACCGGTTGGGTCGGCCTGTGCCGGATCATCCGCGGCGAGTACCTGAAGCACCGCGAGCGACAATACGTCCTCGCCGCCCGCTCGCTCGGCGTGGGCCACGGCGCGATCATCTTCCGCCACATCATGCCGAATGTCGCCCATCTGATCATCATCAATTTCTCGTTGCGTTTTCCCGGCCTGATCCTCACCGAGGTCGTCCTCAGCTACCTGGGTCTCGGCATTGCCAGCGAACCGAGCTGGGGCACCATCATCAACGACGCCAAGCAACGTCTCTGGTTGGGCAACTGGTGGGAACTCGGCGGCGCCACCGTCGCGATGTTCTTCCTCGTGCTCGCGTTGAATCTCTTCGGCGACGCCCTGCGCGACGCTCTCGACCCCAAACTTCGTATTGCGGAGGCAAAGACGGGATGAAGAACGCCAACGTCTTCGTAGATGTCGACCTAACGCTTGTGGACCAAAATGGCAACCTGCTTGAAGGTGCAGCGGATTCCCTTCGAATCCTCAAAGACAAGGGTTGTCACCTGTATTTGTGGTCAACAGCCGGCACCAATTATGCCCGATCTGTTGCGGAGAGGCACAGACTCTCCGATCTCTTTGAGGGGTACGCTCCGAAACCAGACATCGTGATTGACGACATGCCCGCGAGCGCTCTCAATGTGATCGTATTCAACCCCCATGAAGAAGAGAGTTGGGCATCTATGGCAAATAGGATTATTGAACGACATATCGAATGAACGCCGAGAGTCCACTACTTGACGTCCGCGATCTTCGTGTTTCGTTCTTCACCGACGAAGGTGAAGTGCGCGCGGTGGATGGTGTGAGCTTTACGATTCAGCGCGGAGAAACGCTCGCGCTGGTCGGCGAGAGTGGTTGCGGGAAGAGCGTGACGGCGCTGTCGTTGGCGAAGCTCGTCGCCACGCCGCCGGGTGAATACAAGGGCGGCGAGATTCTCTTGGAAGGTCAGGATGTGCTCAAGATGGACAAGGAAACCTTGCGCTCGATTCGCGGCGCGAAGATTTCCTACATTTTCCAGGAACCGGCCACGTCGCTGAATCCTGTGTTTCGCATCGGCTATCAAATCAAGGAAGTGCTACAGTTGCATCGCCCCAAAGATGCCACCGACGCCGAGGTCGCGCGTCTGCTCAAGCTCGTGAACATTTCCGATCCCGAGCGTCGGATGCGAGATTATCCGCATCAACTCAGCGGCGGGATGCAGCAGCGCGTCATGATCGCCATGGCGCTGGCGTGCAATCCCGCGCTCCTCGTCGCCGATGAACCCACCACCGCGCTCGATGTGACCATTCAGGCGCAAATCCTCGATCTGCTCAAGGACCTCAAGAAGAAGATCGGCATGAGCATCCTGCTCATCACGCACAATCTCGGCATCGTCGGCGACATCGCCGACAACGTCGCGGTCATGTACGCGGGCCGCATTGTCGAGTACGCGCCGGCCGCCGCGCTGCTGCGGAAGCCGCTGCATCCGTACACGGTGGCGTTGATGCGTTCGATTCCGAAACTCGGCGCGCGCGCCGAGCGGCTCTACGCGATTCCCGGCACCGTGCCCAACGCGGCCCATCTGCCGGCCGGGTGCAAATTCGGAGCGCGATGCGACCGCGCCCAGAACGATTGCGCGCTCGATCCCGAACCGCCTCTGGCCGACGGAGGCGAGCCCACGCGCCAGGTCCGTTGCCCGTTTTGGGATAAGCCCGACTTGAAGAGAGCCATCTAATATGCGCGTCCGAACCATAAACCGCAGAAGGGCAGAGAACACGGACTCTCTGTGCCCTCTGTGTCTCTGTGGTGCAATATGAGTCTTGTAGAAATCACAGGCCTCAAAACGCATTTCCCGATTCGGGCCGGCGTGTTGCAGCGTCCTGTCGGTTGGGTGCGCGCCGTCGACGGCGTGAGCTTCGCCATCAACGAGGGCGAGACGGTCGGGCTCGTGGGCGAGAGCGGCTGCGGCAAGACCACGCTCGGGCGGACGATCCTGCGATTGATCGAGCCGACCGCCGGCGACATCCGCTTCGATGGAAGCGAAATCACGCAACTCGGTGGCGCCGACGTGAAGCCGTTTCGCCGCAAGGCGCAGATGATTTTTCAGGACCCGTATGGTTCGCTCAACCCGCGCATGACCGTCGGCGGCATCTTGACCGAGCCGTTGCGGATCCACAAATTGTGCGCGAACAGGCGCGAGGAACGCGACCGCGTGGCGGAATTGCTGCGCTCAGTCGGCCTAGCGCCCGATCACGCGCGGCGTTATCCGCATGAGTTCAGCGGCGGTCAACGTCAGCGGATCGGCATCGCGCGCGCGCTGGCCGTACAGCCCCGATTCATTGTGTGCGACGAACCCGTCAGCGCGCTGGACGTGAGCGTGCAGGCCCAGATCATCAATCTACTCCAGGAACTTCAGGAGAAACTGCATCTGACGTACTTGTTCATCGCCCACGATCTGGCGGTCGTCGAACACATCAGCAACCGCGTCCTCGTGATGTATTTCGGCAAGATCGTCGAGGAAGCCAGCGCCGCGGATATCTACAGCGATCCCATCCATCCCTACACGAAGGCGTTGTTGTCCGCCGTGCCGACCATTGACCCAGCGCAACGAACAGCCCGAATCATCTGGCCTCCCGAAGGCACCACTCCCGAACAAGCCCGCGCATCGCTGCAGGAGAAAAAGCTGACGCGCCGCGAAGCCCGCCCCAATCACTGGGTCCTCGAAGAAGTCGGCTAATAGGGGCGGTTCAAGTCCTGCAGGGACCCTCCGCTGAGAGTGTCGGCTGTCGAGACCCGCAATCACAGGTGGGCGTGGGTGCTTTTGTGCTTTCCTTGCGGTCCCATCAGAGGCTTAATAAGGTTCGTACACTTAACGGTTGTGTGAGACCGCTCGAACCTATGTTCGTCTATCGTCCACCAAAAGGGAGTTGTTGGGGTCACTCCATCGGCAAAGACCCAGTCAAGGCCAAGCTGAAGCTGGACGCATTTTTCGACGCCTACTTTGAGCGTGTAGAGTCGCAGGGTCCGACGACGTTGGTTTTGGCTTGGAAGAGCTCAGTTCTTCCGGAGGTTGAGTGGCCGGAGGCGTTCCTTGGGCCAGAGAAACAGAAGGTGCGGCAGTTCTTGTTCATGGTGATGGGTGACCGCGTTATGTTCCCGATGGGCATTGTGTTTCCGCTTTCGACTATTGAGCCAGCTTCATTTGAGTTTCTCGGACGATTCGGCGCTGACGCGCCATTCAAGATGAGTGCGAAGCATTTTCAGATTGGCATCGTCGGCAAGACCGGCAGCTTTGCGTGGAGGAAGCCGGACGCAGACATTGCTGCGAAACTGGAGCAGTTTATAGTTTGAGGTATAAAGCCGGAGCGGCCCAAGCGTGCTTGACTTGACCGCACGGTCTGCCTCAGCCGGGCTGGCCGGGAGCCCTTCGGTCGAAAACTGCGCGAGGTCGGGAGACCCTCGCGCAACAGGGTTTTGTTAGGCGCTCTAAACCACAATCCCGGCAGCCAACCGCCGCGCGGCGGATTCGAGAAGCGGCTCCGCCGACGCGATCGCTTCCTCCAATTTCATTCCCGGCGTCATCGTGGACATCGCCAAAGCGATTCCTTCGCGATGCCACACTTTGTCAGGAGTCGACACGCTGCCCGCCAGCACACCCACTTTGACGCCATGTTGAGATGCCAGCTTTGCCACGCCCGAAACAACTTTTCCGCGAAACGATTGCTCGTCAAACCGTCCCTCACCGGTGATGATCCAATCCGCATCGGCAAGCTCGGCTTTCAATCCGATCGCCTCGGCGACCGCTTCAACTCCGGGAATCAACTTCGCGTCCATGAACGCGAGTGCGCCGAATGCCAATCCGCCCGCCGCGCCCGCGCCGGGTACATCGGCGATATCCTTGCCCAGTTGTGACCTTACCAATTCTGCGAGATGACGCAATCCGGCGTCGAGCTGCTGAACCATCTCCGGCGTCGCACCTTTTTGCGGGCCGAAGACGCGCGCCGCGCCATGCTCGCCGCACAGCGGATTATCGACATCGCAGAGCACTTCGATGGCGGGCAGTTCAGGCCTGGATGGCGGGACAATTCGCGCAATCCTCTCGAGTTCTCCGCCCCCCAATCCGACCGGTTTCCCCCGCGCATCCAGAAACTGCCAACCCAGCGCCATCGCCGCCCCCACGCCGCCGTCCACGGTCGCGCTGCCGCCCACACCGACCAAAACTCGTTGCGCGCCGCGCCGCGCGGCATCGGCAATCAACTCGCCGGTGCCGAATGTTGTTGTCCGCAATGGATCACGCTCCTCGTGTTTCAAGAGCGCCAGCCCGCTCGCGCGCGCCATCTCGACCACGGCCATGCGCTCCCGCTCCAGCCATAGATAGGACGCATTGACGCGCATCTCGGGAAGCGGACCGACCACCTCGCGAGTGAGCCATTGTCCGCCCAGCGTCGCATGAAGCACTTCGGCGGTGCCGTCGCCGCCATCGGCCATGGGTTTCACCACGATATTCAGGTGGGGGTCAGCGGAACGGAGCGTGTCGCGAACGATGTTGCAGGCACGGGGCGCGGTGAGACTGCCTTTGAACTTGTCGAGCGCGACAACGATCTTCACGCCGGGAAGTATAGACCGCGCCCCGCCACGACGCACGCGAAGAAGTCGATCAGTGCACGTGACCGTGAATCTTGCACTTGCAGAGCTGGCGGTCTCTCCACAAACCGTAGGCTATGACCAGGGCACCGGCAACGAGCAGGGACGGCGTAACATACGGACCCAGATACATCCATCCGAAGCGGCCGATAACGTTTAACAGCAATCCGGCCATCACCAAGCGAAGCGGCGTCAGGTTGTGATGATGTCGCAGACCCAGCAAGCAACCGCCCAATCCAAAGACCGCGGCTACGCCGATGGTGACAACGTCCATCGCGCGGCCCCACCGAATCCATTTCATCATCAGTAGCACGGGAAAGAAAATCTGGGCGACGGGCACTACCGCGCAATGCACGGCGCAAATGGCGGACAGCCAGATCCCGAGCCGGTCCAACTTGGCGTGGGTGTGAACGGGCGCACCCTCGCACCCGAGCGCCTGCATCGGCGCGGGCGGGGACTCCGTGACCGGAACGAACACGTCTCTGGTCTCGAAGTTCATTGACCGTCGATTTTGTCCGGGGTCAGCACGTACAAGCTCACCGTGTACCCATCCTGTTTCGTCTCGCCCACGGCGAATTTCCCGCGCACACGAATCACGTCGTTGTAGAACTTGGTCGTCTGCCCGGGTGGCATCTTCACGACGACGACGTGATTGACCGCCGGCGGCTGGCCGTAACAGCAACCCCACAACGACGGCACGAGGATGAATTGCGTGATGTTCTTGACCTCGCTCAACGGCATCATGAAACCCACCATCTCGATGTCCTGTCCATTGAGCTTCTGGATGAACCCGGGAATCGGTGTCTTGCCCTCGATGTACGTCCAGCTCTTCAGCGTATCGAACTGCAATCGCGTGTACTTTGAATCCGACGGCTCGGCAGGAGCGGGAGTCGCGGCCGGGGTGCTGGCCATCGTGTTCTGCGCCATGGTCAACCTGGCCATCTTACGCTGTAACATCTGCTGCTGAACGAAACTCGCCAATCCCGGCAATAGCACGAGACCGAGCACGATCGCGCCCGTGCCGAATGTTTTCATCTGCTGTTTGCTGATGGCAATGGCCATATACCGATTTTCCTAACTGGTGGGTGCGAGGTTTTTCGCCACGTCTGTGCGATACGCGCCGAGTGCCGGCCCGAGCCCGCTCACCGCTCCCAATATAACAGCTACACCCAGAACATACCATTCCAGAGGCTGAATGTGAAATGCCGGAATGACGAATCCCGACGCCTTGTATAACGCCCCGTTGGCCATGGCGACGACCACATGCCCGCCGACCAGGCCTGCCGCCGCGCCAAACAAGCAGATGGTTACCGCTTCCAGTAGCACAATTGCGAAAATCGTCTCCCGTCTCGCGCCCAGCGCCCGCAGAATGGCGATTTCCCGCCTACGTTCGCTCATCGAGTTATAGATCGATACCGCGATGGCGACCCCGCCCACTACCAGAATGAGAATCGCCTGCGCCAGCAGCAGTTTATCGATATTGCCCACGATATCGAACAGCTTGCGGATTTCCGCCGCCGGGAATGCCGCCTGCGCGTCCTCCCGATCATTGATCTCGCGATACAGGCCGAAAGCCGTAATCGGACTGCGCAGCTTCAGGACAATCGACGAGACCTGTCCCGGGTCCGGATCGTTGTCCTTTTCCTCCGCGGCCGGTTTTTCTTCCTTTGCTTGTCCGCCCGGGGCTCGCAATTCATGCCCTTCGATATGGTAAAAGCTGTCGAGATTGATGTAGATCGCCCGATCGACCGCCGTATGCGTGGGCTGCAAGATGCCCACCACCGTCCACGGATTCTCGGTGTGCTCTTTCGCTTCCGCCGACGGCTGGACGCCATGCGCCGCGATAAACTTCTCGCCGTTGGTCAGACCTGTTTGCTCGGCCACTGTCGAGCCAATCACCGCTTCAAACGGGTGTTCCACGTGCTCGGGTTCGGGCGCTGGTTTGACCTCCTCGCCGCGCTCGCGGGCTTCGCGTTCCCGGGCCCGTTCCTCAGCCTCGCGAAACGCGCTCTTCAACGCGTCCTCGGAGAAGTTGAAGACGCGCCCCGACGCCAGTTCGGGTTTGCGTCCCGGCTCGAACTCGAAGTCCTTGAAGAAGGCGTCGGTCGTGCCCACGATCCGAAATCCCTTGTAGTTGTCGCCGACCGAGAACGGCACCGCGAGCTTGACGCGTTTGTCGTCGCGCAACTGCTCGAACAGTTTCCAGGAAATGTTGCCCGGCGAAATGTCCAGGTTGTAGACCGTATTGAGCACCAGTTGCAGTGGGCTGCCCTTGGCGCCCACGACCATCTCATAGCCGAGCGTGCCCTGCTCGAACCGCTGTTGCACGCCCTGTTTGATCAGCAGGATCGCCACGGCCAGCGCCACGCCCAGCATCACCGATGCGCCAGTCAACCACGTCGCCAGCGCGCGCTGCCGCATGTTCTTGATGACAATTTTTACCAGGTTCATTGCAAGTCCTCCAGGCGCACAACCTTCTCGAAACTGCTCATCACCTGCGGGTCGTGCGTGACCAGCAGGAGCGCATGGTTGCCTTCCGCGCAAATCCGCCGGAGCAATTCCAGCACGGCCGCGCCATTTTTCGAATCGAGGCTGCCCGTCGGTTCGTCGGCCAGGACCAGCGGCGGCGCGTTGACCAGCGCCCGCGCGATGGCCACGCGCTGTTGCTCACCGACCGATAGCGCCCGCGGCTTGTGATGGAGCCGATGCCCCAACCCGACGTTATTCAGCAATTGGGCGGCGCGATCCGTGCCGCCGTTGCCGCTGCCAAACATCTGGCCCAGCAGCACGTTTTCCAGGGCGGTGAACCCTTGAAGCAGGTTGAATGATTGGAATACATAGCCGATGTTGGCGGCGCGGAACCGGTCGCGCGCGGCCTCACTCAGTTGGGTCGGGTTGGTTCCGTTGACGAGGATTTCGCCCTCGTCCGGCAACAGGATGCCCGCGATCAGGTTCAGCAGCGTGCTCTTGCCCGAGCCGCTCTGGCCGACCAGGACGATCTGTTCGCTCGCGCCGAGGTCGAATTGGCGGAGGCGAATGACTTCCAGCGGATCCCCATCGATAGACGGGTACGACTTGCGCAGGTTGCGCAACTGCAAAATGGTTTTATTTCCGGCGTCAGACATGTGCGTTCCTTTATTGGTTCCTTCTGTGAAATGATTCCTCGCGGCCGATACGACCGGCGAGAAATCCCGTTAAAAAACCTACCCGCGAAGACTATGCCGGGGTGATGGGAGGTGCGCGGCTCGGACAGAAGAAAAACGACGGGGCGGAATATGAGTGAAAATCAAGAACTTCCAGTGGTCGTTCCAAGACAGGGCCGAAGAAGATCGGCGTCACGCAGGGGACATCGGTGACCGCGTTCATCTGCCACGCGCAGGCGGCACAATTATTGGCGCGGACGGGTCTAAGCTGCTCGGCATGTTGATGAACCACGCCGAAGTACAGCGTCATGTTCAGGAACAGACCGCAGAGCAGGGTTGACAGCCAGTATCTCATCAGCCAAGGACAAATCTGGCCTTCTCACGGCCAAATGTCAAGCAGCCCACGGCTTGAGAGCCGGTTTCCCATCGGTCATTTCGCGGGTGGCGGGTAGGAGATCGCCATGCGGCTGTAGATGGTGCTGCTGCCCCCGGGCCAGTATACGCCGGCTCCGCCAAACCGGTTGGGCGCGATGATCCCCTCAAGGGCGAGTGTTTCGTTATCCACGTCGTTGGACGCGGTGACGGAGAGCTTGGTCCCGGTGACCTTGAGCGTCATGTGGGTGGTCGTTTTGAACACACCGCTCAATACCTGATGGTCGTCAAGCGGTGATCCCGCGCCGTTTTCGATCTTGTAGAGTTGAAACATACATTTGTCGGCGGACTTGGTCGTTCTCCAAAACCGCAGCGCGTAGCCGTTCCGGGTGCGCGGGTCAAACTTGATGTACATGTCGGCGTGGAGATTGCGCGGACCGCTGTCGGCGGGCGAGCCCGGGACCGAAAATCCCTGGCCCGCCTTTTCCGACGCCATGGTCAGGTCGACTTGCATGTCACCGCAGTCCGCATCTTGCTGATAGAGAAGATAGGCCGCGGTGCTTGGCCGGATGCCGTAGCCATGCACCAGATTATCCCCGGTCACGATGGCCCAGGTCCCCAGAACCGTCCACAACCCGCTCACGTACGTGGCGTTGGTCTCCGTCACAAAATTCATGAAATTCGGCGAAACGGTGGTGGACGGGATGTCCGTTGCGGTGATGGGATTCGCGCTGACGGCCTGCACCTGCGGGCCGGGATCGCTTACGTTGTGCTTGGGCTGAACCGTCACCTTGAGATATTTGCCAATGTAGCCCGGCGTCAGCGGAAGCGCTTTCAGAGGCTGGTTTCCGCGGCTGACAGCAACCACTCTCGAATTGGTTCCTGCAGCGGTGTCGCAGATGGACCACGAAACGAGCGACTGGTCCTGCCTGCCTCCCAAATCGAGCGTGTAGTCCACCGTGGCGATTCCGTCGGCGGGTGGACGTATGACAGGCTTCGCGATCACCGCCGGCGGATCAATGTATTTGGGCTCCACGTAGACATGCGCGGTTACGTAAAGGCCGTTGGACGCGGCGGCGTTGATGGCGACCCATTCCGCCTGGCTGGTGGTATTTCGACCAGTGACCACGACGCTCGAGCCCGTCGTTCGGCTGAGGGAGACGAGATCGGACTTGGCGGACCAGGTGACAGTCTGGTCGGCGCGGGCGGGCGTGACCGTGGCGCCGATGGTTGCGCCGGATCCACCGGTGCGAATGGACGGCGCATCGCCTGTCAACGAGATGCGGAACGGCAGATCGCCCTGCCCCGCCGATTCATATTTGCCCCGCACGCCGGCCGGATCCCAGTCGTCGGCCGGGGCGTTGGGTGCGGCGCGGAGCAGATTCCACGGGTTGAAGGCCGGGAGTTCGCGGTCGGAGAGCTCCCGCGAGTACGTGAAGGCGGGGGGGCCAACGGTGGAATCGTAAATGACCGCGGGATGGCCGGCGGCGTCCCAGGTGTGATAGGTGAGGGAGAACTGACTCGGGCGGGGCGCAGCCACGCCGCGTACCCAGGCAACGTGAGCCTGGGGCGAATCGACCGGCACAACGCAGTTGATGAGGACGTCAGGCCGCCGCGCGCCGTTGAACTCGGCTTTATAAAACCGCATACCGCGGGTCGCTTCGAATCGGCAATCGAGGAAGACGATTCCCGATGCGGACATCACTCCGCTGCCTGTCGGGAAGACGAGCGTGCAGTTGTCCCAGACGCTGATCTGGCCTCCGCCCATCCAATCGTCCGTGCCTTCGATGTAGACGTTCTTGAAGTAGGAACGCGTGGTGCGCAGAAACATGGTGTCGAGCCGGCCGAGGAGCGCGACGTTCTCGTAGACGTGTTTGTCACCGGCCGCCTGGAGGGCCACGGCCTGTGTGATGACATCCGATCTTCTTGTGAGATTCTTGGTCGGATCGCCCGGATATTCGTAGTCGGTGTTGCAGTAGTTGATAAGGGTGAGGTTTTTCGCCGTGAACCCGGTGGCGTCTACATCGATCATGTAGCCATCGTCTTGAGCGCCCTGCATCAGGCCGCGATTGTCCGCAAGCACAACAGCGCGGCGGTTGTTGGTCAGTCCCAGCAGGGTGATGAAATCCTTCGTGATGCTCAGGCTGGGGCCGCGCGAGGCGGGGCCCGGAAGCTGGTAGACATTCGGTTTGATCCCGATGACAGTCGGGCGGGCTTCTGTTCCCTCGGGCGCGGCAGCATAGGCGGCCTGGAGCGTCCTGTATTTCCTGGCGGCCGGGTCGTCCTGGGACAGGTTGCCATCGACCAGGTAATCGTAGGTCAGCCTGGCGGGATCGATCGAGCTGACGATCGGCTCGGCATCGCCCTTGATGTTGTCCTGTGCCGCGGCGGGTCGGCTGCCGAGGGCGAAGATGCCGAAAGTCAGCAGCAGAGCTGATTTGAAGTTTCTTAACGGTGTGATCGACATTTGCCCACCGTCACAGGACCAATTCGGCGCGCACCATGGCTTCGCCGGCGGAATGCTTCAGCTTGAAGTGCAGCTTTTCGGAAACGGCCTGCATCGCCAGGTTTTCGGGAAGAATCTCCGCCGTGATGCGACGCAGCTTCTCTTCGCGCCCGATCTGCACCAGCCGACCCAACAACTCGGTGCCCAGCCCGCGACGCTGGAATTTGTCGGCAATGAGAATCGCGAAATGAGCCGTGTCCGTATGCGGTTCCCGGCTGAGCCGGCCAACGCCGAGGATCCGGCGGGGGGTCGTTTTCGTCTGCTTCTGTTCGGCCACCAGCGCCAACTCGCGATCGTAGTCGTTGAAACAGATGCGGGTCAGCCGCTCGTGCTCGACCCGCTGATTGAGCGCGATCATGTGGAAATAACGCATGTACACGCTCTCTTCCGACAGTGTGTGATGGAAATCGACCATCAACGGCTCGTCCTCGGGTCGGATGGGACGAATCGTGACTGCCGTCTTGTCTTTCAGCTTCGCCGGCCAAATGTATTGCGAGGGATACGGTCGAATCGCCAACTTCGGCAGTTCGTCCTCGGTCACACCCCGTTCCTGCAGGACGATGCGCGCGTCGAGCGCGACAATCCCTTCTGGCGATGCCAGCAGCGGGTTGATGTCGATTTCCTTGATCCAGCGCTGTTCGATTACCAACTGGCTGAACCGTGCCAGCAACTGTTCCAGTGCCGCCAAGTCGACCGGCGGGCGCCCGCGCACTCCCTTCAGCGCAGTAAAAATCCGCGTCCGTTCCATCAACCGCCGCGCTAGCGTCGCATTCAGCGGCGGCAACGCCAAGGACCGATCCTGGAACACTTCGACCAGTTGCCCGCCGGCGCCAAAGAGGAGCACGGGGCCGAATTGCGGGTCGATGCTGCTGCCGAGAATCAATTCGTAACCGTCGAGCTTGACCATCGGTTGCACCGTCACGCCCAGAAACTGTTTCGCCGCCGCCTTCTCGGCGACCGACTTCTTGATTGATGCAAATGCTTTTCTCACGTCGCGAGCGTTGGTCAGATTCAGCTTTACGCCGCCGACATCGGTCTTGTGCGTGATCGTTTCGGAATGAAGCTTCAGCACGACCGGGTAGCCGATCTTCTCGGCTGCCCTGGCGGCTTCGGTTTCGGTTTTCGCCAGGCGTGTTTCGACCGTCGGAATCCCGTACGCAACCAGCAACTGTTTGGACTCGATTTCCGTCAGCAGCGCGCGGCCGGATTTGCGCGCCGCGCCGATGAGTTTTGTGGCGCGGCCGGTATCCGGCGCGTTCTCGTCGGCTCCTCGCGGCAGCGCCGGTGTCTCGTACAGCGCGCGCAACGCGTAGACGTGGCGGCACATGTAACCGAACATGCGCGCCGCGGTGTCGGGATAGGGAAATGTCGGGATTCCGGCTTGATTGAGGATTTCGATGCCGGCGGCGACGTCATCCGCTCCCATCCAACTGGCCAGCACCGGTTTCCCAAACGCTTTCGCGTACGGCTTCATTTGCTCCGCCGTCTGGGTCGCATCCGTCATCGCTTGCGGCGTCAGGATCACGAGCAGACCATCGGTGCCCGGGTCTTTCGCGGCGATGTCAATGGCTTTTGCGTAGCGGTCGGCGCCGGCGTCACCCAAAACATCGACCGGATTATTATGGCTCCACGCGGCGGGAAGGATCTGGTTCAACGCGTCCATCGCGTTCTTCGAGAGATCGGTCAGTTCGCCGCCGTTGGCCAGCAACGCGTCCGTCGCGAGCACGCCCGGGCCGCCGGCGTTGGTCACGATCGTCAGCCGCTGACCCTTCGGCCGCGGCTGCTTGGCAAGGATTTCCGCCATGTAGAAAACGTCGGCAATGGCGTTGACCCGTAACACGCCGCAGCGGCGGAACGCTGCTTCGAGAACCTCGTCGCTGCCGGTGAGTGAGCCCGTGTGCGACGCAGCAGCCTTCGCGGCGGCTTCGGAGCGGCCGGGTTTGATGACGATGATCGGTTTCGACAGCGCCACCTCGCGAGCGGCGGATAAAAAAGCCCGGGCGTCCCCGATCGTCTCCATGTAGATGACGATGCTGTGGGTCTGGGGATCGCTGCCAAGGTAATCGATGAGATCGCCCCAACCGACATCGAGCATGGAGCCGATGGAAATGAACGCGCTGAACCCGACCTTCTCCCGCAGGCTCCAGTCCAACACCGCCGCACAGAGCGCCCCGCTCTGGCTGATGAAACCCACGCTGCCCGTGTGCGCCACCCCGCCGGCAAACGTCGCATTCAGTCCCTGGGGCGGGCGCATCACGCCCAGGCAATTCGGCCCGATCACGCGCAAGCTGCCACGGCGCGCCTGTTCCAGGATCCGCCGCTCCAATTCGGCACCGGCTTCGCCCGTCTCCTTGAATCCCGCGGAAATAACGATGGCGGCTTTCACGCCGGCGTCGACGCATTCGCCGATGAGGCCGGGCACGGTTTGCGCCGGCGTGACGATGACGGCCAGATCGATGGGTTCGGGAACGTCCACAATCCGCGGATACGCGCGGATGCTCAGAACGCTGGGCCGATTCGGATTGACCGGGTAGACCGTCCCGCCAAACGGACTGGTGATGAGGTTCCGAACGACGGTCCGGCCCACCGTGCCCGTTTTTTCCGTGGCGCCGATCACCGCAATTGTTGCCGGCGAGAAGAACGGATCCAGCGATCGTCGCCCGTATCGATAGATGTCGTGAGCGGGCTCGGTCGTGGGTTTCACATCGCGTTTCATGGGACCTCGGCAGACTTCGGCACGATTACCCGCAGGGCGCGTGGCACAACCGAAAACGTCACCGGCGCATCGCCGGCGTCCTCGCCGTCCAGCTCAAATGCGGCCGGGCCAGCAGCGCGGCATGTGAGCGTCTCCGTCTGGAAGTATTCTACGCCCCCGAGATTGATGTGGGCAGCGCGGAGAATCCCCTGGGCGTAGCGCAGGACGTCCCAGTAGCCAACTCGTCGGAAGACGCAGACATCGAGCAGGCCATCGTCCATGCGCGCTCTGGGAAACAGCGCGAATCGCCCGCCATAGAACCGTCCATTGCCCACGAGCACGGCGACGCCGCTGCCGAGCGGGCCGCAGCCGTTGACCGATACCTCCACCGGCGGGTGCGGCGCCGAGAGAGTCTTGATCCCCGCCCACACGTAACTGAGTGGACCGATCTTTTTCTTCAGATCCCAACTGGCCGCGCGCACCGCATGGGCGTCAAAACCCACGCCCGCAAGTTGGATGAAATAACGCGTCGAACCACTGGCGTCAGCCCGCGCCAGGTCGATCGTGCGTGTGTGGGCGGCGAGGATGGTTTCCCAGGCCGCATCCAGCTTGCCCGAAATGCAGAGTTCCTTTGCGAAAACGTTGACCGTTCCCAGGGGCAACACCGCGAGGGCCACGCCGGACGTGCCAATACCGTTGACGACCTCGTTGATGGTGCCGTCGCCGCCCGCCGCGACGATCGTCTCGTATCCCCGGGCGACGGCCTGGCCCGCCAGCGATTTCGCTTCACCGGCGCGCTGCGTCGGCGCCAATGTGACGGATGGACCGGCTTTCTCCTCCAGAAACCGCCGGGCGCGCCGGGATTTTTCGCCACGGGCCGCTGGATTGAAAATGACGAATATCTTGTCCATCGTCGAACGCCGCGCATATTGTAGGCTAGAAACTTGTACATGCAAATGCGAACTCGTGGAGGTGGATCGTGAAGGTGGTCAAAATAATCGCGATCATCATCGGGGTGTTGGTGGCGCTTGTCATCATCGTGACGGGCGCGGGTGTTTACCTAGCGAACCGCTACCTGCAGTCGCCGGCGTTCAAGGAACAGGCATTGCAGTCCGCGCGCACGGAATTGGGCACGGACGTGGCCATCGACAATCTGAAGCTGTCGATCTTTCGTGGCGTGGAACTCCGTGGCGTCACGATCGGCAATCCGCCCGGTTTTTCCGGGGACATGGTCACCGCCGACGCGTTCGTGCTGCATTACCGGCTCCTGCCATTGTTCCACCGGCGCGTGGAAATTGAAGAGCTGTCGCTCGACAAACCGGTCGTCACCCTCGCACGGAACAGCCAGGGCCAGTGGAATTATGAGAAGATTGGCGCGCCGGAAACCGAAGCAAAGACAAACGCGGCGGCGCCGGCGACGCCGTCAACGCGGGCCGGGCCGGCAACGGCGAAGGCGGAGACGTCCGCGCCGCTGGATGTGGTGCTTTCGAAACTCGCCATCACGCGCGGCGCGTTGTCGATGGTCGGCGAGAGCAACAAACCGATCGTGAAAGTGGACGGGGTCGAGTTCTCCAGTTCCGTGAGCCTCGCCGGCAACCGGCTCACCGGCACGGGCAAGGCGGGAATCGACAAGATCGATTTGTCCGGGAAATTGGTCGTACGGAAGGCCGGCACGCAGGTGACGATGGAGCCCGACCATGTAACGTTGTCCGGGTTGCGGGGTGAACTGGCCGGCGGGACGATTTCAGGGAACGTGTCCGTGAAGTACGCCACCGGGCTGCTGTACGCGGTGAGCGTGCAGTTGACCAACAGCGACGTGGCACAGTTGTTGCAGGACGCGGGCTCGAAACCGGCGGTCAGCGGGAAGTTGACCATCACAACGTCGCTGACCGGCACGGGCGGCGTGCCGACGATTGTCGGGAGCGGCCGCGTCGAAGTTGATAACGGCAAGCTGATGGAAATTCCGTTGTTGAACGCGCTGGCGACAGTGCTGCAGATCGACGCGCTCAATGACTTGAGTTTCAGCCAGTGTTTGCTGGAATATTCGCTCAGCAACAACGTGCTGCAGACACCGGTGATCCGCCTCACGTCGCCACAGGTACAGATCACCGGGAACGGGTCGGTCGCGCTCGATAAGAGCACCCTGAACCACAACATGCGGATTACGTTTGCCAGGGGCGTGTTCAGCACCTCGCTCGTACCGGGAATCCGCGAGTTGTTCGTCGAACAACCGGACGGGTCCCTGACGCTGGATTTCAAGGTCACCGGCCCCTACAACCGGCCCAAGACCGACATCGCCAAACGCCTCGGGCAAAACATCGGAAAACAATTATTGCAGAACGGCCTGCAGGAATTCTTGGGCAAGTAGAAAGTCGTTTTGCGGTCGGAATCCGGCCAACAGACGGACGGCAACTGGATGCAATGACCGCCGGGCCTGGAAACGGCCTTGCCCTTTTGCGTAGCCGGGATGATGCTTCTCTTCGTGCCAGTTCCTGAGACAACTTCTGCGGAAGCCCTGGAGCGCTATGTTGGTGGGAAACGCCTCGTCGCTGGTCGCGGCGAAGCGTGGCGCGACGTCAAAGCCTGGATCCTCGCCCTGCCGCCGAGCGTCGATACGTTCCAGCTTCCCTCCGTCAGCGAACCGTTCCTCGCCTGGACCATTTCGGGTGAGGTTGATTTTCAGGAGCGGGAAGGCAAGGGCCCCTGGATTACGCACCGGATTACGAAAGGGTCGTTCTTTCTCACGTCGGGAGGCGCGCCTTACGAGTGCCGCTGGAAAGCGCTGACCGCCGAGCCGTTTCAAGCCATGTCGGTGTTCATCGAGCTTCCGCTGCTTCAGTGCGCCATGGAAGAAGTCTTCGGAGCCGACGCGGCTTACGCCCGACTGCGGGATGCTTCGGCATTCACCGACGTTGCGTTGAATTCATGGATGGAGCGGTTACGCGATGAGTTGACGCGCCGAAAAGCGAGTCCGCTGTTTGTGCGAAGCGTCGGTCTAGCCATTGCGATCCATCTCGCCCGAAACTACGCCGAAACGGTCAAAGAGTTGGGGCGCGGGAGTCCGTCACTACCCGGCTACAAGCTCCGGCAAATCACGGACTGGATGGCTGAACACGTCGCCGAAGAGTTCAGTCTTGATCAACTCGCGACCCGGGTTGGGTTGAGCAAATTTCACTTTGATCGCCTCTTCAAGAGCGCCATGGGCGTGTCACCGTCGCGCCACCACATCAACTTGCGGATGGATGCCGCAAAACGATTGCTCCGCGAAACCAAGAAGAGCGTGGTGGAAATTGCCCTCGACGTCGGCTACACCAACCCGAGCCATTTCGCCCGCCTCTTCCGCCGCGAAACCGGCCTCTCCCCCAGCGACTACCGCCGCCAATGGTGAGCGCCGCCACGCGGCTGGTGGCGGCTGTATCTTAAACTTGCGCTTTTCGCGCAAGATCACAACAGGTCGAGCAAGATTGGGTGCGACAGCCAGACTCATGTGACGTAGATTCGCCGCGACGTTCAATCAAGAAAAGGAGTGCAACAATGCAAACGCGCAAGTTTGGAAAAAGTAATTTGGAAGTCTCGGCGGTCGGACTCGGCTGCATGGGGATGAGCTTTTCCTACGGCCCGCCCAAGGACAAGCAGGAGATGACCGCTCTGCTTCGTGCCGCCGTGGACCGCGGCGTCACGTTCTTCGATACCGCTGAAGTGTATGGCCCGTTCACCAACGAAGAGCTCGTCGGCGAAGCCCTTGCCCCGTTCCGCAAGCAGTTGGTGATCGCGACCAAATTCGGGTTCGACCTGAATCCGAATTTCGATCCCCGCGGGGTAAAAGGGTTGCCGGGCCTGAACAGCCGACCCGAGCACATCAAGCAGGCCGTCGAAGGCTCGCTCAAGCGGCTCAAGGTCGAGACCATCGACTTGCTCTATCAACATCGGGTTGACCCGAACGTGCCCATCGAAGACGTCGCGGGCGCGGTGAAGGAACTGATCCAGCAGGGCAAGGTCAAGCACTTCGGTCTTTCAGAAGCCGGTGTGCAGACGATCCGCCGGGCCCACGCCGTCCAGCGCGTGACCGCGTTGCAGAGCGAATACTCGCTGTGGACGAGAACCCCCGAGAAGGAGGTGATCCCGACCCTTGAGGAGCTTGGCATCGGCCTCGTTCCGTACAGTCCGCTGGGGAAGGGCTTTCTCACGGGGAAGATGGACGCGAACACCAAGTTCGACAGCTCCGACTTTCGCCACGTCCTCCCGCGATTCACGCCGGCGGCTCTCAAAGCGAATCAGGCCCTGATTCAACTGCTCGGTACGATCGCCGAACGCAAGAAGGCGACGCCGGCTCAGATCGCGCTCGCCTGGTTGCTCGCGCAGAAGCCATGGATTGTTCCAATCCCCGGCACCACCAAGCTGCATCGCCTGGAAGAAAACATCGGTGCTGTTGCGGTCGAGCTTACGCCGGGCGATCTTCGCGAAATCGAAAGCGCCGCCGCCCGCATCAAAGTGGAAGGAGCCCGGTACCCCGAAAATCTGGAGCGCATGACCGGTCGCTGAGCAGCTCGCAACCCATTGAGAGGATGCCAAAGATGACAACGCTCGCTGGATGGGAAAACTTCTACATGATCGTCGGCCCGTCAGCCGGCGCGTTGATCGGATTGCAGTTCGTCGTTCTTACCCTGATTGCCGAACGGCCGGTGCTGCGCGCAGCGGAGGCGAGCGCCGCGTTTTCGACGCCGAGCGTCGTTCATTTCGGAGTCGTGCTCTTGCTGTCGGCGATTGTGAGCGCTCCCTGGAACGAGATTACCGCCGTCGCCATCCTTTGGGGGTTGGTGGGGCTCGGCGGGACCGCGTACAGTGTGATCGTGGCTCGCCGTATGCGCGTGCAAACAGTCTACAAACCCGTGTTCGAAGACTGGCTGTTTCATGTTCTGCTTCCACTGGCGGCGTACGCAGTGCTGGGTGGATCGACCTTGGTGGTTTTCAGCCATTCGCGCCCGGCGCTGTTCGCCGTGGGCGCGGCGACGCTGCTGCTGCTCTTCATTGGCATTCACAATGCCTGGGACGCCGTCACGTATCACGTGTTCTTCCCAAAACCGGACCGGCGGGAGGTTGAGCGCCACGTCAAGTGAAAGGAGTAACATGCGAATCGGAATTCTGGGCTCGGGACTGATGGGCGGCAAACTTGGGACGATCTTTGCGCGAGCCGCACATGAAGTTGTATTCAGCTACGCGCGTAGCAAGGAGAAACTGCACAGGCTCGCGCGTGACGCCGGCAAGAACGCCCGGGCCGGCACGCCGCGCGAGGCCGCACAGGAAGCGGACGCCGTATTGCTGGCTGTGCACTGGTCGCGAATCGACGACGTGCTGGATCAGGCGGGCGACTTGTCTGGCAAAGTGATCGTGACATGCTCGCTGCCGATGGATGCTGACAACACAAAGCTCATCATCGCCCACAATTCGTCGGGAGCGGAAGAGCTTGCGAGGATGATTCCGAAGGCGCGGGTTGTCTGCGCGTTCAACACGGTGCCGAGCGAAGTGCTGTTCGGCGTGTTCGAGGCGCGACACAAAGATCCCAAGCCCAGCCTCGTGTACTGTGGCGACGATTCGCGTGGCAAAGCGATTGCCGCCGAACTGATCCGCGACGCAGGCTTTGATCCGGTGGACGTTGGACCATTGTGGACCGCCCGCTACACCGAGCCGTTCGCGCTGCTCGTCGCCGAACTCGCCTACGGAGGAGAAGGCGCTGAGCTGGCCTACCGGTTTGAGCGATTCAAATAAGAAGACGTTAAGCGAAGAGGTTCAGAAAATGGAAATCAAACGATGTGGTTCGCAGCCTTCCGGCAAAGGGCCGGCCGATTGGTTTACCGGCACGGTCCGTATCGATCCGTTGTTCAAAACCGACGCTCCAGCGCGTGTGGCCGGGGCGAACGTCACGTTCGAGCCTGGCGCGCGAACGGCGTGGCACACTCATCCGCTGGGTCAGACGCTGATCGTGACGGCCGGCTGCGGGCGCGCACAGCGCTGGGGAGCGCCAATTGAAGAGATTCGCCCCGGCGATGTCATCTGGTTTCCGCCGGGCGAGAAGCACTGGCATGGGGCTGCGCCGACCACAGCCATGACGCATATCGCCATTCAAGAAGCGCTCGACGGGAAGGTCGTCGACTGGATGGAAAAGGTCAGCGACGAACAATACCAAGCCTGATCGAGGAGAGACGGGCGAGAGCAGTCCTCCGTGCTTGCCGAGGTTCGCGCTGTCCGCATAGGATGAATGTGATATGCGCATCATTGCCGGTCTCGCCAAAGGAATGACACTGGCTGTGCCGCGGACGGGCGTGCGGCCGACGGCGGATCGAATTCGCGAGGCGGTATTTTCCAGCCTTGGCGAACGCGTTGTTGGCGCGCGTGTGCTGGACCTGTTTGCGGGGACGGGCGCGCTGGGATTGGAGGCGGCAAGCCGCGGCGCCGCGGCGGTGACCTTTGTCGAGCAGGCACGTACCGCTCTGGATTGCCTGGAGAAAAACATTCAGGCGTTCAAGCGGAATCGGGGCGTGAGTTGCTCGTTCACGGTCGTCCGCGCATCGGTTGCGTCGCAGCTTCGGAAGCTCGCGCCAGCTGGCGAGGACTTCTCGCTGGTTTTCGCCGATCCGCCGTATGGTGAGGCCGCGGCCGAATTGTTGCGGGACGCTAGTCTGCCCGAATTATTGGCGAAAGATGGGCTACTCGTACTCGAATCGGCAAAACGTGACAAGCTGCCAATCGCCCCGCCGTGGGAACGGGTGCGCGAAGCGGTCTACGGCGATACCCGGATTGACTTTTTGCGGATCGGAGCCGCGTCAACGAATGGCGGCGACCACGGCTGAAAACTTTTCGGCCAGTTCTTCGCTCAACATGCTGGCAACGAGCGGCAGACATTTCTCCACTTTCTTGACGGCGTCATGGGCTTCCTTGGATTTGCCCATCTCGGCGTAGGCGAGGCAGAGCCAGACCCATGGGGTCGCGTCGCCGGAGTTGATCGAGATCGCCTTCTGGTAACATTGCACTGCTTTGTCGTATTGCGCCTGGAGATGGTAGACGTTGCCGAGGTTGTTCCAGGCGACGACGAAGTTTGGTTTCAGCGCGATGGCCTTTTCGTACGCGTTGAGCGCGTCGTCGTACTTGCAGCGCGCGGCGTACGCATCGGCGAGGTTGCACCACGTCTGCGCGTCACCGGGCCGGGCGGTCAGAAGTTCGAAACAGGTCGAGATCAACTCGGTGTATTTGCCCTGTCGCTTGTAGGCCACGGACAATCGCGCGAGCGCCTGGGAATTGCCCGGGTGCTGCTTGATGATCTCCTGGCAGAACTCGATCAGGTCGAAATCGTCCTCCTGTTTTTCGTAGGCGGCATCGAGGCGCGACCATGCGCCCTCGTCGCCGGGATGAAGTCGGACGATCTCCTTGGAGAGCGTCAGCAAATCGATGGCCGAGGTCTCCTCCTTGCTGGCGAGTTGGAGGAACGTCCAAGCGTGCCGGTTACCCGGGTGGACGCGAATGATGTCCTCGCAGAATTGCAGAAAGCCCGCCGAATCGTTCTCCTGAGTGCAAATGGTGTAAAGCTTTGACCACGCTTTTGGCTGGTCTGGTTTACGTAAAATTGCCTGTTGATGCCTTTGTATCAACCACTTAGCGAGATGACGCTGCATAAATCTTGAACCTTGCGTGGTTCTTAATAGCAGCCTGTGGGCCACCCTTTTCGCGCCGGGGAAAACCCCGTATTGCGGGCGGCGGTCGCCTGAATCAGGCGGGTCACTCCACGATGCGCATCTGAACGGCGTCGACGTGCTTATCGCGGGCGAGTCAGCGACCTTTCAGCAGTTCCTGGAACGCGGGTGACAGGCGCAACTCGGTGAAGTCGGGCTCGGCCTTCGCGAGCGCCTTCAATTTCGGGTCGAGACAGAGCGCATTACGCAGCATCTCGATCGCCTCGCCCTCGCGGTGCTGCATCGCGCGATAGCAGGCCATGTTGTAATGCGCCAGCGCATTCCGCGGATTCGCCTCGAACGCGCGCTGCAGCGTGTCGACCGCCGCGTCGAGCGATTGCGTTCGGCGGCGGATGTAAGCGAGATTGATCCAGATCTCCGAGTCGCGCGGATTCAGTTCGGCAAGCTTGGCCACGAACGGCTCGGCCTCGGTCAATCGGTTGGCCTGCCACAGCGCGGCGGACTTGATGGCAATTGCCTGGGGGGCGTTTGGGGACTGCGCCAGCGCGAGATCGGCCTCGCGCACGGCGTCGTCGTACATCTTCAGATCCAGATAACCGGACGCGTACTCGATGTGTTTCTGAACTTCGGGCATCATGGCTCGAACTCCTCCAATAGTATCGCACCCACACAAAAATATAGCAAGCGCCGCCGCGTTTTGCCATGCTTGGCCACATGCTCTACAAGGCGTTGCTGCGCCCCTGGCTCTTTCAGGCCGATCCCGAAGCCGCCCACGAGCGCGCGCTGAACCTCGCCGCGTCCATGGGCCGCCGCCGCATCGCGCGCGATGCCATCGAAACCGTGTTCGCCCTCGAAGACCGCCGGCTCCGCCAAACCGTTTTTGGCATCGAGTTCCCCAACCCCGTCGGCTTGGCCGCGGGCTACGACAAAAATGCCGTCGGGCTGGATTTCTGGGCCGCGCTCGGTTTCGGCTTCGTGGAGATTGGCAGCGTGACCTTCGCCTCGCAGCCCGGCAACGAACCCCCGCGGGTTTTCCGCCAACCCAGAGAACGCGCGCTCGTCAATCGCATGGGATTCAACAACGATGGCGCGGAGTCGATCGCCGCGCGAGTCCCGCCGCGCCCCCACCGGATCCCGATCGCGGTCAACGTCGGCAAGAACCGCGATGTCGACCTGGCCCGCGCCGGCGAGAACTACGCCGCCACCATCGACGCGTTTCGCGATCGCGCCGATTTCTTCGTCATTAACGTCAGCTCGCCCAACACCCCTGGCCTGCGCAAGCTTCAGGACAAGGAGATGCTCGATGAGTTGCTGCGGATGGTTGTGGGCCGGGCGCCCCCACGCGGCGAGACAGGAACGCCCGCTGGGGGCAGCGGGCCTACAACAGCTCCTATCCTCCTCAAAATCGCTCCTGACTTGACGTTCGATCAAATCGATGACGCAGTTGGCCTGGTGGAAGCGCACAAACTCGCCGGCATCGTCGCCACCAATACGACGACCGATCACCCGACTCCGCCCGAAGGCGGCTTGAGCGGCGCTCCATTGCGGGCACGGGCGACCGAATGCATCCGCCACATCCGCCGCCAGACTCAAGGGCGCGTGCCGATCGTCGGCGTGGGCGGCATCTTCACCGCCGCGGACGCGTACGAAAAAATCCGCGCGGGCGCCTGCCTCGTCGAAATCTGGACGGGAATGATCTATGAGGGTCCTTTCATCGTGCGCAACATCAATCGCGGTCTCCTGCGATTGCTAGAACGCGACGGATTTGGCACCATCGCCGACGCCGTGGGAACGGAATGAACGAATCGCCCAAACTCTGGCCGCAGGCCTGGTCGCTGATTCGCGGACAACGGACAGCGGCGACCGTAGGCCTCGCGCTCACGCTGCTCAGTGTCGCGGCGAGCTTGTTGCTGCCGTTGCTGCTGCCGGGCATCGTCGTTGACAACGTCCTCGGCTCGAAACCGATGCCGGCCTGGCTCGCACCCTTCGCCAACGACAAACCGGCGGCGCTGCTGGTCGTCTGCCTCGCGTTGCTCATCATCAATTTCCTCCGCGGCGGCCTCAGCGCCTGGGGCACCACCTACCTCGTTCGCGCCGGCCTGCGCATGACGCAGGAACTGCGCTACCGCGTCTACGAACACCTGCAAAAACTCAGCCTCGTGTTCCACGACAGCCGCGCCGTCGGCGATTCGATCTACCGCGTCACGTGGGACACGTATTCGATCCAGACCATCTTCAACGGCGGCCTGATCCCGCTCGTTTCCGCCGCGGCCACGCTGTTCGGCATGATGATCGTCATGCTGCGCTTCGACGTCGCGCTGACGTTGCTCACGCTCGCCGTCGCGCCGGCGCTCGCGCTGACCATCAAGCACTACAATCGCCTCATCACCAACGTCTCGACCGAGTACTACAACCGCGAGAGCAAGGTCAGCGCCATGATCCAGGAATCGCTCTCGGCCATCCGCACCATCCAGGCGTTCGCCCGCGAGGACGAGGAGGTCCGCCGCTTCGGCGCCGGCGCCGCGCAGAGCGTGGACGCCAACGTGCGCATGACGAAGGTCCAGGTCATGTCGTCGTTCGTCGTCGGCCTCATCACCGCCGTCGGCACCGTGGCGATGATCTGGATCGGCGGCCAACGCGTGCTCGCGGGCCGGCTCAGCATCGGCGAGCTGCTCGTGTTCCTTACCTACGTCGGCATGCTCTACGGTCCCATGAGCACCATCACCGGCATCGCCACCGCCGTCCAGGGCGCGCTCACACCGTTCCGCCGCGTGATCGAGATCCTCGAAACCAACCCGACCATCCGCGACCTGCCCACCGCCCGCCCGCTCGCGCAATGCAACGGCGTCGTCCGCTTCGACAACGTCTGGTTCGGCTACGACCCCAATCGCCCCGTCCTCAAGGGCATCGATTTCGAGGCGCATCCGGGCCAAATGATCGCGCTGGTCGGCCCCAGCGGCGTCGGCAAATCGACCTTGCTCAGCCTGTTGCTCCGGTTCTACGATCCCCAGAAAGGCCGCGTGCTGGTCGACGACCATGACATCCGCGAGTTCCAGTACCGCACGCTCCGCCGCCAGATCAGCATCGTGCCCCAGGAACCCGTCCTGTTCTCGACCACCGTCCGCGACAACATCGCCTACGGCCGGCCCGAAGCTGCGCTGGGCGAAATCGTCGAGGCCGCCCGCGAAGCCGAGGCCGAAGATTTCATCCGCGAGATGCCACAAGGCTACGATACCCCCATCGGCGAACGCGGCGTCACGCTCTCGGGCGGACAACGCCAGCGCCTCGCCCTCGCCCGCGCGTTCCTCAAAAATTCCCCGATCCTCATCCTCGACGAACCGACTGCCGCCCTCGATTCCGAGACGGAAGCCGCCGTGCTCCGCTCCCTCGACCGCCTCCGCCAGGGCCGCACCGTGTTCGTCGTCGCGCATCGCCTCTCCACCGTCCGTCAGGCGGATCTGTTGCTCGTCATGCATGATGGCCAGATCGTCGAGCGCGGCAAACACGCCGAACTCATCGCCCGCGGCGGCCACTACGCCCGCGTCTGCGAACTCCAGTTCGGCACAACCACCTAGCCTCGTCCCGGCCTTTGGACTGCGGCGACTCGTCGCCGCTTTGCCGTGTCCGCTCTGTCGGCGTACGGCCTTGTAGCCGCGAAACTCTTTCGCGGGGGCTGCCGGCCGTCGGAGGGACGCGCTTCGCCGCGTCCGCTTCGCCGCCAACTGCCGTTTTTACGCCTTCACAACCCCTCCCACACCGCGTTTTACCCCCAAAACGAAGCCAAACGAAGCCAACGCGTTTTTCGCGTTTTCGTTCTCCACAACATCCTTCATCGCAGGCACATCCGTTCACGCCATCGCCTGAAAACCGTTGGCTTCGTTTCGCAGAAACATATATATAGCCCCCCTCCCTGTTTCGCCGACTCGTCCTCCGAAGCTTTAGCGAAGGAGGAAGCTTTACCCGCCTCTGGCGGGCTCACGCGAAGGCGGACCGCCCCCTTTCTCTTTCTCCTGCTCTTGTCAAAGAACCAAACAACGGCCCTAACTCGATCGCGACCCAAACGCAACCCGCTGCCGCCGTGGCCGCATTTGCGATGTCCGATCGCGACCCAGCTTAGCCCGGGGTAGAAATGAAAAAAAGCGACAGATGCCACCTGCCTGTGTCTCATTTTTCGGCGGAGAGGCCGTCGCCGCCCTTTTCCACCACAGTCAGTCATTCCGAGCTTGTCGAGGAATCTCTGTCGGCGCGTCCCGCTTGCCGTCGGTGCCTTGGTGGCGCAAGCGTCCCTGGCCCGCCCCGATCGGATCGGATCGGGGTTGCGGCTGTCTCCGTCGTGGCCGCGCCGCCTTCGTAGAACGGTGCGTCCCGCCCGCTCCGCCGTCTCCGTGACGCCAGATTTCGCGTCAACCGCGAACCGGGAACCCCGAACCATTCCGCTATTTCAAAGAGTCATCCAACCGTCTCGGCCATTCCCCCATCAGCCATCCGCCATCGACCATGTTCTTATTCCAACCCAACCCAAGCAGAAAATATCGCCAAACGATACCTTCCGTCTTGACAACCCCTCATCTTCCGGCCAGCGGGGTGTTGTGTGCGGGCGGTCCGCAACCCGTGGTTGACCGAACCGAGAGCCGGGGGTTACAATTCGCCCCGCTGACTTAACCCGTGAAACACAGTGCCCCGGAGGCGAGACAACGATGGCTAGAGCCGACCTTCTTCCCACGGCATTAAGAATAGACAAGGTAATAGACCGAATAGCTGAGGGGGACATCAAAATCCCCGCATTTCAGCGTGGCTTCATCTGGGATCAGGATCAAGTGGTCAAGCTCATTGATAGCGTCTACCACAACTACCCCATCGGAAGCATCCTGCTCTGGAACTCGCACGAGCGCCTTAAGTCGACACGCAACGTCGCGGGCTTCGAGATTCCTGATCGCGAAGTGACCTACCCGGTGAACTATGTTCTCGACGGCCAACAGAGACTTTCAACAATCTACGCTGTCTTCTGCAAGCTTCGGACTCCTGTCGCTACGGCTGGTCAATACGGCATAGATCACTCCATTTTTGACATTTCGTTCGACCTAGCCGACAGGCGTTTCCTGCCGTGCTCGGCCGTTCCCCAAGGACATCCCTCTCTTCGCCTTCAGATTCTGTTCGACACTGAGGCGCTCTTTGCGGCTATGGAAACATTAACGAAAGACGAAAAGAAACTCGTACGGGATCTGCACTCGCGGTTCAACAACTACGAACTTCCTCTGGTGACGATTTCAGGACGCACAAAGAATGAGGTCGGCATCATCTTCGAGAGAATCAATAACAGCGGCGAACCACTCACAACATTAGATCTGATGGTGGCTTGGACCTGGAGCGAAGATTTTCACCTACAAGAGAAACTAAACGATCTCACGGAGGTTCTGGATGCGAAGGGGTTTGGCGACGTCCCAGAGCGGGTAATCCTGCAGTCATTGAGCGGCAACCTTAGGGGGTCGACCGGCATCTCGACGATACTCGGCCTTGGCGCCGACGAGGTCCGTGACAACTTCGATAAGCTCCAAGAGAGCCTGAGCCGAGCAATTGACTTCTTGTCGACCGAAATCAACATCAGTTCCAGGTCTTTACTGCCCCACGTTCAGCAGGTTGTGGGATTGGCACACTTCTTCTCCCTGGTTAAGACCCCATCGGCAGACCAGCTCAAGAATCTAAAGAGGTGGTTCTGGCGTACCGCTTTCTCTACCAGATACTCTGCGCAAACCGACGATAAGATGGACGAAGATATCAAGTTTTTCAAACAGGCGGCGTCCCATGATTTTTCGGGTTTGGGGAAATACTCGTACTCAGCCGACACGACCTCCTTGGCGAAACAAAAACTATCAAAGAGCAACCCCTACGCTCGCGCCTTCTTGCTTCTGCTGGCACAGAAGAATCCCCTCAATCTCGTCAATGGCGCGCAGATTGACCTAGGCGAGGCCCTTTCAGACTATAACCGGAAGGAATACCACCACATCTTCCCGCGCGCCTTCCTGAAGAACACCGGGCGCAAGTCGGACGAGATCAGTTCGATATGTAACTTCACATTCCTTCCCTCTTCGGCAAACAAGAAGATATCCAGCAGGGAACCGAAGGACTATATCAACAATCTCGTTCCGCCTGCCAAGCGCAAGGACATTTTCGAGTCCAACCTGATGCCGGTTCGAATGGAAATCTACGACCAAAACGACTACAGCGAGTTTGTCAAGCGGCGCTCCGAGCTGGCCGTTCAGTTTCTCGACAGTCTCATCGCGTAGGGCTGTGATTCCTTGAGAACGGCCCATGTCCCGACTCCCCATTAGAAACGGGCCGACCCGGGCGAAAGGCTCCGCCCACCGAGAACTGCACGCGATATCAGTGTAGGAACCAGTCGACGCTTTGCGTCGTGCGGGCGCGGCGCGATGCCGTCAAGAGACCCCGGATTGTTTGTGAAAGGCGACTCTGGAGCGCGCGACCAGCTTGGGTCGCCAAAGCCAAAAAAAACCCGCGCAATGAAACTTGCACGGGTAAAAAGAGAGTCGGGGTATTGTTTTCGACCTTATTGGGCCATCATCGGGCGGGCGTATCAAAGATCCGCGCACTTCTAGCTAATGCGAACCGGATAATCTCTGTCCTCGTCGTCCGATTCCTCCGAAGTCCGCGTCGATATATCGGTGGTGGCTTGAGCGATCTCCTCGGGGAAGGACTGCACAATGAATCGTAGAAGCCTCATTCCGGCCTTCAACTCTTCTAAGTTCACTGTGATGCTCTTCCCGTTCGCGGTTATCACCACAAGAGACCCACACCGGCTTTCACTCTGCTTGCGCTCTTTATGGATTATCGCTTCGTTCATGATAGTGGATGCCTTTCAGGAACTTTGCATCCCGCGAAAAATCCCCGCTCGTTCTTTTTTCAAAGACCAACTACTGACAATCTCAGTATCGCAAGGAATCCTGCAATGTCAAGTCCACGGGAAGACCAGTCTGGAAAACCTGAGGCTCGAGCATGTCACAATTTGTGATATCCCTGCAGTCTCCTAGCTTGGTATACCCCACCCGCCCCAAATCCATGCTATCTTCTCTCCAGTCGACAAGCCATGTTTGGAATCAAGACCAGACGCCGACAGCGCCTCCGGTCGCAGCCGTTCCCTGCGCCCCGCAGCAAGGTGGTCGGGCGCACCAACAAACGCCGGCTGGTGACGAAGGGCGGCGTACGGAGAGCCCCCTTATTGCTGAAATCAATGACTGTGCCGATGTTGAACGCGGTGCCGACGCGGAGATCTCACTTGCTTTTGCTCCACGTACGGATGTCGTTCGCGGCTTGATGCGCCAGCGAGGGGATGCTGCCAACCGCGTCGCGTAATTCCGGGAAATAATGGATGGCCAGCCACAGGAGGGCGGCGACAATCGCCAGCCAGACCACCGCATCCAGAAGAAACACGAAGGACCAGGCCCATCTCGGCCGACCAAAACCCCAATAGCACGCGCGTCGCGCCGCTTTCAGCGGCGACACGAGAATGCCGTAGGCGATGAACAGCAGCAGCGCCGCGACCCACACCGGCACGTTCGCCGGCAGCGCCAGCCCAAACACGGTGCCGGTCGCCAGCAGCGCGATCAAGGCACAGATCCACAGGATCGTCGCCGCGCCGTGCAGCAGCGAGAGCAAGGGTAGCGCGATGCCCATCCCGGGATGAACGGGGACACGCTCCGCCCAATAGCCATGCCAGTGATGCCGCCACTGATCCGCGTTGGCGCGCATTTCCCGGTCAAACGACAGCCGCCACGCGCGCATTTCCTGCCGGAACCGGCGTTTCCATTCCCGGCGCGCCTTGCGGTCCGGGAAACCCTTCATCGCCTCGTAATACCCTTCTTTCGCCCGCCGGATGAATTCCTGCGCCGTCGGTGGGGCGCCGGACGCCGCCGCCTTTTCCTCCGGCGAGCACGCTTCGGGCACCACGATCGCCATCACCAGATAGACAAGCAACCCGGTGCCCCAAACCATCGTCAAAAGAACGAAGCCCAGCCGTACGAAGGTTGGATCGACGTTCAGATATGCGGCGATCCCGTTGCAGACGCCGGCGATCATCGCGCCCTCGTGGATCCGATAGAGTCGCTTCGTTGCTCGTTCTCCTCCCGCCGTTCCGTGTCCGCCCTCACCGCTCGGAGCCCCGCCGCTCGCGCCCGGCTCTGCGGCTTCGCCCGAGGCCGCCTCAATCGGTCCCATCTCCGCAAGGACGGCGGCAACCTCCTTCGTCACAACCACCGTCTTGTGACTGGCCAGAAGCGCGCGGAACTTCTCCGCGATCGCCCGCTCGATGTCCGAGAGGATTTCATCCCGGTCCGGGTTGCCTTGCAGCCGCGCAGTCGCGGTCTCGAGATAGGCCCGCAGGGCATCATAGCCGCCTTCTTCGAGCTGATACGCGTTGCCCTCCAGATTGATCGTGATAACCTTGTTCATGGTGGGGATTACCTCCGTTCTATTTCTGTCCGAGCTTTTTTACCGTCCCGTTGATCTTGCCCCAATACTCGAGCGTTTCGCGCAGTTGTTCCCGGCCTTTCTCGGTAAGCTCGTAATACTTGCGGGGCGGCCCGGCCTCGGATTCCTTCCATTCGTAATCCAACAGCCCCTCGCGGCGCATCTTGCTCAACAACGGATACAGTGTGCCTTCCTGGGTCGCGAACTCGGTCGCGCTCAGTTGTTTCAATATGTCCGCCACGTACACCTTTTCCGCCGCAATGATCTGTAGCAAAAGGAATTCGAGCAGCCCCTTGCGGATCGCGGAGAATTTTTCGTTCACACCCATCGTTAAACCCTTAGCAAGCTACCTTGCTTTGAAAAGGTAGCGCGGCGCCCGAAACAAATCAAGAAGAAAGTTTTCTCGCAAACCAATCGAGTAGACCGGCACTTTCGCGGGGGGAACATCAAAGCTCGGGATCTGCCACCGACCGCTCCGGAAACATGCTATCTTCTTTCACCGGATTCACCATGTTCGGAATCAAGACCAGACGCCGACAGCGCCTCCGCTCGCAGCCGTTTCCTGCGTCCTGGCTCGCCATCCTCCAGCGCAACGTGCCGCATTACCAGCGGCTCACCCCCGCCGAGCAACACGAGCTGCAGGCCATCATCCAGGTGTTCATCGCCGAGAAAAATTTCGAGGGCTGCAGCGGCCTGCAAATCACCGATGACATCAAGGTCACCATCGCCGCCTACGCGTGCATCCTCCTGCTCCACGTCGAGCATCACGACTATTATCCCCGCCTCGACTCGATCCTCGTCTATCCCGACGCCTATTTCGTCCGCGTCACGCAATGGGGACCGAACAACGAGGTCGTCGAAACCCATGAACGCCGCGTCGGCGAATCCTGGCGCACCGGCGCCGTCGTGATCTCGTGGAATCACGTCCTCCACCAGCCCGCCGACCCGGGCGGCGGACGCAACGTCGCGCTCCACGAATTCGCCCATCAGCTCGATGGCGAAAACGGGTTCGTGGACGGCGCGCCGGCGTTGCCGACCACGTCGATGTATCGCGCGTGGGCCCGCGTTCTCGGACGGGAATACCAGGCGCTCACCGAAGCCGCCCACGCCGACCATCCCACGTTCCTCGACAAATACGGCGCGACCAATCCCGCCGAGTTCTTCGCCGTCGTGACGGAATACTTCTTCGAGCAGCCGCAGCAGCTCCAGCAACTCCATCCCGAGCTGTACGACGAACTCAAGCTGTACTATCGGCAAGACCCGGCCCGTTCAACGTCGAACGAGACGTGCAACACCGGTCGCGGCGAAGCCCAATAAAATATGCCGCCGCGCGACACTCGCCGTTGCGTTGGCGCTGAGTCTGTTGTAGAATCCGCCCATGCGGCGTGAGGTGGCTTTCCTGTTGTTCGTGTTTGGCGCGAGCGCGTCCGTCTATGCCCAGATCGGCGCGCTGGGCGTGATGGGCGACAGTTTGAGCGACGAGTACTTCGAAGAGTCCTACGGCGTCTACGCCACGAACTGGGTCCAGCAACTCGTCAACTACCGCAGCGTGAACGTCGGCCCGACCGCCGCCCAGGCCGGTCAACCCGGCGGCACGTGGGGCACGCCTCGCGACACGGGTTACGAGTTCAACTGGGCGCTTTCGGGTGACACGTCGACCAACCTTCTCGAAGACGGCCAGGATACCGGCTTGGCCGCGCAGGTTTCCCCCGACGGCATCACGCATGCCGTGCTGGCCATCGGCGCCAACGATTTCAATCCCGATTTCCTCACCTATCCCACCGCCGCGTATCTGAAGATCTACGATGGTTCCTGGTCTTCCTCGCAGATCAGCAATTACGTCGCGCAAACCCTGTCCAACATCGAAACCGCCCTCGTCACGGTCGAAACCACCGGCGTGAAAATGGTGGTGTTCAACATCCTCGACTATGGGAAGACCCCCGCCGTCTACAACGAATTCCTCTACACCAACGGCAGCAAGCGCGAGCGCGTATCGGCGGCCATCGAGCAAGCCAACGCCGGGCTGGTCTACCTCGCCCAGAAATATCAGGTCCCGCTTGTGGACGCGTTCGGCCTGCAACAAGTCATCTTCGGGCCGAACACCAACCTGCAACAGCACCTCTACATCGGCAATGTCGCCATCAACCTGCAGCAGTCGGATTCCGACCCGACGAATCATCCGAATCGGACCGCTGCGTTCGTGGCCGATGGCGCGCATCCGCACACCACCATCCAAGGCCTGTTCGCCAACATGGCGCTCGAAGCTCTCTGGCTGGGCTACGAAACCGACGTGCCGCTCTTCTCGGAACAGGAGATCCTCAATCACGCCGGCCTGGCCTATGGCGGATCGGACACATTGATGGCCCAGATCGGTTCCTACACCAACTACGTCATCCTGCCCATCCGACCCCGCGTCACTTCCATCGGATTCGTCGGCGCGAACCTGCAGCTTGCCTTCACAACCGTGTCCCGGCAGTTCTATCGCGTGGACATGACCGACGATCTGACGGCGCCGAATTGGACCCCGCTGACAAATAATGTGCCGGGGACTGGTGGCGCTGTCGTCATCGTCGACACGACGGCCAGCGCGCAAAGCCAGCGGTTCTACCGCGTCCGACAACTGCCGTGACAATGCGAATCCGCTTCGCGTATAACGAAAGGCGAACGACCGAGTGACAGCCGGAAGGAGCGCACCATGCCCTACTTGAAGATCACCACGAACAAAGCCATCGACGCCGAACCCAAACTCAAGCTGCTCAAGGCCGCGTCCAAAACGATCGCCGCGGAACTCGGCAAGCCCGAGCAATACATGATGGTCTCCGCGGAAAACCAAGCCGCCATGCTGTTCGGCGGCAACGACGCGCCCTGCGCCTTCCTCGAACTGCGCGGCATCGGTTTGCCGATCTCCAAAACCGAGAAGCTGTCGCAAATACTCTGCGCGCTGGTCGAGTCCCACGCCGGCATCCACCCGAACCGGATCTACATCAACTTCGCCGACATCCCCACCAACCTCTGGGGCTGGAACAGCGAAACGTTCTGACTGTCGGGTGTCGGTGCGCCCCCTCGCCGAGCAGCCAACTGCCCTCCAGCGCTTTTCATTGCCAGCGGCTCCGCGCAACCGCTAACATCCGCCGTGCACATGGTCAGAACTGCCACGCCGCAGGTCGTCTTCGAAGACGACCATATTCTCGTCGCGGACAAGCCGGGTGGGATGGTCTGTCATTCCGCGCAACGGCCCGAATACGGCTCGCTCGCGGAATGGTTGCGAGAACACGGCGTCGCCACACCCCGCATGATCAACCGACTCGACCGCGAAACGAGCGGGCTGGTCGTGGTCGCCAAAAACGAGGCCGCCGCGAAGTCACTCGGCAAAGCGGTCTTGAAACGCGAGATTGAAAAAGAGTACCTGGCAATCTGTTGGGGCGAATTCAAAGAGGATCGTGGCGTGATCGATCAACCCATTGCCGTCAGCCAAACCTCCGCCGTCTACACCAAACGCGTGGTCGACGCCGCGGCCGGCAAACCGAGCTGCACCGAGTTCGCCGTGGAAAAACGGCTGCGCGGGTTCACCGTCGTCCGGCTCACGCCGCGCACGGGTCGCGCTCATCAATTGCGCGTGCACCTGTCGTGGCTCGGCCATCCGATCGTCGGCGACAAGGTCTATGGCCCGGACGAAACGCTCTATCTGCAATTCATCAAGGACGGCGTGACGAACACGATGTTGGACAAACTCCTGTTGCCGCGCCACGCTCTGCACGCCGAGCGCGTCGCCTTCCTCCATCCGCGCACCCGCGAGCGCGCCGCCTTCGTCGCGCCTCTGCCCAACGACATGCGAACCTTCATCGAGGAGCGCGCCTAGATGGCCTCCCTGCTCGACAACAAAGGCTTCCGCCGCCTGTGGATCTCACAGATCGCACTCGCGGTGGGCGACGCCATCATGCAGATGGGCTTGCTCGAATACTTCCGCGCCCACGGCTACAACGAGCGCACCGAGACCGCCAAACTGTTCTTCGCCGTCGCTCTGCCGGGGATGCTGCTCGGCCCGCTCGCCATCGCCTATGTCGACCGCTGGCAACGCCGCCACGTCCTCATCGCCAGCGACGCGTCGCGCGCCGTCATCGTCGCCGTGATCGCCGTCTGGCTGCTGCCGGTCGTCCTCGGCCACGTCGCGTTCCGCAACCTGTTCGCCGTCTACGCCCTCATCCTGATCATCGGCTCGATCACCACCTTCTACTACCCGGCCCGCTACGCCCTCATCCCCAACCTCGTCGGCAATGACAAACTCATCCCCGCCAATACCCTCTTCACCACCAGCCTCGCCATCGCCGGCGTCAGCGGCCGCGCCATCGGCGGCTTCGTCGCGGAACGATTCGGCGTCGAGTGGGCCATCCTCACCAACGCCGTCGCCTACGTCATCGCCACCATCCTCGTCTGGCGCATCGAAATGGACCCGCACGCCACCACCGGCGGCGCCGACGCCAGGGAATCCGGCGGCTGGGCCGACCTGAAAACCGGCCTCGTCTACATCTGGCAACATCACAACGCTCTGTCACTCTCCCTGTTGTCCGCCGTGTTCGCCTTTCTCGCCGGCGCGGTCGCCGTCGAAATCGTCGGTTACACCATGGAAACCCTCGGCCTGCGCACGGGCGGCCTCGGCTACGTGCTCGTCTCCGCCGGCGCCGGCGCGGCCCTCGGCATCGCCATGGTCGGTCGCGCCAAACCGTGGACGAAAGCCAGCTGGCTGCCATTCGTCCAATTGCTCCTCGTTGGCGGCGTGCTCATTCTGCTCGGGCTCACCGCGCGTGTCTGGATCACGGTCCTCCTGCTGTTCGCGCTCGGCGCCATCGCCGCCACCATCCTGATCCCCATCGACGCCAAACTGCAGGAGGAGGTCGACGACGTGCGGCGCGGCGCGGTATTCGCCGCCCGCGGGATGCTCACCTCGGGCACCATGATCGTCGCGTTCTGGCTGCAATTCGGCTCGCCGTGGTTCCGGCGCACCCCGGCGCCGCAGATCATGCTGTGGCTCGGGTTCGGCTCGATCGCCGCCGCCGTGCTGGCCCTGGCAACGTTGCGCGGGGCCAAACGCGCTCCGGCTCGGCCAGTGTAGCTTGACCGGCCCCGTGCGCGTCGGTACAGTTTCGCCGCGGCGGACAACCGCCGAACAAGGCATCAACAGGAACGCATGCTGCAATACGTGCTTCGTTTCGTCGCCGGCAAGGATCAGGGCAGGGAATTTCCCCTGCCGCAGGATCTGTATATCGTGATCGGCCGCGTCAGCGACGTCGATGTGCTGTTGCTCGATGAAAAAGTCTCGCGCAAGCACGCGAAGATCTCTACGCACGGCGGCAAGGTCATGATCGAGGACCTCGCCTCGCGCAACGGCACGTTCGTCAACGGCGCCCGCATCCGCAGCACCGAGTTGAAGGAAGGCGACCACATCGTCATCGGCTCGTCGACCATCCGGCTTGTGTCCGTCAACGAACCCAGCCCGCCGCCAACCCCGTCCGCCGCGCCATCCAGCCCGCAGACCGCCGACGCCCTGCCGTCCGCCGGCTCGGTCCTGATTTCCGGCTCGATCCGCGAGATGCCGCTCTCCGACCTGTTGCAGTTGTTCCACAACTCGCGCAAGGGCGGTGTCATGACCATCCGCTGTGATCGCGGTGTGGGTCGAATCTACCTGCGCGACGGTCAGATCTATCACGCCGAGATCGAGGGCAACCCCATCGTCAAAGCCCGCAAAGCCTTCTATCGCGTGTTCGGCTGGACCGAGGGCACGTTCGACCTGAAACCGGCCGGTGATCATCGCGTGGCCGAGGAAATCACCGAGTCGACGACCTCGCTCATCCTGGAAGGGGTGCGGCAGTTGGATGAAATCCGCATCCTCGAACCGAAACTGCCCAAACCCGACGCGCGGTTGCACGTCGCCGAACCGCTCCCCGGCAATCTCCGCGACCTCGCCACGGAAGAAATCCAGTTGTTCGAACTCGTCGTCCATCACAACGTGATGGAAACTGTGATCGACAATTTCCCCGGCACGGACTTCGAGGCCTACACCTGCCTCACCGACCTCCTCCGCCGCGGATTTGTGACGTTCGGATGAACCGCTCGCCCGGCGCGTCTAGCGCTTCTTCGCCGCGTTTGTCATTCTGAGCGAAGTGAAGAATCTCAGTTGTCGTCTGGGTGTCTTCGGGTTCGGATCCACAGAGACCCTTCGCTTCGCTCGGGGTGACAGACCGGGAGATGGTATGGGCCTTAGCGTGACAGGACGCTAAAACAACTCGTTCTGCTTCGTGCCGGGCTTCACGTTGAGCTTCTTGTACGCCGATTCCGTTGGCACGCGGCCTTGCGGCGTGCGCTTGAGATAGCCTTCCTGGATCAGGAACGGCTCGTAGACTTCTTCGAGTGTGTCGGGCTCCTCGCCGACCGCCACCGCCAGTGAGTTGATCCCGACCGGTTTGCCGCCGAACTTGTGCACGAGAGTTTCGAGGATGCGCTTGTCCATCTCGTCGAGGCCGTGCTCGTCGATCTCGAGCATCGCCAGCGCTTTGTCGGCGATCTCCTTGGTGATTGTCTTCGATTTGGCCTTCACCTGCGCGTAATCGCGGACGCGCTTGAGCAAATTGTTGGCAATGCGCGGCGTGCCCCGCGACCTACCCGCAATCTCGGTCGCGCCCGCCTCATCGATGTCCACATTCAGAATCAGCGACGAACGACGCACGATGGCGGTCAGTTCTTCCGCCGTGTAATAATCCAGCCGCTCGGTGACGGGGAACCGCGACCGCAGCGGCGCGGTCAGCAATCCGCTGCGCGTCGTCGCGCCGATCAGTGTGAACCGCGGCAAATTCAGGCGAACGCTGTGCGCGTTCGGCCCCTGGTCGATCACGATGTCCAACCGGAAATCTTCCATGGCCGGATACAGGTATTCCTCGACGACTTTTTGCAGTCGGTGAATCTCGTCGATGAACAGCACGTCGCCCTTGTCGAGCTTGGTCAGCAACCCGGCGAGATTGGCGGCTTTTTCGAGCGCCGGCCCGCTGGTGACGACGATGTTGACGCCCATCGCTTTGGCGAGAATGTACGCCAGCGTCGTCTTCCCCAACCCGGGCGGGCCGCTGAGCAGGATGTGATCGAGGGATTCCTTCCGCTGCCGCGCCGCCTCGACCGCCAGCTCCAGCCGCTCTTTCACCTTGCCCTGGCCCTGAAAATCCGCAAACAGACCGGGACGGAGCGACACATCCAGTGTCTTATCATGTATGGTTTCCGTGACGAACCGCTCGGCCATGCGGCCAAGATGCGAAACGCGCCGAAAAGACGCAAGACCAAAAGGCTGCGCCGACGGTCTTCATTTCATTGAGGTGAATCGGTGGATGGTGCTACGGTAATGGCAACTTGAGTTTCTCGTACAAAAACCTGGCGGTGTTTTATTACCAGTTGGGCACGCTGACGCAGGCGGGCGTGCCGATCCGCGCCGCCCTCCGCTCGATGCTCAGATCCTGTCCCCGCGTGATGCGGAAGGCCACCGTCAAAATGGCTGAGGCCGTCGACGAGGGTTGCCCGTTGTCGGACGGCATGGCCCGCTGCGGCAACCAATTCGCCCCGCTCGACCGACACACGATCGATCTGTGCGGACGCGGCGGCGCGCTGGACGTCGGCCTGCTGTCGTTGAGCAAGTATTACGAAACGCTCGCGGCGGCGCGGAACAAGCTCATGGGCGGTTCCATTTATCCGGTGGTCCTGCTGATTGCCGCGGTGTTTATACCCCGTCTCCCGGCGTTGATCCTCGGCTCGATCGGCAACAAACCCTACACGATGACGGATTATCTGTGGGACACCGCCGGACGTCTCGCCTGCGCCGTCCTGGCCAGTGTCCTCGGGTGGCGGGGATTACGCTGGTCGCTGCGCGTGCCCGGGCTGAATGTGTCCGTCGAGCGGTTTGTGCGCGCCATTCCTGTTTTTGGTCAGCTCCGGTTCGATTACGCGCTGAGCCGGTGGATCTCGTTGATCCGGCTCCTGCTGCGGGCGGGGATCGCCGTCGTGCCGGCGCTGGAGTACGCCAGCCGCGAAGCGGCCAGCCCGTTGATCGCCGACGCATACGCCAAGGCCGCGCCGTTGATCGCCGACGGCGTGCTCGTCAGCCGCGCCCTGGCGGCGACGAACACGTTCCCCGACCATCTCATCCAATTCTGGTCCACCGGCGAACAGAGCGGGCGTATTGACGATATGCTCGACCGGTTGAGCGTGTACTACGAGGAACGCTGGCAACGCACCCTCGACCAACTCGTGACATGGCTGCCACGCATCGCCTACGGACTCATCGTGCTGTACATCGCCGGCCAGATTCTCTCCTTTTACTCGTCGTACTTCAACCAGTACAACGAGCTTCTGCGATGAACCGCCTCCAGGCGCCATCGCGAAGATCAATCCTCGTTGCGATCCTGCTCCTGGGCGTATCGGCCTGCCGGACCTCCGCGCCAAAGAGCAGCCCGCTCGCCCATCATCCGCCCGTAGCGAAACGGATTGCCCACGTCACCCAGCTTCACGGCGACGCCCTGGTCGACAACTATTACTGGCTGCGGGAGAAGGATAATCCCGACGTGCTCGCCTATCTCCGCGCGGAAGACGCGTACACCGACTGGTTCCTGAAACCCATCGTGCCGCTGCGCAAAAAGATTTACGGCGAGATGCTGGCGCGGGTCCAAGAACCGGATGACACGGTGCCCTACCGCGACGGCGACTGGTTGTATTTCCACCGCACCGAACCGGGCAAACAGTATCCGACCTACCTGCGCAAACGCGCCTCGACGAATGCGACCGAGGAAATCCTGCTCGACCTGAACGCGATGGCCGAGGGCAAGGCGTTTCTCGACGTGGGCGTGACCGAGGTCAGCGACGACGGCAACCTGCTGGCGTTCACCACGGACGAGACCGGGTTTCGTGACTACACGCTGTACGTCAAAGACCTGCGGACGGGCGCTCGGCTCGGCGAGAAGATTCCGCGCGTCGACACCGCCGTGTGGGCCGCGGACAATCAGACGCTGTTCTATGTCACCGAGGACGACGCGAAACGGGCCTGGCGCGTCTGGCGGCACCGGCTCGGCGACAAAGACGACGCGCTGTTGTACGAGGAGAAGGACGCTTTGTTCTCGGTCGAGGTCGACCGCTCGCACAGCAAACGGTTTGTCTATGTCGCCAGCAGCAGCAAGACGGCCGATGAGGTTCGCTTCTTGCGGGCCGATCACCCGGACGAACCGCTCAAGATTTTGTCCCCGCGCGTGCCAGACCGTGAATACAGCGCCGACGACGGCGGCGATCTGTTCTACATTCGCACGAACGACAAGGGACGGAACTTCCGTCTGGTGACCGCGCCCATCGCCGACCCGCAGCCGGAGAACTGGAAGGAGATCGTGCCGGTCCGCGAGGACGTGTCCCTCGACGATTTCGGGGTGTTCTCGCGCCACGTCGCGCTCGTCGAACGCGCCAATGGCCTGCCGCAGATCAGCGTGTACGACATCGCCACCGGCACGTCGCAGACGATCACCTGGCCCGAAGCGGCCTACGACGTCGAGGCGGGCGACAACGCCGTCTTCGACACCAACGTGCTGCGGATCACCTACGAATCGCTGACAACGCCCCGTTCCGTCTACGACTACGACATGGTTACACACGAGCGGAAACTGTTGAAGCGGCAGATCGTCAAGGGTGGGTACGACCCCGACCAATATCAGACCGAGCGGATTTTCGCCACCGCCGAGGATGGGACCGCAATCCCCATCTCACTCGTGTATCGCAAGGATCTGAAGCGCGCGACGGGGAATCCGTTGTTCCTCTACGGCTACGGTTCGTATGGTCTGCCGACGGATGTGTGGTTCGCGTCGGGCCGGCTGAGCCTGCTCGACCGCGGCGTGATTGTGGCGATTGCTCATGTGCGGGGCGGCGGCGAATACGGCAAACGCTGGCATGACGCCGGCAAGATGTTGACCAAGCGCATCACATTTACCGATTTCATCGCCTGCGCTGAGACGCTCGTTGCGCGCCATTACACCGACCCGTCGCATCTGGCCATCGAGGGCGGAAGCGCGGGCGGGCTGCTGGTCGGCGCGGTCCTCAACATGCGGCCGGAATTGTTCCACGCCGCCGTGTTGCAAATGCCATTCGTCGACGTGATCAACACGATGCTCGACGAATCATTGCCGCTGACGGTCGGCGAGTTTGAGGAATGGGGCAACCCGAAGATTGCCGACCAGTACCGCTACATGAAATCGTACAGCCCCTACGACAACATCCAGCGGCGGGCGTACCCGGCGATGCTGGTCGAGTCATCGCTCAACGACAGCCAGGTGATGTACTGGGAGCCGGCGAAATACGTCGCCAAACTCCGCGCTGCCAGGACCGATTCGCATCCGTTGCTGCTGAAGATGCATCTGCAGCCGGCCGGCCACAACGGCGAAAGCGGCCGCTACGATGCCATTCGCGATACGGCGCTGGAATACGCGTTCATCCTCACGCAATTGGGGATCGATCAGTAAGCGCGTCGGCTGAATTCATGCAGCCCGCAACACGGTCCGTACGATCTCTTCGACCGTCGCTTTGGGCCCGGCCTTCTCGGCTGCCGCGAGGACGGATTTGTGGGCATCCATCTGCTTGTACCCAAGCGAGACGAGCGCCAAGACGGCATCGGTGAGCTTTTGTTCCTCGGGTGTGGCGGCGCGCCCTTTGGCTTCGAACGCCGTCGCGCCGCCGATCTTGTCCTTCAACTCGACCACGAGCCGCTCGGCGGTCTTCTTGCCGATGCCGCGCAGGGCGGACAGCGTTTTGGTGTCGCCGCTGGCGATGGCGCTGCGCAACGCCGAGATCGACGTACTGCTGAGGATGTTGATGGCGAGCTTCGGGCCGATGCCGCTGATGCTGATCAGCAGCACGAACATCTCGCGTTCATCGGGCGTCACGAACCCGAATAGTTGCTGGGTCCCTTCGTGGGCGACGACGTGATGATACGTGAGCAGTTTCACCTCGCCGCCGCGCGCGGGAAGCTTGTCGTAGCTCGACAGCGGGATGAACACCGCGTAGCCGACGCCCTGGCAATCCACGACGACATTCGTCGGGGTCGATTCCGCCAGCTTGCCGTGAAGATACGCAATCATCGGCGGCCAGTGTACCCGCGAATGGACGCGAATCAACGCGAATTGCTGCCGGTCGAGACGATTGGTGCGCTGGATCCGGGGTTGCGGCGTCGTTCGCGACGGACGGCAAAAACGCCGACGACGCCAATGACAAGGAACCAGATGGGGATCGCCCAGTCCAGCCAGCCCACGGAATCTTCGCGGCTGAGGACCGCATCCCCCGGCTTGTTCGGGTTCACGTAGCAGATCGCTGTCGTTCCCGGAGCATACCGGTCCACAATCCTCCGCACGACATCGACATCCTCGCTGCTGTGCACGTACAAGAGGTCATACTGGCTGGAGGTGTACTCCCTGCCGCCAAATTCGTATTGATAGACGATCTGTGGTTCGTAATGCGGCACGGACCTGCTCGTGTATTCCCGCATGTTGCTCGAGACGACTTTGCACGGCAACTGCATCCAGTGCTCCGCCTGCTGGACCCTCCACGCGAACCGGACCGTTTGTTGCGTCGTCCCCAGTCCGATAATAATGAAGAAGCCAAATACCGGCATGTAATTGCGGACTCGTCGAAACTTCACGAGGGGCCGGCGCTTTTCTTCCCGGGGTCCCGGAGAAACACCGGTGGCAGGCGGCGTCTCCTGTTGCGATCGACTGGCCACAGCCGCGCGCTCGGGTTCCGCCGATGTCCCGCCGTAGTAGCGGGACACGGCCGCCGCGATATGGGTGGGACAGGAAACCACCGGTTGGATCGTCATCTTCAGCGTCTGGCCCAGGCGTTGCGCAACATCGAGGTCCAACGGGTCCCCGATCGCGACCGTCAGTGTGCTTCCATGTTTGAACAGGGGGATGACCTTCTCCCGAACCGCCACCTCCCGCGGAATCGCAGCGATGACCTCCGGGGAAATCTCGCGATTGGGACGGCTGCTTTCGTAGTTCGGCAGATCAACCGTGTCCAGTCCGTACTGGCTGGCCATCGCTTTGGAAACATCCATCTCTGTCAGGCGTCCCGAGTGGATGAGCGCCTCGACGATTCCGCAGCCCTTCGCCTGCGCCTCGCGTTTGGCCGCGTCCACCTCCTGTTGCGAGATCAACCCCACGTCAACGAGAATCGGAATGACGGTTTCATCCGGGGCTTGCATGGCGCACTATTCCACCTCCGGCGGCTTCGCCTCGGTGCCCTCGAAATCAAATCTTGCCTCAACCTTCTCGGCGATCAGGACCAGGCGCCCGATGATCCGGCCGTACAAACCGAACAGGCGATCCAGATGGCTGCTGGCCTGTTGGTAACTGCGCGCGATCGGATGGTCGTCGCTCCGATCGGGCATCGCGAAATCCGCCAGGCACAACTCGGTCTTCGCGTGCGGAAACGGGTACCGCACATGGGCCAGCTTGGTCTGGATGCCCTGGACAGCTTGTTGAGCTTCCTGCGCGAGCTTCTCGACCCGGTAGTCGGCGCGCGACGGTTCCGGGCACTTCGCCCGGTTGGCGCCGACGGACCGCATTCCGAGGAATTCTTTGCGGAGTTCGAGCAACGACGGATACACCGATACCAGCTTGGCCAAGACAGCGACCAATTCCGCCGACTCGGCTCTCAATTGCTCGACGTTTTCGATCCCCTCGGCAATCTCCGGCGCGTGGAGAAGCCGCAGGTCCGAAATGAGGCGCCGGGTGGCGTCCGCCTCAAAGGGCTCCCATCGCCGCGCCGCTGCCTCCCGCTGCTGCTGGGCTTCGCTGGCGGCCCGCTTCGCGGCCTCCAACGTGGCCTCGGGCAGTTCAAACTCCTTCGGCTGGATCTTGCAGCCCACCGTCAACAACTGCGTCGCCAAAAATGCCTGGATGGCTTTCTTGTCCGCGTCGAGAAATTCCTGAAACGCGGCTTTCGCCTCCGCCGCCGACTGTTTCATGCGCTGGCGCGCGGCGGCCATCTCCTGAATGGCTTCGGCGGGGTCGGCGGGCGGCACGATGTCGCGCTCCGTGATCGTCAGCGGCCTGAAGATCGACATGTTTCCTTCCAAAAAGCGTTTTGCCGCCTGTTCGCCCTCGAGCTGTCCGCGATTCTCACGGTCCGTCTCCTCGACGGGCACGAGGTGCTCGGGCGCCAACGCCAGCCGCAGCCCCTGCTGATAGTGCATGATCGTGATGGAACGAGCCAGCTCGTCGAAATCGTGGAACAACGCCGTGGCCGGCTCCGTCGCGAGGAATACGCCAGCGGCGTTCATCCGTTGCGCCTGGCGAATACGGTCGGCGTCCGATGGATGCGTGTGGAACAGCCTGGTCGCGGCTTTGGCGCTCGACTCCTCGATCCTGGATTTGACCTCGTCGGGCATCGTGCCGGCTTTGTTGACGACAAATGTGGGCAGGCTGTCCGGAACACGGCGCCGTTTCCATCGTTCCCCCAGCTCGGCATAGGCCTGTTGCGCCGCAAACCCCAGCATGCGGATTCGGTTCGAGGTTGAGACGAAGGCGTCCGTGCCGGCCAGTTGGATTTCGTAACTGTCCGCGTCATACTCCATCTGCCGCAGCATGAAGCAACTGATGGCGTGCCCCAGATACATGAACGCCCACAGCGTCCGCCGCGACAACCACACGCCAAATCGCGCGAACAAGAACATGGCCGAGAGCCGCAGGTCGCGCTGACGGGACATCTGGTGCAGCCACACGTCCCATTGGTCGCGCTCATAAACCACCCGCGCAAACCAACCGTTGATGCGGCGGATGACATACGTCAGCCGCATGGCGGTTCCCTGGGCGAAATGGCCGAACTCGTGGGCCAACACGCCGGCGAATTCGTGCATGTCCAATCCCGCCACCAACGGCAGCCCGATCGTCAGCACCACGTCCTGGCCGAACAAACTCAGTATGCCCCGCCGAAAGCTGGCCGAGGCGTTCACGTCGCAATTGACATCGACGCGTTTCGGCATCGGCGCACCGATTTGGCGGCAGATCTCGCCGATCAAGGCGAACAGCGCGGGATGTTGCGTCCGCGAGATGTCCATCGGCTGAAACGGCTCGCGATGACGGGCAAGAAACGGCTTGAACATGAAGAAGATCAGGATCCCCCCCGCCACCACGGGCCCGAAATAAATCAGGATACCGCCGATCGTCGGCCCGGAGCTGTAATCTCCCCCCTGCATCCAGCTCAGGTCATGCGCCATGTGATAGTACACCCCATAGCCGACCAGCCCGATCAGCCCCAGGTACATGGCCGGCAACAACAGCATGGCGAACGCGACCGCGCCCAACCCGAGTTGGTAGAGCAACGACACGCGTTTCGGCGTGATCTCCCCCTGAAACAAAGCGACGGGCGACGTCGTCGCTTCCGCGCCCGGCGGGTCTTGCGGCGTGATACTCTCTTGGGTCTGCTCCATGTGCTGTGGTTTCCCCTGTTCGACCGTGACCGGGCTAAATTTCCTTTGGCGGCTTGATTTGAACGCCGCGGCAGTTGTGGGCGTGGCAGATGGCGAGGGCGAGGGCGTCCCCGGCGTCGGCTTGCGGCGTCTCGGAAAGGCCGAGCACGGCCTTGACCATGTTCGCCACCTGCGTCTTGCCGGCGCCACCGAGACCGGTCACGGCTTGTTTGACCTTGCGCGGGGCATACTCGTAAATCGGCAGGTTGTTCTTCGCCGCGGCGGCAATCACGACACCGCGAACCTGGCCGAGCGTGAACGCGATCCGCGTGTTCTGTACGTAGACCAATCCTTCGATGGCGACCGCGTCGGGCTTATGGTCCGCTATCAGTTCCGTCACGGCGTCGCCGATGCGCACCAGGCAGCGCGAGGGGAGGAGCCTTGGCGGATTCGTAATCTGCCCGTGGACGAGTCCGGCCATCGTGTTGCCGCTGACTTCGATCACGCCGAAGCCGGTGCTGCGGAGGCTGGGGTCGATGCCGAGGATGATCATGGCCGCAAATCCGAAGCCCGAATACCGGATTCCGGGACGAATTCAAAGGCAAAACTTCTCGCCTCGAACAAGTCGTCGTGACTCCGGAAAAAGCCTACGCTGCCGTGACCGGATGGGGGGCCGCGTTCGATTGCCAATCAGCAATCCGGTCTGCCAACAGATCCATGGCCCGCCGTTTTTGTCCCATTGTGCGCAGCCCTTCCGTGTGCAGTCGAATCTCGCGAACGCTGCCGTCGGCCTGCCGGACATGCAAAATGATGTGGGCAATACCGGACAGCATGGTGCTGCTACGCGTGTCGGCTCGGCGTTCCATGCGGACGAGTTGGTCGCGGCCGATGTCGAGCTGTTCACTGTCACCCCGATAAGTCAGGAACTCCGGCCCAACCCAGAGCACACCCATGTCTTCCTCGATCGCCGCAAACCGTTTGCGTGTACCGCTGGCGGGATTGGACAATCCGACGGCAAACCCGCTTTGCAACTGGACGTCCGTGATGCCCTGACTCCGAAGCCGGCTGGCAATGAAACGCCTTTCCATCGGGGACCAGATCAGCACCCACAACTGGATCGCCTGCAGCAGTCCCAACATTCCAAACAGCGGCAGGATATTGGCCAGCCCGCTGTCGAATCCCAACAGCACCAGCACCGGGCTGAGAAACGCGGACAAAATGAAGCCCAGTCCCAACCCCACCAAAACCGTCACGAGAATGTTCGCCACATAGATGCGGACCTTCACCCGATTCCACGCCGGCTTGCTGAGATCAAAAGTCAGGGCATTCGTCGAGACCACGATCAGATAACCGATGACGCCTGCGGCGAGATTGAACCCGCCGATTAACAGACTGCCGACAGAATTCGCCAAATCCGGGGTCTGTTCAGCCGTGGAGAGCCGCGACCGGAGATGCATGCCCAAAAAAACGACCAGGAAGATAATGGTTCCCAGCAGCAGCAACCAAGTGCGTGCCACTTTCAGCTTGGAGACCGGCTTGTCAGCCTGATCCATTCGCGCTTCCCACTGCTTATCACACCGAATCCGCACGCCTGACAAAGACAAAAGCGATCCGACCGGCTCGATCAACGCCTACGCCGGCGCCGCTTGAACCTTCTCCATGATCTCGTCGGGAATGTCGTAATTGGAATAGACGTTTTGGATATCGTCGTTGTCTTCGAGGGCCTCGATCAAACCCAGCACCGCGCGGGCGGTTTTCTCGTCGGCGACGGGCACCGGCGTGAGCGGCAACTGCGTGATCTCCGCCGATTGCGGTTTGATGCCTTTGCTTTCGAGCGCCTTGTGAACGACCTCGAACTGATGCGGGTCGGTGAGAATCTCGTACGTGTCCGGATGCGAGATCATGTCTTCGGCGCCAGCGTCCAACACAAGACCCATGAGATCGTCTTCCGAAATCTGGTCCTTGGCGACGAGAATCTGGCCCTTGCGATGAAACAGATGCTTGACGGCTCCCGCAACGGCAAGGTTGCCGCCGTGCTTGGTGAAAATGTTGCGAATCTCTCCCGCCGTCCGGTTCTTGCTGTCGGTGAGCAGCTCCATCAACAGAGCCACGCCGCCCGGCGCGTAGCCTTCGTAGGTGATCTCCTCGTAGGTGACGCCGCCGAGTTCACCCGATCCCTTCTTGATGGCGCGATCGATGTTGTCCGCCGGCATGTTGGCCGCGCGGGCTTTCATCAGAATCGTCCGCAGCCGCGGATTGAACCCGGGATCGCCGCCACCGTGCTTGCAGGCCACGGCGATTTCCTTGGCGAACTTGCCGAATATCTTCCCGCGTTTGGAATCAACCACGCCCTTGGTGTGCTTGATCTTCGACCACTTGGAATGGCCTGACATGACCCGCAAATCTTAGCTTGCCGATGGAATGTTTTCCATATAATTTATCGACGTTCCGAGCCTTTTGTGCGCGGGTGGTGGAACTGGCAGACACGTACGTTTGAGGGGCGTATGGCGAAAGCCGTGCAGGTTCAAGTCCTGTCCCGCGCACCAATTCTCTTGTGGCCCAGACGGCATCCGCGTGAATCGCTTTCCGGAAGAAATCGCTACACGCGCACGGTCGTCTGTGCTACGGTATCGACGGAAAGGCGGGAGGACAATGCGAGTGCGGCTGGTATTTGGTTCAATCATCGTCGCGGCAATCGTCGCGCTTTGCGGCGGCTGTATCACCGTTGAGACCACCCAGTCTGTCCAAGCCGATGCTCAGCCCGCGCCACCGGCACAGACGACCAAGGCGTCCGCCCACGTGGCGCCGGCAGCCCAAGCGCCCGCCCTCATCCCCACACCCAGCGCTGCCGCTCCACCGCCCAGCGACCAGCCAACGGACGAGTCCATCGGCATGGAGATTCGGCGACGGCTGAATGCCGATCCATCCACGGCGGTGGGCATTGTCGCCGAGGTCGAAGACGGGAAGGTCACTCTGCGGGGAACGGCGCCCACCCTGGCCGTGTCGTGGCGCGCCGAAGCCGCTGCCCACTCCATCAAAGGCGTCACATCCGTCGTCAATCAGATCATTGTGAACACCCCAAGCCCCGCGCCATGAGCCGTGGGCGACCGCGCGCTCGTCACTGCGTGGGCTCGACCGGGACCGTCGTCGTTGGCGGCGGCCGATGCGCGGCGTGAAACGCGGCGAAGCCGTACTTCCAGACAAACCAAATCACCCCGCCGCACAGGATGAGTATGCTAACCACGTGGAGCGCGCTGACCTGTTTCTGGCTCGGTTCCACATCGGGCGTCCTCGTCCCGGCCTCTTTGAGAAGATCCATCGCCTCCGACAGGTCTTGGACAACCTCGTCGTACGAGCCGTACCGCTCGGCCGGATCCAGGGCCAGCATGCGCGCAACGACTCGAGCGGTCCGTTCCCCAACGCCCGGCGTGCTGGCGCGCAGCAACACCGCGGGATCCACCGCGTTGGCGGCCGCTGCGGCGGCATCGAGCGGCGGCTGCCCGGCCAGCGCGTGAAACAAGGTGGCGCCCAGGGAGTAGATATCGCTCCGCTCGTCCTCGGGATCGCCGCGAAGTTTCTCCGGCGCCACGTAGTAGGGTGTGCCCCAGATTCGTTCGCCGTCCTGACGCGGAGCCTCGGTCGGGCTGGGCGCCAGGCCGAAATCCACCAGCTTCGGCACGCCATCCTGATTGAACAGGACGTTGCCCGGTTTGACATCGCGATGGAGCACGCCGCGCTGGCTGGCGCTGCGCAGGGCCGAGGCCATCTGCAGGCCGATGGTGAGCACGTCCATCTCCGGCAGCCGGCCGAGTTTGGTGAGGCGATGGTCGAGACTGCCCTGCTCGCAAAGTTCCACGGTCATGTAGTGCCAGCGGTCGACCTCGCCGAAGGAGTATACCTGCGCGATGTTGGGATGATTGATCGTGGCCGCCGCCCGGGCTTCGCTGGCAAAATTCGCCACCAGCGCCGCATCGGCGGCCAGGTCGGAGCGGAGGACTTTCAGCGCGACATACCGATTGAGCGGAACATCAATGGCTTTGTATACCGTGGCCGTCCCACCGGTGCCAATCACGTTGAGCAGGAGAAAGTCGCCAAACTTCAGCGGCACGACAGACGCCGCGCCGCAAGCCTTGCACTCGATATGAGTGAAGCCGACCTGGCCGGCGAGATCCAGAACCGCGCCGCACGAGTGGCAATTGATCGACTCCGGCACGTTGCCTGGCGCGTCCATGACCACACCACGGTAACACGCGCCGAAAAGCGGCATCAACTGCAAAGCTGGGCTGCGTCGTGTTTTGACCACGCTGAGCAAATCGATGCAACCATCGCCATCTTTCCTCCCAAGTCGCTCCAGATTTCCTAGCTGTATAACTATCTGTTTTGCGGGTGGTTGCGACGGTGGTTTGGGTGCGACGAGACTCCGGTGGCATATCGGCTGCTAAGCCAACCCACACACGATTGTGCATATCCTGAAGTGTCGGCCGCGAGGGCCCGGAGAGGCGCTTTTTCTGTTTACATGCCAGAGCCGCTTCTCTAGTATTCGCACCCGCACTTGGGAGGAAATTCATGAAGAAGATCGAGGCGATTATCAAGCCGTTCAAACTCGAAGACGTCAAGGAAGCCCTGGCCGGTGTGGGCGTGGAAGGCCTGACGGTCACCGAAGTGAAGGGGTTTGGACGACAGAAGGGTCACACCGAAATCTACCGCGGCAGTGAGTATACCGTGGATTTCCTGCCCAAGCTGAAACTGGAGATCGTGCTGCCCGATAGCGCCGTGGAGGCCGCGGTCAACGCGGTGTTGAAAACAGCGAAGACGGGCAAGATCGGCGACGGCAAGATTTTCGTGCTGCCGATTGATGATGCCGTGCGCATTCGTACTGAGGAACGCGGCGACCAGGCCGTATAACGCCGCCAAATACTGGAATAACGAGGAACCTAAAATTCAGCCCGCCCGGTGCCCCATCCACCGATTGGCTAGGAGGACAGAATGACACCCAAAGAAGTTCTGGCGTTGTGTAAAAGCAAGAATGTACAGCTCATAGACGTCAAGTTTTGCGATTTCCTGGGAACATGGCAGCACTTCTGTATGCCCGTCGCCGAATTGGAAGAGGAAACGTTCGAAGCCGGCGTGGGCTTTGACGGCTCGTCCATCCGCGGGTGGCGCTCGATCGAGTCCAGCGACATGCTGTTGATCCTCGACCCGGCCACCGCGATCATCGATCCATTTCCGCAGGTCACCACGTTGAGCATCATCGCCGACTCGATCGACACGATCACGCGCGAGCCATACACGCGCGATCCGCGCAATATCGCCCGCAAGGCCGAGGCGTATTTGAAGCAGACCGGTGTGGCGGACACCGCGTATTTCGGGCCCGAAGCCGAATTCTTCATCTTCGACGACATCCGCTTTGGCCAGACGTCCAACAGCGGCTACTACTACATCGACAGCAACGAAGGTATTTGGAACTCCGGCCGCGAGGAATTCCCCAATCTGGGCAACAAGATCCGCCACAAGGAAGGCTATTTCCCCGTCCCGCCGCAGGACACCCAGGTGGATATCCGCAACGAAATGATCATGGTCATGAAGGATTGCGGATTGGTCGTGGAACGCGAGCACCACGAAGTCGCCACTGCTGGCCAGGCGGAGATCGATCTTCGGTTCAGCCCGCTGGTGGCGATGGCCGATGCCATGATGGTCTACAAGTACGTCTGCAAGAACGTCGCCAAACGCCACAACAAGACAGTCACGTTCATGCCCAAGCCGCTGTTCGGCGATAACGGCAGCGGGATGCACACCCACCAGAGCTTGTGGAAGAAGGGTAAACCGCTCTTCGCCGGAAAGGAATATGCCGGCTTGAGCGATATGGCATTGCACTATATCGGCGGCATCCTCAAACACGCGCGGGCCGTCGCGGCCATCACCAACCCGACCGTCAACAGCTACAAGCGGTTGACGCCCGGCTTTGAGGCCCCGGTCAACCTCGCGTATTCGAGCCGGAACCGGTCGGCCGCCGTGCGCATCCCGACGTATTCGCCGAGCCCCAAGGCCAAGCGCATCGAGTATCGTCCACCCGATCCGTCCGCCAATCCGTACGTCGCGTTTGCCGCATTGTTGATGGCCGGCTTGGACGGCATCGAGAACCGGATCGATCCCGGCGAGCCGATGGACAAGAACCTCTACGAGCTGTCTCCGCAGGAGATCAAGAAGGTGCCGCAGATGCCCGCCAGCCTTACGGAGGCCTGCGACGAACTCGAGGAAGACCACGAGTTCCTGCTCAAGGGCGATGTGTTCACGCAAGACGTCATCGACACCTGGCTCGAGATGAAGCGCAAGGAACAGGATCAGGTGCGCTTGCGGCCGCATCCGTGGGAATTCCACATGTATTACGACGCGTAAAAGACTCCGCTCTTCACCGGGCCGGACGTTCATGTGAACGTCCGGCCCAGTTTTTTCTTGCGACGCAAGTCGCTCCGGAAATTTCTCAAACCGGCATCACTTTTTTCTTGAAGTGCACCACCACCGTGACTATGCTGTCGCCCGCAAAGGCGAAGGCGAGGATGAAGAGAGGGTTGTGAATAAGTTGTGAACAGCTTGGACGCCCTGATGCGTCTTGTTTTTGGGATGCTTGTATAGCCCAAACTGCGCGGATTTTTCGGTTCACATCTCTTCTGGATCCTGCACGAATGTAGTGAGGGGAAAACGCAGCCGCAGCACGGGGTAAGACCCGTTAGAGCCGTTTTTTTCGCGGTTGCATGGGTCAAACGATCAAGGTAGGGGGGATTTTCATGGTTTTTGTCTCCTTGGGTTCGTGTGCGGGCCACTCCCTCTGTTCGCCCCGGCTGACGGATGCGCGCGCAAACAGTATGCTGCATGCGTGTCAACAGCCTGTGAATAAGTCGGGCATGTGATGGAGGAAATATGACGACGGGGCACGACCAACTGTGGCGCGACGCGAGCAGGATCCTGCAAGGGATGCTCAACCCGGAGCTTTTCAACCGATGGTTCGCGCCGATCCGCCCGGTGGAGGTCACGCAAGACACGCTTGTCCTAGGCGTGGCCAACGAGTTTTACCAAATCTGGCTGCAGGATAATTTCCTGCCGTTGATCCGCGAAGCCGTGAACCAAACTTCCCGCCAGCCGCTTCAGGTCCGGCTGGCTGTCAGCCAGGGACTAAAACCGCCCCCCGAGTTGGTTCAACCCTCACCGCTGGCCCACGAGAAGCGCCAGCCGGCCAAGGCCGATCTCGACGGAAAGTTGAATCCCCGATACACGTTCGACTCGTTTGTGATCGGGCCCAACAACAATTTCGCTCATGCCGCCGCTCTCGCCGTCGCCCAGTCACCCGCCAAAGCCTACAATCCGCTGTTCGTGTATGGAGGCGTCGGCTTGGGCAAGACGCATCTGATGCAGGCCATCGGCCACTCGACCTCCACGGCTGCCAGGTCCCGCAAGGTCTGCTACATCACCTGCGAGCAGTTTACTAACGACTTCATTCAGGCCATCCAAAACAGCACGATGACGAAGTTCCGCAAGAAGTACCGCCAGGTGGACGTGCTGCTCATCGACGACATCCAGTTCCTCGGCGGGAAGGAACGGATGCAGGACGAGTTCTTCCACACGTTCAATACCCTGTTTGACGCCCACAAGCAGATCGTGCTTTCCAGCGACCGGCCGGCCGCCGAAATCGCCAATTTGGAGAACCGCCTTGTTTCGCGTTTCGAATGGGGCCTGGTCACGGAGCTACAGCCGCCAGCATTGGAGACACGGATCGCCATCCTGAAGAAGAAGGCGGCGCTGATCGACGTGAAGCTCTCCGACCAGGTGATCGAGTTCCTCGCGGAGAAGATCCGCACGAATATCCGTCGGTTGGAAGGTGCACTGGTCCGGGTCGCCTCGTATGCGTCCCTCACGGGCAAAGAGGTCACCCGCGATTCCCTGGAGTCCCTCCTTCGGGATGCGCTGCATGAAGAGGCCCGACGAACCATCACCATCGAATCCATCCAGAAAAAGGTCGCCGAGCACTTTGACATTCGCATCGCCGACATGACCAGCCGTCGCCGACCGCAGAACGTGGCGTTTCCGCGGCAGGTCGCGATGTACCTGAGTCGGACCCTAACGAGCCGCTCGCTGTCGGACATCGGCGAATCCTTCGGTGGCCGCGATCACGGCACCGTGCTCCATGCCTGCCGACTGATTGAGAAGCGGGCGGCCAAAGACCAGCGGCTCAGGCAGACGGTTTCCTATCTGGAGCAGGCGCTGCGACGGGAATAACATCTCAACAACGTGTGAATCACCGGAGAAAATCTGTTTGGCGGCCGAATTTGGCTCGGAGATTCGCCGCTTCTTGCAGGGTCAATTCCCCATCGTCCGCCTGCGTAAGTGCTTGGCGGGCGCTTGACACGGAAAGTTGTTTGATATATTCACAGCCCGAACGGTAACGATTTTTTCTTTTCCTTACAGAAGCATAGTAGTAATTATTCTTTCAATATGCCGGTTAAACTGAAAGTCACCAAAGAGGCGATTCTCGACGGATTACAGCGCGTGCAAAACGTCGTAAGCACCCGCACCACGCTTCCCATCCTATCCAACGTTCTGATCCAGGCATCCGATGGAGGTGTGAACCTGACCACCACTGACCTGGATGTCGGCGTCCGCTGCCGCGTGGAGGCCGAAGTCGCAAAACCCGGTTCGACGACCCTGCCGGCCCGCAAGCTATTCTCGATTCTCAAGGAAGTACCGGCGGCCGAGATTGAGATTGAAGTCGACGATCGGAATGCCGCCTCCATTCGCTGCGGATCATCGTTCTACAAGATCATGGGCCTGCCAGAAGAAGAGTTTCCGCGGTTCCCCGAGTCGGGTGCTGGCAAAGCGCTGAAGATCGAGCAGAGCGTCCTGCGAGACATGCTCAAGAAGACCGCCTACGCCGTCTCCAACGACGAGACGCGCTACGTGCTCAACGGCGTATTCATGGGCATCAAGGGCGACAAACTGACCGTCGTCGCAACGGATGGACGGCGGCTGGCCCTGATGGAGCACGACATCGAGATTCCCAAGGGTGCCGAGGCGGAATTGATTCTGCCCACCAAGGCTGTCGTTGAATTGGAACGACTCTTGGCCGACAAGGGTGACGTGAAGCTCTTTATCGGCGAGAACCAGATCGTTCTCGAATTGGACGGCACCACCCTGGCCTCGAAGTTGATTGAAGGCACCTACCCGAATTTCCGACAGGTCATTCCGTCCGAGGCGAAAGAGCGGATCACCTTGGAGCGCGAATTGCTCCTCGCCGCACTGCGCCGGGCATCCATTCTCGCCAGTGAGAAGTCTCAATCGGTCAAACTGAATTTTGCCAAGAATACTCTGACGATTACCGCGACCACACCCGAGGTCGGCGAGGCCAAGGAGACGATGTCGATCAACTACAAGGGTAAGGAGATCACCATCGCCTTCAACCCGCAGTACATGATGGATCCACTGCGGAATCTGGATGCCGACGAGGTGTTTGTCGAGTTGACCGACGAACTGAGTCCCGGCGTGATCAAGGTGAACGCCCCGTTCCTGTACGTGCTGATGCCGATGCGGCTGAGCTAGAATGTCGCCGTCGCAGGTGGCGGGTTCGTCCAGACCGCGGAACTTGACACAGGTTTTGCCCCGTTCTACTCTTTGACCGTTCACCCGTCTGCCTCGTGGTGTAATGGTAGCACAACTGACTCTGGATCAGTTTGTCTAGGTTCGAGTCCTAGCGAGGCAGCCATTTCCTAATTGTGACGCTTCGCGTCGGGTTGCGTCAAATCGTGACGATCTCCCTGCACATCGGGCGCTTTCGGGGCTTTGGCCTTGGGCTTGGTCGTGCCACCTGACGTCCGAGCGCGCCCTTGCACGGAATTCCAGCGGCACCCAAGTCCTGCTTGAGCATGTACATGCTGGGACCCTGTCGAGGTCGAACACAGGCTTGTGCTTCTTGGTGGCGACGGGGTGGTAGACTGCCGGTGATATAAATGATTCTCGTTTCCGTGATACGGGGATTCCCTCACAGCGAGGCAACACTGGGAGACCAAGAAAGAAAGACCCTCTCGACCACACGGGCTGTAACATTCCGTATTCAGCAACCTGAAGCGATGGCTGACCTTAATGAGCATCAGGCGCGGCCTTGCGCTGGAGTGCCCAGGCAACGACCACCCACAGTATCACAAAGGATCCCAAGCTCGAGACAACCCGAGCGGGCCAACTCGTTGCGCGCTCGTTCGCCGCGCTGAATTGAATCCCCATGGGCTTGCCGGTCTCGGTCTGCAGCACCTGGCTGAATGAATAGTGCACGCCCCGCTTGGGCAGGTTCACGTGCAGCGGCAAGGTCTTCGCCACTGCCAGCTCCTGCGCCTGCTGCACTTTCGTCACCTGTTGCTCCGCCGCGTCCACATTGAGCTGTACCTGCATGGTGGGAAGCGCTCGGGCCTGCTGGGGCGTATTGTCCCAGTACCCATTCTGGGCCGCGAATGATTGCTGAGCCTGCAGCAGGCTCTGGCCCTTCTGGCGCCGCAGGTCCACCTCCAGTTCCTGGAGTTTCTCGTTCCCCGCCACATCGTCCAAGGAGACGCTCGACTTGGCACGATTGAAAAACCGCGAGGCGTCGCTGACGTAGCCGCTGGCCAGCCGGCTGCGAGCGTTGCTCAGCGAAGATGCGACCTCCGCTCTGGCCGCGAGCTTCTTGTCTGCCTCGGCCTTCGCATATTCACCCCAGCCGAAGGATGTAACCGCCTTCCTCGTTTCCTCCGCGACCGCTTCCACTTCCTGATTCATCGTTCCCTCGAAGTGTCCGTACTGAAAATCCGGTGGCAGGTACAAATCCCACCACGCATTCTTCAACGGCACGTCCAGCGCGGGTGAAACCATGCCCACCAGGCCGCTCCGCCGCGGAAAGCGAGCGACCCCGATGTACGTCAGCTCCACCGGCACCGCGGCATCCCCTTCGCTCCGATCCATCGGCAACAGCAGTTTTCCATCGCGTTTGCCGGGCCGCACCGGCTGCCCGTTCACAAATGCCGACCACACCTCCGCGCCCTCCGGCAATGCCACCTCCAGGTACTGCCGGCTGTTGTTGCGAACCATCAGCGCCATGTCGGTCATGATCTGCCCGTCCTCGGAGATGACCGTCGTCAGCCGCGCGCTGTCTACCAGGGCCTGCAACACCTCCGCCTCCTGGAAGCGCTGGGTCGTCAGCGTCATTTTGTATCCCGGCCGCAGGTATCGATATGCCAGCACGGGCGTCTCGCCGGTCAATCCGGCCCAGGCCGGCAACTCGTGCTCGTCGATCTTCACCAAGTCGGGCGTCAACCCGGTTGCCTCGATCTTCATCCGCGCGGGCGCCTGAAACGCCACTGCACCCGTCTCGCGTTCCACCCCGACGGCTTCGACGCCGGCCACATCGAGCGAACCGGTCTTCACGTTCCACGGCTCTTCCCACGTCACCGTGAGCGTGTAATTGCCGCGCACCTTGTTCTGCAATTCGATCCGCCATTCGCCGGTCTTCTCGTCATGGTCCCTGCGCCGGATGTTCGGTCCGCTGATATCCACGTTCTGGAACGCAGATGGCACACGCACGCGAAATTCCCGGGTCGGCGCATTCTGAATATCGTACCGCACCATTGATCGGCCAGTGACAAGCGTCTCGGTCAGCGACACCACGCTCATGATTTCGGCACGGACCCAGGATTGAATCTTCTCCGTCGCCACGGTCAATTTCCAGCCCGGCTCCGCCCCGACCGCTTCGCCCGGAATGAGTTTGAACGCCAGCATGTTGCCCATCGCCGCCGCCGCGCCGCGGCCTTCAACTCGGCTCGCCAGGCCGACTTGTTCGGGTGGCACTTCGGTGAGTCCGTCGATCGATTGGCTCTCGATCTGCACGCCCTCCTCGGACGAGACAGCGACGAATCCGCTCAGTTTCTGCGTGTCCAGCGGTTGCACGCCCAACACCGGGACCGACCGCGGCAGTTCGGAAAGAGTCCGAACCAGATCGAGTTCCAACGCGTAATCGCCGGTCGTTCGCTCCTTCAGTGTGACCTCCAGCTCCCGCGGCTCCCCTTCCTTGGCGGCGGGCTTCTCGACCCATTGGGATATCGCGTTTCCCGCGACCCGCTCGACCCGGTACTCCGGCGGCAGGCCGAGACGCAGGGCAAACACGCCCGCGCGCTTGATCGTGTATTCCACCGTCGCATGAAGATCGATCTGTTCCGTCCCCACCCGGACCGCATTGCGGACCAACGCCTCGATCCGGGGTTGGACGGGCTCGACCCCAACCGTGAGACCGAACTGCGGCTTCATGAAGCGGTAGGCCATTGACACGGGTTCCGTTTGTCCAAGCCGTGCCGCCCGCATGAAGTCATCGACATCGACTTTCTGCAGATCGTTTTGAGCGTCGACCGTCACTCCAAAGTCCTCGGTGGACTTGATTCCCACCATCCCGGTTTCCCGTTTCACATCGATCGCATGCGGGGTCTCGACCTTCATCGAAGTCGACGATTGAGCCATCTCGGTTTCCACGATCAGGCGGTAGCCAGTCGCCAGATTGGCGTCCGAGGCCCGCGAAACGGATGAGGGCATGGCGTTTTTCGGTTTGGGCACCTCGAATGCTTCACCGTCCATGACCGACACGGTCTGCGTCTGGCCGTCCAACGAGTATGTCACCTGGAGGATCTTGATGTGGTACGGAGTAGGATCCCCCAAAACAAACTTGTTGGCACCAATGGAAGACTCGCCCTTTGCAATCAAGTCTTTGACCTTTGCCGTGACATCCACCCAGGTGTCCCTGTATCCCCAGATCGCATTGAGGATGGTAAGTCCCCCGCCCATGTTCCCGGAGATTTCGCCTTTGCTGCCTTCCGAAACCGCATCGGAGGCTGACGCTCCCTTGACCAGGTCTACCGTCAGCGTCTGTCCGTCGAGTTTCCAGGTTCGAACCCCGTCACCTTCCACGCGCATCAGACGGTGCCCGGCGGGCAACGCCACGCGAATCTCCCGGAGTTCGCCCTGCGTGATCTGGTAGTCCAACAGCGACTTCACGCTCATCACGCCGCCCGCGAATGTTACGAGCGAGGAGTTTTGACAGAACGCCGTCGCGGCCATTTCCGACGCGCGCTTCATTCGTGGCGTCCAGGTCATATCCACCCGGTCGCCCGCGCCCAGCACGGCATCGACCTGCGTCTGCTGCCCGCTGGTCGTGGATTTGAACGACACGGCCTGCGGCATCTCGACCATCGCTTCCGGGTCGTCGAGCGTCACCGTCACGCGAGTGGTCAACGCTTGCGGAATCCCAAACGCAATCTGACGTTTCGCCGCGTCGCCGCTGAGTTTCACCAGGAACTTCGCGCGCAGAGTCCATTTGCCCTTCTTGGGCAGCCACAGGTTCGCGTTCTCGCCATCGCGGACGAGCCGTGCATCGCCGGCGCCGCCATGGAAGGAAAGCCACCCGCCGCCCTTGGGGGCGACAAATTCCTGAATTGCCGCATCGGGTCCGAACAGCCGCAGCATCTGATCTGGCGCCGCCGATTCCACATCGAATGTGGCGTCAAACTCCACCACGCGCGCCGCCGCCGGGCCGTCGACCGACTTTACGGCGCCAACGTAGGTGGCGGACAGCACGGAAACAGAATCGTTCGGGAGCGCCTTCGCGATCCCCGGCGCCAACAGCAGCAGGACAAGCGCGGCTACGACCGGGGGGACCGGCGGTGGCACGTGACCAAGTTCTTCACCGCCACTCTCGCTCCTGGGCATTGGCTTCCAGAATCTTCGGATGAGCGCGATCACGATGGCCAATCCCAGCACCGGAGCCGCCGCGATCAGCACCACGCCCAGCAGCCGCGTCGCCAGCAGGATGCTGACCACGCTGCCAATGACCAGCGCCGCCCCGAGCGTTGCCAATACGCTGCTCGGTGTGGCACGGCGGAACTGCCACCAGATCAACACCAGGCCTGCGAGAAAAGCCAGCGTTTGCACAAGGCCCTGAAGGGTCTGGAACACGTTCTGCCGCATCGCTACGGCATTGACCGCCAGCGGTTCCTTCCCCACATTCAGCACCTTCGTAAACACGAAGCGCTGCCCCGTCCGCGGGATGTCGATTCGGATGGGTCGGATTCCCGCCACCATCGGCGCCACGCCAATGCCACTGGATTGCGGCGCACCGTTTGCCGGGAGCGCTGTCAGGTGTTCGACAAGAGGCCCGTTTTCCTGAGTCTGCCCGTCAGCGAGGACAACATTGCCGCCTTGATCCCGGTGGGCTTTGGGGGAAGGAGGGGGCGGCTGAGAGACTGGGGAGGCCGCTCCAATGGCCCTGTAAGAGCCGACAGCGCCTTGCGGAGTTGAAGGGGGTGTGACAGCGATCCCAGACTCCCGGGTGTTCTCGGCCATCGTGGCGCTCAGGGCATTGCCGAACTCGGCGCTGGTCATCCATTGCACGTGCCCATCGCTGAAGAGGACGCTACGCCCATTCAGGTCTTGCGGCGAATAGGCCAGCACACTGTTTCCGCCTCCCTCCTGCCAGGTATGGCCGGCGCCGATATAGGTGAACTTCTCGCCGCTGGTGGGGTCGATGAGAACGCGATCGCTCGTGATGACGTTGGGAACCAGCTCGTCGATTGTCTGAGGCAACTGACCGCCATGTTGGTCAGCGAACATGGCCAGGCCGAGCCCGACCTGTTTCAGGTCGCTGAATGAAACCGCCGTACGCCCCGAGACGCGGCTTTTGTTCAGCGCCGGCAATAGCATCGCCGCAAGCACTCCGACGATGGCTACCACGGTAAGTGTTGCCACCAAACCGCGCCAACCTCGACGAATTGATACCACAATGACCGCCGCCAGTCCCGCCACGACAACGAACACAATGCTGAAATCCTTCGCCTGATGATACAGCGTGTCGTAGAAACGCAGAAAGGCCAGCCAGCCATCGCGCAAGCCGTACGTGGTGCCGCGCGCCACGATCATGTTCCCGCCGAATCCTCCCAAGCGATGAGTTTGCGGCACGTACAATTCCCATTCCGCATAGGTCGTCTGCATGTCCGTCTGGGGAGCCGACAAAACCAGGTGACGGGGAAGAGCCGATTTCAAGGAACCGATCTTCTGCGCGTAGACGATATCCACCGCAAACGCTTCATCGCGGTTGGCCCGACGAGGCAGCGGAACGAGCAGGGTCTCTCCGTTCTTCTCCGGCTTGACGGGCTCGGAGCCGACATAACACGACCAGAAATCCGCGCCCCTGGGCAGCGTGAAAGTCTGAAACTGGCGATCGTTGTTCTTCACCATGAACGAGGCTTGCGTCAGCATTTCACCCGCGTCGGTGAGCACGGTCGTCAATTGCGTCCGGTCCGCCACCGCGTCCAGCACCGACGATTCCTCGGAGCGGGTCACGCCGACTTTCAACCCATAGGCGCTTCCCTGGTATTTGTAGGCCATCAACACCGGGCGGGTGATCAGTGCGCGGTCATTTGCCGCCAACTCGACCTCGTCCACGCGGCGGAGATTGTCCCCGGAAGGCTGCGTTGCCAGTTGCAGGCTGGCAGCGGTGGTGATGGCGATGCTGCCCGTCTCTCGTTCCACACCCTCCGGATGAATCCCGCCGACGGACAGGGTTGCCTGGTGAGGATCAAACTGGTTGTCGTATGTCACCACGAGCGTGTACCCGCCCCACGCCTTCTCCTGCAGGCCGATCACCCAGGTGTCGCCCTGGAGTTCCTTCCGACGGATGTTCGGCCCGGTAAACTCCACGTTCTTCCACTGCGGAGGCACCTTGATTCGAAACTCCTGGACGCCCTGGTTGACGATCGCGAATCGGATGGTCGCGCTGCCACCCAACAACCCATCGCCGATCGTGATCAGGTTGAACACGTCCGCGGTAATCCGCGGCGCCATGCGCTCGGCGGCGAGGACAAGTCGCCAGTCGGGTTGGTCCGCGGTATAGGCGAGGGCTTCGTCGGTGCGATTGGGGAACATGCCGATCGGCACCTCGCGCGCTCCGACCAGGCCGTCGACCACCGTCTTCAACTGAATCCCGGGGGCTCCCACCGCCCCGATTTGCGTCGTTTCCCTGGCCGCGCCCGAGACCCGGAGCGGTCGCACTTCGATCCTGTCGGGCACGCCTTTCAATTCCTGCTCCAGTTGCACGTCCATGCGGCGCTGGCCGAGCACGCGGGAATTGAAGTTCACAGTCAGCTTGCCGTCGGCGGCTTTCCAGTCCTCAACGCCGTCGGCACGCAGATCGGACACGACAAATCCACTCGGGAAAGCGAGTTCCACCACATAGATGCCCGCTTTTTCGACGTTTAGCGTCAGCTCGTGGCCAACCAGCAGCCGCGCCTCCTCCAGTCGGACCGTCACGCGGTCGGCGGCGCTGACCACGGGCTCGATGCGGCGCAGTTGTAACGCCAGTGTGAATGGCCGCGAGTAGAATTGATACGCCGTCAGTACCCCGCTCGGCGCATTGACCTGCCGCAAGCCCGTGGCCGATTGGGTCTCCACCAGGACGTCTTCCGCCGAGACCGCCAGTGATCCAGATTCGCGATCCACTCCCACAGGCTGAGGAGGCACGACACGGAGCGTCTCGACTGCGCCTTCGGTGCTGTGTTCGGAGAACAAGGTGAGCGCGTATGATTTGTCCGCGGGCTTGACGAGTTCGACCGTCAGGATCTGCTGGCCACCCTCGGGCTTGATCTGCCAATCGCGGACGCCTTCTCCCTGCAGCTTCGTCACCGCCTGGACTGCCGGCAGGCTGATGGAAAACTGTCCGGTGCTGCCCTGGATGATTTCGTATTTGAGGGTCGTGATGTACTTCACCACCGCGGGCGTTACCTGGACCGATGCGCTGGTCTCGCAAGTCACCAACGCTTTGCGCGTGACTTCCGCCGCCTTGCCCTGCCACCGCATCGAAACCGTGCGCTCGGCTCCAAGGAATCCGCGGACCCGCGTCATGCCGTCTTTGGTCTCGGTTGCCTGCTGTGTCCCTGTCAACAGTTGCAGGTCCAGCCCCGAGCCACGCGCCTGCGCGGTAATCGAACTGATCGCCGCGGCCGGCCCCGTGAATGTGATCTGGTTCCATGGCTCCTGACGGGTGATCTTGGCCACCAGATCCAGTTTGGCTCGGTATTGGCCTTCGCGAGTCGCGAGGAGTTGGAATTGCTCGCCCTCGCGGACCAGCCGGAGACCGGGCGGCAGATCGATGGGGAGAACCGCGATGTTGCCTTCAAACAACGGCAGGAGCGCTTCACCCCGTTCTGAGACCTGCAGGTCCAGGACGACGGCAAACCGCGCCTCGGTATCGCTCAATTGACCATCATAGCGGATCTCGCGCAGCTCGATTTCCGACTTGGCCTGCGGGGGAGTGGCCCCGGGTTTCTCTTCGGCAAAGGCGGGTCCAGTTAGAAGTGCGAAGGCGAGAAGGGTCGTCAATGTTCGCATGATAACCTCCACATCGGTGAATGGTCTGACACCATCGGACGCCATTTGTTCACTGTGCATTGCTTAACAGTTTCTGCGCTGTTCATGGGTTGGGAAGTAAAAAGGTTGTAAAACGATCAGACGCATGGTCCTTGATGGAGGAATCGCTCTTGGTTGTGCAGCGAACGTTCCCGTGTCGAACGTAATTGCAATCCAACCTCTCCATCTTGGCCTCGCACGGACAGGGCGGTTGATTGGACCAGATTCCGGTCCAGACGGGGTGACAACCAGATTACACTCTCGCCACCGCCCGGAGTCAAGCGGGACCTTGCCAAAGCGGGGGCACCACTGTCGCCGACCGGTTCTTCAGCGCCCGCGGGCTACGTGATGCGCCTCTCGAGTTGCGCTACCCCCGGCGCACAAATGGCGATAGAGAGACTCGTAGCGGGGCACGATCACTTCCGCCGAGAAGAGTTTGCGGGCCCGATCTCGGGCGGCGCGCCCCATGGACGTTCGCTGTGCTGGATCTTCCATCAGGCTTTCCACCGCACGTGCCATCGCGTCTGGTTCTCCCGAGGGCACGAGTATGCCCGTGGCATTATTCTCGACAACCTCCGGGATGCCGCCGACGACGCGGGCGACGCTGGGACATCTGAAATACATCGCTTCGAGGATGGTCAGGCCGAAGCTCTCTGATTCAGACGGGAACAGACCGATGTCCGCCACCTGCAAGTAATCTTCGATCTCGGCGACCTTCTCGCGCACGATGACCCGTTGTTCAAGGCCCAGGCGGCGCACGTCGGCGGCAAACGGCGCGAAATTGCCCCCGGCCAGGATAAGCAGCTTGAACGAATTGCCCGGGCGAATGCGAGCAGCCGTTTCGAGCAACAGGTCGATGCGCTTCAGGGGTCGAAGATTGGAGGCGTGGAAGATGACGACTTCGTCGTGCAGTCCCAGTTCCTGGCGCATCTCTTGCCGCGAGCGTCGAGCGGGGCGTGGCGAAAAGAAATTGTGAATGACTTCCATCGGGCCATCAAAACTCAAGAGCTGACGCGTTTCCTGCTCGAGGAACGCGGACACGGTTGTGACGGCATCGGAACTGGCGAGCGCGTGACGGATCGCCGGACCATATCCCGGATCGCGACCGAGCAACGTGGTGTCCGTGCCATGCAACGTGGTGACCACCCGCGGCTGCTGTCCGGGGGGGAGCATCGACCGCGCAAGAATTGCCGCCGTGGCGTGTGGCACCGCGTAGTGGACGTGAAGCACGTCCAGTTGGCAATCGCGGGTTACTTCCGCCATCTTTACGGACAGCGGCAGCGTGTAGTCCGGGTATTTGAAAAGATCGTAGTCGTTGATGAGGACCGGGTGGAAATGCAGGCGTGCGGTGTTCAACGGCATGCGGAACGGGCGCTCGTAACTGATGAAGTGCACCTCGTGTCCGCGTTTGGCCAGCTCCTCCCCCAGCGCGGAGGCGAGGACCCCGCTTCCGCCGACGGACGGATAACACGTAATGCCAATCTTCAGTGGACGGTCGATCGTCATATCAAAAGTCGCGAGCTCCGCGACACGCGTGGGCGAGCGAATCCAAGACAATCGGATCGTTTGGGAAGAGCGCCATGGCGGAACCGACCCCGGCCCGCAGTCCGTACAAGCGCGCACGAGTCAATTGCAGCTCGACGTAACCGCGAGTGCGCGTCTGCGACGCATGCGCTTCCATCGCCGTTGTCCAGGCCGCAATAATTTCCGGGGCGGACACGTCGATCAGCATCGGCGTGATGGTCCTGGGCTCGGCTTCGGGTGTGACGGCATAGAACAGCAGTTGACGGATTGCGTGCGGCGGTTTGGCGCGCAATTCCCTGACGCCACCGTAGCGGGCGAGTCGTGCCGCATCGCGAATCAGTTGCCCGAGCCGCGAATGATCGGGATGCTGGTTCTCCTCAGGGCTGGGCGCCAGAACAATGTGCGGCCGCAGGCGGCGTATTGCGCCCGCCAGTTTGATGGCATGCGCCACGCGCCGTTCGAGATGTGCGTCTCCATCCAATGCAAGGAATTCGGTGGTCGCGCCCAGCAGTGCCGCGGACCTTTTTGCCTCGGCGGTGCGCTGGGCGGGCGTGCCGCGACTGGCAGCTTCTCCGCGCGAGCAGATCACAAAGTGCGCCGCGCGCCCGGCGCGGGTCTCGACTGCGATCACGCCGCCACACCCGAATTCAATATCATCGGGGTGGGCACCGAACGCCAGTAACCATGGCGTTTTAGACAGTGACGTCCGTGTAGGCTTCATCAGAACGGTCTATTGTATCACGGTTCACGTAGGCAATCTCCGGTGCCCCCTCCCGGCGCAGGTAGGCCTGTTCGCTGGCACCCGCGATGTAATGCGTACAGTGCACGACAGATTGCATCCAGGGCAGACGCGTGTCACGGGTCGGGCTGATTTGCGCTTTCGTGAAGGAGATAATCGGCAGGGTGATGTAGGAATCTCCGCCTTCGTGCAGTTGGAGCCGTCCTTCGTGAAAGCGCGCGCGCACAATTTCGCCCTCGTGCGGAACATCCACGAAGTACTCGGGTACATCACAGGCTGCGCGGCGGACAGACGGGTCGCTGGAGCGCGCCACGCGAATGCCATCGAGCAATCCCATCTGACGGTACATCTCCAGGCAGAAATCGGCCACAGTCGGCGCTCGGTTTTCCTGGAAGGCACGGACCCAACGGCGGTCGACAAATGCGGGAAGTTGCAGGGTTGTCTTTGCGTGCCAGGCAGGAGCGACCCGCTTGAGATAGAGGGGCGCGAATTTTCGTTGAAGCCGGTTCTCGAAGGTGAAATTAAAGCGGGCCAGCTCACCCGTCTTGCGATGACGGAGGATGGTTTTGGTTTCGCGCGGGTCGTGGTCGCTGTCGTGGTAGAAGAAGACGATTTCGCCGCCGATCTCTTTCTGCAAATGCCGTGCGGTTTGAATCTTCGCGAAGAGGAAACGCTTCGGGAAAAACCCGCAGGGCTGTTGGCCGAAACAGATGACGGGGGCTGTCGTCATGAGGCAGGTTGAGGCTCGGCAGGCGGGCTGATGGAACCCAGCGCGGCTTGAATGACAAGGCTGAACAGTACGCAGGCGGCGCAACCGATCAAGTTGTACCAGAGGTAGCTGATGTTCAGGGAGAAATAGAGGACGAAGACGATGGTTTGAGCGGCCAATGCCGCCCAAAAGACAGCGGTACCGCCGACACGACGTACGAAGAATGCCACAAGGAACAGGGCGAGCGCCACACCATAGAAGACCGAGCCCACGATATTAATCGCCTGGATCAGATTCTCCACGAGGTTTGCGAACAGGGCAAACGCCAGCGCGACGAGCCCCCAGAGAAGCGTGAACCATTTCGAGGCCGTTACGTAGTGCGCGTCGCTTGCTTCGCGTTTGAGGACGTGCTGGTAGAAGTCGACGGTTGTGGTGGTGCCGAGCGCGTTGAGTTCGGCGGCTTTTGACGACAGCGCCGCGGCAAAGAACGCGGCCACCAACAATCCGATCACACCGTGCGGTAGATGGTCCAGCACGAAGGTAATGAACACGTAATCACTATCGTTGGTCGTCGCCTGCGCGCCGTTGGCACGAAGAGCTGTCTTGACGTCGGCGCGGATGGATTCACTGCGTTCGAGCGCCGCCTGGGCTCCAGCGCGCGCCTCGGCCTCGGCACTGGGCACGCCTCGATGTTTCGCGGCCAGCCATTGCTGAATCAGTTCCTCCTTCTGCCGGTGGGCCTGGGCATATTGTGATTCGAGGGAGCGCAGCTTGTCCTGCGAATCGTGTGCCAACCCGGAAGTCCAGGCGGCGTGATTGAAGAAAACCGGTGGTTGTTCGAACTGGTAGAAGACGAAGACGAGAACGCCGAGGAGCAGAATGAAAAACTGCATGGGGATCTTGAGCACGGCGTTGAACATAAGACCAAACCGGCTCTCCCGCAATGAAGCGCCGGAGAGGTACCGCTGGACCTGCGATTGGTCGGTGCCGAAGTAGGAGAGGGAGAGGAAGAAGCCGCCGAGCAGGCCCGACCAAAACGTGTAGCGCTGGTGGAGATCAAGGGAAAAATCCACGGCCCGCATCCGGTTCAATCCCCCCGCCACGACGAGGGCGTCGACCAGAGAGAGGTGTGGCGGCAATTTTGCCAGCAGGACGATGAACGCCGTCACCATTCCGCCAAAGATCACAGCCAGTTGATATTTCTGTGTGAGGGTCACGGCCTCGCTGCCGCCCATCACGGTGTAGATGATGACCAGGGTCCCGCTGAGAACGATGGTGAGGTCCAGCCGCCATCCGAGCATGGTGGACAAGATGATGGCAGGCGCGTAGATCGTGATGCCCGCCGCGAGCCCCCGTTGCAGAAGAAACAGACAGGCTCCGAGCAACCGGGTCTTGGCATCGAATCGCCGGCCGAGAAATTCATACGCGGTGTACACATTCAGCTTGCGGTACATCGGCAAAAACACCGCCGCGATCAGGATGAGCGCCAAGGGCATCCCAAAGTAATTCTGCACGAAGCCGAGCCCATCCTGGTAGCCCTGGCCGGGGGTGGAAATGAACGTAATGGCGCTGGCCTGGGTCGCCATTACCGAGAGACCGATGGTGGCCCAGCCCATCTTCGGGTCGCCCTTGACATACTCATTGAGGTTCTGCGGACGACGCGTGCGCCACATCCCATAGGCGGCAATGGCCAGCATACTGCCGATCAGGACCACGAAATCGAGGAGGCTCATGAAAAGATGGTGGACAAGACAACGAGCAACACGACCCACAGGATGAAACTGCCGAAAACAAGGAGGTATACGTTACGCCAGGTGTCGAACCCGGGGAGCCGGGTAGCCTCTTCGCTGTTGATGTGATCCGTCGGTTTCATTTGCCGAGTGAAAGCAGATTGGCGAAAAGCCGGTAGGCGCCAGGGACGCCCGCGGGCAGTTGGCGAAACCACGACAGGCCCGTATAAACAACGTAGCCCTTCCCATAGCGCGCCACGAGTAAACCGCCCGATTTGGGAGACTCGCCCGGGTCATGACACGCCAGCAACGGGGTGAAATGCGAGTCCCATTCGCCGGGAAAATAAAGTCCGCGCTCCTGCACCCAACCCTCGAAGTCGGCCGGGACGATGCGGTTGGGGGTCGTGAAAGCCGGATGGTCAGGCACCAGCAACGTGATCGGCGCGGTCGCATCCGTCACGCGATCGCGCGAGAGTTTCAGATCGTAGGGCGCCAGGTCGGTGGTTTGCAGGCCCATGGTGGTGTTGTACTGCTCAATGAGCGTGCCGCCGCCCTCCACATAGGCGAAGAGCGCGGGCAGATTCGGGGCCAGGTCGGTGCGCGTGTTGAACGCGCGAATGCCAACCACGACCGCGTCGAAGTTACGCAGGTGTTGCAGGGTCAGATCGGCACCATTGAGGAGTGTAACCCCGTACCCCATTCGTTGCAGGCATTCGGCCACAGAGTCGCCGGCACCGGGCAGATAGCCGATTTGATGGCCGCGGGTCGCCAGGTCGAGGCTCAGGGCCTTCAAGCGGGCTGGAGGTTCGAGCAGCTGCCGCGGAATGTGATCGTGGCGGATTTCGACGTGTTGATTGTGGTAACGCTTCCCATCGATCTGCGCGGTGGCGAGGATTCCGGCCGTCGTGGAGTACTTCGGTGCGGTGACGGTGAAGGCAAAGGTTGCCGTCTCGTTGTAATTGCTCAGAGAAAATGATTGTGTGGCCGGGGTAACCAGCCAGCCAGACGGAGCCTCCAGTTGCAGTGTGCCGGTGGCACCAGCGCGGGCTGAAGTGACTTCGACTGCCACGGATCGTGTGCTGCCCGGGGCAATCAACTCCAGGTCTTCGGGGAACCGTAGCGACACCGGCGGGATCACTTCAAGCCGCTGACGGATCTCGCCCCGCACGGGATCGCTGATGACCTGGACCGGCTCGTCGGAAATAACCAATGATTGATCGGCGACATCAAACACGAATTCGACGGGAAAAGGCGGGGGACTCTCGGGACGGCTGATCAGCGACGGATCATCCACGCGGAACATCCCGACCGTACCCTCTTCGCGCAGCCAATAGGGCTGAGTCAACGGAGTGTTCTCGGGGACGGCTCGCGATGATTCCTTCACGACCCCCTGGTTGGGCTTGAGGTCAGCGTTGACGACAACTTCATCTCCGCCAGCCGGGTAGCGCACCGCAGTCCAGCGTACGGGGACCGCGCGGCCGGCCGCGGCGCTCCGCGTCATGGCGCTGTGACGCATCTTCAACGTTTCGCCGGGAACAGCTTCGGCGACCGGAATCACGGTTTCGACGTATAGGCCGAGGCATTTCTGGATAATGTGATCGAGTTGACGGCGCTTTTCCGTGATGAGACTGTCCGTTGGCAAGACGGCGAGACGCTTTCGCAATGTCAGCAGGGATGGAACGCTGGCGGAAGGGTTCTGAGGGTCGAGTCCGGCGATGGCCGCATCAACGAGGCCTCCGATCTCGGCGCCGCCGGGGATGCGGCCCCAAGTGGTATCAACACCGTCCATAATGTCATTCGTGGCCGGCTGGCCGGCGAGGAGTTGGAACGCTTCCCTCGCCGAGCCGCGCGTGCTGACGCTGCCGAACCCCTGGGTCTTGTGCATGCTCCGGCTGCGCGCGGCGATTTCGCCGTAGGACTCGCCGAGGAGCGTGTTGTAACCGCCGACATCGATTCGCAGATCGGCGGAGTTCGTCAACCCGGCCTCGGTTCGGCCCTGTTGCGGGGTGAAGTGATTCCAGAAGATGCGCGTGGGCTGCCACGGCTTCAATTCGTCGAGCTGCTCGGGGAAGGCGTTTGTTGAGCCAGCCATTTTGAAGGCCTCGACGGCGAGGATGGCCGAGGCGGTATGATGGCCGTGCGTTCCGCCGGGCTCCGTGGAAAATCGCGTGATCATGATATCGGGTCGGAACTGGCGAACCACGCGCACGACATCAGCCAGCACCTGCTGGCGGTCCCAGAGGCGAAACGCTTCGCGGTAATCTTTGCAGAACCCGAAGTCGATGGCGCGCGTGAAGAATTGCTGACCGCCGTCGATCCGCCTGGCCGCGAGCAATTCCTGTGTCCGAATGACCCCGAGCTCTTGGCCGAGTTCCGGGCCAATCAGGTTCTGGCCACCGTCGCCGCGGGTGAGCGAAAGATAGCCGGTGCGGTACCCTCGACCACGGGAGAGATAGGCAATGAGCCGCGTATTTTCGTCATCGGGGTGAGCGGCGATGTAGAGCACGCTGCCCATCTGACGAAACCCCAGAAGATCCTGCAAAATGGCCGACGACGGCTGCGGATCGGCGGCGCGAAGGCTATGGCAGGCACCAACCACCACTCCAGCCATGACGAGCAGGAGAAACCGCGCGGAACGGATGTTGTGTCTCATGCTTGATATCTACCCATTCAAAAAAGTCCCTCCAAAAAACCGGGGGACATTTTGGAAACGCGACCCGAATTCCGTGGCAACGGGCTGCAGCAAAAGCGACTATTTCTTAACCGTGAAGGGAGCCGAGAACTGGGTACTTTCCCATTTCATCTTCAGCAGTCCCCCGCCCGACGGATTCTTCTCAATTCCCATCGTAAACTGGTCAACCGGCGTATCGAGCGCGTCCTTCTTCAGATCGACCCGCGCCACGTCGAGGCTTTCGTCGTAGATCTGCTTCAAATCGCCGCGCGTGGCGCCCCATTGTCCGATTTGTTTGTTGATGATCAACGTGGCGGTGCCGTCTTCTTTTGGCAGGGTCCACAATGTGTAGGCGCCGGCCGGGACGGTGGCTCCGCCAATACCAATTGGCTGCTGGGTGATGAGCAAGGTGGCTTCATCCGCACCGGTCCGCCACACCTGGCCGTACGGAACGAGCCCTCCCCAGATTTTGCGGGTCTCACCGGTATGAGGGTCCTTCGTATAGGGCCGCCCGTAAACAATCGTGATCCGATCGCCATCGATGGTCGAACTGATTGTCTCATGCGGACTGATCCGCTTTTGCTGGGCCATGAGCGACGTCGCGCTGAGGATGGCCGTGGTCATGACAAGGGTGAATCTGAGTTTATTCATCGGTCTCCTGGGATGGTCTATCCAACATTGACGTTTTGGTTCTCGGCGAGACCGCCGTTGCCATTACTGCAAGCTCGAGATGAGATCCTGGTTCATTCGCGCAAACGAGCTGGAAGGCCCTTCGGCTTTGAGCGCCAGTTCGGTCGAGGCCTTCGCCGCCGCGATCGCGCCCTCTTTGTCTCCCTGCTTGGCGAGGATCCTGGCCTTCAGATTGAGCAGTTCATAAGCAATCCGCGGCTTGTCGGCGAGGCCCGCATCCAGCCAGGCGAGGGCCTTTTTAAGGTCGAGGTCATGATTGAAGTAGAACATGGCGGACTGGTAGTAGAAGCCCGCCTCTTTCTTGTCGTGCGACGCCATGGCCGCCTCGATCTGCGGAACCACCTTGCTGGTGACGTCAAGCTCGAGTCTGAGGGGAACGACGGTTTTTTCCCAGGCCAGATCGATGACCGCTGATTCATCGCGGATGTGGTTGAACTCGATCACAAAGGTCTCGATGGACGTGTCCGTGAGTGGGACGGGTGTGACCTTGAAGCGGACGAAATCGTTGGTCGCATTATAGGAGAAGATGTTCCCGGTGGTGTCCCTGGAAAGGATGATGGTCCACGCTTGTTCTCCCGGGATGGTGTAGAGGGCATACTTGCCGGCGGGGATATCGTTGCCGTTGAGTTTCACGGGCGTGGAAAAGGAAATCTTCGTGGAGGCATTCGCTCCGGTGCGCCAGACGGCATTGTAGGGCACCAGGCCACCGTAGATTTTGCGGCCCTTCATGCTGGGCCGGGAATAGACGATCTCAATGTCGGTGAGACCGACATGTTGTTTGATCGTACAGGCGGGACTGGCCGACGGGAAATCGACCTTGGGAGCCTGCGCGTAGAGCCCGCCAGCGAGCACCAGACCGGAGGCAAGCAACAGCGAAACGCGACCGAGATATGCGTTCATAATTCTACAAAACTAGCACAGCTAGAAGAAAAGGAAAGTTGCAAGTGGTACCGTGGACGGGATCGAGATCGCGCGGGGGCATCTTCACATACGGCTCAGCCGATTATCACCGACGCCCGAATTCGATCAACGCATCCATGCACGCCACGCCGTGCCAATCTGCGCCCAGTTCATGTGGGCGTATTTGTGGGCCGGATGTGATTGCGAGCTGGCCGGTATTGCAGAATCATTAGGTTCGAGTCCCGGCGAGGCAGCCATTCCTCACGTGTGGGTGCCTGTGCCAGTTGGTTGACGGACTTTGTGTCCAAGCGACGATCCTCCAAGTCTCGTCTCTACGGCGCGGTCACCAGCACCCGGTAGAATCGCTGTGGATTGGCGATCCCGCCCGGATCGGTGAACGTCAGCACACCGCCGGTGCCCGGCTGCGAAGCGCCTGTATTTGTCCAGGTTGCGGGTGCCAGCGAAGTTGCGTACTGCAATTGATACGTGTGGCCCGTCAGCGACGCGATTTGCACGACGAAATCCTGCCCGGACGGATTGAGCTGTGAAATCGCGACATTGGCCGCCGTCAAGATCGTTCCGTGGTTGACAAATCCGGCGTGGAAATTCGTCGACCCGTTAATGGCGTCGATGGTGCCGTTGTTGATCAGGCTGCTATAGGCCTCCAGGGTGCTGCCGCCATTTGCCCGCAGGATGCCGTTGTTGGTGGTGATGCCGGTGAAGACCAGGGGCCCGCAGGTGGCCACCGCGGTACCGCCCGCATCAACAATGACGGGCCCATTGATCGTGCCGCAACCGGTCAACGAGGCGTTATTCCGAATCTCCAACCCGTTGGCAAACGAGTGCGTACCGCCAAGCGTCGCGAATGTCGCCGGGCTGCTGCCGTTGCCAACAACAAACCGCTGATTGTTGGCTACCGCTGTGCCGCCGCTGTTGAGTGCGCCCCCGACCAGGGCGAACCGGCTGTTGGCGCCATTGGTCAATACCAGACTGCTGGCCTGCACCAGACCATTGGAGATCGTCAACTGGCCGATTCCGCTGCCGTTCCCGACCACGATGTTGGTCGCGGCCAGCACTTGCCCTCCGCTCACCCACACCGCCCCGGTCGATTGGAGAGCGGTGCCAACGCTCAGGCTCGTTCCCAGCGCAAGCGTGCCGCCGTTCACCATCACGGCACCGCCCGGTCCGCCGGTGTTCCCCACCTGCATTGTTGACGCCTGCACCGTACCGCCGGACAGATTGAATTGGCCGAGGCCGGAGTTGCCGATGGTCGTGGGCAGTGTGGTCGCGGTCAATTGGCCGCCGCTCATCCAAACCGAGCCCGTCGAGCCGGAAGCGAGCCCGATCTCCAACAGCGAGGAGACGGTCATCTGGCCGGCGACCATGGTCAGTGTGCCTTGGGAATCGTAGCCGACATAGGTGGTCTGGCAGTTGGCGGTGCCGTTGGACATGGTCATGGCGCCCGGGTGGAGTTTGCCGCAGTAGATCTGGCCGTTCAGGATCTCGACGTCGCCGCCATCCACGGTCAGGTCATTGGCCAGCACAAAGGCGTTGGTCCCGAGCAAGCTGACCAACCCGTTGGTCTTGATGATCAATTGGCCCTGGCCCCCGACGCTGCTGCCCAACAAGATCTGGTTGGCCAGAAGAGTGCCATTCGATACCGTCGTTGCTCCCACACCGAATCCGTTAGTCGCGGTGCCGTCGTTGCCGATGCCAATCACCCCGTTGGTGGCGGTCAACTGGCCGCCCATTACGAGAACGATGCCCGTCGATCCTGGAGCCGCCGCCGCCGTCAAGTTACTCAAGACCGTCATCATTCCTCCCGAGAGCGTCAACGAACCATGGGTGTTGGTCCCGGCTCCAATTGCGGTCTGGCTCGTCATCACGAGGCCAGTGGAGACCGTCATCTGGCCGGTGCCGAGACTGCCCACCTGTATCGGGATATTCGTTGCCACGACGTTGCCCCCGGCGACCGTGACCACCCCGGTTGCTCCCTGCGCATCCCCCAACAGCAGGGCGCTTGTTGAGCCCGACAGCACCGTCAACGTACCGCTGTTGACCTGTAGCGTGCCGCGTGTGTTGTTATTTGTACCCAGGCGCATCCGATCGGCGATCACCGTCCCACCGGCCAAGGTCAGTGTGCCCTGACTGCCCGGAAACGATCCCACAAAAACCGAGTTGGCACGCAACACACCGCCGGAAGCCGTCACCTGCCCCACGCCAAAACTGCCGATTTCAAGTTGTTCGGTCCCCGAACTATTGGTGACTGCCAATAGTCCGCCGCTTACCCAAACCGTGCCGGTCACCCCCTGGCCGTTACCGAGAGCGAGGCCCGACATGAGCAGAGTATTCGAGGCCGCCGTGAAAAGATACCCGCCCGACACTGTCAATGTGCCGTTGGCACCACCTCCGACGATCAGTGGACTCATGTAAGCGTTCCCATTGGTCATCGTCAATTGCCCAATCCCACCCAGGCCGATGGTGACGCCGTTGCTGGTCATGGACAGATTCCCGATAACGTTGTTCGCGATCAAAGTGCCACCGCTCACAACAACCGTTCCCGTGCCCCCGATATTGCCGACGTTCAGAAACCCGGACAGCGCCAACTGGCCTCCCGCCATGGTGAGCTTGCCCTGTGAGCCGGGATAATCAGCGACGATCATGTTGGTGGCCGTCACGTTACCGTTGGAGATCGCCATTTGGCCCGGGCCTTGGAAGCCGATGTCCACAAAGGTGTTGGTCACGAATACCTGGCCGCCCGTGACCCAAATCGCGCCCCGGCTTGTATTCGTCGAGGCCGCAAACAAGCCCTCGTTGGCAGTCACCGTACCACCCGCTACGGTCAGTGTCCCCAAGCCCCCATCCTGGCACCCCGCCATAATCTGGCCGGCGACCACCGTTCCATTGGAGACGGTCATCTGTCCCATCCCGCCGTTGCCCACCTCAATGGCAATCAGTCCGTTTGTGTTCATCGAGCTCAATTGCCCGCCGGTCACCCACACGGTGCCCGTCGCCCCCGTCACGCGACCCAGGATCATCGAGTCGTTGGTCTCGGTGACACTGCCGCCCGCCACCGTCAATGTGCCGCGTGACCCCGCCAATTCTCCGACGATCAGTGTCGCCGCCGAGACAGTTCCGTTGGAAATTGTCATCTGGCCCGTCCCGGACAACGCGACATCGATTTTCTGGCCGCCAACTATATTGCCGCCCGTGACCCAAATCGTGCCAGTGCTGCCCGCGTCATGGCCGGCGTACAAATTGGCGGACACGGTGCTGAGCGTCCCGCCACCGACCGTTAGCGTACCGCTCGCACCGGGGTTGCTCGCCACCCGCATCCCCGCAAGCGTGTTGCCGTTGGACACCGTCACCGTTGTGCCGTTGGCCATGAACATCTGTCCCTCAATCAGGAAGGCGTTGCTTAAGACGCCGTCCACTTTCAGCGCCGAGTTTGTGGCGATCAATACGCCGCCGTTGGTGATCGTTAGCCCGTTGATGATCTCCAGCAGCGTATTGGTGCCGGCGTTGAAGAGACTGAGCGTGTTGCTGGACGCGCCGACCCCCGAGACGGTCAGGTTGCTGATGGTCATGCTCAGGGGAAAGCTCCCCGAGGTAAGCGCATCAATGGTCACCGTTTTGGTGCTGGCGTTGGTGACAAATACCCCGGCCTGGGTGCTGGACGGTCGAACACCCGCCGACCAATTGGAGTTCGTCTCCCATTTGCCGGTGCCGTCGATCCAACTATTGGTCTGGGCGTTCGACGTTGGGAGACACAAGGACGCCGCACACAGGTAGAGCCCCACGCGCAGCCAGCACATCAAAAGGTTGGATTGCATCCATTCCTTTCGCGCCAACATCAAGAAATCCGCAACCCACGATCCGATTTGGCGCCCCACTTCTCCTGTGCCTTCTCATACTCTTGGGTGGAGCCCCTGTCCAGCCAAATACAGCCATTTGAGGTTACGGCGCGGTTACCAGTACCCGATAGAATCGCTGTGGATTGGCGGTCGCGCCTGGATCGGTGAAGGTCAGCACACTGCCGGTGCCCGGCTGCGAAGCGCCTGTATTCGTCCAGGTTACCGGGGCAAGCGAAGTTGTGTACTGCAACTGATACGTGTGGCCTGTGACGGACGGGATTTGCACCACGAAATCCTGCCCGGACCGACTCGTCTGAGAGACGACGACGCTGCTGGCGGTCAAGATCGTTCCGTGGTTGACAAATCCGGCGTGGAAATTCGTCGAACCGTTGATGGCGTCGATGGTGCCGTAGTTGACCACGGGGCCGTAGGCTTCCAGCGTGCTGCCGCCGTCGGCGAGCAGGGCGCCATTGTTGGTCACGATGCCGGTGAAGGTCAACGTGCCGCAGTTGGCCACCACGAGGGCGCCGGCATCGACGGTGACGGTCCCATTGATGGTGCCGCAACCGGTCAACGAGGCATTATTCCGAATCTCCAAGCCGTTGGCGAACCAGTGCGTGCCGCCGGACACGGTAAACGTGGCCGCGCTGCTGCCGTTGCCGACGACGAACATCTGGGTATTGGTGACCACCGTGCCGCCGCTGCTCAGCGCGCCCCCAACCAGCGCAATCTGGCTTTGGGTGCCATTCGTCAGCACCAGACTGTTGGCCTGCACCAAGCCATTGGAGATTGTCAACTGACCCACGCCGTTGCTGCCAATGACCAGGCTGCCGCTGGGCGCCAACAGTTGCCCGCCACAGACCCAGACCGTGCCGGTCCCCACGATCAGGTCCGCGCTGACACTCAGGGTTCCGCCGGCCAGCGTCAACGTGCCGATGCCTCCCGGTGCGCCGGAGGTGCCGACGACAATCGTCGAGGCCTGCATTGTGCCGCCGGAGAAGTTCAGTTGCCCCGCTCCCTGGTCGCCCACCGTCGTATTGTTGCCGCTGGCCGTCACCTGCCCGCCGTTGATCCAGACCGAGCCGGTCGAGCCGGCTTGGAATCCGATGTCCAGTGTCGACGAAACCGTTAGTTGACCGGACTGGACTGTCAATGTGCCCTGGGAATCATAACCGACATCGAGCAGCTTGCAACTGGCGCTACTGGCGTTGTCGGCGGACATGGTCATGGCCCCGGGATGGGTGTAGCCGCACCGGATCTGGCCATTCTGGATCGACACCGAGCCGCCATCGACGACCAGATCGTTGCCCACCAGAATGGCGTTGTTGCCGATCAGATCGACCAACCCGCCGCGTTGAACGGTCAATTGCCCCTGGCCGCCGACGCTGCTGCCCAATAGAATCTGGTTCGCCAAAACGGTCCCGTTGGAGACAGTCATCGTGCCTGTCCCGCTGCCGCCGTTGAGCGTTCCGTCGTTACCGATGCCCATCACGCCGTTGGTGACCACGAGCGAGCCGCCGGTCATCGCGACAAGGCCGATCGCTCCCGGACCGGAGCCGACGGTGAAGTCGCTGAGGACTTGCATCAAGGCGACGTCTTGCACGCTCAAGGACGCTGTCGAGTTGGTTCCCGCCGCGAGCGTGGTCAGGCTGGTCTGCACCGTGGCATTGGAGGAAACAGCCAGACTGGCGACGCTGTTGCCGACGCTGCCGATGGCGGTTGGCGCATTGGTGGCGATCAGTGACCCACCGGCGACGGTCGCGGCCCCGTTGTCCACCCGGTTCGTCTGGGCGCTCTGCACCGTGCCGCCATTGGTCACGATGAGATTGTCTGTCTTGAAGGTGCCGGTGCCGAGGATGAGCGAGCCGCCATTGACCACGACGCTTCCGGTCCCGTTGCTGTTGGTGACGATCACGCTGCCGCCATTGCTGACTACCAAGCTGGTCCCGATGGGATCCCCGACCACGATCGAGTTGTTCCCCAACACCGCCGAGTTGTTTACGACCATCGTTCCATTGGTTCCCAGCTTGAGTACACCGAGAAGCAGGAATGGAGTCTGCGTACCGGCGTTGTTCAAGAACAGCGTATTGGTGGCATCGCTGGGCGCGGATACAAGCAGATTGTTGATCGTCATGCACCCATTGATGCCGTTGGTGAGCACGGTCGTGGCGTCAATGGTGACAGTCTTGTTGGCGGCGTTGGTAATGAGGTCGATCCAATCACCGGCGGAGGGCGCGTTGGTGAGCGACCAATTGGTGGCCGTCTCCCATTTGCCGCTGCCGTCGGTCCAACTGTTGGTGACGCCGATCACCGCGCCGTTGTTTTGGAAGGTCGAATAGAAACGAACGGTGCCGTTGGTGGCGATGACCGTGCCGTTATTGACCACAGGTCCGAAGAAGTTGACGGCGGTGCCGTTGACGGCACTGATCGTACCGTTGTTGGTGACGGTCCCGTTGAAATTCAGAGTGCCGCCGCAATTGGCCAGCACCGCGCCGCCCGCACTCATCACCACATTGCCGGTGATCGTGCCGCAGCCCATGATCGTGCCGGAGTTGGTTGCCGTGGATATCCCAAGCCATCCGCCCTGCATGTACAGAGTGTTGGCCGGGGTAATGGTCAGGTAGGAGATATTGGTCACGAAACTGCTGGCCACGATACTCAGTACGTTGCCCGTGGCCACACCGCCGTCGGCCGAGCCGATGACCAGCGGTGCATTTCCATTGTCCCAAACGGCGCCGCCCTGAACGGTCGCCGCGTTGTTGTACGATGGTCCCCCGGGCGCGGTCGACCAGTGGCCGATGTTCGCCGACCCGGCGTTATACAAGCGGGCGTTGGAGTCCAACAACAACGTGTTTCCGCTGCATCCGCCATTGCTGGAGCCGCTGCCCAGCCGAAACGGGCCGGTCGCAACCATCGAAGCCGAATTGGAGATCACCAGCGAGCAGACGGCACTGTTCGAACTGTTGCCGATCGAGACCTGGTTGGTGCCGGTCCAAATCGTATTCGGGCCACTGACCACAATTGTTCCGGATCCACCGGTACCGGTGCCGAGCTTCGTTTGACCCGCGAAGACGTTGCCGTTGGTGACGAATAGCGTGCCGCTCCCGTTCCTGCCGATCACGAGCTGCCCCGGGACGACCAGCCCTTTTCCCACCACGGTGGAGGAGGCGAGGTAAACAGTCGTCACGCTGTTGGCTGCACTGCCGACGACAAACGCGCCGGGGGAGCTCCCCATGTACACCGGGTTGAGCTCGTAGGCGCCCAGGTTCAGCGTGACCGTGGCGGCGGTGAACCCGGCGTTGTTGAAGAAGTTGCTCTGGATGTTCAACACATCGTTGCTGAGCGTCACGGAGTAAGTGGCCGCGTTGGTGAAGAACGCATTGTCGCCCGCCCCCGGAAATGCGCCGGTCCCGCCGACGCCGTTGGTCACCCAGGCGGTCGTGCTCTGCCAGTAGTCGCTGCCGTTTGTCCAGACCAGTGTGGCCCCCGCGCCAAACCCGACCACGAGGTTCACCAGCCCCGGCGTGCTGGTGCTCACCGCGCAACTGAAGCCGGCTGGTACGGTGCCGATGCTGACGCCGTTGTACGTCAGCGCGCCACCGTAGGTGAACAGCGTGTAGGTCCCGCTGGTGAATCCGCCGCCGGCGGCGACGTTGAGCGCGCCGGCCAGAGTCAGGTTGCCGGTCACGACTGTTTCCGCGGCGTTGGTCCCCAGGCCGTAATTCAGCACGGACGAACCGCCGAAGCTCGCATTGTTACTGATCGTGAGCGTGCTGCCGGACAGCGTGAGCACCGGATTCGCGCCCAACGCGCCGGTATCGGCCGACTCGGCCTGGCCATTGAAGAGGGACACCACGCTGTTGGATGGCGCCCACAATCCGGTCATCGTCACCGTGCTGGCGTTGGGGGCGCTGTTGGTGAGAGTGAACTGAGCGTTGTAGAGCGTCAGCACATTCGTGCCGGTCAGCGGCGCTCCGAGATTCGAATCGATGATCCGGATGTCGCGGACGTTATACAGGCAGACGGTACCATCATTGGTGCGGCCCAGGATGTTGACTTTGCAGAGCGTGACGTTGGTGATGGGCATTTCGGGCAGGCCATAGATGAGGCCGGCGATGTTGGCGGGTCCACGAATGCCGCTGTTTCCCACGGCCGTGAGATTGCTGACGGTGACGTTGCGGAAGATCGGCGTCGCGCCGGTGATCGGTTGACCCGGGTCGGCCGCAACGCCCACCGGGGCGTTCGTGATGTTATTGATCGGTGCGCCGATCGAGTTGTAGTAATCATAAAACGCGATGGGGAAGCCGACGTTGGTCATGGTCAGGTCGCAATACTTGAGGTTCTCGATCACGCCGCCCACACCCCGGTCGGTCTTCATCTTGATGCCGTATTCCGTGCCGTTCCACCAACAGTTGCTGACGATGAGATTATTGACGCCCCCCTGGGTGAAACTGCCGATCGACAAGCCGTGTCCGGCGCCGAAGGTGCAATTGGAAATGGTGATGCCCGTGGCGGGCGCGCCGCTGCCCCCGATCTCAACATTGTCGTCTCCATCACTGATGTAGGAGTTGCGGATGAGCACGTTGGTGGAACTGATGTCAAAGCCGTCGGTGTTGTGGGAATCGAACGGGGTATTGATGGTAATGCCCTGGATGGTCACATTGGTGTCGCTGTTCTTCAAGAAGATGTGGAATTCCGGCGGGTTCTGTAGCGTGACGTTCTGGATGAGGACGCGGTTACAATAGTCGAACTGGACGAAGCGGGGACGCGATGAGGCGAGCGGGTACCACCAGTTGGTTCCCTGGCCATCAATGGTTCCCGAGCCGCTGATTTCGACATCGCTCAGGCTGCTCCCGTAGATAAAAGTCGTGTTGCCGAAGCCATTACTCTGCCACGTGCTCATCGGAAGCATCTGCAACATCGCACCCCCGTCAATCTGCAGATTGACGCCGCTGGCCATCGTGATCGGCCCGGACAGATAGGTGCTGAGAGTGCCGTTGGCCGGGATCTCGACCGTGCCGCCGCCGGCGGCGCTGGCGGCACTGATGGCGCTATTGATCGCGGGGGAGTTATCGAATGAGCCGTCGCCGTACGCGCCGTAGCTCAGCACGTTAAAGTTGGTGGCCGGAATGACGGGCAACGGTGGATCCTGTGCCTGCGCGGCCTGCACCGCCAAGAGGGCCAGTGCGCTGATAACGATGAATCCCCGTCCTGACAGACGACCGGCTGATGGCCCGGGGCGCGTGGCGATCGCCGTCCCGTCCGGAGGCCGGGCGGCCGGTGGACACCCCTGCGACGCGTTGGCCGGGAGCGGCCTCATGATCGAAATGCGGTTGCTCATAGCGATGCCCCCCTTCGTGGGGGTTGTAGATTCCGGCCGTTAACCAGCATTCCAACAATCGCGGGCAACGATGGAACGGGCTCGGGGATGGCGACCGTCGGTATAGGGCACAACTCACCCCTTATCGTGCGAACGTGGCGCGAAACGCTCACTCCAGCCTGTGTCGTCCGCCTCACCTATTACCTTGGTGCGACCCGAAGCCACGGGAACAAATAACCCCCGGGACGCCGCTATTATATGCCTGCAACCCGGTGCCCGTCAAGCCACACGATGGTTGTCTTCCGCGCGGGCAAGAATCCCGCGGGTCAAACGTACCCCCACGAGAGCGGTCCGGCTGGGCGGCGAATTAGGAAGGCGGGCGATTGCTCGGGGGAATCACGGGATCCTTCAACACCGTGCCGGCCTCCCGTATGCGGCGTTCGCCGCGGCGCTGTTCCTGCACGGCATCGGTGCGACCACCGTCGTCCTGCTTGGAATAGACCAAGATGGTGTTGCCGACACGGATTTCATCCCCTTCCTGGAGTTTGTGTTCCTTGACCTTCGTGCCGTTCACGAAGAGCCCGTTGGCCGCCTGCGATTCGCTGATCACATGATCGTCGCCATCGATCCGAATCAGGAAATGCCGCCGCGAAACCTCAGCGTCCACGAGCTGGATTTCCTGTGACGGATGACGACCGCCAGCCAGTGGCCGATGCTTGATGATGAAACGCGTCCCAACCTGGCCGCCGGGACTTTCCGTAATAGTCAGCGATGCCATGCCTTCCTCCTAACTAAGTCTTAACGGTGCGATCCACACTCGACGGTTACCTGATGGTACAACAGGCGCGCCCGACCGTCGAGGTGTTTTTTACAGATCCGATGGGTTGGCCGCCGTGGAGAGGCCGACGGTCAACGTGCGCGGGAAAGAGTGCGCGGGAAAGAAACGGTTGATTGCCGCAGCGCGTTTGCTCATAATTTCGCTCGTGACATCGGGCGCCAAACCGCCAGTCTTTGATATTTGGGCAGGCCTCAGCGACGACGAAGCTGCTGTGTTGCGGACGCGGTTGACCGATGAAAGCCGTCGGGCCGGCGACGTCTTCATTCACGAGGGGGACATCGACCAATGCCTCTACCTGATTCGCGAAGGCGAAGTCGAAGTGCGCCGACGCAGCCAGGTGGTCGCCCACCTTGGTGTCGGGGGTATCGTGGGCGAAATGGCCATTTTCAACCGCCAGCCGCGCAACGCGGACGTGGCCGCCGTTACGGACTGCAGGTTGTCGCGCCTGACCGCGGCCGACCTGCTCGATCTCTGCCAGCATCTGCCCGCGCTGAAGATCATCCTGACCCGCCTGGTGGCCCACCGGCTGAGTTGGTCAACCGCCGATGTGTTGACGCGAACCATTGGATCGTACGTCGTTGTCGAGCAGCTCGGAGCCGGCAATATGGGCTGGGTATTCCGCGCCGTGCGCGGCCAGGCCGAGTTCGCCCTGAAAATGTTGCCTCATCCGCTGGTGCAACGACCGTTCTTCCTCGATCGGTTCCGCGAAGAAGCCAACTGGCTGCAGCAGTTGCGTCATGAGAACATCGTTCAACTCCAGGAGGTCATCGAGCTCTACGGCACGGTGTTCCTGGCACTGGAATACGTTCGGGGCGGCAATGCCAAAGAATGGATGATCCAGCGCGGCGGCCCACTTGATCCGCTGGATGTGCGGACGATGACGCAGTCGGTGGTGCGTGCGTTGCAGGCCGCCCATGCGCGCGCGGTCGTGCATTCCGACGTCAAACCCAGCAACATCATGATCGACATCGATGGCCGGGTGAAGCTGGTGGATTTCGGCATCGCCGGTTCCCTGTCAGATCTGGCCAGCCTCGACATCGGAATGACACCCGGGTACGCCGCGCCCGAGCGCTTTACATCGGCCGGCGGCAGCCCGGAGGCGGACTTTTACAGCCTGGGCGTGACTGCCTACGAGGCGTTGACCGGGCAATTGCCGTTCGTGGCGGAGTCGGCATCCGACTGGACCGGGGCGCATCGCGAACAGGTTCCGGTACCGGTGCGCGAGCGTCAGCCCGGTGTCCCGCCGGATCTGGCAGAGTTCGTTGAGGCGGCCCTGACGAAGGACCCGGTTCAACGCCACGTCGCCCTGCAACCCTGCCTGCGGCGTTGGGCCGGGGAAACAGCGACGCTGGTGGTGAGCCATCCACCGCTTCCCCGCGAGCAATACGGCCATATGATCGCCGATGCCCCGACCGTCACGCACTGACCCGGGTCGTATTCGCGGCCAGAAGCCCGAATCGGTTTGGGAGGAGCTTCTGACGGATTTCGCAACCCTATAATCTCGTCGGATCGATTTCCACAGGCCTCCAGTCTTCACTCGCAATGGTTATGACCGCCCGTCCGTCGACTTGCGGAAGGGAAAAAAGCTTGAGTTAAAGGTCACGTTGGGTGTAGACGAAGAGAGGCTGCATCAGCCCGGACACAGGGCTCATCGCGTGAGGCAAGAACGGATCAAGCGTAACTTCCAGGCAAGTCACCCTCCCGGACTCAGGCATTCAGTCAGGAGAAGCGGGTTGTCTCGGAAATTGTGGCCCCTGGTTTGCAGTATTGTCGTCGCTTTCTCTGTAAAAGGACAGGAGCTGGGAACCCCCCTGTTGCAGTTGCCGGTTGAGCCGCCCCGACTTTCCTCTGCGCCACAGCTGTATGTGCGCGAGTTTCGATTCGAGGGGAACACGGTCTTCTCCTCGAAAGACCTGGCGAACGTCACCGCGCCATACGTCGGGCGTGAGATCAGCAGTTTGGAGTTGGAGGACGCCCGCCGCGCGGTTACGGAGTACTACGTCGCCCGCGGGTACATTGATTCCGGGGCGGTCTTGCCCGATCAAAATCCCCGCGACGGCGTCGTGGTCATCCGCATCACCGAAGGCCGGCTGAGCCGGGTGACAATCGCCGGGAACAAATGGCTTCGCGAAAGCTACATTCGCGACAGGCTTCAACGCTGGTCGGGACCGCCGCTCAACATGAACGAGTTGAAGGAAGGCCTGCAGTTGCTGCGCCAGAATCCAAACGTGGCGCAGGTCAACGCGGAGCTGCGGCCCGATACGACACCCGGCACGAGCGCGCTGGATGTCCGCGTCAGGGACGAGAATCCGTTTCGCCTCGGGCTCCAGATGGACAATAATCGCCCGCCCAGCGTGAGGGCCGAGGAGATCCTGCTGTTGGCAGGAGACACGAGCCTGACCGGCCACAGCGATCCCCTCGACCTGGTGTACGGTATTGCCGAAGGAGGAGATCATGGGTACCGATTCTCGGATTTCAAAGACGCCTCCGCATCGTATCAGGCGCCGGTGACGATCTACGACACCACGATTCGGATCTACGGCAACAAGAACGACTACACGGTCATCGAAGAACCCTTCAATGCGTTGGACATCACCAGCGAGTCGTACCGCGCGGGCGTGACGCTGCGGCAGCCGTTGTACGAGACCGCCAGCCGCGAGCTGGCCCTGGCCGTCACGTTCGAGCGGGAACACAGTAAATCGTTTCTGTTGGGAATTCCATTCGATGTCACCCCCGGATCGGTCAACGGCATCAATGACGTCTCGGCGTTACGCATCGTTCAGGAATGGGTCGACCGCAGTCAGAAACAGGTGCTGGCTCTTCGGTCGACGTTCAGTGTGGGCTTGGATGCGTTCGGCGTGACGGACAACGGCACGGATCGGAACGCCCGGTTCTTCACGTGGCTCGGGCAGGGTCAGTATGTGCTCCGCCTGTTCAACACGCCCAACCAGTTGATTCTCCGGGTCGACGGCCAGGTGACGCCGCGGCCGCTCCTGGCACTGGAGCAGTTTACCCTGGGCGGCCCGGACAGCGTTCGAGGCTATCTGGTCAATCAAATTGTGAGGGACGAAGGTGTCTTCAGTTCCGCCGAGGTGCGGGTGCCGGTGGTGTTCAACCGGATCGGGTCGCCCGTGGTGCAGCTCGCGCCGTTCTTCGATTTCGGCGGGGCATGGAACGTTGGCGCCAGCACCCCCGATCCCACCACAATCTCCAGCGCCGGCATTGGGGTGTTGATTTCGCTGAACCGGCACCTGAACGGGCAGCTTTACTGGGGATATCCCTTCCGCAAGTTCCACAATCCCAACGACGACGTGCAGGACAACGGCATTACCTTCAGGGTTGGCTACCAGGCCCTTTGAGATCCACGGGGCGTTTCCGCCCCGCGCTTCTTTCTACTCACGGTTGATCGGCGCGGCGGCGTAGGCGGCCGCATTGGTCAACCCGACCTGTTGCAGCAGCGCGGCGCGGTCTTGCTGCAACGACCGGTCGTTCGGACGCGCGTCGATCAGCGAGGCCATCGCGGTCATCGTATCCAACCAGATTCCTTCCTCGGCGTAGATGGCAGGCAAATCCTCCGAGCCGGCGTGTGCGAGCCGTGATTGGAGCGAGGGCGGGGGATCGACGCGCTCAATCCAACCGCTGGCGACCACGTCCTTCGAACGGTTCTCCGGGTCCACCACGAGCGCGACGACCCATTCGTATTCGACCCCGGGCACGAGTTTGACATTGTGGTCGGAGAGATTCAACCGTTGGATGCCCGCGTTTCGCGCGTTGGGGAGATGCACTTCCAGCAATGGGTGAGCGACATTGTGGGCCAGGATCGTCAGCTCCACGGGAACATCTTCGGGCTGCGACTGATACCAAAACAACGAGGGTTGTGCTTGAACGGTGAGAGCGGTGTCATTTGGAGTCAGGACCGTCAGGCACACCAGGGAAATCCCGCTGCCGCGCGACCCGCCGTCGATGCGGACCGCCGGCGCGCCCCGTAGGGGAGGTTTATAAACGACCTTTGTGCCCGATGGAGTGGCTGGCGGAGGAGTCGGGACGGGTTTCGCAATCTCGGCTTGCGGAGGCTTCTCGACCGAAACCTTGGGTGGAGGCGGGTTCGTTAGCTCGGCCGAATACAGCAGGCCGGGAATCGTGATTCCCAAAGCGGCCATCCAATACCAACGTGTTGCGGTCCTATCTTTCATGCAGAGCTTGCTCCTGCGGCACGGCCACGGATAGAACGCGGTAGATAGTGACTCTTTCCGCCTTGCCTTTCAATGGTGAAATACCGACCCGTACGGTACGAAACTCGTCGCCCAAGAGCTTATGGGTGCTTTCGCCGATCAGGATCCGACAAAACGCGCCGTCCGGTTCGGTATCCGGCGTGTCCTTGTCGAAGCCTTCCAGGCGCGAGGCAATGTTGACCGTATCACCGACCACGGCGTACTCCATGCGGTCGGCGCTGCCCAAACTACCCACCATCAATGGACCGGTGTAAATGCCCACACGCATCCGACACATCGGCAGGCCCTTGTCGCCCCATTGCTTGTTGAGTCGTAACTGGGCCGTTTCCATTGCCAACGCGCACCGGACAGCATGGATCGCATCCTGTTTGATTTCCTGCTCGGTCGTGCGGGTCAGCGGAACCCCAAACACCGCCATGATGGAATCACCGAAATACTTGTGAACGACACCGCCATTGTCGATTACCGCGCGCGTGGTGGCGTTCATATATTCGTTCAGCCATTCCATCACCCCGGATGGACCAAGCTGCTCGGCAAGCGCGGCGTATCCCTTCAAATCGGTGAAGAGTACGGTGGCGATCACTTCCCGGGCGCGGAGTTTTCCCCCCTCCAGAAACGCGTCGCGTTGGGCCCAGATCGCTTCGGCCACCTCGCGGGACACGTGTTTTGAAAACAGGCTCATGACGACCCCCTGCTGCATTTTCTCGTAATACGAGGCGTAGGAGACCACGAGAATGGCCGACAACAGAAATGCCGTCGCGGGCGCGGCCGTGAGAATCCACCAGCCCCATTGAAATCCCCACCACGCGCCGCCTCCCAACGCGAGAAGACACGCACCCGCCAGGAGTACGAACTTCCACGGGGATCGCACCCAGAAACCAATCGCGGTCCCCGACAGGCACCAGATGAGAATCCAACCAACCTCCTTCCACTCCGTCCACACCCGGAGGGGTTGGTCGCCATCCAGCGCCTCGCGCAACAACTGATTCAGCATCAACGCGTGAACGACCAGTCCGCGGTGCTGATATTCCATGGGCGTGACGAAATAATCCATCTTGCTCTCCGCCGTGTCGCCCAACAGGATGATCTTGTTGCGAAGGGTGCCGGGCGGGATTTGGCCGGAAAGAGTCTGGGTCAACGTGTATGTTTGAAACCGCTTCGGTCCCTTGAAATCGAGAAGCATTTGATAACCGCGCGCGTCGGCATTGACATAGGCACCATCGTTGCTCTCGAATGGCCGAAAGATCGCCTTGCCGAGCCGAAAACACTCGGGGTTCGAAGGAACCGGCTCCATTTGAATCCCGTTGGATCCCAAATACGATAGCGCCAGTTGCAGGGCGAGCGAACGAAAGGTGTTGGTCCCGTCGTCCATGAACAGCACGCCGCGGCGAACAATCTTGTCGATTTGATAATCCGGTGTGAACGAAGTAATGCCCAAACGGTCCGGGTATGGCTCGAGCACCGGCGGCGGCGGGATGCCGTGGTGATGGGCGTCGCCGGAAGTCCAGATGCAGATGATGTTGTGGTTGCTGAGAAGCACACTGTTCAATTGCGACAGTTGGCTGCCGTTTTTGGGGACGGGAAGGTTGCGGAACATGTCGATGCCGATCGCGCAGGGTTGTTGTTGTTCCAGGATCGTGAGCGTCCTGGCCAGGTCGGCATCCCACACGGGCCAATCTCCCAATCGCGGATTCGAGATATCGTCCTCGGTGATCTCGATCAGGACAATGTGCGGGTCTTCCGCGGCGGCGCTCCACCTCCATCGGAGGAACATGTCGTAGACACGCAACTCCAGCCATTGAAACCCGCCGAGCTTCCGCGCCGTCAGCACGGCGATGCACGCCAGCACGCCGATGATCAAACTCACCAGTTTCGGCGATGATCGGAGTCTGTGGAGCGCACGGGCCATGGGTCTCGTTTACAGCCAGTTTCCAATCAACAAATACGGCGCCCAGTAACAGGGATGATGATACCGACGATCGGCCAGCAGTTTTTGCTGCGCCAGTTGCAGGGCGCGGGCCTTCGAGACCGTGTGGTCCCGCGCCATCTGCGAGTAAAACTCCGACATCAGAGACGCGCTGGCCTGGTCGTTCACAAACCACAAGGTGGCCAGGGCGCTGCGGGCGCCCGCTTTGACGGCCACGCCTGCCAGGCCGAGGGCGGCGCGGTCGTCTCCGGCCGCGGTCTGGCAGGCGCTCAACGTAAGCAGCTCCACCGGCTGCCGGCGGAACTGGCTCGGGCTGATCAAGTGCTCCAGATCATCCATCGTCAGTTTGTCGTCGTACGTCAGGATGAAGGTCTTGTAGCAGTCGTGTTCGAACTGCCCGTGCGATGCAATATGAACGATGGAATACTGCTCTTCTGCAAAATTCTTCTCCAGGGTCGCATTCAGGAATTTCGTGTTGAATAGTTCCTCCCCGGGATAGAGCGCGTGCAGGTTTTGGAGCTCGGCCGGAATGTAGTCCAACGGAGGGAATCCCTGCACGGCCTGGGACAACCCGGCGACCAATACCCGGCCGCGATTGCGTTGGCCGGATTCCTCCGGCGCGGTCAGAGAAAGGCCCGGCGTGACAGCCACGGAAAAATCCTGGATCAAGAACCGCTCGCCATCCTGCAACGCACCCAGCGGCACGGTCTGTAACGTTCCATCCGGAACAAAGACCAGCGTTTGAATACCGTGACGATCAAGATCGTCCCGGAGTGGACGAATCAGCCAATCGTAGAGATGTCGGGCCTGTTCCAAATACTCATATGTGGTGCGTTTCTCCAGGTTCTTGCGAAATCGTTGGACCTCCTCGGTAAGTTCATCGGATCCCACGGGGGCCTTGAACCGCTCGATTCCGCTGGAAAATCCGGCCAGGACTTCCGTGCGGTCCCGCAGTGGGATGAGGTAGATCACCGTGGCATTCGAGGAAACGCGTTCCAGCGGGGTTTTCCTGGTGAGACTGTCACACTCACACTGGAAGTAATCCTGCAACTCTGCGGTTTTGAGTTGCTCCACCACACCCCGGACCGCAACCAGATTGGTTTGAACCTGATCCGGATTTGTCAGCGTGTCGGCCTGTCGCAGGAGCGCGTCCGCCAACTCATAGTATATTTGGCCGATGGCGGCTCGCGAGAGTGAAGGCCCGGGGCGGTTCGCATAGGCGAGGTACAAATCGTTGCGGATGGGCTGCAGGGACTGGATGGCGCGGCGATAGGCAGCGATGGCTTCATCGGTGCGGCCGAGCGCCCGGAGGAGGCGGCCGGTTTGCCATTCCCATTGATAGAGCGTATCGGGGCTCTGCATCTTTTGCGCCAGGAACACGGCGCGCCGCGTCAATTCCAGCCCGTCGGCATAGCGGCCATCCTGTTCGTACAGACCGCCCAGGCCCGCGAGTGCGTACCCCGCGGCCCGGTCATCATGGATATTCTGAGCAACATCGACGGCCGTCAAATAGGCGTTTGTCGCGCTGGCGTACAGGGCGTCGCGCGACGCCGCGCGTCCCCGCCACAATTGCTGATAGGTCCGCGCACAGACAATCATGGTGAACGCCTTGTCGTGGCTGTCCGGGGTCTGGCGGACCTCATTCATGGCGGCGTCATTCATGCTGCCGGCGTCCCCCGTTCCCGTTCCTTGCGCCGAAATGAACGCGGCGTTTCCCAGCGCCTTGGCTGCCATCAACTCATCCCGCATCTGGCGCGCCGAGGATGCTGCGGCGAGATATGCTTCCAGCGCGTCTCCAGACCTGTCCTGGGCTGCGTACAAATTGCCCAGGCTGTTGTAAATGGCTGCGGCGGCCTTCAGGTCCTGATCCGCCAGGGCCAGGGAAAGGGCCTCGTGGAGATCGGCGTCGGCCAGATCGGAGTGTCGCGTAAACGAGTATGCTTCCCCAAGATCGCTCTTCGCCAGGATGATCCGCCGCCGGTCTTTGTCGGCGACAGCCAGGTTCACCGCGTCATGGAGCAACCCGATCGCGTTGCTGAACTGTCCGACATTCTCGTACGCGGTTGCCAGGCGAATCTGGGCGTCGATTTCCCGGGCGTTGTCGTGATGCGCGCGGTAGAATTTGACGGCTTTCTCCCAGTCTACGATTGCCTGGCCGAAGTCGCCCCGGTCAAACGCCGCCAATCCGCGCTGGGTCTGTTCTCGCCCCGCGTCCGATTCGTCCCGCCCCGGGCCGATCCCGTGACAAACGGTCGCCGACAGCGTAACTATGGCCAGGCTCGCGCCCGAGACGAACGCCCGAAGCGAACGAAGATGGGCGGTCATGCCCGCACCCACGATGTGTTACCGCACCCCCTCATTGACGGGTGGCAACCCCAAACTCGGTGAGACGCCGAATGGTTGGAGCGGCACGCCGCCTTTGCCGACCACCAGGAAACTGCTGACCACGCCGGCGAATTTCACTCCGCAATAGGGCTGAAGTTGTGATTCGGCGTCCAGGAGCGACGCGGGCAATGGAACCACCACTCCGGTCAAATCGACATCCGGGGAGCGAATCTCGACCGTGCCATTCTCGGCTCCCGAGGCATCGATGAGGCCTCCAGACTGAAGGAACCCTTTCGCAACGAACGTGATGTCGCCACCATGGCCCTTCGGGGCATTGGCGACAACGGCGGACTGGTTCAACGTCACCAGCGGCGCACCGGCAGCTCCCGTTCCCGTGTTTCCCGCCGGACCCGCCACGAGAATGTCACCGCCATTTCCGCTCGTGGATCGAGCGGTTAGCGTGCTGTCGAAGAGATAGACCGAGCCGGCCGGCTCCAGGATGATGTTCCCGCCGGTGCCGGTTCCGGCGCTGCTGGCAATCGTGCTGTTGTTGAGGACAACCGATTGGGGGTCAACCGTGACATTCCCGCCGTGACTGCCCGCCGAGGCGTCCACGCTGCTATTCTGCAGGTTGACCGATAAGGCGGTCAACGTGATGTCGCCGCCGTCCTGCGCGGCTTGGGCGGTGATTTGGCTGTCGGCCAAACGAATGCTGCCGCCGGACACCACGCTGACGTTGCCGGCATTATTGTTGGCCGACGAGACGCTGATGACGCTGGCATTCTGGAGTTGAAGGATTTGGTCGGTGGTAATCGCGATGCTACCCGCCAGCCCGTTCTGGCTCGAGCAGGTGATCGCGCCGTGATCGTTGAGCGCCAATGCCCCGGCATGGATTGTGATGTTGCCTCCGGTGCTGCCGCCGACAACCGATGCCGAGATGTCCGCGCCGTTCAGCAGCTCCAACAGCGGCGTGGTGATCGCGATGCTTCCCGCCGGCGAAGACCCGGCGCCACTGGGATTGCCCGCCCCGATCTCCGCGAGCCCGGGCACCCCGGCGAACTGTTGGCCATTCAAAATGAGAGAGGTTGTCGCGCTCAGATTGATGTTCCCGCCCGGCCCCAGGCCGGTTGTTTGTGCGTTGATCCTGGAAGCGGTGGCAAGGGAGATCGTGTCAGCCGTCACCGCAATATCGCCCCCCGCGCCGCCGCCCGAGGTGGCCGCGCTCAGTTGTGCGGCGTTCGCGAGTGTCAGCGCGCGGGTTTGAATCTGGATGTCGCCTCCCGGGCCTCCGCCGGATGTCGTCGCCAGGATGCCGGTAACCAGCGGCGATGATTGTCCATCCAATTCAATGGAGTCGGCCGTGATATCGATGCCGCCGCCGGCACCGCCGCCGGAGGTGCTGGCCGAGATGGCGCCGCCACGGACAACCTGCAGGCTCAGTGCACCGCTTAACGGACGCACGACGATGCTGCCGGCGCCGCCGCTGGCTGGATCCACCAACTGGGAAGCGACGGAAATCCCGGTGGGAACCTGAGCGCCCTGCCCGTCGATATCAATCGTGTTGGCGGCGATCGTCAGGTCACCGCCCTTGCCGGTGCCGTCCGTCGCGGCGGAGATCTGTCCTCCGTTGAGCACCTTGACGGTCGACGCAGAAATGGCGATGTCGCCGCCGGGGCTGGCACCGAGAACCGATGTCGAAACGTCCGCGCCGTTGAGAACCGCCAAAAGGGGTGTGCTGATGGTGACGTTGCCCGCGGCGGCATTCCCTTCCACGCCAAAGGGATTGCTGGCGGCAATCTCGGCAAACCCGGGTGATCCGTTCGCCTGCAGACCATCCGCAGTAATCGAGGTCGTCGCCGTCAAATCGATATTGCCCCCCGGCCCAAGCCCGAACGTCTGTGAATTGATTGACGAAGAGGTCCGGATGGAGATCGTGTCGGCATTGGCGGAGATGTCGCCACCGGCCCCCGAGCCAAACGTGGTCGCGCTGAGCTGCGAACCGTTCGCCAACGTCAGGACACGAGTTTGAATCTGGATGTTGCCGCCGTTGCCCGACCCAAACGTCATGGCGTCAATCCCCGTGAACTGGGAGGAGGTTTCTCCGTCCAGCGCGATGGAATCCGCAGCGATGTTGATACTTCCGCCCAATCCGCTTCCGTCCGTCTCCGCGGCGATCTGCGCGCCGTTGACGATTTGCAGGCTGAGGCTGCTGCTCAAGGGGCGAATGACGATGCGGCCGGCGTTGCCGCCCGGATCGTTCAAGCTGCTGACGAAGATCCCCGTGGCGGCCGAGCTGAACCCCTGGGCGCTCATCGCGTCCATGTCGATGGAGTCGGTGTTAACCGTGACGTTGCCGCCATTCCCCAACCCATCGGTTGCCGCCGAAATGCGCGCTCCATTTAGTATGTTCACCGTCGGGGCGGTAACACTGACGTTCCCTCCGTCTCCGCTGCCGGTCGATTCCGAATCCGACAGAATCCCCGAGACGCTGTTCCCCTCGGCATTCAGGTTGACCGAGCTCGCGGTGATAGTGATCGCGCCGCCTTTGCCGGCCCCGGAAGTATCGGTGGTAATCTGTCCTCCATCGACGCTCAAATCCCCCGTCACATTGACATCAATCCCTTTCCCGTCGTTTCCACCCAGCGTGTTTGCTTCGACGACAGAGTTTTGGACCATTAACGATCCACCGCGAATCACCACCAGGCCTCCGCCGGGGCCGCTCGTGTCGACCGTGCTTTGGACAGAATTGAAATCTTGAACGACAATCGGACCGAGACCGCCGAAGGCGGTTGCATCCGGGAGCGCATTCAAATCCGTTATATCCAGTGCGAGTTCTCCCGGTGAGTTGATGCTCACGAGGTTGACTCGTCCCCCGGGCGCCTGGATGGTGGCGCCACTCAAGGTGATACCGCCGCCAATTACCGAGAAGCTCTGTCCGGCGGGGACGGCCAGTGAACTTTGTTGGAACGTGATGTTTCCGGGCGTGCTGCCCAGAAACCCGAACGCGCTGACCGGAGCCGCCGTCAGGACGTCGTTGGCCGGATTGGCCGCGTCGAATCGGCCGCCGTCGGCGAGCTTGATGTAGCTGGCAGAGGTCACAGCAAAGGAACCGCTGATATTTACCCGGGCGTGAGATCCGAACAGGACCCCGAACGGATTGAGGAAAAAGAGGTTGGCCCCCGGAATCGTCGACTGGATTGTTCCGTCGATCGACGACGGGTTGCCGCCGGTGATTCGGGCCAGGATGTTCTGGATGTTTACGGGTCCGGAGAAGGTGGCCACCTCACCATTGACCAAATCAAACTGACTGAAGCTTTGAAACAGGTTATTGCCGACAGTCTTGCCGAGATTGGCGGTTATGTTGTAATCCGGTCCAGACAACGGGCCGCTGGAGCCCAGGCTTCCATCCAGAACGACGTGTCCGGTTGGCTGCGCCGGGCATGGAGGACAACCAGTAAGTTGCCAGCAAACGCCAATCAGAAATAGCGAATAGCGCAGGTGCATGCCATGCATAATGACCTCGAGTCTCCGCCCACGGCTCATGCTACTCCTACCATAGCCTGATGCAAGTTAAATTGCATACGGGAACGATTGCGCGGTTGCTAACCATGGGGTGTCGTCCCTATGGTTACGAAGCAAGCGGCAGTTGCTCGGCGGGTTTCATTTCGACGCGCCGCGCCGCGGCGTCACGATGTACCCACCGGTTGCCCAAGTCAGCAGTTTACAGGCTTGACGGGCGCCCTACACCGGGTACACACTAGGCCGTCTGAGGCAGGCATTTGTTCCGTGCCTATGTGGTTCGGGTCGCACGGAGATAGTAGGTGAGGATGACATTCGCAGACGTCGCGGGTCGTTCGGGTGCGGATCGCGCGAACGGTGTTGAGGTGTGTCTTCCCCCGACGCTTGCAAGCACGAGATCTTCCCGTTGGTTTTCCATCTGTCCCTCGAAGCTGTTCAGGAACCGGGTTCGCCGACCGCCGCGAAAGGAGATGCCGCCATGATGGAGAACATCGTTCCTGTGCGCCTGAAACGAATTACTCAACTTACACTTCTCGCATGTGTTTGCCTGCTTGGCCCCCGGGGCGGGACCGCGACTGCGCAAACGCTGACCACTCTTTACTCGTTCAGCGGTCCTGATGGGGGCTATCCGTGGGGGGGGCTGGTGCAGGGTAGCGACGGCTATTTCTACGGTACGGCCGAATGGGGAGGGTCGAGTACCTATGGCACGGTGTTTCGGATCAGTTCGAGCGGCACCCTCACAACGCTTCACTCCTTCATCAACAGCGATGGGGCCAATCCATCGGCCGGGCTGGTCCAGGGCAGCGACAGCAATTTCTACGGCACGACAGAGTACGGCGGGATAAGCAGGTCGGGCACCGTATTCCGGATCAGTTCGGTCGGCACCTTGACATCGCTTTACATGTTCACCGGCAGCGATGGAGCGTGGCCACAGGCCGGGCTGGTGCAGGGCAGCGACGGCTCTTTCTACGGGACGACCTCCTCGGGTGGGGCGAACCACAGCTACGGCACCGTGTTCCGCGTCAGTTCGGTTGGCACCTTGACAACACTTCACTCGTTCAGCGGCAGCGAGGGGTATCATCCCACAGCCGGGCTGGTACAGGGTAGCGATAGCAACTTCTACGGCACAACCTTCTACGGCGGCAGCACGAACTGCAATGGAGGTTGCGGCACCGTGTTCCGGATCAGTTCGAGCGGTAGCTTGACGACCGTTCACGCGTTCACCGGCAGCGATGGGTATCATCCAATGGGTGGACTGGTGCAGGGCAACGATGGCAATTTCTACGGCACGACCGAGTACGGTGGGGCAACCGGCTCCGGCACCGTATTCCAGATCAGTTCGGTTGGCACCTTGACAACACTTCACTCGTTCAGCGGCAGCGATGGCAGTAATCCCGCCGGTTTGGTGCAGGGCAGCGATGGCAGTCTCTACGGGGCGACCTTCTACGGCGGGACGAGCGGTTCCGGCACCGTGTTCTGGGTCAGTGCGAGCGGCTACGTGGCAACTCTTCACTCGTTCGGCGGCAGCGATGGGGCGTGGCCCTCGGCCGGTCTGGTGCAGGCCAACGACGGCAGCCTCTACGGCACTACCCAATGGGGAGGCACAAGCAAGAGCGGGACCGTGTTCAGAATGTCGCTTCTAAATGCCTGGAAAAACGCCGCCGGCGGCAAGTGGGAGACAGGGTCGAATTGGTCGCTGGGCGTTCCTCCGTCGTTATCCGATGTGGCTGATTTCATCACCAATGCCAGCACCAAGACCGTGGCAATCGACGCAACGACAGCCGGCAGCAACCTCTTCATGACGATCAACAACCTGACCGTCTCGGCGCCAAGCGGCGCAACCAATACGCTGTTCGTGAACAACGCCGGCACGGCGACTCCGCTGCAGGTCCTCAGCGTTCTGACGCTTGGCACCAACGGCGCGATGGTCGTGAACAACTCGGCGGTGCAGTCGGCCAATTCCGTCAACATCAGCAGCGCCAGTAGCAGCCTGACCGTCACCAATGGCGGCAGCCTGATCGCCACCAACGCCAGCCGCACCGGCAGCGTTGTGGTCAACGCCGGCTCGGTGATTCTCGGCACGGCCACGTTCAAGACGGACAATCTGATCGTCACCAACGGCGGCGCGGTCCAGAACACCCAGACCTACCAGGTGGACAACGGCAGCATCACCGTTTCCAGTGGTGCCATGCAGGTGGGATCGAACCTCGTGGTGGCCAGCTCGGCCAATTCCACGGGCACCGTGATGGTGGCGGGCGGCGAGGTGGTGGTCACCAACGGCACGATTGGCATCGGTAACAACGGCACGCTCACCGGCGGCAGCGGGACGGGCGCGATGACCGTCTCCAACGGCACGGTCGTGGCCAACGAGATTCTGTTGGGCAGCAGCGTCGGCGGGCAGGGGCAATTGACCGTTCAACGCGGCGGGCTGGTCAATCTGGTCGGCAGCAACGCCCTTGTGGTGGCCAACGATCTGGTCGTCGATGGTGGCTCGGTTTCGATTCAGAACGGCCTGATTTGGTGCGGCTACACCCATCCCGGGGCCATGACCATGTCGGCAGACAACGCCAGCAGCGCGAGTTGCCGGTTGCTCGAAGTCGGTTATAACTCGCAAGGGACATTGACGGTGCAGTCCGGCCAACTAACGGTTTCGTCGACGCTGGACATCGGATTGTTGGCCGGCTCGACCGGCTCGGTCTGGGTCAATGGCGGGCAGGTGGCGGCCAACGGCAACACTACGACCGTGGGCGACCAGGGAGCCGGGCAACTGACATTCTCCGGCGGCACGATGCAGGCCTCGACGATCGTCGTGGGCACCTCCGGCGCGCCCGGGGGCATCGGCACGTTGACGCTGGCCGGCGGAACGCTGAGTGTCAGCGCGGACCTGATCGTGGGCACCGGCATGGTCTTGGTCTGTGGCGGGCAACTTCAAGCGCCCAGCGGCAGCCTGGTCATTGGCAGCAACGGTGTGGGTCAGTTGACGATCTCCAGTGGCCTGGTGCAGGCCAACAACCTCGTCCTGACGAATGGTACGCACAGCCAGATCGCGCTGGCCGGGGGCGCGCTGACGAGCGGCGGCACGGTGGTCACCAATGCGCAGTCGTTCGTCGTCGGCAACGGCAGCAGCGCGGCCACGTTCACCGTGTCCGGCGGCACACACTGGTTCGGCAACGGTGTGGAGATTGCCAACAATGCCACCCTGACCGGCTGCGGCACGATCAACGGAGCCGTCACGGTCGATGCCGGTGCCCATGTCGTCTCGACTTGCAGCACGCTGACATTCGGTGACACCGTGACCATCAATGGGAATGGAGTTGTGCGAGCCGCTAATGGCAGCGCCGTGAACTTCGCCGGCGCGGTGGTCAACAACGGCGCCATCGATGTGCGGAACGGCTCGGCGGTGTTCGGTTCCCCGCCGACCGGCAGCGGCTTCATCCTGACCAGCAACTGTTTCCCGGTGATCACGTCGATCCAGCGGGCTGGTTCCGATATCCACGTCAGCTTCACGACCTGCGCCAACGCGCCGTACGTGGTCAGCTACAGGACCGACATGGTCACCGGCACGTGGACGCCATTGGCCAGCGTGACCGGCACGGGCGGCATCGTGACCGTTCCCGACGTCGGCGCGGCGCTCCAGCCCAAGCGATTCTATCAGGTCAGCTTGGTCGTCCCGCCGTGAGTCACCTCGGGCACGGAGCGAAAACCAGGGACTAAGAACCGGCCCGCCAAGGCCCGAAAACGCTTGACTTTCAAGCCGTTGCGTGGTTTGCTTCCTGCTGGTTAGAGAAGCGAAAAGGCTGGCGCCATACTCGCAATTCCGCATGATTTGTATCTTTCGACGCAAAAGGCCGCAGGCACAATCCGCTTCATGGACAAGGTTGGGTTGGAGCTGGCGTATCACTTCAGCGCTCCTCTCTGTTCTCGGGCTAACCCTGATTGCGCCATCGGTACACGCGCAATTCACGAACAACTTTCAAACCAATACCATCACCGCTGTAGTCAGCAACTGGCTCGGCAATGGCACTTATGTCGTCGGCAGTAATACATTTGGGGACACGCTGATCGTTCAGAATGGGGGCGCGCTGACCGATGGCTCGGGCTATATCGGTTACGAGCCTGGAGCAAGCAATAACACGGTCGTCGTTCGCAATCCCAACTCGATTTGGAGCAATAGCGTGAATCTCTATGTCGGCTACGAAGGCGCGGGCAATCGTCTGGTTATCTCCAACAGCGCGCAAGTTGCGGACAGCAACGCCTTTGTCGGTACTGCCAATTTCGCCAGTAATACCAACAATCTCGCTTTGGTCACCGACCCAGGGTCCGTTTGGACCAATAGCGGCGGTCTCATCATCGGGATGTTCAGCGCCGGGAACCAGGTGATCATCAGTAACGGTGCCAAGATCGTCGACCAGGGGCTCGTTATTGGCGACCACAGTGGTGGCGCAACGAATGGGTTGTATATTGATAACAGCGCGTTGGTGACGGGCACAAATTCCACCTGGCTCAACTATGGGGGCTTTGTTGGATTCGACCGTAACAGCCCGGGCAACGTTCTGACGGTCGCCAACGGTGGTCAATTCTTCGCCAGCGGCTTGGAAGTAGGCATCGCCAATAGCGCCGCTTCCGATTCCATCATCGTCCTCGTAACAGATCCCGGCTCCACCTGGACAAACGCCGGGCTATTGGCTGTCGGAGGATTTGGCAGTTACAGTCAGTTCGTGGTCAGCAACGGCGCGTCCGCCTACAGCGGCGCTGCCAATGTTGGGGGCAACTCCGGTATGGTTAGCAACGGAGTGGTAGTCACCGGCCCTGGTTCGATCTGGACCGTTGGCGGTTCGATTACGTTAGGCAGTTCCGGCACCGGGGGTTTCCTCATGATGACCAATGGTGGCGTCGTGGCAACGCCCTTCGAGTTCATCGCCGATGCGGGGGGATCAGGCTCGTTGATCGTTGCCGGCGGCACCAATGAAGTCTTCAGCGAAGTCGTAGTCGGCTCGGGTGCTGCGGGGACCGGCACGGTCAGCGTGCTATCTGGCGCACTGTACGTGACCAATGCGCTCGCCGGCGGGCAGGTCATCATCAACAGCAACAGCACGCTCGTCCTTGGTTCGGGCTTGTTCCAGGCAGATAATCTGACCGTCTACAATGGCGGCATGGTCGAATATGTTCGGACGTACGTCGTGAGCAACGCATCGGTCACTGTTGCGGGAGGCAACGTAAACGCGGACGCCAATTACACGGTGGCTCCCGGTATTGGCTCCACTGGTATCGTGACCGTCACCTCGGGAACGCTGTCTGTCACCAACGGTGCGCTGGGTGTGGGCAACGATGGGACGGCAACCAACGGGTTCGGTGTCGGCACCGTGACCGTCTCCAACGGCACGGTCGTGGCCAACGAGATTCTGTTGGGCAGCAGTGTCGGCGGCCAGGGGCAATTGACCGTTCAACGCGGCGGGTTGGTCAATCTGGTCGGCAGCAACGCATTGGTTGTGGCCAACGATCTGGTCGTCGATGGCGGCTCCGTCAGCATCCAGAATGGAGCGATCTACTGCGGCCAATCTCATCCGGGGGCGATGACCATGTCCAACGGCAGCGCCAGCGTTCAGCTCTTTGACGTCGGCTACAATTCTCAGGGCACACTGACCATGGTGTCGGGGCAACTGACGGTTTCCTCCACGCTATCGATCGGGGCTTTTTCGGGCTCGACCGGCTTGGTCTTCATGAGCGGCGGGCAATTGACAGCGACGGCCAACGCGACGACTATCGGCAATCAGGGCATCGGCCAGTTCAATCTCTCTGGCGGCCTGTTGCAGGCCTCGACCCTGGTGGTGGGCAACACCCCCAGCCCGGGCGGCACCCTGAGCGTCAGCGGCGGCAGCCTGACCGTCAGCGCGGGTCTCAATGTCGGCACCGCTCTCCAATCCACCGGCACGGTCTGGGTCAGTGGCGGGCAATTGCTGGCCACCGCCAGCCCGCTGGTGATCGGCAACAGCAGCGGCCTTGGCCAACTGACCATCTCCAACGGCTTGGTGCAGGCCAATAGCCTGGTATTGACCAACGGCGCCAACAGTCAGATCGCGCTGGTCGGGGGTGCGCTCACGACCGGCGGCACGGTGGTCACCAATGCGCAGTCGTTCGTCGTCGGCAACGGCAGCAGCCCGGCGACATTCGCGACGCTCGGCGGCACGCACTGGTTCGGCAACGGTTTGGAGATTGCCAACAACGCGGCCCTGACCGGCTGCGGCACGATCAACGGAGCCGTCACGGTCGATGCCGGTGCCCATGTCGTCTCGACTTGCAGCACGCTGACATTCGGTGACACCGTGACCATCAATGGGAATGGAGTTGTGCGAGCCGCTAATGGCAGCGCCGTGAACTTCGCCGGCGCGGTGGTCAACAACGGCGCCATCGATGTGCGGAACGGCTCGGCGGTGTTCGGTTCCCCGCCGACCGGCAGCGGCTTCATCCTGACCAGCAACTGTTTCCCGGTGATCACGTCGATCCAGCGGGCTGGTTCCGATATCCACGTCAGCTTCACGACCTGCGCCAACGCGCCGTACGTGGTCAGCTACAGGACCGACATGGTCACCGGCACATGGACGCCATTGGCCAGCGTGACCGGCACGGGCGGCATCGTGACCGTTCCCGACGTCGGCGCGGCGCTCCAGCCCAAGCGATTCTATCAGGTCAGCTTGGCGATCCCGCCATGAGCAGCTCCGGCGAGGCAGCCAAACCTTACTTGTGACCGCCTGAGTCAGGCCGCGCCGAATCGTGATAGATCCCCGCTGGGTCAGGCGGTGTGTTGGCTCCGGGCTTGGTCCTGTTCGTCCGGCCCAATTCGCGCCGCGCGTCGCTGATGAAGGAGCGAGTTTCGGGGTCCGCGGGCTGGAGGCGCAACGCTTGTTCCCATTGCTGAATCGCCTCATTGAGCCGGCCCGCGCGCGCCAGCACAACGCCCAAATTGACGTACGCCATCGCAAAGTCAGGTTTGAGCCGGATGGCTTCGCGAATGTGCGCTTCGGCTTCCGCAACGCGCCCGACTTGAAACAGGGCGCTGCCGAGATTGTTGTGCGCGTCGGCGTGCTCGGGACGCAAACGCAGGGCCTCTTGATATTGCGCCATGGCATCGAGAGGACGGTTCAAGCGGAGCAACGCGTTGCCGAGATTGGAATGAGCATCGGCGTAATTGGGTTTCAGACGGAGCGCTTCCTGGCATTGAACCAACGACGTCTCGACCTGGCCGGCTTCGAGCAGCGCATTGCCGAGGTCGTTGTATGCTTCGGCGCAATCCGGCTTGAGGGCTCGAGCCTGCTCGTATTGCGCGATGGCTTCTGAGAGTTTGCCCTGGCTCTGTAATTCGGAGCCCAGGTTGACGCGTGCCATCCAGGCCCGTGGATTCTTCCGCAACGTGTCGCGCCATAACGATTCGGACGTCGTGTAGACAGGCGTCAGCCGCCAGGTGGCGATTGCCAACACGATCAGCGCGCCGATGCCAATGGCTCGGGGCACCACGGCCATCACGAGGGCAATCAACGCCATGCTCGCCAGGTATTGAAAATGATCGGCGACGAACGAGTATACGAAGAAGTAAATGTCGAAAAACCCCAGCACCGGCAACAGCGCCACCACGAAACAGCTCAACCCGAAGATGGCCGCTCGCGCCCGGGGTTGCTGTCGGAAATGCACCAACACGCCAGCGACGGCTCCGGCCGCAGCCAGCGGGAGCCAGGAACCGGGCAGTTCCCAGCGCGGATAAATAAACGTCAGATTCACGGGAAATACCAACGTGGCGGCGTAGAACCAGACCGCGCGACCGGCCAGGGCCAGCCGTTGCGCCCATGTGAGGCTCCATTCCGCTGCGCCCTCGGTCTGGATGTGGTGACGTTGTTCGACAATCGTGAGCAGCGACATGCCGGCCGCCAACGCGGCAAACGGCAGCAGCCGCACCCAATTCCACCGGCCCCGCCGCCACCAACTGCACAACAACAGGATCCCCGGGAGAATCACCGTGGACGGCTTGCTCAACATCGCCGCCGCGGCGCAGAGCAGCGCGAGGACATAACCACGCCGCCCTGACCCGTCCTCGAACCGCAGGTAAAACAACGCGGCCAACAAAAAGAAGAATCCCGATTGCGTGTTCTTCAGTTCGGTCACCCAGGCAACGCTTTCAACGTTGACGGGATGCACCGCCCAGACGGCCGCACCCAGCCACGCGCCCGGCACGTTTAGCCGGCGCAAAACAATCCAGAGCAATATGGCATTGACAGCCTGGATGGCGACGTTCACCGCATGGTACGGTCGTGGGGTCAGTCCCCACAATTGGTGTTCCGCCCAGAACGAGGTCAGCGTCAGAGGATAATAGCGGGACACGCTTAGCGACGACCAGATCCCCCTCCAACCATCGGACGAAAGCACGGTGCGGTTTTGCGTCAGATGATCGTCGTCATCCCAGATAAACCCGCCACGCAATGCCGGGAAGTAAGCCGCAAACACCAGCACAACGAGAACGGTTGCCAGGAGCCAGGACTGGTTCCTCAAATGTCTGTCTGTTGACGTCGCCGGTACCACAATTCTCCCGCACTCAGAAGCCCGCATCGACAACCGGGCTCCCGCCAAGCGATAGGGCATCTCACACAGACAAGCAAAGACAAAACGCGCCCGGTTCTTCATACACTCGTGTCAAATGGGTGCCGGCCAAGCGCGGCGACAGAGCCACGCCTGCGGCGGACGAGTCCGGCGGCTACGGCGATGGATGGTTCCGTTGGGCGCTCTAACGTCGGCTGGTAAGGATATAAACTCCGCAGGTCGGTGGCGATCAACGGTTATCTGAGAAAAGGTCTTGCAGTTATTCGTTATGGGACATTATAGATATCTTAGTGCAGGAATTGCGGGGGAGTGGCGAGATGATTGGTGAGCGAGGAAACCAATTCTGCCCAGCAATGCTCGTAGTGCAGCGCGCACAAGAAATACTGTCGTCCGATAGTAGCGCCAACGCATCCATAGGAAAGGAGAACTTATGGCCTTCCAGACTGCCACGAACGGCTCATTCATCGTCAAGGCGTACATTGGCGATTTCAAAACACTTCTCGCGTTCAATTTTTCTGCCGCGGCCAAAGCCAGGAACCTGGCCGGCTTCAGCATCGAATGCAAACCGCCATCGGGCCTGTCATACTATCTGTGGAACATTCTTCAGTTCCAGAATCCAGCCGCGCACGCCCAGATCAAAACGGAGCCGCCGCATTCCACCGCAAATGCGCCGATCCAGAAATACCGCTGGACTCACGTTCCCGGCTCGGCTCACCAGGGCGTCAGCCCCGCACAGGGCGACTACACCTACACGGTGACGCCGCGTTACTTCGACGACAACGGCTCCATGCAGCCGCTCGATTCCTCGCTCGGCGCGTCCGTAACGGTTCCGGTTGGCCCGTTCAAGAAGGCCAGTCTTTCCCTCGGCTTCACTCGCGGGTACATGCAGTCGGAGGCATTCGTGCGACACTTTGGCAAGGGGACCAGGATTGTTCCCGCCACCCGCCCGTTGCAGTTCGCCACATCATTGCAGGCCGGCACGGTTAACGGTCGGCCCGTAACCTATGCCGATATCTATGAGTGGATGGGGTCCACCGCCCGCCAGCAGGTCTTTGCCATCCTTAATGCCGTTGCGGCTGACCCGAGCCTGTCGCTCGACGTGTTCGCGTATGACCTCGACGCGCCCGATGTCGTCGACATCTTTTTCCAGCTTGCCGCTGAGGGTCGCATTCGCATCATCCTGGATAACGCGGCCCTCCACAGCAAACCCACTGGTAATAAGATCCCCTTGGAGAATCCCTTCACCGACCAATTCCAGGGAAAAGCCAAGGCTCCTGCCGCAATCGTTCGCGGCTGCTTCGGACGCTTCTCGCACGACAAGATTTTCATCGTTTCCAGGAATGGATCGCCCCTCCAGGTTCTAACGGGCTCGACCAACTTCTCTGTTACCGGCCTTTACGTGAACGCCAACCACGTCCTGGTGTTTGACGACCCCGACATCGCCGCCAAATACTCTGAGGTTTTCGAGAAGAGTTGGGCGATCCTGGGGCAGGCACACAATCCCAGCAAGACCGCCGCCGCGGCCTTTGCCCAGACCGACCTGGCCACCCAGCCCTATACACCGCTTTCGCCTCCGGCGCCGAAACTGAACATCCGCTTTTCCCCTCACACCAGTAGCGATGCCAATCATATTCTGGGTGCTATTTCTGATCGCGTCATGCAGGAAACCCGGGCGACCAATGGCAACGCGTTGTTCGCCGTCATGCAACTGACCGGAAGCGACACGCCGGTGTATCAAACGCTTTCGCAGATCCATGGCACATCAAACGTCTACAGCTATGGCATCTCCGATTCGCCCCAGGGCGTCTTCCTGTATCAGCCGGGCTCCCGACAAGGGGTCCTGGTGACCGGCAAGCCCGGCTCCGTGACATTGCCGCCGCCGTTTGACCAGGTCCCGACGCCTCCGGGTCACGAAATCCACGACAAGTTCGTCGTCTGCGGCCTGAATGGCGCCGACCCCGTCGTTTACTGCGGATCCTCGAACCTCGCCACCGGAGGCGAAGAGTCGAATGGCGACAATCTCCTCGAGATCCATGACGCCGATGTGGCGACCGCATTCGCCATCGAAGCCCTGCTCCTTGTCGATCATTACAGTTTCCTCGACCGTTACGGCGCCAAGAAGGCGAGCGCCACGACATCCACAGGTGACGAGACTGCCGCGGACGCGGGCGTTAAGAAGACGGCGGCAAGAAAGACCTCAGGCAAAACAGCCGCGGGGAGCAAGACCACGGCCCGCCGGTCCAGTAAACGTTCCTGAGGGCAAGAAGAAACCGGAATGGATACCCCATTTGGAGGTAGATAAATGAAGACGGCCACGAAATCCACCAAACAGTCCGCCGCCAGCGCCGCCGGGACACCCCAACAACCGCCGCTCAGCCAACAGCCCGCTCTGAAGAGCCAGGCCGCCTGCGAGGCCGGCCTGTTTCTCTCTACCAACGACAAGTGGTCGCTCGCCTATTTTGACGCAAACGACCTTCACTGTGAAGAGCGCGAACTCTTTGGCTGAACTGCTGGCGTGGAGATTGACCGCTTGAGATCTCTGCTGGCGGCAGAATCTCGAGCACAAGGCCGACGGCTTGTTTCCCGCGTTGCCCGTCTCATCGAGGATGGACAAACCCGGGAGGCTGGTGCAACATCAACAATCGTCTGGGACCAACGCACTTCTTGCGGCGACAAGACGGGTCCGGTCAACAGGAAAACCAGTTATGGAATTGTGTGTTCGTGAGGCGGCGAAGCTGTTCGCCGTCCCCGAGAAGAAAATCTGTGAATGGATCAAGGAACGGGGGCTCCCGGCCCGGCGAGTTGGCGGAGAGCACCGGTTCAATCGCGCAGAGTTGCTGGAATGGGCAACGGCCCGACAGATTCCCATCTCGGGTGGAATCTTCGCCGAGCCGGAAATCGGCTCGACGCGGGCGCCCATCCTGGCCGAGGCGCTGGAAACCGGCGGGATTTTCCAGGGGGTCAACGTTACCGACGGCGAATCGGCGTTGCGGACGATTGTGGCGCACCTGCCGCTTCCGGACGATGTCGATCGGGAGTTTCTCGTGGACTTGTTCGTGGCGCGCGAAGCGCTGGCATCCACAGGAATCGGGGACGGCATCGCCATCCCGCACGTGCGCAACCCCGTGGTTCTTCACGTGCGAAAACCGCTGATCAGCCTGTGCCTGCTACCCGCGCCCATCGAGTTCGGCGCCATGGACGGCAAACCGGTGCACGCCTTGTTTTCGCTGATCAGTCCGACCGTGCGGACGCATCTGCAGCTCTTGTCGCAACTGGCCTTTGCCCTGCGCGACGCCGGCTTCAAAGCGGCGGTCATCCGCCACGCGCCCGCGGAGGAAATCCTGAAGGAAGCGCGTCGCGTGGAGGCCAGCCTGTCGGCCGCGTCCCCCGGCTAACTCTTTTCGCCTCCCTGCTTCCGATAATCGCCGCGACTGAAGTACTTCTCCAGCCATACATACAGGCACACAAACAGGTAGCGGCTGCCCATCTCCTTGATCTTGAGCTTGGCCTGACCCGTGGACCGGTTACGCCAGGTGATCGGAATGACGGTCCAGGTGTAACCCCGCACGATCGCCTTCAAGGGCAATTCGACCGTCATATTGAAATGCGGCGAAATCAGCGGACGACACCCGACGATGACATCCTTGCGATACGCCTTGAAGGCGTTGGTCGTGTCGTTGAGCCGGATGCGAAACAGGATCCTCAGAAAAAGATTGGCCAGGCGGTTCAGCACCAGTTTGTGGCGCGGATAATCGATCACCCCGCCACCCTTCATGAATCGGCTGCCAAACACGCAATCGAACCCCTTGTTCAACTCGGCCCAGTACCGCACCACGTCGCGACTGTCGTCCGATTCATCTCCCATCATGATCACGACCGCGTCACCCTGCATCGCATCCAGCCCGCAGATGATGGCCCGGCCGAACCCGTGCGGCCCCTTGTTTTGAACCGGCCGCAGGGTGGGAACCCGCTTCTGAAGGTCCTGTAGCAGCGACCATGTCCCATCGGTGCTTCCATCGTCCACCACGATGATCTCATGCGGCACCTTGTGCAGCCGCAACTCCACGTGCAGGTGCTCGACGGTCGAGCTGATGCAGCCCTCCTCGTCTCGTGCGGGGATGACCACGGACAGCAATGACAGCGGCGGCGCCGTTGGAGATGAATCAGTTGTCATGCGCTAGTGGCGATTCGCCGTCCCGCGAGCCAGCCGGTGTTTCCACGAGGCCGCGATCTCCTCGAATATCTGTGGCAGGGTTTTGGTGATCGACCATGATGGATAGTGTTCCCGCATCTTGCGCAGATCACTGTAATAGCAGATGTGGTCTCCGATGCGGTTCTGGTCGACGTATTCGTAGACCTGTTTTTGGCCGCTCAATTGTTCGGCCATCGCAAACGCTTCGAGGATCGAGCAGGAGTTCCCGCCGCCTCCGCCAATATTATAAACCTCCGCGCACCGCGGCCGCTGATAGAACTCGTAGATGAACGCCGCCACGTCTTCCGAGTGGATGTTGTCGCGGACCTGTTTGCCCTTGTACCCGTAGACCTTGTACGGCCGGCCCTCGAAATTGCACCGCACGAGGTAACTGAGGAATCCATGCAACTCCACCCCGGAATGATTCGGCCCGGTCAAGCACCCGCCCCGCAGGCAGCACGTCGGCATCCGAAAATACCGGCCGTATTCCTGCACGAGGCAATCCGCCGCCAGCTTCGACGCCCCAAACAGCGAGTGCAGCACGTGATCGACCCCAAACGTCTCCGGTATCCCATCGGCAAACCGCGGGTCGTCATACTCCCAGCGCGTTTCCAGCTCCTTCAAACGAATCGTGTTTGGCCCGTCCCCATACACCTTGTTCGTCGACAGATACGCGAACGGCGCTTCGGGACAGTGTCGCCGTGCGGCCTCCAGCAGGTTCAACGTGCCGACCGCATTCGTCTCAAAATCCTCGAACGGCATCGACGCCGCCAGATCGTGCGACGGTTGCGCTGCGGCATGCACGATCAACTGCGGCGCGATCTCCTTCACCGCCTCCTCGATCCCCTTGCGGTCGCGCACGTCCAACTCGTAATGACGGTAATCGCGGATCGTCTCCTGGAGTCGTGCCTGGTTCCAACGGGTGTCCCCTTGCGGACCGAAGAAAACCGCGCGCTGGTTGTTGTCGATCCCCGACACCCGAAACCCCCGCGCCGCGAAGCATACGCACACCTCCGACCCGATCAGCCCGTTCGACCCCGTGACGAGGACTTTGCGGTTGCCTGAAGCCGCGGCCATTAGAAATCCCCTCGATTCGCCGCGGCCAACAACCGCCCGTACACGGAAGTCCTCACCACTGACGGCGGGGGTTCGGCCGATGTCACGGCGATTGTCGTCACGTTTCTTCTCCCAACTTTGGTCGGTCTCGGATGGAGCTACCTGTGGCTGTCGCATCGAACGGAGCTGGGCCGTCGAGCAGCCGGGCAATCATCCATTTCCGCCCGGATTTCGTCAACCACATTTGACACCCTACGCACACCCAAAGCCGAAGAGTATCACTCTCTTTCGCTCGACAGACCTGACCAGATAACGTTTCCGTGGTCGTCAAACACCACTTTCGCAACAAGGAACATCCCTTCCTCCACCCGGCCGCCCGGGAACCGCGACCGAAACCGCAAGTCCCGATACCGCAAAACGGTGTGGCCGTTCTCCTTGATCTTTTCGACGAGCGGAAACACGGCAAACCAGCGGAACAGCTTCACCGCATCCGTCGCCTCGGCTTTCGGCAGCAGCTTGTCGTCATGAAACTGGACGAATGTGTCATTGCGCACCCCGTTCACCCAATGCTCCGCCACCCCGTCATCGCGAATGATCGTCCAGTGCAATGGATCCAGCGGCCGGGGAAACGCGTCGATGCGTCCCGCCACCGGCCCGGTCTGATACTCGTGTAGCGCCCAAAATCGCGACACGCCGCAGAACAGAAAATACGCGCCGACCATTCCCAGCGTCGCCCGGGCCACCCACGCGCGTTGCGTCCATACCGCCGCGATTGCCCCGATCAGCATGATGGCCCAGACGTACACATCCACGATGAACACCCAACTCAGCGCCAGCCGCGCATCGCTCAACGGCCAGAAAAGTTCCGTCCCGTAGTTCGTCAACCAGTCCAGCACCAAGTGCGACGCGATGCCCGCCGCCGCCGCCCACCACAACAACCGGAAATTCTTGCGGTCCCATATCAACCAAAACACCAGCGCCAACAACGCCGCCCACGCCGGCAGCAGGATCGCCGAGTGCGTGAAGCTGCGGTGCCAGCGAAAATAGGTGTCGCGACCGAAAAATGCCGTCACGATATCGATGTCGGGAAACTCGGCCGCGGCAACGCACGTCCAAAGCGCTGCGCGGCCCGATTCGCCGCCTCCGCGCTGCCGAAACCCGCAGTAGCCGATCAACATCCCCGTCAATCCGTGCGCGATGTTATCCACAAGCGGCACAGTAGCCGCGCCTGACCGCTCGGGCAAGCGGAGCGTCTGCGCCACTCCAGCTCTTGGGTTGCCGCACCGCTCTGGATTTTGGTAGAATCCCGCCGTTGTTGGAACAGCTTTCGGCCGTGAACCAGAGATCCGCCACAACCGCCCCGTCATCCCCCCGTTTGCCCGCGGTCTGCCTTGTGCTGTTTTTCGGCACGCTGTTGCTTTTCAGCCGTGCCGTCGGCAACCGGTTTCTTGATTGCGACGATCCCGATTACGTCACACAAAACGCTCACGTGCAGGCCGGCCTCACTTGGGCGGGTGTGGACTGGGCGTTCACCTCCAGCGCCGCAGCCAACTGGTTTCCGCTGACCTGGCTGTCACACATGTTGGACTGGCAGCTCTTCGGCAACGACCCGCGCGGACACCACGCCGTAAACATCCTCTGGCATGCCCTCAACGCCGTCGTGGCGTTTCTGGCGTTGCGGCGGCTGACGGGTGCGTTCTGGACGAGTGCCGCGAGCGCCGCGCTGTTTGCCTGGCACCCGTTGCGAGTCGAATCGGTGGCCTGGGTCGCCGAACGCAAGGACGTGCTCAGCGGGTTTTTTGGACTCCTGACCCTCTGGGCCTATGCGGCCTACGCGGAAAAGCGCCGCGAGCGCCGCTCGGGCGCCCGCAGTTTCTACGCGCTGGCGCTGGCGGCGTTTGCAACCGGTCTGCTCTGCAAGCCGATGCTCGTGACGCTACCCTGCCTGTTGGTGTTGCTCGATTGGTGGCCGTTGCGGCGAATCGGTCCGGCGGAGAAGCTCTCATCGCTGTTGCTGGAGAAAGCGCCGTTCTTCCTGCTGACGATCGTCTCGTGCGTGATCACCTACCGTGTGCAGCAGGCCGGCAACGCGGTGGTCGAATCCCTCGGGCTCGGGGCGCGGCTGGCCAACGCCGTGGTGTCGGTGGCGTGTTATCTGGGGAAATTCTCCTGGCCGGTCAACCTCGCGGTGGGGTACCCGATTCCCGATCACCAGCCGGGCGCAACCGTGGCCGGCGCGACGGTGTTGGTCCTCACCATGACCGGCGTGGCGTTGTGGCAATGGCGGCGGCGCCCCTGGCTGCTCGTGGGCTGGCTGTGGTTTCTCGGCATGCTTGTGCCAGTCATTGGCATCGTCAAAGTCGGATTGCAGGCCATGGCCGACCGCTACACCTATCTGCCCATACTCGGGTGGCAACTGGCCCTGCTCTGGACGCTATCCGAGCTGGCGTGGCCTTCGGTGGTGCGGCGGTTTGTCCCGGCACTGATCGGCGTGGTGCTCGCCGGGTGCGCCGCCCGGACGTGGGATCAACTCGGTGTCTGGCGGGACTCGCGCGCGCTTTATGAACACGCACTCGCCGTAACGAAAGACAATTATCTGGCCCACAGTTATCTGGCCACGACCCTGCTGAACGAGGGGCGCTTCGATGAGGCCGCGGCCCATCTCCAACGAGCCATTGAAATCAGGCCGGATTACGCCGCGGCGCACCACAGACTCGGCGTCGCCGTGGAAAAAGCGGGACGAACGGATGACGCCCTGAGGATTTACACGGATTTGTTGAGAATCAGGCCAAACCACGCCGACGCCCACTACAGTATCGGCATCATCTTGCTGAACCGGAATCAGCCCGCGGAAGCCATCACACATTTCCGGGCCACGTTGTCCAGCGAACCCGACTCCGACCCCGCGCTCGTGGCGTTGGGAATGGCGCTGGCAAGACAGGGCCGCATCGAAGAAGCCGTCCCCTGTTACGAGAAGGCGCTGGCCCTCAACCCGTTCAACGCCGAGGCGTTCTATGATTGTGCCAACGCGCTTGTCTCTCTCCATCGCGACACGGAGGCCTTGGCGCGTTACGAACAGGCTCTCCGTCTCAATCCAAACTTCGCGCAGGCCCACAACAATTACGCCAACCAGCTTCGGAAAGCTCACCGGCTGGATGAAGCCTGCGCCCATTATCGCCGCGCCATTCAATTGCAGCCGGAGAACGCCAACGCGCTTTATGGACTCGGGGCGGCTTTGGAAGAGTTGGGACGGACCGATGAAGCCCTGGCCAGTTACACCGAGGCACTGAAGTTCGAGCCCGACTACGCTGATGCCCATTACAATGTTGGCGCCATCCTGCTGGACGAGCATCAACCCGAGGAGGCACTGGCCCATTTTCGAGCGGCCACGAGGAGTCAACCCGACTTCGCAGCCGCCGACGTGGGGATGGGGATTGCGGCGGAGCAACTGGGTCACTTTTCGGAGGCGGTCGCCTCGTACGAGCAGGCCTTGCGGTTGGACCCGGACTTCCCCGGCCTGCGGGAGAGGTTGGCCCAGGCGCGGCGCGAGGCAGCGGCTGGTCTCCCGCGAGACACAGAGTGAAGTTGGTGAAGTTTGGGTTTTTTCCGTCGCTGGGATCGCCTTGGACGCATGCGCGTCGGACGGGGAGGCGGAAGCGGGTTACGATGCGGAGGCGCTGGGGGCAGGCGGGAGCGGACTCGCGGGGTTGTGGATGGGATTGGGGGCGAATGACCTGGGTGTGTGTCGTGCGGGCCGTCGGCGGGGACGTTGCGGGGTCGCCAAGGAGGCAGGGCGGAGAGCGCGTTCGATGGTGCTGACGATTTCGGGGATGTTGAAGGGTTTTCCGACGTAGGCGAACGCGCCAAGGCGGAGAGCTTCCTGTGGGTTGCAGCGTTCCGAGTAGCCGGTCATGACGATGATGGGGATATCGGGGAAGACCTTTTTGGCGGCGGTCATGAATTGGACGCCATCGATGCCCGGCATGGCCAGATCGGTGATGATCAGGTCGAAACGTTTGCGGGAATGGGCGACGTAATCCATTGCGGCTTGGGAGTTTGACGCGCCGGCGACGATGTATCCAAACAAGTTGAGCAGCTTCGATAGGGCGGTGAGTACCACGATATCGTCATCGACAACCAAGATGGTAGAGCTTGCCATCGGTACTTACGGGTATGACGTTGAAGCGCGTCAGAGCACTAGGCGTGCCGAATGTCGAAAATGCCGCTTCAAGTCATTGGACGGTTGCGGGATAAGCGTTTTGCCGCGGAAAACAAATGGTCGCCGATCAGCCAAGGGCGTCGGAACAGCCGGGTTTTCCCCGTTCTGCAAAAGAGGTGGTCGACCGTCAGGGCAAAAGTGCGAAAAACCGTGGCCAAAGACAATTAAGAATGGGACAAGCAGGGCTCCCGATCAGCGTTCAACAATGAACGCGATGGTCTCCAGCCCATCGGCCCTGGTACCATCGGGTTCGCTCTGGCAAACGCTCTGGATGGCGTAGCCATTCGAGAGCCGGGCGTAGCGCAAAGGACGGCCGCTAAACGGGTCGGCCGGTACGGCTCCAGCCGGGGATTTGAGCTCGTCGAGTGTTTGCGGCAAGTCGTTGTGTTCGAGGCGATAACGTTCCACCGCAATCGCCATGCGGGCCTCGCGGAGTCGGGCGGCCGATGCAGCGTCCTTGAGGATGACGCGCGGGCCGTTCATGCCGCGGAGCCAGGCTCGTGAGAGCGAGTGAAGCTCGGCGTCTCGATCGAGCGCTTGGCGCAACGTCCGTGCCGCGTCGATCCGCTCGGGAAAAGCGGTTTGGGCCGTCTCGATGTAACAATCCATGGACCGCAGGTACTCGAGTTCATCCCACTGAAGCAATCCGCACAGGTTGTACAGATATGCCGGCGAACCCAGCAAGGCGCCGAGATGGAGTAGCAGTCTCTGGCCCACAGAATACTTACGCGCTGCGGGCAGAGCCGTCGGGTCCGCGGCCCGCTGCATCACGTCGAAGCCGTAAATACCGATGCAGCGCTGGCCAATAAACGCCCGCGCCAGTGCCTGCTGATCCTCGACCTTTTCCATGGCGCTCCCCAGCGCGTCCAGTTGCTGGTCAGTCAGCCGGGTCCCGTTCAACAGGTTTTGCAGGCTGTCGACGGCGATCTCCTGGCATCGCAGGCGCGTCAGGTGGGATCGCACGAGTGGTTCCTTGGCCAGCGAATGGGTCAGGGCGAACAACGATTCCACGGAAACGATGGCTGGCTGTGGATCGGTGCAGACGGCGTTGTTGGCCGCGTCGTTCTCCAGCAGATGGGCGGCGCGAATCAGACTCGCCAGGTGCGGGTACGGCATGATCGACAGCCGCCCCAGATCGATCGGGAACCGGCACCGGGGAGAATTCGATGCTTGCTGGAGCAGGGCCAACACGTCGTCGTTCCCGTCGAGAGGATCCGTTGCGGTTTGTGCGGGCGGGTCTGACTGCGCGACGAAACTTGCAAACGCCTTGTCGAATAGGATGGCCGCATTATCCGCCGGCGTGACCGGTGGATACCAACGATTCAACTCGGCCAGCGTGACCGGATAGCTTTTGTCGTGGATGTCGGCGAGCTGAGTGGAGACGTATTCAGCGAGGGCCAATCGCCACAGTCCGAAGAGCAAGAGCAGGCCCAGCACCGCCCATCCGGCCCGCCGCGCCCACGTCTTCCATCGCGAAACCATCACACGGCCATTCTATCACGACTCATTGCCAAACAAAAGCGTCGTTGGCGGGCGTCTCGGGAGGAATGACGGAAACGGCAGCCGCCGATTCTTTCGTCTCCACGTTTGGCGCCGGTGAAGCTTCCGTCGCCTTCGTAACGGCGGCTGGCTCGTCACCCCGATGCGTGGAACCGGGAGAACCGCTGGGCCGCTCCCGATGCACGGGCGGTGGCCGGAGGTGCACGGCATCAGCCCCCAAAACCATCACCGCATCCGTGCCGTTGAAATGGAATTGACCGGCCAGGATGTCCAGCAGCCGCCGCGTCGGCCCGCTCGGGTTGCGCCGCTGGTGCTCCAGGTATTTCACCTGCTTGATCGACACACCAAGCCACTTCGCAAATTGGGCCTGGGTCATGCGGACGTGCTTGCGCAAAGCCACAATACGACTGGATCCCCATTCCATCGTTTGGCACGAGGGAACCGCGTTCCCCCACCTCCTTGTGTCGAATGGGTAACAAAGTTCGCGCCCGGATGCAACTCCGAAATTCAGGAAATTTGGGAACCGGTGGGTACATCATGACCCCCCTGCGGTGAAGTTGAAGGTGGTGAGCACTACTAGGTTGAATGAGCTGCGGGGATACCTCCGGAGGTATCCCCGCAGTGGATTGAGGAGTACAACGCT